>Ga0210403_10000164_pt1 | contig 74119 bp, 76 predicted proteins | sample IncBWC19MmetaG_FD_150863 | JGI IMG/M metagenome (GOLD analysis project Ga0210403, IMG submission 150863) | Forest soil microbial communities from Barre Woods Harvard Forest LTER site, Petersham, Massachusetts, United States - Inc-BW-C-19-M | ecosystem: Environmental > Terrestrial > Soil >...
TGGCTGCGTACACTACCGCGCTGAACTACTTCACTGGGTCCTGCCGCAAGCTCTACCTGCATGAGATCGATCGGCATGATCTGCTGAAGTTCTCTGCATTTCTGCGCGAGGAGAAGAAACAGTCCCCGCGGTCGGTCTACAACAAGTTCGAAACCGTGATGACGTTCTTGAAGGCGAATGGGATTCGCGGGATCGTGGGAAAGAATGATTGGCCACGATACACCGAGGAAGAGCCGGAGATGTATGAGCCGGAAGAACTGAAGAAATTGTTCAAAGGATGCGATGCAGTCGAGCGGCTGTGGTTTGAGTTCTTCCTTATGACGGGAATGCGAGAACAGGAAGTGATGTACGCGTATCGATCCGACGTGAACTGCTCAGGTTGTATCGTTCGCGTAACCCACAAGCCCGACCTTGGCTGGACACCGAAGGCGTACAAAGAGCGCGAGATTCCGATTCCCGCGAAGCTCGCCGCGAGTTTGAAGAAGTGGATGGCGAAAGTCGATAAGAGCTGCAATTTGGTCTTCCCCACTGCCGGATGCAATCCCAAGCTCGACTTCTTGGACTGTCTGAAAGCTTGCGCGGAGCGCGTGAAGCTCAACAAGGACAACTTCTACTTGCACAAGTTCCGCGCGACATTCGCTACGCGCTGTCTATGGGCTGGCGTCGATCTGCGTACCGTGCAGCAATGGCTTGGTCACTCGGACATTGAGTCCACCATGCGCTACCTGAAGCCGTCCCGGAGTAGCCACGTGCGCGAGAAGGTGAACGAGATTTTCGCTTAGCCGTAGATCGGAGTAGTGCTGTCAGCAAATATTTGATACCTCGAACGGAGGTGAGTCTAAAGACAAGCTTCTAGGCGAGTCAAACCGTTGAGGGGGAGAGATATACAGGCCGGGAAAATTCCTACACCCCATCCTCCACCAAGGAACTGGGTTTTTGACTTCTGGGGCCCGCCCGCCCGCGCGTGGGGCTCGTGCGCGGTTGCGTACTTGCGAGCGGTGTGCGCAGGGCGAGCGCGGGGAAGCGGAACGTACGGTAAACTTGACCTCGCCGGACAAAACACCTACCTGTGTCGAAACCCCGTCACGAGCGCGAGATGGCGCTCTGCCATTCCTCCATTTAGCCGTATAATTCTGTGCCGATGCCACACGACCAACCAAGTCGGAGGTCTTCCGAGGCAGCAGACCTGGCGAAGCGTGTCGAAGGACGATTCGGCGTCCTTCCGAACTTCTTCCGACTTGCACCTGAGACGCCTGACATTACCGAAAAACTTTGGGGCTTTGCGCAAGCGGCCTATCTCGACAATCCGTTGCCTTCGATTTTCAAGGAACGGCTTTTTGTCCACCTGTCACGCTTTTGCGCCGTCCGCTACTGCATCACCCGTCATGTCGGTTTTCTGGTCGGACTTGGTCGTCCTTCCGGCGATCCGAATGTGCCGACTCAAAGCGTCGCCGATGTCGTTCGCCTGCTCCGACGGCCCTTCCCGCGTGGAGAAGAACTTCAATCACGTCTGTCATTGTGCGCAGCGAGTCCAGCACCTCTTGCCGAGATGCCGAAACCGGATACGCAGATGGAAGATGCTGTCTTTGTGTTGGCGGGTCATGTCTTCCTGAAGACCTCTGATTATCTCTCCTGCCTTGATGCACTGACGCGGCTGTTTGGTCCGGTTCGCCTTCAGTACTTGTTGTTGTTTTTGGCATTCGTTAGGGCAGCGCACTATTGGACGGAAACACATCCAGAAATCGAGTGCGAGGATGACATCGACAGATTACTGAAGACGCATGAAGCACTCGCGGATTGCATTCTTAATGACCCGGAATGCAAGGATAGCGTTAGCCAGTCGCTTCTCGATGAACTGCCAGCCTTGCGGTTGAAGGCGGATAGAGCGATTGGCTTACTCGCGGCAATCGTCGATTCATCTGAGGACGCAATCGTCAGTAAGACGCTGGACGGGGTCATTACCAGTTGGAATAAAAGTGCGGAGCGTCTGTTTGGGTATACGGCCAACGAAGCGCTCGGACAGCACATCACTTTAATCATCCCTGAGAATCGTTGGAGCGAAGAAACTCTTATCATCGACAAAATCAAGAGAGGCGAACGACTTGAACACTTCGATACGGTACGGATGCGCAAGGACAAGACAGAAATCGACATTGCCCTGACGATTTCACCCGTCCGTGACGCGAGCGGAAAGATTATCGGAGCCTCGAAGATTGCTCGGGACATCACCCAACGCAAACGAACCGAGAGAGAACTGCGGGAGGGCGAAGAACGATATCGAACGTTAGCGGATGCGCTCAACACCCAAGTCAGGTTTCGCACTCAAGAGCTCGAAAGAAGGAATTTCGAACTACGTAACCTTTCTGCACGACTTCTGGAGTCTCAGGACACAGAGAGGCGACATATTGCCCGGGAACTTCACGACAGTGCTGGTCAGACGTTAGCCGCTCTGAGCATGACTCTTGGGCAGTTTTCCCAAGATGCCAATAACACTCCTGCTGAACTCGCCAAAGGCATCGAAGATACTAAGCGGCTGGTTCAGCACTTGAGCACAGAGATACGCACCACATCATATCTTCTCCACCCACCCTTGCTAGACGAGGCTGGTTTGTCATCTGCTCTCGATTGGTATGTGCAAGGTTTGAAGGAGAGGAGTGGACTTGATGTCAGCCTGACAGTTTCCGAGAAGTTTGAAAGACTTCCTTCCGACATGGAACTCGTCATCTTTCGGGTCGTGCAGGAGTCCCTGACCAACGTGCTTCGCCACTCTGGCAGTAAGACCGCGTCCGTCCGCGTCTCTCGGGATGCCGATCGTATTGTCGTCGAGGTTCAGGACAAAGGCCGGGGCATATCCGCGGACAGGCTGGCCGAGATTCAAGCCCAAGGTAGCGGAGTGGGAATCGGCGGAATGCGTGAACGCCTCCGCCACCTCAAAGGAGAATTGCTCGTTGAATCGAATGCTACAGGGACGCTTGTGACCGCCGTTCTGCCGAGTCCGACTTCAAAGGCAGCGATTAGTGAGCAGGTCGCATGACGTGAGCGACCTGCCGTGTAATTTGCTTGGTCATGCCGCCTGGGCATCAGCCGCATCGTTGCACGGGGTGTCGCGCACCGTTATGACAAGACGTTGTAATGTGGCGTCCCCGTCTTTAGCGATGACAGAACGGATGCCGACTTTCTTCGCCTCCCTCTGAACGCGTTCACCAGTGTGAGCTGTGAATAGGACGATTCGAGTCTTTGGGGAGATGACCGCTATTTGCCGCGCTGCTTCAAGACCGTTCAAGACAGGCATCGATAGGTCGAGAATTAAGACGTGGGGCTGGAGGTGTTGCACAAAAAAGACGGCAGATTGACCGTCCTCCGCTTCACCGCAGACCTGCCAATCTGTGTGAGATTCAATGTACGTACGGAGAGCCGAACGAACGGCCGCGCTGTCGTCCACAATTGCAATCTGGAGGGGCATGTAACCTGCGTTTGCGGAGAGGCGACGGCACTAAAGCAAGACTGCAACAATGAGGCTGTAGGGACAATCGGGCGATGACTGTACTGCATGTTCCAGTGAATTCCGGTAGGAGCGCGAATGATCCCGTCCTGAACGCCGAGGTCGACCCGCATTCGAGGAGCAATTAGAGTTCAGACTGCCAAGGGCTATCTCCAAGTCAGAAATACGCCGGCACCCACGCAAAACATGACAGCCGTCGCGATCCATCCCACAGACCTGAGATACGGCGGAATCACGAACTTACCCATCACCTTTCGGCTGGACGCGATAATCATAATGACCGCCATTAATGGGGCCGAAACCAGCCCATTTACAACGGCGGCCCAGAAAAGAGCTTTCACAGGGTCGATGTGCAGGAAGTTCAGCGACAGCCCGAGGATTGTGGCCGCGCAGATAACTGCGTAGAACGGCGCCGCCTGTTTTGGCGTCCGTTCGAGGCTTACGTTCCACCGGCAGGCTTCGCCAATGCCGTATGCGGCGGAAGCTGCTAAGACGGGAACGGCAAGGAGTCCGGTTCCCACGATACCGCAAGCAAAGAGCGCGAATGCAAATCGGCCGGCCAAAGGCTTCAAAGCAGTGGCGGCGTCGGCTGAAGTCGAAATCTGACTAATTCCATGCGCGTGGAGTGTTGACGCCGCGGTCAGAATTATGAAGAAGGCGACAAGGTTCGAGAATGCCATTCCGAGGTAGGTGTCGACCCGTATGCGCCCCAGCTGGGCATCCGCCTGCTCGGGTCCCCGCCTCAATGGCTTCTCGCCTCGGTTGTTTCTGACCTCCTCCACTTCCTGTGAGGCCTGCCAGAAAAAAAGATACGGACTGATCGTGGTGCCGAGCACCGCGGCCAACGCAGTCAGAAATTCTTTCGTGAGCCGAACATGAGGGATCACGGTCGCGCGTGCCACGTCGCCCCAGGAAACATGGACGAAGAGGATTACTCCGACATATGCAAAAAGAGAGAGGGTCAGCCACTTCAGATATTTCACATAGGTTGAGTACGGAACAAACAAGATGGCGACCAAGGACGCCGCTCCGAAACCCACGACAAAGACGCTACCTTCTCCGGGAACGAGCAAGTGCAGCGCGTCTCCCATTGCACCGAGGTCGGCGCCCAGGTTGAACATATTTGCCACTGCCACCGCGACTAGTACGGCATAGAGCAACGGTTTGGGATAGCCTTTGCGGAGATTCGCTGCAATGCCACACCCGGTGACGCGCCCGATGCGTGCGCTAATCTCTTGAATGGCAGCCATCAACGGGTACGAAATGAGCATGGTCCAGAGGAGGCCGTAGCCAAACTGAGCGCCAACCTGCGAATAAGTACCGATCCCGCTCGGATCGTCGTCGGAAGCACCGGTCACGAGTCCCGGCCCGAGCATTCTCAGCAGTCGAATCGCGCCGCCAGCGCGGACCTTTGCCTGTCCGGTCCACAACGGACCGACGCCTTCGCCCTCCGGTTTCGCGACTTCAGTGGTCCTAGGATCGCCTCCGGCAGGGCGGATTGACACGACGGCCTTTCGAGTGTGAATTAAACGATCGGCACACGAATAGCAACCCGGATAGAACAGGCTCCGGGTACGCATCTGAGCTGCGACGATATAACGGTCAAGAACTCGTGGTGCGAACTCGCCAGCATCGCAACAGGTTTACGCCCGTGCTCGTCCGCCTCGCACGGCGTGATAGACGACCAAGACCAGCACAGCCCCAATCACAGCAACAATAAGGCTGTACAGGTTTACACCCGTGACGCCGTGTGCTCCGAACATGCTGAACACCCAGCCCCCCACTACCGCGCCAACGATTCCCAGCACGATATCCAGGAATACCCCTTCGCCAGTCTTGTTCACGAGCTTGCTGCCTATGAACCCAGCAATCAATCCCAACACGATCCAGGCCAAAATCGACATGATCCATCTCCTTGGTACTTGGTTATTTGTGCTCCATCAGTTGGTCGAAGGCAATTTCAAAACTCCACGCGGGCACGAGGTGCCCCCGGTTTCGGAGGCAACCCCGGTCACGTGACTCTCAGGCAGCCTTGCTGTATGCATCTGAGCCGTGCTGCTTTACCATTTTGTTGTACACACCCATTAACAGAAATGCTGCCGGCCACTGTCCTACAAACAGCGCCCAGTCATCCTTGCCCACGATCTTCAGAATGGCTGAAGCAGTGATAGCACCGAAGGCCGCCGCCAAGTAGCCAGAACTTGGGATCTTGGACGTTTGCGACTCAATGGCGCCAGTGAAACGATCTTCTGAAACCCCACTGTGAACTTTGTCTTGCATGGCACTCCTTTTCATTGACTCGTTGATTTTTACGCCGACTTCTTCACTTTGGTCTTTCCAGTCTCTTCACTCACGGGCTTGTGGTTCCTGGCAATCGTCTTTCCGCTCCGCCCCGAGACTCCTTGTTCCAACTCTGGGGACTCAACGATTTTCCATTTGCCGCCCGTGTTCCAAGGACCGCGAGCGTCAGTTTCGCCTTCATCGCCCACCCCGGTGGAGTCGTTAAAGTATTCGTCCACCAAGCCTGGCGTTGGGGGAATGCTGCCAATGGAGAATGGGTTTTTCCCCAAGCTCTCAAGCGCGGCGGTGAATGCTTTCACGTGAGTGATCTCACGCGTCATTAGGAATTGAAGTGCGTCTTTTGTTCCAGGGTCGTCAGAGAAGTTGATGAGGCGCTCGTAAACGATTTTCGCCCGCGCTTCGGCGGCAATATTGCTCCGCAGATCAACATCAAGTTCCCCGGTTATCTTCAGATAGTCGGCCGTCCAGGCGTCGCCCATGGAGTTGAATAAGCCAACGCCGCCGCCACCCGCGATCGCGATGAGGGGATCGGCCTCGGCGAAGTCCCGACTTTTCTTCATCGGCTTGAGGTGCATGCGTGCCAACGTGCCCACGATTTCCAAATGGCTCAACTCCTCTGTCCCGATGTCCATCAGCATGTCCTTTCGATCTGGGTCATCACAGTTGAGGCCTTGAATTGAGTACTGCATCGCAGCCGCAAGCTCCCCGTTCGCGCCGCCGAATTGCTCCAGCAACATGTTGCCAAACCGGGGGTCTGGAGTTCCGACATTCACCGTGTACATTAATTTCTTTATGTGGTGGTACATTCGTCTTTTTCTCCTCTCGTTTAGCTCGTCTCCATTCGTCGGGAATGGATCGCTGCAGGCGCGTTGACTAAGCGGCGTGCTTTGGCGTCTTCTTTCCCGCCCCGGATGAGTCCTGTTGTTCTTCGGAACCTTCTTCGTTGGCTCGGGAGCTGATCTCCTTTGCGAGATCAGCAAGTTTTTCGTCGGTTTGCTTCTCTTCCGCTAGAGTCTTTTCGAGCAACGATGCGTGCTTCGCTTGTCCCAGTACATTGGCGAACTCGCGAACCGCGCTATACGCTGCTATCTCGTAGTGTTCCACGCGCCGGGCCGCGCCGATTAATCCTGCGTCCGATACGGCGTCTTCAAAGCCTTCTTCCATCACCTCGGAACCTTCTTTGACCAGACCCTGCATGCCGACGCACTTCTTGCCCTTCGGGCTCTCGTCTAGCGATTCGAAGATCTCTTCAAGACGTTGGACGTGGACCTTCGTTTGTTCCAGATGCTCTTCGAAACCAGTTCGTAGCTCGTCTGAAGACGCAGCTTTGGCCATCTTTGGCAGCGCTTTGAGCAACTGATTCTCTGCACTAAACAGGTCCTTCAATTCGTCCACATACAGTTTTTTAAAATTCTCGTTTGGCACTTTTCCTCCAGGAAATGAGTCGGTTCAGTGGGCCCGGCAGAAGCGACACTCCTACCATCGATTAGAAATAACGGGGCAGCGAACCAATATTCGCGAGCGCGAGCATTCAGTTCGCTGCACCGAGTTTGTCAGGCTACTTCGCGAGCACGAGTCTTACCGTCTTTGTCGGCCGTAGCTTCGCCGGTAGAGGACACATCCTGTGCGCCTGTGCGCTCCAGGATTTCTTTTGCTTTCTTGGTCCAAGCAGAATCGTCGGAATGAACTGACAGCAGAATTCCGCCATCCTTGACGCGGCCTTCGTATCGCTTGGCTTCGTACTCCGGGATTCCCATCCCGATCAGAGCACCCGTAAGCCCACCTACCGCCCCACCGACCCCGGCTCCAGCAAGGGCAGCCATGATGGGCCCGGCGGCTATGAATGGCCCCAGTCCCGGAATGGCTAGGGCACCGATACCGAGTAACCATCCCAAACCGCCGCCCAGCAGAGCGCCCGTTCCGGCACCCGTCGTGGCACCTTCGGGCGCTTTGGTATTTTTCTCGTGAGCAAAATCTTTTGTGCCGGCGCCCTCGGGAAGAAGTACTGAAATGTCTGAGTTCCGAAAATTGGCGGCTTTCAATGCGTCCACCGCGTCCTCTACACTCGTTCGATTCGGATAGATGCCAAATACAGCTGTATTCTTACCTGCCATGTTGATTCTCCTTTGTTCTCTAAATATCAATGTTGCGGTTTGATGTTCAGCTCGCTGGTGACCTTGCCGTCGCCCGCGACTTCGGTAGCCTTAGCTTCAATCGCCTTCTTCTCGTCCTCTGATCGCACCGGACCTTTGAGCGTTACCTGACCGTCCTGCGTAACGATCTTGACGTTGTGCGCATATGTGGAGAGCGACTTGTCTTTCATGATGGATTGTCGAATCTGCTGCGTGATATCGCGATCAGAACGATTGTCCTTTTGCTGATCTGCGGTCGGCTCATTCTGGCTCCGATCCCGTTCGTTGACTTTGGTGTTGTCAGGCGCCGGAGACGCCTGGGTAGATGGCTCTTGCGCAGACGCAACTACTCCAGCACTCAGTAGCAGACCGGTGCACAAGACCGTGTGAACCACATTTCTATAAACAGCTTTCATCGTCGTTTCCTCCTGGAATAGAGATTTCGATAGCAGAAGCGTTCGATTGCCTCCGAACGTTCGGTAGCTGAAATTGTTTAGGGATTTTGAATGGTCAAATGGTCCTGGACTTCCCGATCACCGGCATACGATCTGGCGATTCGAACTGCCTTGTCACGGTCATCAGCGCTGACCACAGATCCTGACAGTTTCACCGCATCGGCCGATAGAGTCACTTGAATGTCCTTGCTCTCCAGACCGGGCTCGCTCTTGAGCTTTTCCTCAATGGCGCCCTTTGCTTCCCGGGAACTCAAGGTCCCATTCTGTGTGCGGGTTTTCTGGGCGTCAGTACGGCGGGACGACGCTTCAGCAACCTTTGCCTCAGTGCCGTACTTTTTCACTGTCGCCATGAATTTGTGCGAACCTTCGGGAGCTTTCACTTGCCCCTTCAGGATTTGAGCGGACGGGATCATCCGCCCGTACAGAATGCGGGTTCCGTCTTTGTCTTGCGTGATGGATGCGCCGTTGACGGTAACGCCAGCAAAGGCGCCGCGAGCGCGCGAATAGGTGAGCACCTCGGCGCGCATCTTCCAATCGGTCTCGCCCTGCACATGCCGTCCCACGGGCCCTGCGGCAGCTGAGGCATCAGCGCCGATCTTGAATTTGCTGGAAAGCATCTTTTCCATTCCGTTGTCGTTCATAACCAGCATGACTACGTCGATCGCTTCGCCGCCGATCTGCAATCCCCAACTACCCCCAGTGACAGAGAAAGGCGCCGGAGCGCTCCATCCGGAACTGGTGCGACAGGTGGCAATTCCTCTCCCGTGTCGGCCCCCAAAAACAAAGCCTATCTTGATCATCGAGGGTATGACTGCCACGCACTTCGCAGAGTCAAGAAGTTCCTCCGGAATCCCCTTATCGGGTGTTCCCATGATTTCGTCCAACACCGTTGCAGCGGCATCCATTCGTTTGACTTGCTCCGACGGTTCTTCCGCCGCGCTCGCCATCGTGCTTGCCAAGAAAGTGGCTACCAGCACCGTAAATATCGCTAATTTGAGTCTCATCGAAAAACACCTCTTGCGCGAATCCGCGCGATTCTTAAAGTCACCGATAACTCACGCCCGGTCACTTGTATTTGATTGGAGAGTTGCGGATCGCCAACCGACGTCAGTGTCGATTCCTGGCGGAAGCGGCCAAGAATGATAAGGAAGCTGTGTTTGACGATATCGGGAAGAGCGCGTTGGGTACTATCCCCGTCCCGCTGTACTAACCCAGATGATGTGCTGTAGATCACGATCGGGGGGATGCACGCCCGAGCGACCCTTCGCTGTGTAGGCTCTCCTATCCACTCTTCCGGCCAGCGGGGATCTCTACGGCGCAAAGAACCGGGCCGTGGTCCTGATTGCATAGTATCTTTTCCCGGACCGTGGGCTGCCCTCCGGCTTGGGCCCTTACTGCCTAGCGACTGAGACATTAGGGGAAGAAGCTCCCTAACCGTGCTGCTCCCAGGGGGCTCTAACTGTAATGAGGATTTTTCGCCAATCATCGGCAAAGGTGATACGCTGCGGGCTATCAGGGGTATGGTGCTAACAATGCGACGCTCATCGCTAGCGCTGGTGCTGATGATGACCACCTTCATGTCCGGGTGCCACGGCTACCATCAACTTGTTCCGCTGCGCAACATTCCTGCGGGTAGTGTGCTCCAAGAGTTCGATTTTAGAAGAGGAAGATGTTGGACCCTGTTCGGCCGTGAAGACTACGCAGAGGACCTTTCGCGAGTAGTCGGCCACAGAGCGCTCAAGGCCCTCCATGCGGGCAGTGATTTTCACATGACGGACATAAGTCAGTAGATTGCTCCCGAACGACGGTAAACAGGAAAGCCGAATGAGCAATCGGAAAGTATTCGGCTTCGTGCCCTGGGTGGAACGCAAAAGATACTGGCCCTCATCACCTGGCGCATGGAGCCGTCAGGGTGGTCGAGGGGGCGCGAGGCCAGGGGGGAGCCTGAGGCAAAATCGTAAAGGATGTTAAACGGGCTGAAGCAAAGCCGTTCCTGTCCGCCTTCGTCCTGGCTTGCTCCCACCTTGCGTTCTGATCGCGCGTAGTTCCATCCGGCCACATAAAAACACAGTGATCTATACACGGTCTCAGGTATTCCGTCGGCCTGGTGAAGTGCGTAGGGTATCAAACGGTTGCAACTCGTTTGTGAACCCGGAACCTCGATCTCGATTCGATTCTTCAGCACGCCTTTTACGTCAGGTATTCGATTTGTGGCCTTACCTCTTCCTTGCCATCTCCATTCTGGGCTTCGTCTACCGATTCTGGATCTAAGCCGCACAAACTCGGCCGCCATTTTTTCCCGATGAGGTCTTCTGTTCACTTCCGCCTGGTGGTAAATCTTGGTACGCCTGTATGTACGCTACCGACTCGGAAGGTCACACGGCACTCTGCAACCAAGCTTACAGGCTTGCCCATTCATCCTTGAGGGCCTTCACACGATCCATCTTTGCGGGTCGAGCTGCGTTCCGACATCTCACGCAGTGCTTTGTTCGCAGCATTTCATCACTTTCTGCCGCGCAGACTAAACCGAGGCCAACCGAGCGCAAATCCGGTTTTGGCGTTCCTTGGGCCCTATTGCGTAGAGGGGAACGATTTCAAAGTGATGACGCCCCGCGACGCACACGTGACCTGCCTCAAATGTGGGCATGTTGTTGTCCCGAATCGCCCAACGTACAAGTGCTCTTGCCAGAAATGCCGAGAACTCAGAGGGGAACCCCAGTTTCCTATCGAACGCTCCTGCTTTTCTTCGTTCGGTTAAGATCATTCATCTGTGCGTTAGCGTATAAAGCAAAACCTGTATGGCTACTGAACCCACGGACGTTAGTCTTACTGTGTGCCGTCCGATGAACGCATTCGAGAACTGTGCGCTCAACTTTTTAGAGCAGAGCATCCCGCCGTAATCGAGACCGTGTCTGCTCAACTTCATCAAGAAATTGACGTGTACGTCCGCCAGAAGAAGGCCCCTATCCTGGCTCTGGATCTCCAGCCGAGTCCTGACAACGCCAAAGAAGCCGTCAGTTGTGATCGGTGCTATGGATGACCGAGGCACCGGAACCCGGTGATTAAAATTGACCGTGAAGCCACGCTGTCTTGAAGACTACATCAAACACGCAGATGATCTCGCTCAAGAGGTCGTGAACGCCTGGGGAATCAACGTCAGCGCGGGTAACGCCGCCACGTTAACGACGGACTTCAAGGCTCTGTTTGAAATAGCCTGCCAGTATCGAACCGCCAGGCACATCGCCGACAAGCATCGTCGTGAGTTCAATTTCCTGAGTGAGCAGGACACGACGACAGAGAAACTGACACGAGAGTCTTTTGCTATTGCCTACCAGCATTACTGGGAGAAGTACGCTCTAGTTTTCTAGTCGCGGAGACCCCTTTAAGGAAGTATGGGTTCGGTCTGCTCGCAATTCGCGCACGTGCATTTAAACTCGGGACCAGCGGCATCGCGTTATGCCCGCAACTCTCGCACTGCAACCATCCCTCCGTACGCATTATCATCGGGCGAAAGTCGTTCTCAAGCCTGCAATAAGCGCAACGGAGGGTTGGCTCGGGCATTGGCATCAACCTCTCGCGCTGTTCGGGCGTCATCTCGCGAAACTCCCAGAAATCGCTCTAGTGACCAGACCGTATCAGTATCAACCCTGCGCCGAAGATACCGGAAGGATATTCGGAATATGACTGCACTGGCGCTGTGGTCGGCGAGATCTTGATCCTAGGCCAGAGAGTTCGGATCTGACACTTTCAGGTCGGCGACGAGCCGATTGAACGCTTCCTGATATGAGTCATGGCTCTTCCAGTTGCTGAAATCGGGTATGAAGTATTCGCGAATCTCGCGGGCGGAGTCCTTGCCGGTGTCACCGTCAAAGAACTGCCAGTCGCGAAGAACTTCGAAGGGCACGAGCCGGACAGGGAACAGGACACGCCGCTTGTCGCGCACTTGGCGTTTGCGGGCATTCGCGATTTCGGTCCTTACCCACTCGCTCTCCATGCTGTGCACGGATAGGATCAAGAGCAACTTGTCATGGAGGCGGATGGCCTCATCAATCTGTTCGTGGAGCTTCTTTCCACCTTTGACGTCCTCTGGGGCAAACCAGCAGCGCACTCCTCTGCCCTGCAGGTCAGCATACAAGCGTTCGGCAAAACCCTGATCTTTCGTTGAGTAGCTGATGAAGCAGGAATAAAACTCAATCGGACTGCCGACGAGCGACCCCATATAGGTGATGAAGGCATCTGGTAGACCGCACCCTCTCAGGAATAACTCTGGGATTTTCCCTTTTGAACGATAGATCGTGTCAACCCCGACCACCGAAGGACCAATATGCTCAACCGTCTCCAAACCCCTTGCCATGCTAAGATCGGTATCCCCAAAAATGGTTCGGCCCAGCAAGGCGCGGTTAAAATTGCAGTCTGCGAGCTGAGCGCTACTGAAATTTGCCCCCGCCAGAATTGACGAGCGCAAATCCGCCTCGGTCAAATTAGCCCTGGTTAGGTTTGCGTTTTCGAGATTTGCCTCGCAGAGGATAGCCCCTCTGAGTTCTGTCAGCCGCAGGTCCGCCTCCAGCAGATTAGCCTTTTCAAGACGCGCCTCTGATAGTAGCGCTTTCGAAAGAGATGCCCATCGCAGGTCAGCCGATGACAGTGAGGCCCCCTGCAATTTCGTCCTGGTAAGGATTGCGGTACTAAGGTGCGCTCCAGTTAAATCTGCCCCGCTTAGATCCACCCCCTCAAGGATGGATTGAGCTAATCCCGCGCCTGAGAGGTTGGCACCTCGTAGGTCCACCCCTCGTAGGTCCGCCCCTCCCAGGTGGATTTCGTTAAAATTGATGGAAACGTCAGGATGCTCGTGCCTCCACCTATTCCATGCAGGGACGCCTTCTCGTAGTTTCGCGATCTGCTCAGGGTCGGCCATGTGTTCGATTATTGCCAGAACATCATACTCCGCGCTTCCGTTGAGGACGCGTGCTGCGAACTGCGATGCTTACTTAGCGTGATGGATCGTAAAGTAGTGCTCGCCTCGTACACGCTCGGGTGGAGCGAAAAAGATACCGGCCCTACTGCCTGGCGCATAGACACATCAGGGGTGGTCAAGGGGGTCGAGGCCAGGGATGGTGTTCGGGAAGTACAGCGGCATGGAGTCGATCTGTAATAATCTCTGCATGTGTGGCCGCTACCGACTCTCTCGCCGAAAGCAAATCATCGAGGAGCATTTCGACAGCGTCTCTGGTGAGGAAGACTGGGCACCGCGCTACAATGTGGCTCCGACGCAACCCGTTCCCATTATCAGCCAACATCCCAAAGAACCACGCCGCGATCTCTCACTAGTCCGCTGGGGCCTCATTCCGTCATGGGCAAAGGACGCATCTGGTGCTGCGAGGATGATCAACGCGCGGTCGGAGTCAGCAGCCATCAAGCCCGCATTCCGTGACGCGTTGAAGTTGCGCCGCTGCCTGGTTCCTGCGGACGGGTTTTACGAATGGATGCGCGCAGGGAAAACCAAACAGCCATACCTTTTCGAAGTTAACGAGGGCGAGTTGTTTGCCTTCGCCGGATTATGGGAGCGATGGAAGGACCCGAACGGCAACTGGATCAAGTCATGCTCGATTCTGACCACGACGCCGAACGCAGTGACCGCAGCCGTTCACGACCGGATGCCGGTCATCCTTCACCCAGACAACTACGACTTGTGGCTCGATCCTAGATTTAATGATGTTGCTGCGTTGTCTGAGATGTTGAAGCCCTACGATGCTCGGCTGATGCGATCATTCCTGGTTAGCACGAGGATCAACCACACGGCAAATGATGATGCAGAGTGCGCGAAGCCTCTTGCGATTGAAGCTCCTCCACAAGGTCAGTTGTTCGCGTAGATCGTCATGCTAGTACACTACCCCAACAACTCTCTCGCAATGCTGATCCACTCCGCATCGAGAGGCTCCCGACAAACCGGCTTGCGTGCTCGCCGATACCAGTAGGCGGCGTTATCCTGATCGCCTTCCTTGCGGTGCAGGTAGGCATGTATCCACGAACCTGCTTCGCTCTCGTCCCCCTCAGCACTCTCGTGGGCTCGCGTCCACTCGCCTTTCGCATCCCACCAGAGAGCGGCCAGCGCACGACTGAGTCCGTTAGGAGGCTTGGAACCGCCGAGCGATGGTTTGAACTCGTCGAGCGTCATCACAGATCCATCGTTAACCAAAGGATGCTTGGCTAATTAAAGTCGGTCAAAGGTTTCAGTGACTGCTCTTCCCGACCCCGGAATTGTGAGCCATAAGCTGGGCAGCCCATCTCCTCAAAAGTCACCCTTCGAGTCCCCGCTGGCTCGATCACTCGAACCATACTTGGGATAGACCGTGTGCTGTGATTCCAGAATCGTTCCCCGGTCAGCTTCTTCGAATCATTAACGCAGGCTATCATATTCGTTTTTTGTTCGCTTATATTAGCGCGCCTCACAGGGGGCCTCAATCACTGAAGGGGATAGGAGACAGAGACGATGAAATGACGCATTGTGTTAACTAGATAATAAACATGTGGAGATATTTTGGGCGAAATGACGCGGCTGGATGTGGATGGGATGTGGGAGGGCGCGCGTGTTTACTTCACCGGAAAAGTACGCTGGAAGTTTTCGGCTGGCTCAGGTCTCAGCAATCGGAGGACAGGTTGCACCGGTGAACACGTAGATTCCTGCGGCGTACCGCTCCAGAATGGCGCCAAGACTAACTTCTGCTGACTCACGCAAGTTCCTTAACGCGCCAATTGAAAAAACTCTCCTACTCGGCATCAAAACCCTCCATGCCGATCCATAACTGTGCCAGGAGTCGCAGATTCTTCTTGTAAGTGCGAGTGACTGTGAACTCTCTGCCCCCCCGCACGCGAAGCACATACTCGCCCGAGGGCCGGGCATGAATCTCCTCAACCAATGCCCCATTAACGAGCACAGATCGGTGAATCCTAACAAACCCGTGCAGATTGAGTTTTTCCTCAATGTTCGAGATTGCGCCTCGTAGAATGTGCGAGCTTGAAGTATGTACTAACAGGACATGGTTTCCTTTAGCTTCGACTGCGATAAGGTCCGCTGCATCAATGAAAAGAATTTTCGTTTTGGCTTTGATCCCAATCCGCGCAGACTTGCTCGCCGAAGGCGGTGTCTGGCATGAATGTTTGCGCGGGCTTGTTGATCGCCCTGCTACCTGTTGTCGGAACCCAGCGCTCAGAGGCGCACGAACGCATTCCTCCGAGGGTTCGAGAGCCTTATCAATCTCTTGTCCCGTCAAAATTGCAGTCGCATGCTCATGCTGTGTCGGTTCGGGAACGGAAACATGCTTTGGCAGCGCTAGTTGTTCGTGCGTAGCCTTTAGAACCCTCTCGAATATGGGGATGGCCATTGTGCAAAAGCCCTCCACTACAGCCCTTTCGAAGTTGCTGACCTCCGTGTACAAGGCAGCTTATTGAGTTCATCCCATCGTTAACCAGCTTTATCCTGCCTCTTCTTAGTCGAGCCGCGCCTCCCACGCAACGACTCCAAAAAACGGATAATGCTTTTTTGTCCTGCTTGGTGCATTCGTAAGTCTTGAGAATTCTTTACTAAAGAGATGAACCCCTCATAGGCGGCGATCAGGAATATAGCGGTTTCGCTGGTGTCTACGTCACTCCGCACCAGCCCGAGTTTTTGTCCCCGCTTCAATGCTAGCGCGATTGCGTCGTGCCAGTTTTTGAAGAGGCTTCCCGTCCTTCTCCGGAAGCCCTCATCAAGGGGGGACATTTCTTGCGACAAGTTATTTAGTATGCAACCGTACTCAAGATCTTCTCGCCTACACGACGTGCTCTGAACGATGGCGACCAAGGCATCGATGGGATTCTTCGCGTTCTGCAAAGGCCATACCCACTTTTCGCGGGAGATACTCGCAAGGACTTCGTCCACGACCGCATAGCCTAGGGCTTCCTTGTTATCGAAGTGATGGTACAAGGCGCCTTTCGTAACGCGAGCTGCCGCAAGAATTGCATTCATGTCAGCGCTCCGAAATCCTGAGCGGTGCATTTCCTGGAAAGCGGCTCTCAACAAACGCTGTCGTGTGCGCGCCGGATCGCGCAACTTGGGCGTGCGATCATTCGGCCATAAATCAGTTGGTAACATTCCTACCAGTATGCATCTTGGAAACCACCGGAGTCAATGATGGTCCTAAATAGTGCTCTGGTAGCCACTGTTGTCTTTTTAAGCTGGTATTAACATACCGACTAGTAGGTATTGGTAACGCCAAGATCGAAAGAAGTTGATGGAAATCTGAACCTTGAAAAATTAGCTTCCGTTTGATGTAGTTCTACATCACACGACCACAGACCTACAGAAACGCAATGTCGCCCGCAGAGCGAACGTTGTGGGCCTCGTGCAGTTCGCATCCAGCATTTCATAATCGCGGGTACCGTTATCGATGTAATCGACTGAAAACTCAACCTCCACGCTTTGGTTCCTCAATTGCTTAAACCAACGTCGTACCGATTCTGTTCTCAATTGCACACTGAGTGTTAGAGCGCCGAGTGGTATGTGACGTAAATACCCCGTCATTCCGCACGGCGACTTGCAGGAGAGCAAAAACCAAAAAGAGGAGAGATTATGAGCACACTATGGCGGTTGCGGGGTTCTTGGTTACTGCAGGTTGCGACGATTGTTTTGGTTTGTTTCGGCAATGCCTTCTCACAAGTGAGCTACAAGGTTACCGATTTAGGCGCTCTGGGGAATGACAATTTGGCTTGTGCCATGTCCATCAACAATGAAGGTTGGGTAGTGATCCAGGATGCGAGCATGGTACCGGGGCAGCAGGATAACGCGGGTGGGAAAATTCTAAAGGCACGTGATGCGATAGAGCTCAACGGATCCCAGTTCGACCTCGGCACGCTCGGAGGACAGAACAGTTGGATGAACTGGGGCGAGATCAACGACTTCGGGCAAATAGTCGGTTATTCCGAAACGGCTGCCCTAGACCCGAACGGCGAAGACGTTTGCACCTTCGGCACACACCTTACTTGTCGCCCGTTTATTTGGCAATTTTTCCACATGCGCGCTCTCCCGACACTCGGCGTAAATAACGGACAGGCGAGCGCCATCAACAACCGTGGAAAAATCGTAGGATTTGCAGAAGATGGTACCGTGGACTCCTCATGCCCTGCTGGCACAACTAACAATCGGACTCAGCTGCCGGTGTTGTGGGAAAGCAGCAAAGCTAAGGCCAAAGCTCTTCCTACAGGTAACGATCCAAGCGGGAATGCGCTTTGGATCAATGATCGAGGCCAAATCGTAGGCTTCACGGGAGCCTGCGCTGCGACGAATCACGCCGTTGTGTGGGACCACGACAAAGTAAGCACCCTTGCTGACAACCAAACTGGCGCTGAGGCTTTCGGCAATAACAACCTGGGCCAAATTGTTGGATTCGTCGGCGCTTCCGACAGCGGAATCCCGAATGCCGCGCTTTGGCAGAATGACATGCTCATCAACCTCGGTCTTCTGCCGGGAGATGCTGGCGGCATAGCCAGCGGCATCAACGACAAGGGCCAAGTCGTGGGAAGCAACTTCGACTCGCAGGGCAACTGGAACCATGCTTTCATCTGGCAGAACAACGTTATGACCGACCTCAACTCGCTGTTTCCTCGCAGTTCCAACCTCCTCGCCACGATGGCGAACAAGATCAACGAAAGCGGACAAATCTCGGGCATGGCAATCGTTCAGAGCGGGCCGGATGCGGGCAACATCCACGCCTTTATCGCAACGCCTGTAAACCAAAGCATAGACAGGTCGATGGCAGACGTCGCACGCACACTGCCGAAAGTCACTTTGCCCGCGAAGGTCGGCAGACAGATTCTCCAAAGATTTGGGGTCAGCGGAGTCGAATAAAGTATTTTTCCTAATTTCCGCACCACGCATTCCAGCGCAAAGGGAGCGACCACAAAGCTTCTGCGGGGCAACCTGGGTTACGCAAATGTATCGCCGTGACCCAGATTGTTTCCCCCAGAGGAGAAGTGCTTGTAGCCGCGGCCTCTTCGGTGTCTCGTTGGTTGGCATCACCGGCCGTATCGCCATAGCACCCAGATGCACGGCGACAATTGAAAACTCGAGTTATTACTTAGTCTCGAGCCTGCTGCGTACTGCTCCGCCATTCAAGTACAATTCGACGCTGCACGTAGCGAGGAGCTTGTATGAGAAAATTGTTGCTGTTACTGGTTTGTCTCACTTCACCAGCAATTGCCCAGACCCTTCCAGGGGGAATTGGACAGGGCTACGATGGCGAGCTAAAGCATGTAACCAGTCAGCTGATGGACTTGGCGGAAGCCACGCCCACAGATAAGTTTGCGTGGCGGCCTTTGCCCGGTGTGCGCTCTACGAGTGAGGTGTACATGCACATCGCCGTCGCCAATTTTTATTATGTGAGCGTTGTCGGAAAACAGATAATGCCAGCTGAGATCAAACCGGGATTTGAGAAATCGGTAACCGCTAAGGCAGACGTTATCTCCTGGCTGAAGCGTTCGTTAGATGCTGCGCGCGACGCGCGGGCCAAGGAAAGCCCCAAAGAGTTGGAGCGAAGGGTTGAGTTTTTCCAGCGAAGCACTACAGCCGATGCCGTCTATCTCCGCCTGATCATTCACTGCAACGAGCACATGGGGCAGCTTGTCGCTTATGCCCGCATGACAGGCGTAACCCCGCCGTGGTCGAAAGACTAGGGCAGCCTTAGCCAGCAGTTGGCGAAAAGTCTCGATTACACTCATCATCGGGTCAATGATTTCAACAGTTAGCTTCGGATTGCTTATTTCTGCCTTCGGAGAAGTGGCTTCAGGGTTGACTCGATATTGTCGGTGTACTCAAATCCGATGACTTTCATTCGCAGAACGCCGCCACGGTCGTAGAGCATCGTCGAAGGCAGTCCTTCGATGCCTCCGAACTTTTGCTTAAGGTCATCCGTGGCAACAGCAAAGGGATAGTGGACGCCGATTCCGTTCGCAAACCGAATCGGGTCTTCCATGTCCGGCATGGTGTCGAATTTAAACCCGATAACAACAAATCCACGAGGGCCGTACTCATCAACGAGTTTCTGGTAGCCGGGCATTTCCTTCTTGCACGGCTGGCACCACGTTGCCCAGAAGTCAATAAGGACGACTTTTCCACGAAGGCCAGCGGACGACAGCGTATGTCCTTGCAAGTCCGTGAGGGAGAAGTCGGGCAGGCTCGAACCGATTTCACCTGCGGCAACTTGCTTTGTTGACTGGGTAGGACTCGCCGACTGCCGACTGCAGCCGACGAGTCCGGCCAACACGAGAGTTAACAACAGGGTTTGTTTGAGCATCTATTCCTTCTTTTGCACTTCCAGAATCAGCAGTTTGAGCGGGGTCGAGGCGTCGGTCTTTTTTTGCTTTCCGACAGGCTTCTTGTACAACTGCCCACGAACAGTGACCACCGCTGACGAACCTGCAAGCGGTTCAAGGCTCTTGGATAATTCATTTGGCGAAATCAGGAAAGACTGATTTGGTTTGACCTGTAGAGATAGATTCCCCGACGAGTCTTTCACCAAACTTCCGCTTGCGATCATGTCCAATTCGGCGACACTAACCCCACTGTCATATGTTGTCTTCAGAAGTTGAGCAGGTTCGATCTGCCCGTCTTCCTTCGGAGTCACTTCGACCTTTCCATCAATCAAGCTCACATCGACATTAGCAACGCCAGACTGGCGCTGTAGGTGTTGTTTGACACCGTACGCTCAAAAGTTTCAGGTCATGCCTTCGACACGCATTTCGATATGCCTGATCTGTGCTTCCAGCTTGGGCACCACGAAAACGCAGCCTGCCAATAGCAGAAGTGCAATGTGTTTTCGGTTCATAGTTCCTCCTTCCTTAACGGTGTAATCGAAACTGTTGTGTTATCCCGAAACTGACGTGACGACGCACGGGCATGAACATCACTCCCGTCGAATGTGCAACATCCCAATCCATGCCGAACCAAACGTGCATTCCCGGACGCAGGCCGACGTATGTCGTCGCACCAGCGAGCAAGACGTCACCGCCACTTCCGCTCTGTGTCACTCGTGCTATACGGTCGTCACCTGAGTGAAGCCACGTCAGCACAGGTCCGATAAACCATTCACGAGTGACATTCTTCGACTCATAAGGTCTGTACGACAGCCAAAACCGCGATTCGATGTCATCACCTAGCCTCGTCTGTTGTGTTCCCTCGGAACGGATCAGCGAGTGGAAATCCTCATCGGCCACGAGGCGTTTCAGATTGAAGAGCCCGGTGTATGTCCAGTTCGCGCCGAGAAACAGGTCGGTTGATCCTGAACCGGGCTGTAGACTGGCAGGGAGTAGGCCGCCATTTGTGCCCTTCAAGTCAGTTTGCCCCGTCGGAATCTTCGGGCCAGCAGTGACAGATGCTTGCGTCGTCCCGCGTTGTGAATCACGGCGATAGAAGCGGTATTTCACAAGAGCAATCGTGTCGCCCAAACCTGTTCCGCCGATAGTCGGGGTGACTCCATCGAAATGATTCGTTACAACTGGGACCAGAATGGTCAAGTCGAAGTCACGATAGAAGCCCCATGTGAAATTGAACTCGCCCTCGTAAGAAAACGTCGGTCGGACTGTCAGAGGAATGCTGCCTGATGATCCCGGCGTGAGGCTCCTTGTCGTGAAGTTGGAAGTGAACGAGACCAGTTCACCGCCGGGAAACAATGGCGGTGCAGTTTCAGGCGCTGCGCCCTGTCCGGTGGCCGACCGAGTACAGAGCAAAGAGACGAACAGGAGCAATGCCCATTTATGACGAGAGCACAGTAGACTTCGCGAACTCAAGGGTTTCCCTCCCTAACGAAGACGACACACGTATCCGTAAAACCGGAACCCGACTGGGAGAGAAAATCAGATACGCAGGGGCAGGACAGTCGGCGGACTGAGTATCGGTGGAGCGTGAGACTGGTCTGCGACGAGAGGTGCCAACGTCCTAGCGCTGGGCGATGAGACGAATAGCTCTACGGTCCCGAAGACAATCGGAGTGAAGGAAATCGATACAGGTGTTGGTTGGCCGACATCGACTTGTGTTGTCGGCATGGTTTTGCAGCAGTCTTGGCCGTGATGACGATGCGACATACAGCGCATCGACTTGCAGCACTGCACGGCCCGCTCGGGCGTAGTCATGCCGATGCAATCGAGGGCATTGCCCCCGACAGCCACGGTCAGAGCCACAACCAGCACTTGTCGTGCAAACCGCATGGCAATCAGGTTAGAGGCTCTGCGCTGTGGTAGTCAATGGCGCGTGGCCTAGAAACGTAGCGAGCCGTTGATTGGTGATAAACCCTTCATTACACTCAAAATGGCTCTGGCGAGTCTTTAGATCACCCCCAGTCGCTGAAGGATTGATTTTAGGAGTTGCTGGTTCTTCCGTCGTGAACGACTCTGTCCCGCAATCGTTCGCCGCAGCATCGAACGAGATTTGCCACTGACCCTGATTAAGGCTGCCATCGGAATCTTCTTCAGAATGGGGAGAATCCTGGTCGGTAATTCATCTCGGCTGGGATCTGGATATTCGGTATAGACGCTCTCGGGTGAGTGAATTACACCTGCTTCGATTTCCTCAAGCCGGTTGGATTCTTTACCGGTGTAGATAATTCGTTCCACCCGCACGTGTCGTCTGTGCAGGACTCCAACAGTCTGCTTGCCGCTTGCCAGATCTGTTTGGACGATGAACTTGGGATCAACCATCTTCCCCCCAAACCATAATATGCTGACAGTGCACTCAAAAGGCGTGGTTGGACTATTTTCAGATTTGTCGCCATATGCAGAGCCATGGACCCTTCCCTGAGTTCGTACCATTCCAAATTCAAAAGAGATTTTTTATTGGAGTTTGTGCTCACGGGCGAAGTGGTCCAGCTCAAGACGACTTGAGACTCCAAGCTTGTCGTAGATACTAGTGATGTGCTTCTTAACGGTATCTTCAGCGATTTTGAAAAAGTGAGCGATGTCTTTGTTGGGCATTCCATGCAATGCAATCGCCGAGACAACCTCGAGCTCCCTCGGCGTTAGTCCAAATTTCCGCCTGGCCAGTTCTTCATGTTTCGTTCTCAGGAACGCATGAAAAGTGGGGACCGTCTTGGTCTGCTCCCAACACGCCCCACTCATCACTGCCCGGATGCCATCGATCAGCAACTCAGTCGCCGCGCTCTTCAGAAGGACACCGCGAACCCCTAGCTCTATGGCCTCAACAATCTGTTGTGTTTCCATTTCAGCTGCAAACAAAATCGCCTTCGTCCTGCAGCCTGTGCCCTTGACAGCCGCCCACGCGTCCAGCCCGCCTCGGGCTGAAGTTTGCGTTTCCCGCTGCAATGGCATGTTGAGGTCCAGCAGCAAGATGTCAGGCTTCAGTTCGAGCACACGCTGTATGACATCTGCTGCATTGTTGGCATGGCCAATGACCCGGAGATCAGGCTCGATCTCAAGCAGACCCCGCAGCCCCTTTGTGAGAGCTGGATGATCGTCCGCTATGACAATGCTGATGGGGGAGGAAACCATAATTTGTCTCGCTTGTCGGTCAGAAGACCCAACCACTATTTATGGCACTTTGGGGGGGTTTGAATAGCACTTTAGTGGGAGTCTGTTACGAAAATGAAGCTCGGGGACGTTGATTCCGGCGCAAGGCAGTAGCCTTCGTCGGTATGAGCAACGTCTTGAGCGAAGCGAAGAAACAACAAGTCATAGCCTTGGGCCGGCTCGGATGGCCGTTGCGGCGCATCGAGCAAGAGACCGGGGTACGTCGGGAGACTGCCGGAGCTTACCTGAAAGCGGCTGGGATCGGAGTGCGCCCGCCAGGGGTGTGGGGACGGCGGCCGCCGGCAAAACCGGCCAACGAAAATGGGGTGACCACCGGGTCGGACGCGGCAAAACCGGCCAACGAGAGTGCGGTGACCACCGGGTTTGGCGTGGAGTTGAGCGACTTAGAACATGAACCTCCCCAGCCCGTTCCGTCTATCAGTTTGTGCGAACCGTTCCGTGATGCGATTGAACTCGGTCTGAGCCAGGGTCGAAATGCCATGGGGATTTGGCAGGACCTGGTGTCCGAGAGCGGGTTCAACGGCGGCTATCAGACTGTCAAACGCTTCGTACGCAAGCTTCGCGGAAACCAGCCCCCGCAGCCGCGAGCCGTGATCATTACCGCAGCCGGTGAAGAGTCCCAAGTCGATTACGGCACCGGGCCCATGGTCCGCGATGCGCGGACGGGAAAGTGACAAGAGAGGAGAGAGCGCACCGCTGCACTCTCTCCTCTCATCTACGGCTACTTACTTTGCGAGCGGGAAATCTGCTTTACCTCCACCTGATACCGTAACCGGCTTGGACTGATTCTTTGCGCCCTCATGCCACGCGGTCACTGTGTAACTTCCGTCGGGAACGTCTTTGATTTTGTAATTGCCGCTGTCGTCCGTCTCTGCAAAGAAAGGAGTGGGGCTGACAATTATATATCCCGCCATTTCCGGATGTACGTTGCACAACACGGGCACGACCCCGGGCTTCGCGAATGTGAAAGGACGTTTTTCACCTTTAGGCCAGGTTCCGAGATTGTGCCCCGCTTTCTTATCACCATTGATCGCGGTCCAAAAAGCGTTATGTTGCACGGTGTCGCTGTTCAGGAACTCCACGGTTGTACCCTGCTGAACTACGAGGATGTGCGGCGCAAACATCAGGCCCTTTTGATCCATGACCGGATGATCCTTGGGGGCCGGAAATGTCTTGCCCGCAATGGCTTCAACGTACACCACTGACTTACCCTTCATTCCCGCAACCTTACCCTCGATGTCGCCCGCCCACGCCGCCAAATTCAATGCTGCCGGCAGTAGTACTAATATGCATGTTCTCAATTTCATTGTGCTTTCTCCGTTGATCTTCACAGTTAGTTAGAAAAGGAATCTTGCCACTAGATAGACCGTGTTGTTGCTCTTTGCATCCCGGCCTGCGCCGTCGTAATTGAACGCGGTGCCGTTGAATCGTGTGTACCCGGTGTACTGCGCGGAGAGCTCCAAGTTTTGCCAAGGCCAATATGAGAAGTTCGCGATATAGCCTGCGCTTCGCGGGTCTCCATTGGCGCTTCCACTCACATCACCCGGTGTATAGAGGAGCGGATCAACTGTGCCGTGTGTGTCGAACCAGCCGAATGTACCCGACACGCGATTGCCGAAATGGTATTCGGCATTCGCCATGATGGTATTCAGATGGTGACTGCCCGGGGATGCGGCATCCAGAGCTGCCATGGCTGCCAGATTTGAATTCTCGCGAATGTAGGTGCCACGCAGGGAAAGCACGTCGGTCTTGAATAGCGTGCGATCGATCTGTGCGTCCACAGCCCAGTCCGTGAAGTCATCCTCAAGTCCGGTGATCGCGCCGGGACTGGACCGCATGTGCATGCCGTAAGCGCCGACCTCGTATTGGGTTTTTCCCGTGAGCTGCTGATATGCCACCCGCCAATAGGGTGCAAGACCGCGAACGTTAAATCCGAAATCAGTGCCGGAATTGGGTTGCGAAGCCCCAACATGTTGCGAGCGATACATCGTCGCGTCCAGGTACAGGTGGTTATTCCACATAGCATATCCACCGAAACCTGCAACATCCTGGCCGAGACTCGCGATGATCGGAGAAGCGGCAGGAGTAGGAGCCCAGTCATCGGCGACCCACGAATAACCCCATGCTGGCGTGGTGTTCCACAAGTCCTCTACCGTAGGATTGTTGTTGACGTTCAATCCGAACACCAGTTCTTTGCCACCGAGCGTGGTCTTGTTCGCATACCGGACGTCCGTGTTGTCGATGCCGAAATGGTCATCTTGTACGTCATAAGTGACTTGAACGAAACTGCCAACATGGGATGTCCAGGCGCCAGACAAGAACAAGGAGATGTCTTGCGGAAGTTCAACGCTGCCGTTTTGAGTTCCCGGAACCGGAGACTTAGTCGAGGTAAATGACGTTTCGAACATGGCAGAAAGAGGCAAAGAAGCAAGAAGATCAAGGGCCGCCCGCTTTTTCCCACCATCGGCTTTTACCACCTTTGTCTCATCTGCTCTGTCTACGTAAGCGAGAAGTTTGAACCTTCTCCCAGCTGGATTCAGCTCCGGAGGAGTGTAATGACATCCGCTGCAAGGTAAGCCTGTCTGCCGCGCGAAGCTTGGAACAGCCATGACGCGCGGTGGATTCACTGTGGCGAAAAGCACAACCATGAAAGGAAATGCCAATGCCAATAATACCGTTACTTTCTTCATCTGATGAATTCTCCTTTTATCGCGTGTTTCTGTTCTGTGCGAAACACCGGTAGTGCTCCGCAGTCCAACCGATGTGCTGTGATATCAAGACTTATCCCTGGGAGTGTCTAGCAATTCGAGAGACGAACCTGGGGGCGAAACCGTTTCACGCAACTTCGCAACCATGGGTAGTCTCGGGAAAGCAGACTACGCACCGCATACAGACGGTCTCGGTTATCTCGCAGGGTACACCAGGGGAGACGACCCCAAACAAACAGGAAGGGTCATCGCAGTTATGCCACAGTCTGCAGATAAGATCAACACTCGAAGCCTAGGAAGATTGTAAATAACTTGTAAGGTCAGCGGCATCTTGTGAAACTTGTGAATAACTCAGGAGGAGAAGAGTGTCTGGCGCAACTATGTGATTCTTATTCTGATTTTTCTTGCTTGCTTTGCTGTTCCGGGAAGGTTGGTGTCCGCAGAGCCCTCGAGAAACAATCCGCCGATCGGTCTCATTGCCATGGAACTCTAGAGAATTTGTTACACGAGGAGTCCGATCGCAATGTGGACCTGAGCGCAGTTCTAATTCTCATCGCACGTTGTCACTCCCCGAACCAATTGTTGTGACATCCGCTGCCATACCGCAGCGTAGAGACTGGCTGGAATCTTAATTGTTGCAGCCGCGAGCCTAGTGCTCAAAACCTCTGCCGATGAATTCAATGGCGATGACACCAATAGCCCTGGCCCAACTTCAAACTTAATTTACAAGAAATTTACCGCTTACAAACATGGTCTTTGCGGCAGAGCAAGAAGATAAAACTCGGGTGCGTTAGTGTGCACACAAACGGGTAGGTAGCGCGCAGCGATCCCAGAATTCATCCTCCTTAACTCGCGCGCTCCAAGAAAGATTCTCAGGTGATGAAGAGTTTGGTATTGGTTTGTGTATTAGCTATCTCGGCGTTGGGTCAATCGCCTCGCGCTAAAACAGTTGAAGCAACGCCTGTGGCGGGCGAGAGCTGGCTCAAGCACCTCCATCGGGCCTTCGAAGAAAGCAGCATGGGCAAAACGGGTCGCTTAGGACCTCCTCACGCTACGGGCGGAGACGAGGCGCCTGGCTGGCAGAGGCCGGTATCAGCAGACGCCACAAATCAAACCGTGACCCTGCACGGGTCGGATCTTTATCGGCTGAATTGCTGGGGATGTCACGGCGAATTCGGCCTCGGCGCGCCTCCAGAAATCAACTCAGTCATCAATCCGACGAGAGCTATGTCCACGCAAGTCATACTGGAACGAATGAAGAATCTCGGTATGGACATGAGCCGGGCGGATGCGGCTGTGCTCGCCAATCAGTCAAAAGCGGCGTTGCTGGAACGACTGCACAAGGGGGGCACCGACATGCCGCCGTTTCCGCACCTGAGCGAACCGGAGGTCCGTGCCATTGTCGCCTACCTGAAGCAGTTGGCTGGAGTCCCCGGCGCAGAGCGAGAACAGGCAGCGGTCGAAGAATCGCGTGTACGGGTAGGCGAGCATATCGTGAAGTCTACCTGTCACATCTGCCACAATGCGACAGGAGAGAACCCCAACCCGCAGCAGATCTTCAACGGGTCGATCCCACCGCTCAGTACTCTCACAGCGCGGACAAGCTTGCCCGAATTCGAGCGAAAGATCAGAAGTGGTGCGCCGATCGTGATGGGAACGCCGCCATCACCTTTCAGAGGCAGGATGCCTGTGTTTTATTACTTGGGTGAAGACGAAGTGGCGGATGCCTACTTGTATCTCCGGCTCTACCCTCCCGATTGGACAGTTCCTGATCTGGAAAGGCCCGCCACGGAGCAGAAGCAGGCTGCAAGCAAGATCGTGCAAATTGGATTCGGTATCGAGCCGGCCACGGTCGGGCCGCCAAGCAGCGCACGTGACCTGACGGTGATCATCTTTCCCGTGGCTGCGGCCCTATTGCTCGGAGGAGGCTTCTGGTTCACATTGCGGGAAATCAGAAGGCTGACGGCGGTCAGCCACAGTCGCAAGGCATTGGTGATGAGCGACGGCAGTGTCACGCAGCATGCAATTCTATCGGCTTCGAGCAAGTCGCGGCCTGGGATGCACCCAGTGACGCGCTCCAACGACACCGGCGGAGAACTGGCAGAACATGATGACGAGCCTTCGTTTCACCACGACGACTATCACACGTTCGAGAGTTCCTGGTTGACGCGGTGGCTTGAGCGGAAGGACGAGGCGGCTTAATCACGTTCAGACAGACGCGCACCACGGGGTTGCGCCGAACGTCAAACCCGATTGCTCGGCTCTTGTTACTTAGCAGCAGCGCCCATTGCCTTATAACACGAGCCGATAGACTAAGAGACACAACGAGTAGCTGGCATAAATCTACCGTGACAATCTGCGCATCACGGTTAAGCACTATAGTAGAGCACGCATGGTAGTCTGAAGAATGGTCCAATAACTGACAACTTAGCTATTATCTGACCAGCGATCGAAATAAATTACCGTCACTAATGTGACCCGGCGATAGTTAAATCGACCATAACCCAGTAGTGAACCCTGCAGCGATTCGATCCTGTCGTCTTATTTTCTTCGTTTGCCTCTGTCTGACCAGAAGAATGAGGGTTCTACTCTGGTTGGAATCATCCCAGCGTCGACGCACAGGTCCGACATGAATCGCAATTTGCAGCACAATGGAACAGCCACTCCGCCCAAGTCAAAAAATTCTGCACCAGATTCTACCTGGCTGTTAATTGAGAACCTCGATGTTTCCCTAAAACCGCTGGATGCTTAAATCCCCCCACCCGGGCTGCGACCTCGCCCTTTCGATCAGCGCGTGGCGAACAATCAAGCGCGTGGTTCAGTCAAATTTATAATTTTATCGACTCATGAGGTTCTGGGCCACCACAGCGCTGCTCACGTCGGGTGTGGACGTGGGCTATCTTCTGTCAACGGGGCAGCGCAGGGCCAACGGGACTAGCCCTGGACAATAAACGAAGATCAAAGAAGGCGTCCAGAACCAGGTTTTGCGCCTTCCTTAAGCCGACTGCCATGGTGGCGCGTGCCATAGGACTGGTGTGATCCAAGCCAATACTTGGGCTTGCATTTTAGGGAAAGATGCAACAGAATGTCATGCTTCCCCGCGTAGACGCTGACGTGTGTCTGTCTCCTTAAAATGGAAAAGATAGTAATCAGCTCTGCTGAAGTGGCGGAAACTCAGACCGCGGCGGACCAGTCAGCGCGACTGGAGCCGCGTCTGGCGCCGGTCGTTCCCCGATGGGCGAAATGGACGTTATCCCCGCTCGTGCTGTTCTTGCCGCTACTTTGCCTGGTCGCGATTGTGTTGCGCGTGGCTATGCGAGGATTGCCGCCGCGAACTCGTCATGAATGGACTTCGTTGCTGGCAACATTGCTCATCGTGAGCGGGATTGTGACCTCGGCCACGACCGTACTGTTTTTCTCCGTGACCCCGCTGCCATCGATGGTCGGGGCAGGATTGAGTGAACTGGACGAGCGGCCAGAATTCCCTACATTGCCGGCGGCGTTGCCAATGTCGGCCAAGGATGTTTCGGAAAAACTAAAGCCACTGGTAGCGGTGATTTCGCCGTCGCAGCGATCATGGCTCACGCATGAGGAAATGCCTACGGCGAGTTTCGGAGCAGGGACATTGCTCCAAGCCAACGCTGACGGATATCTGTTCGTCACTGCGCGCCATGTGCTTGATGGCCCTGTTTGGAACACTGCGAAAGCTGGGACGCGCGGGCTGATTGCGATGTCCTCGGGAACGTGGGGTGCGGCCGACGTAGTGGCCCGTCATCGCAGTTTGGACCTGCTCTTACTCTGGATGCCCCGAACGAAGGGGAATGCGATATTTGTGCAGCCGGTCGCAAAAGCGACGCCTCCGAGCGAAGGAGAGAATGTTTTTGTGATTGGGCATCCGGAAGGACTCAGGTTCACTTTGAGTACTGGAATCATTTCTCGCATGCACGGCAGCACGATCCAGATGTCAGCGCCGGTAAGTCCAGGCAACAGCGGTGGACCTGTATTTGATGATCGAGGGAACCTGTTGGGAATTGTCACATCGATGGTCGATAAACAGGGCGATCCCAATGCTGAGAACTTGAATTTCGCCGTGCGCGCCGATGCGCTGCTGGAAGATTCCGACTGGGAGTTTGTGAGCTTTGGCCGCAGACGATTGGCCGACTATGTTACGCATGATGAGGCTCTGGAGAGGGCGGTGCCGGCCAGAGGGCAGCTGTGAACTTAATCCAGGATGGGCGCAAAAGGAATGCCTAACATCAACGTTACCGTTTACGACTCGACCGAGAATAAGCGCGTGCCCGTGGAGCTGCCGGATGACGCTCCGTGCAACAAGATCGTCGCGGTGCTGGTGCAGAAGCTGAGGCTGCCGACGAATGGTCCGGACGGCGCTCCATTGAGTTACAAATTTCATCACAAAAACTCGGGGCGACAGATTCAAGACGCGCAGACTCTGTCGGAAGCGCAGGTGCAGGATGGGGACATCCTGCGGCTGCAACCGGAGATTACTGCAGGTGCGTGAATATCCATGACACCCGTGTTCGACAGCGACATTCGCGAGGATCGCTTTAGCCGGCTCCGCCTGATTTCCTGGTGGGATCAGGAAAGGATCGCCGGTTGCCGGTTGCTGGTGATCGGAGCGGGCGCTCTGGGCAATGAAATCCTGAAAAATGCGGCGCTGCTTGGTTTTACGAAGGTGATCGTGGTGGACCTTGACCGCATCGAGGAGTCGAATCTTTCACGCGCTGTTCTTTACCGATCCGATGATGTAGGCAAATTCAAGGCAGATGCCGCCGCCAGCGCATACTGCTCTCTGGCGCCCGATGCGAGGGTGCATCCCATCATTGCAAACGTGTTACACGGATGCGGATTGGGTCTATTCGAATGGAGCGACGTAATCGTCGCGGGGCTCGATAACCGCGAGGCAAGGTTATGGATCAACCGTTCGGCGTGGAAGGTGAATCGTCCATGGATCGATGGTGCGATTGAAGGCATTAACGGAGTGGTGCGCGTGTTTCTGCCTGGTGTCCCCCCTTGTTACGAATGCACGCTGGGAGAAGTGGACTGGGCCCTCCTGCAAAAGAGAATGTCGTGCAATCTGTTGACCCTGGAGCCGACAGTGGAAGGAAAAATCCCAACCACTCCAACGATCTCTTCAATTATTGCGGGAGTGCAGGTGCAAGAAGCGGTCAAGCTGATTCACGGGTTGCCGACTCTGGCGAGTAAGGGCTACGTCTTCGAGGGGATGAACCACACTTCTTATGTGGTCGAGTACACGCAGAACGCGGACTGCATGAGCCACTATACCCTTCCGAGGATTCTGCACCTGGAAGAGAGTTCAGGCGAGCTGACGCTGGCGGCGTTGCGGGAGCGCGCGCACGAGGAATTGGGATCGGACGTGGTCATCGAGTTCAGCCGTGATGTGGTGCAGAAGTTCGTTTGCCCCGCGTGTGGCGAAGAAGAAGAGATGTACCAGCCTGTAGGAAGCATCCCGTTCGAGCGTGCGAGGTGTAAGAACGATGGGCAGTTGCGCACCGTGATTTCGTTGCACGCGTACTCGGGGGAACCGGAGCTCGGCAGCAGGCTCCTGAGCAGCCTGGGACTACCCCTTTTAGACGTTTTCGTCGCTCGGAGCAGAGAGCAGGAAGTTGCGTATATCCCATACGGCGATGCCCCTCGAGTGCTGGGGATGTTGGCTTCGGAACCCGCCGGCTCTAAGTCGCTAAAATCATGAAGCCAAAAGCAAAAATGTCCGCTACGCAGCCGACCTTGGCAGTCGACAGTGAAGTAGTGCGCCAGATTCGGCAGCACGCGCGTTCGAGCGGCAAGACCGAGGTTTGCGGCGTTCTTATCGGTCAGGATCGAGATCGCCGCATCGAGGTAGCAGCGTGCATTGAGGGTCAGAACGCCGATGAAGCTGGAGCTCATGTAACTTTCACGCAAGATACCTGGGGGCATATTTATGCAGTAAAAGACAAGAAATATCCCGACGAGCGAATTGTGGGGTGGTATCACTCGCATCCGGGATTTGGCATCTTTCTCTCTGATCACGACACATTCATTCACAAGAACTTTTTTTCGTCTCCCGGTCAAGTGGCGTGGGTATTCGATCCGCAGTCCGATGAAGAAGGGTGCTTCGGTTGGGTGGGCGACCGCATCGAGCGGCTGACCCGCATTGCAGTGGTCGATCGCCGTGGTGGAGAACCTGCGGAGGGTAGCGGGAGATCTGAGTCCGTATCTGGCGAGGGCGCAGACCCGGTTCCAGAACGGGTGATTGCGAGGCGCGAAGGAGCTCGGATCAAGATTGGGCGTCTGGAAGCAGACGAATCCGCTGATCGCGATGACTCGGCCCTGGAGCGCCTGGTTTTCCAGGTCTTCTTCTATCTAGCGGTGCTGGCGGTGGGCTTCTCATTAGCTTACTTTGTGTTTCCCCGCATGGTACTCGTGCCCGTCATGCTCGATCAGCGGACCGGACAGTTGATTGACGCACGAACTGGCGAAGTCATCGCGGAGCCGCGGCAGCCGGATTCCGGCAGTACAAAAGGCAATGCGAGCGGAAGTGCGGCGGGGAGCACAAGTGGAAATTCAGGTGGAGACGCGTCCCGACCTGAAGCCGGTCAGCCCGATCCCAGTGGCAAGAAGGGAGACCATGCCAAGCCCTAGCGGCCGAGAGTCCATCAAAATCACCGCCGAAGACCTCGCAAGCGTGACCGTTCCGGAATCGGTGGTTCCGACAGTTGCGCCGTCCTTGGGGGCGAGAGTATACGGAACGATCAACGAAACCGCAGAGCAATTTGTCTCGGTACCGGCCGAACGGGGCAGCATCTTGCTGCACGGCTGGTTCTATCTGGGGTTGGCGGGAACCATCGGTGCACTTGCGGGCTGGGCAATCGCCGAGCCGGGTTTCGTGGACGGTCCAGGCGCCCACTGGGGCAACCTCTTTATCATTCCCTTGATTATCACCCTGATGTGTATAGCCTTCGGAGTCTCGGAGAGCGTGGTCGAGCGCTCCGTACGCAAAGCGATCCTCCGCGCGGCCCTAGCCTTACCCTTGGGAGTTCTGCTCGGTTTTGTTTTCGAAATGATGGCCAATACTATCTTCGCCGTTCTGAGGGGATTGGTTTACGAGGCCGGCGTCCAAACATATAGGAATCCAGCGGCGTGGGTTGTGCGAGGCGTGGCGTGGATGGTTTTCGGTGCGGCAGGTGGCGTTGTCTATGGAATCGTCGGGCAGTCCACGAAGAAAGGAACATACGGTGTGCTGGGCGGAGCCATCGGAGCTGGACTCGGCGGTGTGGTCTTCGATCCGATTTCGATGGCCACTCACGTCGGTTCGGTGAGCCGTGCGGTAGGTTTTGGCTTGCTTGGGATGGCCGCCGGGGTGGGCATGGGCCTGGTCGAAAGTGCGCTCAAAGATCGATGGCTATACGTCGTGGCCGGTCCACTTGCAGGTAAGCAGTTCATCCTATATAAGTCCGAGACCAGTATTGGCAGCCGGCAGGAGTCGGACATTTATCTTTTCAAGGATCCCAACATTCTCCCCCGCCACGCTGTCATTAGTATCAGCGGCGCGCGTGTCATGCTCCGTGCCACGGGCTTGATGCTCTGGGGTGGTCAGCCCGTCCACGACCGTGTGCTCCAGGACGGCGACTTACTGCATTTGGGGCGCTACGCATTTCGCTACAAGGAGAAGCATCGCTCGTGAAAGCCGACATCATGACCGAAGTCTGTCCCTATTGCAGAGCGAAGATTATCCCGGAAGACGTGCCGGTCGTGTGCGAAGGCTGCGGCACGTCGCATCATGCCGATTGTTATACGGAAAATGGCGGCTGCACGATCTTTGGCTGCAGCAAGGCGCCAGGCGATGAGCCTAAGGTGAGTGTGTCCACCCCGGATCTTGCCGCGGTGCTGACGATGCCACCGCCCCCAACCGTGGGGAACCGGTTACCTCCGCCTCCCCCGCCTGGTGTTGTTGTTCCCTCGACAGCGAATCAAGAACTACAGGACGCGGCGAATCGAGTAGTGCCGTCCATGTTCGGGGGGTTTGCTGGTCAAGATGCGCGACCCTCTACTGAGCAACCCGAGATCCGCGAGCCAAAACATCGCACCAGCTTCATCATTCTGGGTGCCCTGCTCGGAGCATTTGGCGCACATAACTTTTACGCGGGTTATTACAAGAAGGCAGGGATCCAGCTAGCGATCACGTTACTGACTTTGGGCCTTGGTAGTCCGATGAGTTGGATGTGGGCGGTGATCGATATATGTACGATCGATCGCGACAGCGGGGGAGTGCAATTCGAGTCGTAAACGAGAGGGAGCGTTATGGAATACTTCGTCAAGCGCGGCGATCAACGTTTTGGGCCGTACAGCCTTTCCGACCTGCAACAATACGTTCAGTCAGGCAACTTAGCCGTCGAAGACGTGGCTCAAAGTGACGGCATGACGGATTGGGTACCCTTGTCCCAGGTCTTGGGAAACATTCCAGTAACCGTCATACCCACTGGAGGATTTAGCGCAGCCACCACAGCGGAGCCTCAGTTGGTGACACTGCCGCCAAATCTGCATTGGTCCATCGTGCTGATTCTCGGCATTCTCACACGCCAGCTCTTTAACTTGATCTGGGCTTTGGTGCAAGGCAACTGGGCGCGGAAACTGTCAGGTGATAATAAGCCGCTAGTCTTAGTTGCCATGTATCCTGCCGGGATGGTTGCCGGCATATTGACGATGGTCCTATACCGGGACGCCGCTGCGCTGGGTGGGCTATTCATTATTGGCGGGGCGATCGTCTATCTGTTTGGCGTATTTAGCATCAAGTCCGCCATGGAGGAGTACTACACCTCCACTGAGAACATTGGCCTGACCATGAGCGGAGTGATGACGTTCTTTTTCAGTACGGTTTATATCCAATATCACATCAACAGCATTGCCCGATGGAAGAAAACCGGAGTTCTCAGCTAAGGTTCCGCCAGGAAGCGACACTATGCCGTCTCCGCGAACACGCCGTCTGATGCTTGATGAAGAAACGCTGCAGGCGTTGCTGCAGGACTGGCCTTTGATTCAGATTACAGGTAAAGCCGGAATTCCCACGGAGATCTACAGGTTTACTTACAACCTGCGTGGGCTCTACGTTTCCGGATCGGGAGAGATTCTGGAGCGAGACACTCACGTGCTCGAGGTGAACTTGTCCCTCGGCTATCCCAAGCGTGCGCCGCAATGCCGAATGCTTACGCCCGTTTTTCATCCTAACTTCGACGATTCCATGGTTTGCATTGGCGATTTCTGGGCCGCGTCCGAGGGACTCGATGATTTGATCATTCGGATTGGCCGCATGATTACATATCAGGAATACAACACGAAGAGCCCATTAAACGGACTTGCGGCGAAATGGGCAGCTCAAAATTCCCACCTGCTGCCCATCGACCCGAGACCCGTCGCACCACCGTTTAAGGATGATGCGTACGCTGAGGCAAAGCCAGTTGATGGAGCGTCTCCGGTTGTGGAATCAGTATCGGGTGCCTCCGCGCAAGACGCCGACTCGTGGTCGGGAAAGATTGTGATTGGCTCGGGTAGCTAAGCGGCGCGAGCAGACTCATTCCACGAAATTTTTCGGGTTGGCAATGTGAGCCTCGATGACTGCGCTATTTGACTATCTTTTGCTCCACGACTTGCCCCATCTTCTCGAAAGGTGTGCACTTTTCAGGCACCGTGAACAGCTGCTGATCCGGCGTCGCCGTGGAGATGTCGCGGTAGACGGCTGACAAGGTGAATTCGCCGATGTGAGATTCGATCTTGACGGGAATGCCTTTGAGGTCTTGCGCCTCCCAAACCTTCGACTCGATCGTCTTTCCGTTGGGCCGCGTTACGAGCACGTTCTCAATTTTGCATGGATGTCCGTCAACGACTTCGGTGCCGGCCGCGGTACGCTTGATATCAGAGCCCTGCAACAGTTCGAGCGGGCTGGGCAGCATTTTCGCTTGTTCCGGCTTCATCACCACACATTGATGGCTCTGGTCTGGGTAGGTCGTCAGGTTATAGACTTTGCTGTTCGAGGGCACGTACAACGTCGAAAGCGCGCCGCTTCGTTCAACTCGGACACTGTCCCCTGCGAGGTATACCTTCATCGAGATGTCTGCTTTTCGCGACTCGAGAACCTGCGTCGCTGAGAAATCGGGAAAATTCCAGGCATCCTGCCCGTGAGCGATAAGACTGGATGTGAGAACGAAAGCGGTGATAGTAACCTTGCAGAAAAGTTCCTGTAATTGCATGAATCCTCCGAAACCCGTGGCTTGAATTTGGACTTAACATACGAAGAGGCCCCGCGACTTGCGTGGGACCCCTCCGCAATTTATCTACAAACGGAAAGGACTTACTTACCAAGGCCTCCGCGCGGACTACCAACGCCCGTGCAGTAGTCCCACGACGCCACTGCCGAAACTCCGTTGGAGCCGGTCTTTACGTCGTAGAAGTTGCTCTTGTAGGCCTTTGCCGTCGCTAACTGGGAATACAACATGTTGTTTTCCCATGTGCTGAACCAGTCGCCGCCGCTGGTTGCCGGGGTTAGGAAGACCGAGCCCAGCTTGTTGCCCATGCGGTTGACAATGCCGGCGAGCGCCGGCGAGGACAGGCTTGTGCCGCCGACAACGCCCCATCCGCCCATGCCGAAGCCACTGAAGACCCATGCGCCAGATGCGGGGTCCGCGTTGAACGAGAGGTCAGGCGTTCTGCGATTGGACTGCCCGAAGATGGGGTACTGGAAGTTGGCCCAGGGGCCGGCGTTGCCGCCAGACCAAGACGCGGTATAGGTCTCAACCGTGCTCTCGCCGCCACCGGAACCTCCCCAGCAGGATTCGGACGTCATCTTGAGCGTGGCTGAGTTGCGCAGGATGGACGTGCCACCGGCAGAGATGACCCAGGGATTGGTACTGGGATAGCCGACACCGAAGCCACCGTCACCGGAAGAGGCGAAGGCCAGAATCGGGGTTTTGTAGCCGTCGGTCCAGTTGTAGGTAAAATCGGCGAACAACGAGTCATCGGCGATCTGACCGGCGAACTCACCGCCCTGCCAACTGTTGGAGACCTGACCGCCCGCTGGATAATGGGCGACGATGTAATTGAAGGCGACCTGCTCGGCGTAGAGAAGGTCGGTCCAGGAGCTCGAGCAAGCCTCGACCAGAATGATCGCGGCATTGGGGGCGAACACATGCGCGTACTCGATGTCCATGGACGACTCTACGGACCAGCCAGCGTCCGCAGGAGGCGTGGTGCATGAACCGTTGCCGTTCGCATAAACCTTCACGAACGCGGGCGGGAGCAGACCCCAATAAGAGTCAAAGGCGGCCAAGTCGGAGGCCGCATTGGGATTGTCATAAGCGTCGACCAGCGCAATCGCGCCGTAGCCAGCAGCGGTTGGGCCACCGGAACCTGAGCTGTAGTTTGGAATGCATCCGGCGCTGGCGGGGCTCGCGACATACAGGCAGCCCAGCGATTGAGGCGTCTCGGCCATTTCGGTTGTGGCGAGTGGTCCAACCAGGTTCAACCCAGCCGGACTCAACGCAGCCGGAGCCTGCACTACGAGGGGCTTGCTGCCGTCGGTGCTGCGTAGAACGTAGGTGGTGTGAACGCGTCCCGCGGGTTGCGGCTTGCTGCTTTCCGGCCTGAAGATGGAGCCGGCCTGTGGGGTAGCCTCGCTGGTTTGAAGCGCCAGAGGTTGCCCACTGCCTCGAGATGTTTCTTGCGCCAGGGCTCCCAGCGCTAAGGAAAACGCCGACACTACTACGACGATACTTTTCATTGAATTCTCCAGTTTTGTTTGGTGTTTGGTGCGGAGAGATTCGCTGCGCGGGGAGCCACTGCGCTTTTCCGACCAACAGAACAATGGTGAGAATTTTGTGCGAAACGTATCAAAGAGGCGGAGGCCGTTGGTTAACGCAGCTCAGCCGTCGACAACTCCCTCAGCGGCTAAAGCCGCCACGATATTGCGATGCTCACGGTGCGGCTGAAAAGCCGCGCCCTTTCAAAACGGGAACGAAAACAAACTTCTTCAGAAGTTCCTCTGCCGGAATCTGTCCGAGCGGGCGAGGTCAGGAACCGGTGTAGAGTTGGAAGGGGGCCCAGTAAAACGGCTTACGGAATGCTGTACTGGATCGAAGCAACTTGAGCTTGGCATTTCGGAGGGCGGTGTCGGGAGTTTTTCCTTTTGCGAGTTGGCCGTAGAGTTCGTCCATGAGCTGGGGAGTGGAGACGTCGCTGACCTCCCACAAAGCTCCGATTACGTTGTGAGCTCCGGCGCGAAGAAATGCCCACGAAAGTCCGACTAGGCCCTCGCCTGAGTAGGCGCGTGAGCCTGCTCCGTAGCACGTCGAAATTGTGACTAACTCTGCGTGGAGCGGATGATGGATGATGTCGCGGGCGTAGAGCTTGAAGGAGTCGTCCTCAGGCCCAGACTTGGACAGTACGATGGCGGAGTCCAGCGGACTGGTGCGGCTGGCAGTCCCATGCGCAACAAAGTGAATGTAGGAAAACTGCTCGGGCTTGCCTGACAAATATGCCGTTGGCGTCGCACTATCGCGCGCGAATGTTTTCTGTTGTGGTGGTGAGAAGTTTTTCTCGATGCTTTCCATCTCCACGGCCGCTTTCCGTAGTTCGGGATAATCCGGGTTTGGAGCAATAGCGTTTCCAAGCAAAAGCAAGCTGGGTGTGTGCCCGCCGGCCCCTCGCGAGGCGGCCAGCAGACGTAGCGAACTAGCATCGGCGATGCTGATGTCTTCAATCCAGTAGTGCGGAGTCGGGTCGGGGACGATTAAAGTCTCGAAGTTGAGAGTGTTCAGGCTGCCGTCGGGAATGATGATGACTTTCGCATTTTTTGCGAGCGAAGGTTTTGCTGGCGTGACGAGCGTGCGGTACAGTGTGCGTCCGTCGTCATCGGCTGTCTGCAGGAATTCCTGTTGTTCGGAAAGTGCTTTGCGATAACGCTGTACGACCGGATCGATTTCCGATTTCGGAGGCAGCGTGAACAAGCTGGTCTTCAGCGCGGTAATCGTCCAGAGGTAAGATTGTTTCTCGCCGAGCCAATAAAAGAGAATCGTGCCGCCGGCACGTCGCGCGATTTCCTGCGGATTCAGAGCGACCGGCTTGAACGTGGTTCCCTTTTGCAACAGACCCAATCCTTCCGCCAAGTTTCGACCACGACTGTATTCGGCTACTTGCAGTGCCTCTGCGGTCTTGCCTTGGCTCGCCAGGAAGTGGATGTAGTCGTCGTAGATGCCAAGAGCGTTGGACGGAAATGGCAACTGTAAGTCCTCGCCCTTCAGGGAAGATCTGGCTGTTTCGAAGGTGCTCAAGGCAGCGCGATATTCGCGGTCTGCATGCTGAGGCTGATTTTCGTCTTCGTAGAGGTGGGCGAGGGAGTGCTCGGCCTCCCATTTCAAGAAGACGTGGCTCTTGGGATCCTGCTCAACTTCGCGATATATCCTCTCCGCCTGCTGGGGGTCGTGCATGCGTGCGGCAACGTGACCCTTGACCAGCATTGGGTAGAGCACATCGAGGCGGTTGCCGTCTTTAGGAACGAGCGCAATGGTTTGGTCGGCGTAATCGCGCGCTTGATCAAGTTTTCCGGTGCGCTCCGAGACAAGGGCAAGGGACACGAGGGCATCGACGACGTCTTGCTTATTGGTTTGCTTAGCCAACTCGAGAGACTGCCTGTAGGACTGCTCGGCCTTGGCGAAGTCCCCGGCGTCCAGGTAAACATAGCCACTGGTCGTGAGCCAGGTTACCTCATCAGTCGTTGCACCAATCTTGTGAGCACGGTTCCTTGCGTCCAACAACAGGGTCAGCGCCTTCTCGTGTTCGCCCAGCTTGTAATACGCCCATCCTTCATTGCCTAGTGCGGTCTGAGCCGTACGTTCGGCTTGGATCGCCACCGCAAGATTGTACGCGCCGTTGGACCAATCCATCGTCTCGTCATAGTGCTCCTGTTGTAGTGCTGACCAGCCGAGATCCAGTAGGGCGGTAGCCTCCTTGAAGGAGTACTTATTCTCGCGGGCCATAATCAGAGCTTGCCCAAAAAGGCCGCGGGCCGCCTCGAATTTGCCCCGACTCATCTCCATGAATCCACGTTCGAGTAGCACGTCGTTACAATCCGGGGAACTCGAGTCTCGGCAGAACTGTTGTGCTTCCAAGAACTTTTGCTCTGCTTCTTGGAAGCGATGCAGCGAATTGTAAGCCGATCCCTCCACCCTCGCCTTCCTTATCACTAGGTCACCCGATGGCGCAGTTTTCTCGGACGCTATAAGGGGCAGTACTCGATCGTTCATTCCTCGCCACGCAAGTGCGTCTGCCTGGAGGAGGAGGAACTTCCAGGCCCATTCCGATCCACGGTTGTGGAATTGTTTGTAACCTGCTTCCGCTTCTTGTTCAGCTTTCGCCACCTGACCAGTCCGAAAGGCGAGCATGGCATGGTCAAAAACGGATTGGGGATCAGTCTGTCGAGCGCAAGCGTTTGTGAAAGCGATGAGAAACAGCAACGAGACCAACGACGGCATCGTCGCCGCACAGCGCTCGTACCACGTGGTTTCCTGATCAGAGAATGAGGCTACTCGGGAACCAGAGTCTACGCGGTGCCGCCGCCGCCCGCGCCTTTTCCGTTCACGTTGCAGGTCGCTAGGGACGCGCTGCCCGCCGCCAGGCAGCCCAGCTCCAGGCGGATCATGGTTAGCTTGTACGAATTGTGGTTCACCGTCAACTCGGCGAGGAAAATGTTTCCGAAGTCGGGGATGTGAATCACGTGGCCGTAGGATCTCGCTGGGGGTGGGATCTGAATGGACATCCCGTCCGCAGCCTTCGCGCTGATGTTCTTGATCTCGACATTTTCGACCAATGAACAAGTGATCCCGTCCCATTTGCTGTCGTTCTTCCTTGCTGTACTCGCCTGCTCCTCGATCTCAGCCTGATTCAGAATGAAGCCATGATACTTCTTCGCCAGCAAACCGTCAGCGTCGGTGAGGCGCATTTTCTTCCGTTCTTCTCCGGCCAACGATTCGAGAGCCGTTTTCAGCCTCTGGTACTGAGCCTTTACCGAACTCATGAGGTCGGTCTTTTGATCGACTGACATCGCATCTTTGCCCGCAGGCCGTTGACCCGCGAGGTCAAGTTTCAGATAAGGCTCTGCTTTGTGGCGGGCAATCCTCAAATTCTCGAAATGTGTGCCCAAAAAAGTGACATGCGGAGAGTACTCACCAGGGAAATGCGTCGTAGAGATTTGCGCCACGACCCGATCCGCCGTCACGACGTTCAGAACATTCAAGTCTTCCACGACCGATGTCGCGAGCGTTACCGACGCGCCATCGTGCTTGTCGCTCGTATGACCTGAGACCTGAGTATGGGCAGCAGTGTAAGAGATGATTCCCTCGAGCCGAAAATCCTTGGCATGCTGGGAGAAGTAATTCCGTTGGGCCCGCTCTTCGTCGGGCAGATCTGCGAGCTGGCCCTCCAACTTGACGAAGGCCTGTTTCTTGATCTGCTCCTCAAAGGGCAGTTTCAGTTTGCCCGCAAGGGCGTGAGCTTCCGCATGGAAATAGTGCGAGGTGCGATTGTCTTTCATGAGTTCCGCTCGCTCAAGAATTAATTTTGAATTTGCACGTCAATCGGATGACGGCTGAGTTCTTTGCTCTCGCCCCCGGGGGTGATGCCATTTACGACGAGAGTGTAGGTTCCAGATTCAAGATTATGACCCGGAATGTAAATCTGCCGGGTGTCTTCGTGGGAGGCCGTTGCAATCTGCCTCGACCACTCTTTCTTCCCGGCGGGATTATACAGCTCCGCTGTATAGGAAGCGAATCCATCTTCCGGAGGAAGATTGACAAGGACTCCGAAGCCTTCGCCCTTGGGCACCTTCATGGAAATCGCAGTTGGGCCGCGAGTGCTGACGTTGACGGAAGCCCAGGGGCCAACCTGAGGCTGACTCGCGGTTGCGACCAAGCTCGGATACGTAACCAAGTTCTGGTATCCGACCACAACCAACAGCAAGGCGAAGACAGGTACGGCGAATGCGGGGCGCAGCCAGGCAAGCCACCCTGGCTTGGCGGCTGCTGTAACTGGAACACGGGCCACCGAAACAGCGGGAGACTCGGCGAGAATCACTTTGGTTTGTTCGACGAACATCGCGCCGGCGCGCAGGTCGAGAGCGCAATCCTGGCAGTCAAAGAGGTGCTCTTCGAACTGATCCCGAACCTCAGGATCGAGCTCGTCAAGAAGGTACCTCTCGGTGGCTTTTTGTCGGACCGCCTCTTCATGGTCCATATCGATTCCCCTCATAACAAATAGTGCGTTGCGGCACAAAATCGTTTCAGCGTTTTTCGATGGCCATCGCGCCCGGCGGCCTGGCCGCAACATTCTTTAAATACAACGACTTGAACGATTGCTTGGCCCGGTGCAGCAGCACCCGAAGGTACTCGCGGTCGACGCCGAAGTTGGTGCAGACCTCATCCTTGTCGCGTTCCTCCAAGAAAACTTCCCGCAACAGCCTTCGATCTCGCTCGGGCATCTCCTCCAGGATTTCGCGAATCTTTTCACCCATTTGCTTTGCGGCAACGGCGCCAAGAACGTCGACATTTGTAGCGGGAAAGTCCTGTTGTTCCTCGTCGTCCAACGAACTGTCGCGCGAAGATGCTCGATAGTGTTCGAGTAACACGTTGTTACACATGGAGTTCACGAACGCGCCGAGGCGATCGGGCTGACGGATCTTTCCGCCTCGCAGCGCGGTGAAGACGCGGGTAAATGTTTCCTGTCTCACGTCCTCAATCGCCTGTGGTGAATGCAGGCGCGAGCGCAGTTTCAGCTGGATCAATTCGCTGAAGTAGGCAACGAAGTGTTCTTGCGTTCGGAAGTCTCCTGCCTGAAGACGCTCTACATAAGTTTCGTCAAAGGACTGGAGTTGCAAGGAAACGGGCCTCGCGGATGCTGGAGTGGCAGCTAGTTTAACACTTCGAACAAAACGCCGGGGGGAGATTGGCCTCGTGTAACGAAACGGCCGAAAACGCCACTATTGTCAAAGAAGGCGATGAGACACGGTACTACAGCTCGAGAACGCTCAGTGACTCACGCGTGTTCGTCACGCACCCGGAGACCTGTCTCAGGGTTGCGGCGGCCAGGGGCTTTCCAGTGCACGATCCTCAGAGCCCTTGAGCTGCCCAAAGCTCATCGAGAGGTATTTCTGTTGAAAGAGATTCAGGGGCACACTTTGACGGAGATCGCGGCCTTTCTCGGAATCAGCATCGACACAGCGCGGGTGAGATGGAAGCGCGCCCGCCGTGAAATCGGTGCCCTGGGGGATTCCGGCGCCATTGGACGTGCGCAATGACCGTCCTGGCGCATTCGCTCAAGCGAATCTGGTCCGCGAAAAACCGCGTCCCCCATCAAACCGGGTGGGGGACACGCGGTTCTCTACCGAACATGCACGAGCAAACTAGCCTGGTTGGCTTGGCGTATGACGGCGTTCTCGCCCTCTCTGAACTGGCCCGTCAAACCGCGCCGACCATTCTCCCGATTGTCTGGAATATCTTCCGGTAGTCCACCTCAATATCTCCCTGCTGCCATCCAACCGATCCCGCATTCCGGCTGACTCAACAAGCTTCGCCAGGTCCGTGCGACCAGGCATTCGCCGGTATTTCTAATAGAGGAGTGAACTAGAGGGGCACCTTACGAAGACTCCGCTGCGGAATACTGGAGAAGAACGGGATTGAGATGAGATTTGGGGCGTGAAAAAACCCCGAAGATCGCCGGAACCGCTTCCCCGTTCGGTTCCGGCGATCTGAAGAGCCCAAGCTTCCCCCCGGTTGCCAAAGGCCTTCCATGTCGGGATTTCGTGAGTGAGCGGCAGGTGCCACAAAGTGACTTCTACTGCTCATTGGAGTAGTGCGGCAACCGAGCTTTTCGTTTCAGGAGAAGCAGGATTTTTTTCGAACGAGAGGAGGTCTTTGGTGACTAGGGATTCGCTCTCATGTCGCTCGATGTTCCGCCCGCCGCGGGAACATAGCATTTGAGGCTGTAATCCATGACCATGCGGTCTGCGTTAAAACGCCAGCCCAGGGTGCGGATGGTACGCTTCATGCGTTTGATCCAGCCACGAGGAAGGCCGTCGCGGTCGCGGTGGTAGTAAAGAGGGATCACTTCGTCGCGGAGGGTACGCATGAGATCCTCGCCGTCGCGGCTGTCGTGAACGTTCATGTTGGAGTGAGTCTTGCCGGTGCCGATGGCGAAGCCGTTTACGCCGTCGTATGCCTCGGCCCACCAGCCATCAAGAACGGAGAGATTCAGCCCGCCGTTCAGAACTACTTTCTGACCGCTGGTGCCCGACGCTTCGAGCGGTCGGCGCGGATTATTAAGCCACACGTCGACGCCCTGCACGAAGTGCCGACCAACGTCGATGTCATAGTCTTCGACAAAGACGAACCTGTCGCGGAACTTAGGATCACGCATGAGATCGGCGATCTGCTGTAACACGCGCTTTCCGGGCTCGTCGAGCGGATGGGCCTTGCCTGCGAACACGAACTGAACCGGACGATTCGGATCATTGACCATGGCGGCAAGGCGCTCGATATCAGTTAAGATCAAATTCGCCCTCTTGTAGGTAGCAAAACGGCGCGCAAATCCGATGGTCAGTGCATCCGGGCTCAGCACGCGTTCAAGGCGCTGCAATACTTCGCGCGACTCCCCGCGGCGCTCCGCCTGTTCAACGGCGCGTTTGCGAACAAACTCGATCAGCTGCGACTTCAGGTTCAGGTGAGTCTCCCAGAGTTCGCCGTCGTCGACGTTTTCGATCCCGAGCCAGATCTTGGCTTCACTGCCGCGCTGGTGCCAGTCGGTGCCGAGGTGACGATCGTACAGACGAAACATCTGTGGGGCGAGCCACGAAGGAACGTGGACGCCGTTGGTGATGTGCCCGATTGGAATCTCGTCTTCCGCTTTGTCTTTGAAGAGTCCGGTCCACATGGCGCGCGAGACCTCGCCGTGCAACGCCGAGACAGCATTAGCGCGCCGTGAAAGACGGAGGGCCAGAACGGTCATGCAGAAGAGTTCGTCGGTGTTTGAGGGATTCTCGCGGCCAAGACCCATCAGGCTGTCCTGAGAAAGCCCGATGGCTTCGCGTAGGGGACCGATGTGTTCTTCGACGAGGCGGGCGTCGAAACGGTCGTGTCCGGCGGGAACGGGTGTGTGGGTGGTGAATACGACTTCGCGGGAAATCCGCGGGACGGCGGCTTCGAAGCCGATCCCTTCGTCTTCCATGCGCATACGAATCGCCTCCAGCACGGCGAAGGCGCTATGGCCTTCATTCAGGTGAAAGACGCCGGGGGAGATCCCAAGGGCTTTGAGGGCGCGCAGTCCACCCACTCCGAGTAATAACTCCTGGCGGATGCGAATGCGTAGATCGCCTCCGTAAAGGCGCGAGGTAAGTTCGCGGTCTTCTGGAGCGTTGCCTTCGACATCGGAATCGAGCAAGTACAGATCTCGGCGGCCGACTTTAACCCGCCACACTTTGGCCTGCAGGCTGCCGCTTCGCGTCTCGATGGAGACAACCACGGGGCGGCCGTCCCTTCCGATGGCGGCCTCCATGGGTAATTGGTTGACGTCGGTTTCGAGATACTCCTCGCGCTGCCAGCCGCTCAGATCGAGATGCTGGCGGAAATATCCTTGCGGATAGAACAAACCAATCCCGACCAGCGGAATGTCGAGGTCAGAGGAACTCTTGATGTGATCCCCGGCAAGCACGCCGAGGCCTCCGGAATAGATAGGCAACGATTCGTGCAATCCAAACTCGGCAGAGAAATACGCGACGGGGTGAGGCCGCAGGACGCCGGCGTGGCGAGTTCCCCAGGTGCGGTCAGCCTCGAGGTATTCCAGCAGGCGACGATAAGCGTAATTCACGCGGCTATGCAGCATGAGTTCCGTGGCGCGGGTTTCGAGTTTCGCCAACGGCATCTCGCTCAGCAGGGCAATTGGATTATGGTTGAGCTCACTCCAACGGGCAGGATCCAGGTCGAGAAAGAGACTTGCGGAGTTGTGATCCCAACTCCACCACAGATTGCGTGCGAGCGTCCACAAGCGTTCCTGCAACGGAGCAATGAAGCGATCCAGCGTGCGAGCTTCGCTGACGATGGGCGCGACCTGAGAGGCCGCCTCGGCCAGCATGCGAATCTCATCGGTGCCGAACGTCCTGGCTTCGATGGTCTGGACCACGAGGACGCCCTGGAGAATTCCCCGATCGATCAGAGGGACACCGAGAAAAGACTGGTAGGCATCTTCCCCTGAGTCTCGGAAATATTTGAAACGCGGGTGGTTTTTAACCTGGCTGACGGCGACCGCTTGCACTTGCTCGGCGACAAGTCCGGTCAATCCCTCATTGACCGCCATGCGCAGATTTCCAATGCATTCGCGGCGCAGCCCGACGGTTGCGGCCAAAACGAGATTGGCGCGATCCGGCTCGAGCAAATAGGCCGAGCAAACATCGGTTCGAAACCTCTTTGCAATCAGGGCGACGACGTTCATCAGGGTTTCTGCCGACTGGCCACCCTCGACGGCTAAATGCTGAATCTCTTCCTTAGTCAGGACATTCCTGACTTCACCCGTGCGCACTGCTTGATCCATAGTTTCTGTGGTATCGTATCCGCTCAATTCTTTGTCCTAACCTCCACAAAGCGTGCGATGTGATGGTCGTTCTTTGATGATGTCACAATTCGGAGGATTCCGACTATTGTAAGTTGTTACCGATAGAATCGCGGCGTCAGAATTGAGGTGGGGAACATCGTAAAACCGGTTTGCCTGCTGGCGTGAGGAAAGAGTAGAATTTCGGACCAAACCAGCCAACTGGCGGAGACCGACGTCCAATTTCCACCGGTTTAACCGAGCTGTGCGGATAGGCACAGCGATCGAGCTTGCGATCTGGGCGTGACTCACTCTAGCGACAAGGGCGAATACAGCGACGGGAAACCTTTGCAGTGCAGCCCGCAGAACCTTTGGTCTCGCCTGCCGTGACAGGGCGAGCCATGGAGTTAAAACGATAATGAGAGGGATAGGCACGCGATCGCTTGGATTTGCTGCTGGACTCTTAAGCTTGGTAGCGGTGGCATGGATTTTGACGGGACAAGCAGCCAGCCCCAGGCAGCAAGGTGTGCCCACGGATTGGAGCCACCGACACGTCATCTTCTCACAGCCGTCGACGGATGCCCAAGCTGCGGCCGTAATGCATGATCCGCGGTACTGGCAGCAATGGAACCGCACGCACTTCGTCAAAGCTTTGAATGCCAGCGATGTGGGCTTGAATAGTCGCTCCCTGTTCGCCTCTGCGGGAGCATCGCATGCGGATTGGTCGCAGAATCTTGGCAGCGGCGCGAATGCGGGTCCAGGTGTTTTCCCTGCGAAATACTCGTTCCAGGTCACTTCGGCGACTTGCGCTGGTGGGGTTGGGGTTAAACCGGATTATGTGGTGTTCAGTACAGGACTGGGATCCGGAGCAAGCATCGTTGCTTTTGACAACCTGTATTCCGGATGCACAGGAATCATACCCACAGTCTATTGGGCCTTCAACACGGGAGGCCAAGTGTTGTCGTCGCCCACGATCTCTGGAGACGGCACGCAAGTGGCGTTCGTTCAGACCACCGGAGGGATTGCATCTCTGGTGTTGCTGAAGTGGGCATCCGGAGGGACAGTTGGGTCTCCGGTGACCTTAGTGGGCGTCTCCAATGGAGCATATCGAGCGTGCACTGCTCCGTGCATGACGATGATCACGCTGAGGACCGCCCCCCCTGCGAATGTTGCAACTGATGACACGACTTCCTCCGTGTTTCCTGACTACAGTAACGATGGAATTTGGGTGGGCGGCGCGGGGGGCTGGCTGCACAGGTTCACAGGGGTATTTCGTGGTACGCCGACCCGGGTGACGACGGGTGGATTCCCCACACAAGTCAACCCGGGCAATCCTGCGGCTCTTTCCAACCCGGTGCATGACAGTGCATCTGGCAACGTGTTCGTGGGTGACTACGGAGGGTTCTTATACCGAGTCAGCTCGACCGGAGTGGTGACCGCTTCGGGAAAGGTAGATTTCGGAGCCGGCCTGGTCGCCGGGCCGATTGTGGACTCGACGGCTGGCAAGGTGTATGTCTTTTCCTCGAGTGACGGGACCACGAACTGCCCAGGAACGACACCATGCAGCGCGGTGTATCTGTTCGGAACGGGTTTCGCAGCGGGCAATACGGGAACGAAGGCAGTTGTGGGTGCCAGTGTTAGTTTCCCTGCAAACCCCAGTGCTGTTTTCGAAGCCGGATTCGATTCCAAGTATCTGGCGTCGGCATCGCAGGACTGCGAAAAGTCCTTTGCCCGCACCGGGATTCCGTCAGCTAATATGCTGGCGAAGAAACGGACGTCACGCGATCTGGTGCAGATTCGCATAATGCCGGCCAACTCGGCTCAACCCACCGGCGCAATTGCATGAGTAGTTCTCAGCAGCAGTATTCCGATCGGAAATATGCCAGGAATTTCCGCGCCGCTTGAGACCGAGTGGTCTTTGTTGCGGGCTGCGTCTACCGACGTACCTCCTACACAGAAAACCGCTCGAATTTGTAAGCTGTTAAGTTCTCAAATTCGCTGGGAATCTCTTCTTAGTCTCGCGGAACATCACGGGGTGCAGCCGATCCTTGCGCGCTCCCTCATGAGTTTTGAAGATCAGATTCCTACCCAAACACTCATCGCTCTAAAACAAAGTTATAAGGCAAACCTTCACAAAGCCCTCCTGCTATCAGGTGAATTTGTTCGTGTTGTCGACAGGTTGTCGCAGGCTGGTATCGACTTCATTCCCTATAAGGGTCTGGCTTTGGCGGAGATCGTCTACGGCGACATTGCCTCGCGCCAAGCCGGCGATATCGATCTCCTCATTCATCCAGCGGATCTGAAGCGCGTCCAGGAAGCGATGGGGAAGATCGGCTACGTACCGCATTTGAATTTTTCGGAAGATGAAGAAGCGGCATACGTAAAGTCTGGATACGAATGCGCATTCGACGGTGCAGCAGGAAAGAATTTGCTAGAGGTTCAGTGGGCGATTGAGCCACATTTTTACGCGGTAGATGTTGATCTTGAAGGGTTATTCCGCCGTGCGCAGACGGTGAGGGTTATGGGCTTAGACACAAAGTCGCTTTCACCAGAGGACCTCTTTGTAGTACTGGGTTTGCATGCGGCGAAGCACGTCTGGGGACGGCTGATCTGGTTATGCGACCTGGAGCGGATCAGCAGGCTGCCTCTCGACTGGAAAAGGATCGCTGAACACGCGCAGCAGCTGGGTGTTGTGCGGATTCTCCACGTTACCTTACTGCTGGCAGAAAAACTGTTGGGCTCTCCTTACCCGGCATTGGCCGCGGAGAATCTTCCGGCGGATTCAGCAGCTGAACCATTGGCGGAGGAGATCGAAACATACATTTCAAACGATAAGACATACGATGTTGAGTCGGTGGCGTACTTTCGGCTGATGCTGCGATTGCGAGAACGGCGCATCAACCGTATCCGATTTGTTAGCCGATTTGTATTTACGCCAGGGCCCGGCGAATGGGCAGTGATGCGACTCCCGAAACTTCTGTTTCCGCTGTACCGAGTGCTGAGAATTACCCGGCTAGCCGGCAGAGTGGTCAGTGGCCGGGTCTGAGCGAGTCCAGTTCCGCAGATAAAGAGCATACATCAGCGCGCATCCCAGGAGCGGGACATAGAAGCCGGCCTTCAATGTTCCGAACCTGGTGGACGAAACGCCGACAAGCCATGGTAAAAGGCCGCCGCCGATGTTGGACAGAACGAACATGAGCGAGCCGACCCGCGGAGAGTCAAACTCACGAGAGACGAGAGAAATTGTAATGGGATAGACGTATGAGAGACCAAAACCCCCGGCGCATGCGCTGGCAGCTACTCCCGGCAATTCATGCGAAAAGATCAGCCCTGCCATTCCGGCACACGCCAAAAGTAAGCCTGACTGGACCAACCGGATTTCGTCAGTCATCTGGAGCAGAGCGGGTGCCAGCATTCTGCCGACCGTCAGCGAGGCATAGAAAAAGGAGGGAATCGTCAAAGATGTAGCCAGTGTCAAGGTTCCCAGACTCTTTCCATAGGACGCCAGCCACTGGCCAAAAGCGTTTTCCACTCCGACGTACAGAAAAAAGAGCAGTGCGAAAATGGAAAACAGATGGGTACGCGCACGAATCAGGGACAGGACTGGCCGTTTATCCAATGTCGCAGCCGGTTCGACGATCCGGCTGCCGATTAACGCAATCCCGATCACAACCGAAATACAGAACCCGGAGACGCAGAGCAGAAGTAAGGGAAGATGTTGAGTCTTGGCGGCCACGGCCACCAGGAAGGGACAGGCCACCGCTCCCGTGCTCCAGAAGAAATTCAGCAGATTTAGCGTGGCGCTTCTGCGTCCCGGATTCACTGCGGCGACCATCAGGTTCGCCGCAGGAACCGCCAACCCGAGTCCGGCACCATTGGCTGCAATGCAAAGAATGGCACACGATTTTGGGCCGGCAATCAAAAAGGCCAGCCCCGTGGCGGTGAGAAGAAGCCCAGATTTCATTGCGAAGCTGTAGCCGCGCCACGAAGCCAAGACTCCTGAGAATGCGACAGCGCAAGTCGAAGCAACGTACTGAACGGGGAAAAACGCGCCCGCTTGTGCGTAATTCAATGACCAGCGTGCCGAAAGCGTTGGCAACATCGGACCGAGAAGGACGGTAGCAATTCCGATGGGAATAAACGAGATGTAAGCGGCATAGGTGAGAACGCGGGCAGAGTCCGGTGCTGTGTGCGTGGCGGCGATAGGCATGAGGGGAGCGACTGCGTCCCCGGGCAGACGCAAGATCGTGTTGATCCTAGCAGGAGAGGGGTGCGTTTGCCGTAGATTCCCTGACGACTAGTTCAGGCTCGATCGCAATCTCCGAAGGGTATTCTTTCCTGCCCTCAATTCGATCCAACAGAGTTTGGGCGGCGACTTCTCCCATACGGTTCAATGGCTGCCGCACCGTCGTCAAGCTGGGGGTGTGGAAAGCCGCCCCAGGGATGTCATCAAATCCGAGAACGGATATATCCTGTGGCACCCGTAAGCCCTGTTCCAGGATGGCGCGGATCGCACCGATTGCGGATATATCGTTGTAGGCAAAGATTGCAGTGAATGGCTTCTGACGAGCGAGCAGTTGCTTGGTGAACGGATAACCCAACATCGGTGTTGGGTCGTCTGCATCGATCTGCACCGTCAGCTCAGGGTCAATATTGATCCCGATCTCTGCGGCCACGTTACAGATCGCATCCCAACGATCAGCTGAGTCGGAACTTACCGGATTGCCCTTCATGAACGCGATGCGTTCGTGGTGAAGATCCTTCAGGTGGTTGAGCGCCAGAACAGCTGCTCTCTTGTGATCGAGCACGATGTTGGTGATGCCCTTCAGTTTCTTGTGGCCTGCGATCGCCACGGTGGGTAACATGGGTGCTTCCTGAACGGTAGTGTCGACGGTGATAATCCCCTCTACTCCGCGCTCGGACAGAAGTTGCGAATACCGGCTCAACAGCGCCTGATCGTGGCGATGAACGACTGTCAGGAAAAAATAGTCGCGCTTCCTCAGATATTGCTCGATGCCGCTAATGATCGGTGAACTGTAGGAGTCGCCGATCTCTTCCGCGATCACACCAATCGTGTAGGTGCGTTTGTTACGGAGGGTGCGGGCAAAGAAGTTGGGGCGATAGTTGAGTTCCTTGGCAGCCGCGCGGATGCGGTTCTTGGTCTCCTGCGGAATGGACCGGGCAGACGGAGAGTCGTTGAGGACGGCGGAGACTGTGCCTGGGGTGAGTCCTAAATGCTGCGCGACGGCTTTGAGAGTGATGACCTGCGGCTTTTGGCCGGGCTTCTTGAGTTGAACCATGGGGGCGTATAAATCGTTTTAATTACTGTTCGAGAACTAAGGCAATGCTACCAGACTGCCGCTCTTTGTCAGTGATTCCGCACACGCGTTGAATTTTCACGCTCCGTGCCTCAGAATCTGCGCACTCACACCTTCGCGTACCGTTCGCTGTTAGGTTTCGAGCCGCTTAGCGCGAAATACAAAATGTACAGGTAGCAAATGACCGGCAAGAAGAACGCGTGATGAATGCCGATGTGGTCGGCGATCCATCCCTGCGCTACCGGAATGATTGCGCCACCGACAATCGCCATAATCATGATTCCGGATCCGTCGCCGGTCAAAGGCCCGAGCTCGGCGACGCCAAGAGTAAAGATGCTGGGGAACATGATGGAATTGAAGAATCCCACTAGGATGATGCTGTACATCGCGGTATGGCCGTTAGTTAGCATCGAAACTGCGACGAGGCCCGCCGCACACACAGCACAAACGGCAAGTAGTCCCCCGGTTTTTACTTTCTGCAGGAGCGCAGAACCAATAAAGCGTCCGACCATGGCGCCACCCCAATAGAAAGCAACGAAACTGGCGGCAACTTTCTCCGTTAAGTCTCCGATTTCGGGCTGGCTGAAATAGTTGACGAGGAAGCTACCGATCGAAACCTCGGCGCCGACATATACGAAGATGCCGATGGCCCCAAAGATCAGGTTGGGATGATTCCAGATGGAATCGTTGACCTTTTCTCCAAGCTGATGCTGAGCATGTGGGATTTTTGGCAATTTGAAACTGCCAATCGCAATTGCCAGCAAGACCAGCGCGATACCTAGTCCCACATAAGGCAACTTGACCGTCGCAGCCTCGTGCAGGCGATAGGCCTGCAGGGCGTCTGGCGCGAGTGCTCTGAGGTCTTCAATGTTCCGGGCTGCGGTCAGAATGAAGAGGCCACCGAAGAAGGGGGCGAGAAACGTCCCCAGCGAGTTGAACGCCTGCGTTAGATTGAGCCGGCTCGATGCGGTCTCCGGCTTACCCAGCACAGTTACGTACGGATTGGCGGCTACTTGAAGGCAGGTGATCCCGGCAGCCAGGACTATCAGAGCGCCTAAGAATAGAGGATAAGACGGAACACTCGCGGCGGGCACGAACAAGAACGCCCCCAAGCCCATGACCAGAAGCCCGACGACCATCGAACGCTGGTAGCCAATCCAATCAATGACCTTGGCGGAAGGAATCGAGAACAGGAAATAGGCGCCGAAGAACGCGAACTGAATCAGCATCACTTTCGTGTAGTTCAGGTCGAAAATCGGCTTCAGGTGTGGAACTAAAATGTCATTCAAGCAGGTGAGAAAGCCCCACATAAAAAACAGCGTCGTTACGGTGGCCAGTGGAGCACCGTAGCTTTGACCGGGGCTGGATACGGTGGCGGTTCCGGACGGGGTTCCAGTATTAGGGGTTGCGATCGCCATGAGTTCTAATCCACCCTTCGACGGGCTATGAATTGCGTGATTGCCGCAATCATACATCGGGGAGGAGCTGTTTTGCGTACTTTCTTCTGGGGGAGCATCGCGTCTAGGCCCTACAAAATCGATTCTCTAGCTTGACAATCGGTTACGGTTGCCCGAGACTCAGTCGTTTCCGGCAATCATCTTCCCTTGTGAGTCCTACTTATGCGTAGAGTGATTCTGTTCGTACTCTTTACGTTCGTTGTCCTCGGCAGCTGGGCCTTTGTCCTGGCGCAGAGCGAGCATAGTGATGTGGTGGTGTTCAGCGAGCCGGGATTTCCGGCGGCGGACTCCGCCGTGCCTTCAGAAACGCAACTCGCGGCGTTGTTCCCTGCTACAAGCAGAATAAGGGTCGATCAACTTCCTGCCGCCCTTTCCTCACAGTCGTCTCACGTCCTGGTACTCCCCTATGGGTCGGCCTTTCCCGAGGAGAATTGGCCGGCGATCAAGAGCTTTCTAGATCGCGGAGGAAATCTTCTGGTGCTCGGTGGGATGCCCTTTACGCGCGCGGCGTATCGTGATGCTCAGGGATGGCATTTGCGCGATTACAGCGTGAGGTTTATCCGCCTGCTAATGATTGATCAGTATCAGGAGACCCCGAGATCGGATGGACTTCAATTTCAGAACAATCCCGAACTAACTTTGAAAGTGCCAGCGTTTTCGTGGAAGCGAGCTTTTAGCCCGGTGATCCGCCTGAGTGCTGTGGATTTGTACCGCCGGGGTGGCGCTGCAGGGTCACTCGATGCACGGCTAGACTCGCTCGCGTGGGGCACCAAAGACGGACGCAAATTGTCTGCACCGGCCATTCAGGTGGATCACGACCGGAACGGGTTCGACGGCGGACGTTGGATTCTGGTGAATGCAGAGCTCGCGCGGGAGTTCTTTGACAATAGGGAACTGATCCAGTCTCTGGTGAATCGGGCGCTGGATGGCCAAGAACAATTCACCGTCCGTCCGGTGTTGCCGCTCTATCTTCCGGGAGAACCGGTCGAGCTACAAGTCGACTGGCGCGCAGCGCAGCCGGCAAGCGGGCTCTCGGTGAAGGTCACGAGCTTTCCAGAATCTGACCCCGCGAATCGCACAACCACGACTGGGGCGCTCCCGTCGGCGGTACCAATCGTACTTCCGCCTCCGCCAGGCAAGGGACTCTTCATCATCGAGGCGCAGTTGCTGGAGGGCGAGCGAGTGCGTGCGATTTATCATTCGGGATTCTGGATTCGTGACGAAGCGTACCTTCGATCCGGGCCACATCTGAGTGTCAATCACGATTACTTTGAACTTGACGGTCATCCGCTGGCGGTAGTGGGCACGACATACATGTCGAGCGAAGTGCAGCGACTGTTTTTCGAGCATCCCAACGTTTACGTATGGAATCAAGATCTCGGACAGATCCATGATGCGGGATTGAACATGATCCGCACCGGGTGGTGGACTGGCTGGGACAAGTTCTGCGATGAGAATGGCCAGCCTTACGAGCGGACGTTGCGCACGCTGGAAGCCTATCTGATGACGGCCCGTAAATATGGCTTGCCGGTGCAGTTCAATTTTTTCGCGTTTTTGCCGGATGTTCTTGGAGGCAACAATGCATTTCTGGACCCAGCAGCGGTGCGAAGGCAGCAAACCCTGATCTCCGCGGTAGCCTCACGCCTCCACGATGTGCCTTTTCTGGCTTGGGACCTCATCAATGAGCCCAGTTTTTCCCAGCATCTGTGGACGATGCGCCCCAATGGCGATTCCTTCGAATTGGCGGCCTGGAACGAATGGCTAAACAAGCGCTACCTCGATCGGGTCAAACTCGCCGCAATGTGGAATGTTCCGCCGCAATCCCTTGCAGGAACGATCTCTCTTCCCAGCGAAATGGAATTTTCCCCGCGCGGGATGTACGTCGGAGTCAACTCTCTGAGGGTGAACGACTACATTCTTTTCGCGCAGGAATCGTTTGCACAATGGGCGCGGACGATGCGGGCAACCATACGCGCAACTGGTTCTCAGCAGCTGGTCACTGTCGGTCAGGATGAGGGCGGGATCCAGGACCGTCTGTCGCCGGCCTTCTGGGGTTCATCGGTCGACTTCACGACGGACCACTCCTGGTGGCAGAACGACTACATCCTTTGGGACTCGCTCGCGGCGAAGCAACCGGGTGAAGCCATGCTCATCCAAGAAACGGGGCTGCAGCGGGAGTTAAATCTCGACGAGATCGCGCGACGCACCCAGGAGAACGAGGCTGCTCTCCTCGAAAGGAAAGTTGCGACTTCGTTCATACAGGGATCGGGGGCGATCGAATGGCTCTGGAATACGAATTCCGATATGACGGAGAGCAATGAGACGCCGATTGGGGCAGTGCGTACTGATTACACTGAAAAACCAGAGGCGGCGTTGTTGCGGGAGTTTGCCCGCTTTGCTCCTTCTCTGCAGGAGCATCTTCGAGATCCTCAGCTTCCTCCGATTGCCATCGTCACCTCACAGGCATCGCAATATTCCGTCCTGGCCGATTTTCAACTGGAGGCGCAACGGCGAGCCGTGCGCGCCCTGACATACCTGGCCCGGCTGCCCGCTTATATGGTCGCCGAAAATCAGATAGAAGGGCTCGGCAATCCAAAGCTGGTCATCCTTCCATCGCCGCAGGCGCTGGGCGATGGGGCATGGACAGCACTGTTGAAATACGTAGAGGTGGGAGGGACTCTGCTTATCACCGGCCCTGTCGAGCGGGATGAGCATTGGCAGGTAAGACATCGAGCAGTCGAGCTCGGGCTCAAAGCACATGCTGAGCCGCTCGTCTATCACAACGCCGAATTGAAGCTTGGGGAGCACCGAATCTCGCTAGCGTTCGGGCAGCAGCAGCAGAATTGGCTCGACTCACTCCACTTCGACGATGGCTCAACTCTGAGGGAAATATCGCATGGCAAGGGTCGGATTTACTGGGCTGTCTATCCGGTTGAGCTGGCCGAAGAGCTGCAATCCGCCGCTGAACTCTATTCCTTTGTCGCGGCGCGGATCGATATCACGCCGCCATTCAGCCCACTTGCTCCACTACCAGCCGGAGTTTTGGTGTTCCCGACCGTGATGGCAGATTCGGTTTTGTACGTCATGAGTTCCGACTCCGATGAGGACGCCGCCATCAACATTCGTGATCAAGCAACAGGAGCGGCTCTTGCATTTTGCTTGCCGGCACAGCACGCCGCAATCGCTGTCATCGGAAAGAAGGAGCGCCGGGTCGTCGCCAAGTACGGCTTCTAGGCATCCAAGCGCAATGGGTTCCAGCAAATACCCGATTCTATTGACCTGTTCGGGCTGATATTCATCTGTACTTGGGTGTGCCTTCTACAATTCCCTCCAGGGCTCCTCGATCGATGTTGGTATCGATGCGGGGGCGACGCCGGTCCCGGAAGTCGCGGTGGTTCCTTGGGATACTGCTCGCGTTTCTTTTAGCTGTTTCAATCTGCGTGCCAATCTTCATCATCCGAGCGCAGCCAATCTTGCGCAATCGAGTGACCGAGACGCTATCTGCTCGTTTCAAGAGTCGCGTGGAACTTGCGGAGCTTCACGTTTGGATCGCGAATGGGCTTCACGTTGCGGGTAAAGGACTCCAGATCTATGGTGCGACTGATCCCAATCCCGGACAGCCGGGCGTTCAGCCGCTGCTCAATGTTCCGGAATTCCATTTCCATACTTCTCTGCGCAACCTGTTTCGTGAGCCAATGAAGTTGGATACGGTCTACGTGAGCGGACTTGTGATGAATATTCCACCTAAAAAAGATCGTCCAGAAATGCGCAGTTTGCGCCGCCAAAGCCACAAGATGAGCATTGCTGTCGCCCACTTTGTCCTTTCGGATACAAAGCTGATTATCAACACTGAGAAGCAGGGGAAGGCGCCTTTAGAGTTTGATATCAGTGACCTGCGAATGAGTGACATCGGTTCAGGACAGCCGCTACAATTTGACGCGACGCTGATTAACCCCAAGCCGGTCGGCAATATTCATTCTGTAGGGAGCTTTGGTCCACTGAACGAGTTGAGCCCGCGCGACTCGGCGGTTGCAGGCGACTATTCCTTTACCCACGCGAACCTCGGTCCTATCCGGGGCATTGCCGGGATTCTCACTTCTACCGGCCACTATGGCGGGATGCTAGGCCGGATCGAGGTTATGGGTGAGACTGATACTCCCGATTTCCGCTTGGATGTCAGCGGCCATCGGGTCAATCTGCATACAGACTTTCATGCAATCGTCGATGGGACTGATGGCGATACCTACCTGGACCCCGTTCGTGCGCGTTTCCTGGGCACGAGCTTTACTGCGAGCGGAAAGATCGTACGGGTGAACGAGCGTCATGGCCACGAGATCGATCTCGATGTTGCGATGGATCGAGGCGCCATAGAGGATCTCCTGAGACTTGGTATTAGGACCGATCCACCGATTATGACGGGTCCGATCCGGCTGAAGGCGAAGTTGAACATATCGCCTGGTGATCGCGACATTTCGGATCGGCTGCGGCTCGCGGGCGCGTTTCATATTCCGGCCGGCTATTTCACCAATGAAAAAATTCAGACGCGCATCGATAACCTGAGCTTGCGCGGCATGGGCGAACCAAAACTGATTGGCAAGGAAGACGTAAACACGGCGACAGACCTGGAGGGAAGGTTTTTGTTGCAGGACGGAATCTTGTCCTTCTCGCTACTGCACTTTCAAATCCCCGGCACTCACGCCGATATGACCGGAAAGTACAGTCTCGATGGTGCGACGTTTGACTTTCATGGCTTACTGAAGACCGACGCAAAAGTCTCTCAAATGACAACCGGCTGGAAGTCAATTCTGCTGAAGGCGGTAGATCCCTTTTTTCATAAACACGGAAGCGGGGCCGAGATTCCGTTCAAGATTACGGGTACGCGGTCCGAACCGCATTTCGGCCTCGATTTTGGCCGTGATTACGGCCGGGACGAGCGTTTCCATTCGCCGACTACTCGCCAATAAGAGCAGCTACAGCATCTGAGGTATTGTTCGGCTTGCGCCAGAAAAATACTTTCGGGGTATTAGGCCAGCCTAAAGAACTCCGCTCATCGCTGGGAAAGCACAAAGGATTAACAAAGGAGGAATGAGATGCCAAAGGGTACACTGCGGGACCTTTACATCGACGAACTGAGGGATCTCTATAGCGCTGAGACCCAATTGACAAAAGCACTGCCCAAAATGGCGAAGGCATCTTCGAACAGTCAGTTACGGCAGGCATTCGAAGAGCATCTCCGGCAGACATCTGAGCACGTTTCACGCCTTGAGCAGATATTCGACATGCTGGAGGAGAAGGCGGCGGGCAAGAAGTGCCTTGGGATGGACGGTTTGGTGAAAGAAGGTGCCGAAACAATACAAGAAGACTATGAGGACGCGGTGACGGATGCCGCCATAATCGGCGCCGCCCAAAGGGTGGAGCACTATGAGATTGCTGCCTATGGGACGGCGCGGGAACTCGCCCGACTGCTCGAAGAAGACGAACACGTTTCCTTGCTGGAGCAGACGCTCGGTGAGGAAAAGCAAACAGATGAGAGGCTAACCCAACTAGCGGAGGAGATCAATCCGGAAGCCTTGGAAGCCGGCGGAGGAAAGGACGACCAGCAAGGCGAAGTGGGAGAAGGAAAGAGAAGAAGCAGGGGTTCATCCCGACGCGCCGCCTGACCGAGATCGGTGGAAGGGCGCCCGCCCTTCCACAAACTCTCATACTGCACGTGCAAAATACGGCAATTACAGTATGGGCCGGCTTGGATTTCTGGGGATATCTTCTTACGGCAAATGCCTATGCACTTGGTCCGCCGTGAGGATTTAAGATGAAAACGCATTCCAGTAACTTCCATTCCTCTGGAAGTTCCAGTGCCTCCTGGCACTCTTTGTATCAAGCCGCCTTATTTGAGACTGATCGGAAGTTAATTACCGCTAGAATTGCCGAGGCGGAAAAGGCAATTCTCGATCGCGTAAAAGAGCTCTTCGGAGTTGATTCCGACCACATTGAAGAAGACCAAATTCTGGACGACGCACTGTATGCTCTACGGGCGCTGCGGAACTGCATGGTATCGGAAACAAGCGCCGCATAGTAGTTGCCTTCTAGTGCCGAGCCCGGGCCCAGCGGCTCCAGCCAGCATTTCCTAAGTGAATGCAGTGCTTCTAGTTGGGGCAACGCTGTATTGTTGACTGTCGTCGGTCGTCTTAGAGTGCAAGAAACCAAGAAAGTCGAGCTTCCCTCTAATGGCGAGCAAACCGACGACGCAAGTTTCATCCGCGCAACTTCCATCCATGAGCATGAATCTGAAGCACAGGTTTGAGAATGCCGTCCGTGATATTTATGAGGCCGGATTAACCGGCAAGACGTCGAACTGTCGCAGGCCCATCGTGCAGCGTTCGCAGGTGCCCTCGGAATCTTCGGCTAATGCACAAAAGAGGGCGCTTTCTGACGCGGCCAAGGCTCTAGCACAACTGTGGAAAGTGGCGCCTAACTCCGGTCGCTGATGTTCCAGGAAGTGGCCCTTCAGAAGATTGCAAGAATCGCCACGGGAGGATGAAGGGGTGGTTCTTTCGCAGGCGCAGTCTTCTTGCGCGACGAGATGATGGCGGTGACAAGAATTAACATCAAGAGCAGCGCGACAGCAGCCGTTGCAGTCCGTTTACCGGTATTTGGATTCCCAACAATCATTCCAGACAAAGACCTGGCGACAACGTGGCGCGTGTCGTTTTTTAGCGGCAGAACCGCAAAAGGGCTTGCTCCGAAGGTTCGCGAGAGGAGCCGGCAAATGCCCCCGGAGCACGCCATCTAAACAGCTTTCCGCAGGTTCTCGACCCTTTCGGACTCGCGTTGACTTGCGCCTTCGCCGGAACAGGTTCTACACGAAGCAACGGCCTCTTTGCGACGCTCGCGCAAGTGACTTTGGAACGTATCCCACCGACCACCGATTCCTTCAGCGTTGCTGCTGATCTCGACTGAGTCGCTTCCGGCGGGTATCACGCGTTCTGTCGGCCTAGAAGCGGCTTCCCAGTCGGCTCTTTCGCTGGAGGTGGAGACGGGCTGCATTCTCTCTCTGACCGGTTGCCCTTGTGCTTTGGCAGCTGCCTGCTCAGATTGTAGGTTCCCGGTCGTCTGTTTCGTGGTCGGAGTGACGTTGCGATCCGTCTCGGCTCGGTGCATCACTGGATCGGCAACCCACTTTGCGCGATATTTCCCGTCATAATCGGACCACTTGGCATCAGACTTCAAGTCTGATTCGTCGAATGGCGGGAAGTTCTCGATCTGCTGCTTGGTGAGGTTGGCCTCGAAGTCGTCCTCGTGCCTCGAAGATACATGGAGTGCCTCTGCGGGAACCAGAAACTTCTTTGTGTGTAGCCATCCTGTCTCGACCACGATGTAGCGAATATCCGCTGTCGAGTGGTCGAAAATCACGTCACTGATCTTGCCGAGTTTCTCATCGTTAGCGCCATATAGATGGGTTCCGCGAATGTCTTCAGCGCTTCCCGCGATCACCGTGTCTTTTAACATGCCGTAATGTGCCATGTATCCGTCCGCGTTGCTGTGCTCAACGTGGCGCGCTCTAAAACCGCTATCTCCTCTGAGAGTATTGGTTGCCGCAGGCTCTCGGGCAATCGGCCCTTCCCTGTAGTTGTGAAGAAGTGGCTATTTCAGATTTGTCCTGGATCTTCCGGATCTGGTTCTCTGATGGGGACGTCCGGGTTTTCGGGTGGATCGACGGGATCCTGAATTGGCGATGGATACGGCTCTGGTGGGGTCCCCAACTGATAGCGGAATCTAAGATATTTATCGGGATACATGGCAGTCTGATGCTGGCGAAGCGCCAACGGCAGCCATTGATTAGGGATATTCGATATGAAGCAGCATAGACAGAGGCCTTCTCGCCTTCTCCAATTGGCTGGCGAACCTCCTGGGTCTGCACCCGCATTTATGCGTATGCGAAGGCGGGCCGCAAGGGCCCGCCAACTCACACCGTCAAAACTTCGCACTCCGCGTTACTGCGGTGGCGTGCTGCTTCCCGTAGGCGTAGGTGGCGGGTTGCCATTCGGATTCGCGGGCTGTTGCCCCGTGGTCCCTGGCGCAGTGGATCCAGACGGCGCTGCTCCCTGGTTCGAACCGTTTGGACTAATGGTTCCCGGAGTAGAGCTGTTCGGAGTTGTATTTCCCGGAGTCGTTCCGTTCGGCGTGTTTGAGCCTGGGGAAGTGGTAGCCGGCGGGTTCGTGCCTGGAGTAGAACTATTCGGCGACGCACCTGGCGTCGACGGACTACCCGGATTGGTTTGGGGATTCGTGGCGCCCGGCGGAGTGGTTGTACTTCCTGGAGGGGCCATGGTCCCGGCTGGCGGTGCCACCGTCCCGGCTGGCGGTGCCATCGTCCCGGCTGGTGGTGTTGCGGCCCCGGGGTTGGGACTCTGTCCAGTTGTACCCGAGCCTCCCGCTGGCGCAGATCCTCCCGAAGGCGAACTCTGGGCCATGACCCAGCACCCACAGGACAAGACGACAAAGAGCAGCAATCTAAGCTTTTTGATCGACATTTGATTTACCTCAGTAGGCGTATCCGACTTTCGATGAGCTTCATCCTTCACTCGCGTCGTCGGCAATCGGCTCATTCACCAAGTATGGGAGGCTGCCGGTCGTGCCAGTATCCGGCGGATGCCGTAATTCTTATCCTGAAGCTTGTTGTGAGGCACGGCAGGTCCACAAATGAGGTCTGGGTTGAATCCTGTAGAATGCGTGAAGATGGAAGGGAAAATTAAGGGATGAGTTGGATACTGCTCACCTGGATCGTATTGCTCTTCATGTCCAATTTGCCCCTGACTTTGACCTCCTTGCCGATGAATTTCTTAGCTCTCCCTTGGTCGTCCAATTGGTAGTTGAGTTTTGTCACTGGATCCTTTAACAAGAGAGTTCCTTTTTCTTGTTCAATGCGTCCGGTAAATGCAAGTTCATCCTGAGTCTGATCCGAGGGAGAAGACGACACGCCGGAGCGTTGAGTCTGTGTCTCTGAGGAATCGGAAGATTGTTGTGCTTTTCCTGGCGGCGTTGCATTCGTCGGTGTCGCATCTTCGTCCGCCTGTTGACCGTGTGCCGACGAGGAAAGAGCAAATGCTGCCAAGGTCAAAGCCGCGGCTACCAGCAGCCGAAAAAATATATCTTTCATTTCGTCGCACTTCCATTCACATTCATTCACATTCAAGGGATCTTCCAGGGGGTCGACAGTTGCGCTCAACTCTCGGAAGTTATGGAAGCAACTTTGATGGTGTTCCCAGTGCGGGTGCCGACGACGCGAGCGCGCTGGCCCGCGAGCTTCTTAATTGAGCCGAGATTACCTTCGAGGAGGTAAACAGATTCGTTATCAATGAGCGCGAAGGCTGCGCCTCCATGAACACAAACTCGGACGCAAGTAGTTGCTGAGCGCTCAAGAGCGGGCTGATGTCTTGCGCCACAGTGAGAACAAGTAATCATCCCTTCGAAGGACCGAGCACCTTCCGCCGGGCTGACGCGCGCAGTTTGACCGACAGCAACTCCTGCAGCTGCTCCCAAGCTGGCAAGAAGCAGCGCCAAGGCAAGGGCTACGGCGGTTCCGAGCAGGATGATTTCGCACAGGTGTTTGGTCTTCATAGGATCTCCCGGTGGTGCGACGGTCATGGATGCACGGTTCGATCGGATTGTTGGCACAAATAGGGGTAGCACATGGCTTGCCATTCCCAACGAAAAACGGCTTTCCGCTTTCCTTTCAAATGGAGGTGCAAACCATGATGCAAGCGCAACAGGGTTGCGGTGTTAAGAAGCGAGCAAGGTAGAAATTTCTTGCAGGAGTGCAGATTCCGGCCCAAATCCCTCGCTGGCGGATTAGGCCGCCGCAGCAGCGGCTTGGGTCGCGCCGAGACTTGCTGCTTCCTGGGCGCCGGCGCGGCGAAGAAGCTCAATCGCACTGGTCGCCTTCGCCTTTTCCGCGCAAGAGACATACACCAATGCACCTACATCGGAGAGCTGGTGTCCGAGTCTTTTCGCATCATCTGGAGAGAATCCAAGATCTACCAGAGTTCGAGACCCGCGTGAAAGTGAGGATGAATTCCTCTCTGTGAACAGAGCATTCAAGAACGCTTGGGATCGGACGAATACACCAACAGTAGGGATCACGACGGCCCCGAACTTTGAGAACCAGCGAATCATGCGTGCGGTCGTCGCGGTCTCGATTCCTGCAACACAATTCGTAGAGTCATGGAAGATCCCCGCATCGGGATGAGCGGGCGAAAGGACCATGCAAATGTTCTCATTGTGGTATCCGGCCCGATTGAGTGCAGAAACAACCTCGGGCAACGGCACATTCCGCGAGTACATTCCGTAAGCTGCGGTTCCGCTACTGATCATGACCTGAACTCCGAAGCCGGGCTATGCGGAAGGCGGTCTAAATCCTTCGACGGCGCAGGCAAGTTTGTAAAACATACAGACATTGTTGATTCGAGGCACTAGGGTGAATCATGTAAGGCCTCAAGGTGGGAGTAGGGCCTCTTTTGCTATGAGGACGGCTCGATTTTAAGGACCCGGATGGACTTAAGCTCGGGATGTATGCTCCCCACGACTTTTACGCTGTGATTTTCATAGACCTCAAGGACTTCATTGGCTTCAAGTTGATACATCGTCCTGTCCTGCATTTGGAGAACAAGCCGATTCCCATTTCTGATGATTTCCCCCGCATAAGACTGAGCGGGTTCCGGCTGGCTTTGCGGGTCGGCGGGCAACTTGGCCTGTTGGTCTGGAGGTTGCTCCGGTTGCGGTACTGAACGGTCCCGGGGTGGCAATGGTTGGGGCGTCGGTTGCGGTGTTTGCAGCTGAGACCACGCAATCAAATCGCGACTCGTGTACGCATCCTCTGGAGTCTGGGGCTTCGATTGTTGAGGAAAGGCTCCTGGTGCAAGCAGCAACAAGAATGCGATAAGCGTCGTCATTCGACCCATGATTACATCTCCGAAAGACGAAGCTATGGTTCGGTATATTTCGACCCGTTGGTGCTCTGGGTAGCGCGTGGCCCAGCCAGGCATCGTCAAAGGCCGTTTTACGCGTCGCCCCGCGGGGGGTCCATAGAGTGTTCGCGGTATCGCGAGGCCGACAATTCTGCACGAGCTCAAAAGACGTGCACAATACCATTCCGCACGGCATAGCGCGTCAGATCCGCAACGGAATGAAGACCCAATTTGCGCATGAGGTTGGTGCGGTGTGTCTCAGCGGTCTTGACACTGAGGTTCAAGGTCACGGCTACTTCTTTGCTTGTCCGCCCTTCGGCTAGCAATTGGATTACCTCACGCTCGCGCGCGGTGAGGAGGTCACCGGAAGGATTAACGACATCTTCGATTTCGGATCGTTTCTTTTCGCGGTTCAGAAACCCGTCCAGCACCATCTGGCTGACGCGCGGCGTGAAAAATGTCTTCTGGCTCTCGAGAGCCTCCACGGCAGCGACCAAGTCGCGGCCGGCATCGGACTTAAGAAGGAATCCGCGAGCGCCAGCGCGCAACACCTCGCGGATGACGTTGTCCGAATCGTGCATGGTTAAAATCAGGATCGCTACATTCGGACTGGTTGCCAGAATTTGCCGGGCGGCTTCCAACCCGTTTAGATTTGGCATCCCGATATCAAGCAGAACCAAGTCAGGCTTCATGCTCGTCGCCAGCTCGACTGCGTCACGTCCATCCTTAGCCTCGGCACACACCTCCCATCCCGGGTGACTCTCCAGAAGAGAGCGAATGCCGCGGCGCGCAACTTCGTGATCATCTGCGATAAGAATGCGGAGCATTTTTCCACCTCCGAGATACCGAACGGAGTTCACACGAGTCCGTGCTGTAAGTTATTCGGAATCAGTCATTCAGCCGCTTGGAAGCACTTGCTCCCAAGCCTAGCAGCACATCTGCTGCCAAACGCCTATCCTCTTGCTACCGAATAACAACACCGAATTCGCCTCTGAGACTCTGTGTAAGTTTTGCCAAACTGGTAAGACGGTCTCGTTGAAGGCAGGGTCGTTGCGCCGCCCTACAGCGAAGACTGTAGTTCGTCGAAGCCGATGGATTCTCCGAAAACTATTGGACACAAATGCGTTAACCGAGAGCCTCGGTATTGCATCTGAAACGTTCACCGGAGGCCCGGCACATGTGTGCAAATTTCACATCTCATCTCCACTCATTTCTTCTACGGCGTGCTTTTCCTTTAGCAGCGTTCGCGGTAATTTCGTGTGGCTGGGCAGCCTCTCAGGACGACCCCATGGCGTTACCGCCGCGAACCTCGCAGCCACCCGCTTCGGCGCAGCAGGAGTCCAATCCTCCGCAACCCGCCGACCAGCAATCGGGCCAGCCATCGATTTCTCCGATCCAGAGCTCCGAAGATCAGGGCCGATTCGTTTTCAGGAAGCAAGTACAGGAGGTCGTGCTGCACGCAACCGTTGTAGATGAATCTGGGAGACTGGCCACGTCGCTGGATCGGACAGCCTTTTCGATCTTTCAAAATGGACAACCGGAAACAATTACGTCTTTTCGCAAAGAGGATATACCGGTTGCAATCGGAATTGTGATCGATAACTCCGGTTCGATGCGCGACAAACGAGCAAAGGTGAATCAAGCGGTATTGAACCTAGTGCGCGCGAGCAATCCCGAAGATCAAGTGTTCGTGGTGAACTTCAGTCAAACACCTTATCTCGATCAGGATTTCACCTCCGACGTGAATCTGCTCCAGACCGCATTGCACCAAGTTTCGAGTCGCGGAAGCACAGCTCTCTACGATGCTGTGGTGGCGTCGGATTTCCATCTACGCAATAATCCCCGCCTGGACAAGAAAGTGTTGCTCGTGATCACCGATGGTCAGGACAACATGAGCCGGGACACCCTGCAGGATGCGTTACGGAAACTGCAGTCGAATAAAGGGGCGACGCTGTATGCGATCGGGTTGACGAACCCAGGAATGACGCGCTCCGGCCGGGAAGCACTACAGAACCTTGCAGCCAGCACCGGCGGCACGGCATTTTTCCCACAGAATCTGGACGAGGTGGATTCGATTACTCGATCAATCGCACACGATATTCGGAGCCAGTACACACTGGCATACAATCCCGGAAGCAATATTGGGAACGGATACCAGAGGATCCGGGTGGAAGCGAGGGGCCCAGCCCACAGCCACCTCATAGTCCGTACCCGATCCGGGTATTATCCCGGAGAGGCCGTGAAGTAAGAAGTAGAACGGATCAGGCCGCAGTCGGTCCTGTTGGTGACTTCGGCGGCGGCGGCAATTCAATCTGGATCAGGTTGTTCTTGATCGCATAGACGACCAGATCGCGAATCGAGTGGAAACTTAATTTCCGCATGATATTGCTGCGATGGGTCTCCACAGTCTTGGTGCTTAGATTCAGGAGTGAGGCGACCTCCTTGGAGCTGTTTCCCTCGGCAAGCAGCTGAGTGATCTCTCGTTCGCGGGCGGTTAAGGTCGGAAGTTTCGGGGCTTCGTTTCTCGAGACCTTCTGGCCCTTTTCCAGGAATCCCGCCAGCACCAGGTCATTGACGCGCGGAGTAAAGAACATACGTTTGTTCTGTAGAGCCTCGACGGCGGAGACCAGATCCCGCGCGGCGTCCGATTTAAGGACAAAGCCACGAGCACCGGCATCGAGAGCCTCGCGGATCACCTGATCCGAGTCGGTGATAGTAAGCACAATGACCTTGAAGTGCGGATCATGCTGGAGGAGCTGCCGTGTAGTATCAAGGCCATTTAAGTTCGGCATGCCGATGTCGACGATAACGACGTCGGGTTTCAACTGCAGAGCCTTGTCCACGGCCTCGCGACCGTCGCTCGCCTCGCCACAAACCTCCCAACCTTCGTGCTTTTCAAGGAGCGCGCGCAAACCTCTGCGCACAATTTCATGATCGTCTGCCAGAAGGATTCTCAGCGCCATAAATCTGCCCTTTCCCCAAAGTCCGGTCAAAAGTAGGCCATGAGGCCTAGCTTACTTGCGGATAAGTTCGTTCATTGAGAGCGGTAAACACTCGATGCTGGCTTACAGCTTCCACGGCTGCCAGCAAATCTCGAGCCGCATTGGATTTCACAACATAACCGCGAGCACCTGCTTCCAGTGCTTCACGCATCATCTGGGGCGAGTCATGCTGCGTCACGAAGAGAATTTCCAGGTCAGGAAACTGCCTTCGCAACAAGCGACACGCCTCCAAGCCATTCATCCGCGGCATGGTGACGTCCAATACCATCACATCGGGATTCAATTCCCTGGCTCTTTCCAGGGCCTCGGCTCCATCGGACGCTTCCCCAATTACTTCCCATCCCGAATGCCCTTCCAGAAGGGTTTTCAGTCCCTGTCTCACAATCGGATGATCGTCGACGACAAGAATGCGAATTGTCATTCGAATTCAGTTCCTCGGGGGAGACCGACCAGACGATTCGCCACATTTTATCCCTGAACGGATGTGACAGCCTGACCAATAACCAGTTAGTTTCCACACCACAAACTTGGCAGAGGGGGGAAGCGCCCTAAATGTTCACAGCCGAGGCTAACGTTCGAGTCCCGTGGGACCAATACAGGGAATCCTGTATTCCACCAATCTATCTTTCCTCCCGGAAACCTCGAGCACCCCATCAGAGCCCGCCGGGAGTGAGCGGGAAGTAGGTTCGATCGTGCAGTAACAAATCGACTGCTTCCACGACAGCTCCGATATCCTGCTTCGCACAAGCCCCGCGCACACCGGCTTCGCGTGCGGCGTCGGCAAGCTGTCTGGAGAGATGCAGAGTAACCATCAGAATCGGGATTTTTGGGAACATGGCCGATATTTGCTTGGCAACGTCAACCCCATTCAGATCGGGCATCTGATAGTCGAGAACGACCAAATCAGGAGGTGATTCCAAAACCTGATGCAACGCCTCACCCCCGGTGCGCGCTTCTCCAGAAACTCGCCATCCTTCCTGCTGCTCGAGGATGGCTCTCAGATAGCGTCGGACTGCCGGATTATCGTCAACAACCAGGATACGGATCAACCGAGAGCCTCCCCCCCGCTGGGTACCGAAGAGCACGAATTCCGCGCGGGTAATGAGAATGCCTTTCCGGAAACACCAGACCGCGGATTTAGAAACCACCTTGATCGACGACCACTGCTCCCGGCTGATTACCTGTTGCGGCCTTTTCTCAGAATCGCTTCACTCAACCTATGAGAGGGGTATATGAACCACAATCCAGTGAAAACAGTAGAGTTCCACAGAAATCATGGGCATTTGTTCGGTCTTGTATTACCAAATGCCTTTATCGCTGCCCGTGATCTTCAGTTCGAGCGCAGCCGCGGTTGCCAAGCCCGGCAGCAAGCTTAGGCGGAGCGAGTTTCGAACCTCGCCCCGCATTAGAAGTGTCTTGAGCTCACTCGCGTAGAGATTCAATGAATCCGGCAAAATGGGTACACGCAGAAAGTCTCGGCGATAGTGAACCTTCTCCACTCCGAACTTTGCAGATCCTTTCACAAGCGCTGGTAATGCGATGCCCTGGCCTCGAAACGATCCGATATAACCTGAGATGACTGTGAGATAAGTGGCGATTCCTTCCCAAATCCCTGCTGCCGATCCCAAACTGTGGAGATACGTAAAGTCGACGCACTCGGATTCCAACAAGGTGGCATTGTCGATCACGTCACAGAGGCGAATGTAAAAATGCCGATACATTCTTTGCAGCGTGCTGATGGTGATGCGATCTTCGGGTGCCAGCACGCGAAATGCATATTGTCCGACATTGATCACGCGCGTACGGCGCGATAGCGATTCAGACACAGCGGTTTGCTCCCCGGTCTGACCGAGTCGCCCAATGTGTATCTCGACGAGCTCGGGCAACCCGGGAACGATGAAGTTCCATTTGTTCGCCAGGCGATCGCCCCAGCTTCGCTGGTCGACCTTTGCCCTGAAGTTCGCGACCATTACGTCCACCACGTGAGCTGGTTCGGCATCCGTGTACAAATCAAGGTCGCTTCCCAGATCCGGCCAGTGATCCAGCGACTTGATCACGGTAACGGGGCATTCATTTTCTTCAAGAGTCGTGCAGATACGATTGAGGAAGCCGAGGGCATGACGAATACGAGAATTTTCCTCTTCAAGGGCGAGAGACACCCAATCTGCGACGTCAGTTCTTTCATCTATTTTGAAGAACTGGCTCAATGCGGAGAACGCGCGAATAATGACGTGGTTCTTCGCGGCGAGTTCCACGATAGACTCGAATTTGCTCCGATTCATATCGAGGACAGTTTCTGCGATCCGATTCGTGGGCACCGACGAAGCTGGATCCGTCAGCACAAGTTCAGATAAAAAGTTAAAGACGATTTCAGGTTGGCGCGACGTCTCCATCAGCAAAGGGCTCCGTTCGGGGCTAGGTGAATTGCCGAGGCTGTTTGATGCGGCTCGCCAGATATGGGTTGGTGGAGCGCGTTTCCGATCACTTCCCTGCGGACACAGAAGAAGAACTGTTCTGGCCACACTTGGCAAAATTTAGCCGTTCGACTGCCGTACCTTCCTCGTAATCGTTCCAAGTTTCGATCATAACGAAGGGAAGCGGATGAGCCTCGTCAAAGTAACGAGTGTACAGGTGAAGGGTGTCTTCGAAGGTCTGGCCGCAGCGGCTCTGCATGTGACGATTGAGCCCCCAAGGCGCAGATGAGTCGTCGAAGCCCGGCCATGCTGCGCCCACAATGATCTTGTCGGGATGCTTGTTGCGCATGTTCTTGTAAAAATCGTCCAAGTACTGTTCACCCCAATTGCTGCCATCTGGAATCCAGCCTTTTTGTCCAGGCTGCACCCAGGCATACATACCGGCGAAGTTCGCAGCGTACTGTGTGGGAGGTTCGTCTTTGTAAATCAGGATCGGAGTCGACTCCCATGACTGGCAGTGCTCAACCACCCGATTCCAGTCGACGCGGCCCCGCTTCGGAAAAATGAAAATCATCGGGTGTCCGTTATAGGTCAGATAGGAACTGCGATGAGGCGCACTGGGACCGATATAGGACCTATATGCCTTATCGAAGGCCGAAATTGCACCGTCAGTGGACTGGGCGTCATCATCCGCAGGCTCGTTGTAGAGGAGAGCCACCTGAAAGCGGTTCTCCTCCGCAGCCTCCTGCAGGAGTGCAAAGTTATGATCTGAAAATGGGGCACCCTCCCCGTACCAATCGACGACGAAGGCCGAGATGCCCATGTGGCGCGCCTGTTGAATTTGTTTCCGAAGCACTGCGGGATCGTAGCTGACGTAGCCGACGTCCAGGTGTTGCCGATCGCCGAACCACGGCATGTAAACGGCGAGAAGCTTGGGTCCGGCGTTAGGAGCCTGCAGATTGCGGTCCGCCGCGCGACGCATGCCGGGCGTTGTGCACCCCGTTCCTACCATGAAACACACGATCGCCAGTGCCAGCAGTTTGTTAGACAAGAAGGACTCCACCTTGCGATGAGCTTTGGATGCCGCGCCCAGAGCCTGGGTTGGCGGGATGGCGCTTCTTCAGAACCGAGGGACGGCCTGGAGCTGGCGGATTACCCAACGGTCTGCACCAGGGGTCATCAGGACGACATAATGCACAATCGCATGCTCATTGTGGATGGTCTTGTCGCCGTCGTGGATTTCAAAGTCGTACTCGGCTGTGTCGTGCAGTTCGATCACGTCACCTACCGGGGCATAGAAAACGGCCTCGAGTTTATGCCGCTGGTTGAGGTATCGCGAAGTCATACCGTTTCGCTGCTGGCTGCTTACTGTCCCTCTCACCCAGTCATTTGCAGAGCCGCCAAAGAGGCTGTTCAGCAGGCCAGCTGAGTTCGATTCCATGGCTGCATCGAGATTGGTCCAAGCGAACTTGTAGTCGCGCACGATGGCACGCTGCGTCAAGGCCTCGACAGAGCGCGGGCTCGTTTTGCTCGCATCAAGTGTGACCTGGGGAGAATTGTCGGCTGCGAAAAGAGCAGAGGATGACAGCAATACCAGCACTATAGTGGCGCGGAGTCGCAACCGGACATAGTTCATATTGCGATAATCTGCCTTCATTTCACTCCTGGCCTCCGAGCCGCAATTCGTTTCCCGTCGCGACTCCAGACGCAGCCGAGATTACCACGGGGCCTTTGGCGACCATCGTCGCACGGGCGATATCCTGCTTGACCGGAACATCCACGAAGCTGACCTCATGGCCATCTTTCGCAGTAAAAGTCACGATGGTTCCATCCGGCACCGGATTACCCGAACAGTCGCGCACCGGTTCGGTCTCGACGAGAATGCCCTTGGCTGTTCGCTGTCCCTTGATTCGCAGATTGCATGGATCGGAGGCGACTTGCTGCACGACCCTGCGCGTGACTACATCGCTGAGCGATGCTGAAATCTGCAACGCACCAGCGGTCTTTCCCGAGCTGGTGCGGAACCAAGCGATGCCGTCATGAGTCTGTACATTTCGTGAGGTGGGAGTAGAGCCCTTGGCGGTCCATTCAAACTGAACCGTGGCAGGTGCCAGAATCAGGTTGTGAAATTGGTCGAAGGTCAAAGCGACCCCATTGATCCCGTCATTCAATCCGACCGGGGCTCGCGAGGGGTGCACGAGAAACGTAAGCGTGGCTGGTTTCCCGGGCGCGACAAAAAATCGGGCGCTACTGCAAGAGCCGGCGCACAGAATGGCCACATAGTCGCCGGAGGTTTGAAGCTCTTTTGCGCCCAAGTCGATGTTCTGTCCCAGCTCCACATCTCGCTTCAAGGAGATGGATGGACCTCTAAGATAGAAGGTGGCGGAGCCACTCCCCGTGCTTGTGATCGACGCGGCCTGCCCAGCAACGGCGTTGGAAGGGACACGGAGTGGTGCGTCCTGCGCCACAGCAACCATCGCCAGGCAGATGAAAACACCCGTGACCAGAGCGCCATGCACGTTATGACTTTTGCAGGCTGTATTGATTGACGACGACATGAAAGTTCTGAACCTTTCCGGCCACGGATTGCGGAATCTCAACCGCAAATGACTCCGTCGACTGCGGAACTAAGGCTTGCTCTACGTACCCGTCAGAGACCCAGACGACCTTGCCGCTGTTATCATAGAAACTCGCGATGACGTGAGGGATGTTGACCGTCTGCCCACTTTCGTTCAGCAATTCTCCATGCAGCACCGAGTGACCTTGCGCATCCGTTTCGAGCTTCTGGTTCATCACTCCGATAACGGGGTCCGATGATGCCGGCACAAGCGTGGCCTTCACATCCATACGGACATTTTTTACCTTGCTCAGGCTGACATGCGGGAAATCGATGCGATACGGCGTAACTTGCTTAGGCAGCAATACGTGAAGAATCTTGTCGAAGCTGCTTTCATCGTCGATGGAGCTACCGGAACCATCGACCAGCGTCGCATTTACATTTACGAATGCGGGAATCGTGTCTTCATTCACGACTTCACCCATAACGACGGCGCCTTCAGCGGAATCGACGGCATTCATAGAGACGATTCGTACATTTGGAGCATCGACGTTATGTGCACCCCAGTCCTCACCTGCGGTCCCGGTAACGAGATCCCAGCGCAGGTAGTTCACCGGGACGATTTGGGCAGGAACATTTGGTTTTGGCGTCTCATCCCAAATTACTTTCCAGATATCGCCGCGATGGGCGAGATGAAAATCGCGCACGTCTTCGACTGGCCCTACTGGAGTACTCCAGTGCAAGCGAGCCCGCATTTGAGCTTCGGCGTTCGTGGCGTGAAGCGGGCGCGTGTCAAACCGTTCCAGACTGGAGAATGAACGTAACCCGCCATTGGAACCAACCCATTCCTGGATGAACGCTTGCTCATTCAGAGTGTCACTGGTGCGTTCGACACTGGAAAATGCCCGATCCCAGTTCCGTCGTTGAACGTCGAGCAGGAAATTATTGAGAGCCTGTTCGGGGTTTGGGGCACTGGTGCTGAATCCAGGCAGAGCAGTGCCCGAAGCTATTCCAACGGTTCCCGCAGACCGCCCCGTGGACAATCCAAGAAACATGAGAACAACTGTGACCGCAACAATGAGAATGACAATTGACAGAGTTCGCATCATTCCATTTCCTCAGGCTACGTAATCACGCGCAGGTTCCGAAATCTCTCTTTGCGATTCAATCGCTTTTCGCGCAGGCTGTCTTGCGGGCAATAAGATCACGAGGAAGATCGCCAACACGCTGACTCCGATGGGAAGTGTGCCCCAGAGCAAGCCCATCCAGGCGGTTGGAATGGCATCAGAGTCGATGCGATGAGCAGGAGGAACATCATCCTTCGACCATGCGGTGATTTCACCGTTGCCGAAGGTCTCAGTCCTGCGCCAACCGACAAAGGTAAGCAGCGGTTCGTAGTAGGAGTCGTGCACAAACACATACTTCAGTCCATAGCGATTCGCGTGCTCGAGCATGGCGCGGAGTGAAGCCATGCCTGCCGAGCCATAAAACTTGGCATTCGTGAGTTGAGCCGAGCCGTAGTGAGTCATCTCAGGCAGAAGTCGAGCAGAGTTATAGTCTCCATCGACGCTACTGGCGTTGGTATAGGTAGAGACTTGCGCCAGTTCGCTTCCGAAGCCGAGAGTGAGGTAACGATAACCATCGTGGCCATCACGGTTGAGAAATGCGATCACGGGATTCACGTTTACAGTCGCAGCCGGGCGGTAGGGATTGGCGGTCAGCCAGGCGAGAGCCGCGCCGACCGTCGCGACTGAAGCCAACGACAACGCGACGGCAGCTTTCGCCCGAAAGCGATCAAGCAATTCGACGGCTAACAAACCCACAATCGGCATAGCCATTAGTGTTGCCCAGAACGTGAAACGCTCGAAAGTGAGGACTTCAAACGCGCGGCCAAGCAGCCACCTGGGCAGCGGGGTCGTGCCTCCGAGCCCAAAGATAAGGGTTAGCCAGAAGCCGAAGAGAAGCGGTCTGAGCCTCCGTACCGAGGCGCCACGGAGGACGATGAATGGCAAGGCCAGAATTAGAGCTCCGTACGGGATCACAAAATAGTTGATTGCCGTAATTGAGTTCAGCAGGAAGTTCGCGCGACTGTCGTGAGGAATGG
>Ga0210403_10000165_pt1 | contig 74019 bp, 59 predicted proteins | sample IncBWC19MmetaG_FD_150863 | JGI IMG/M metagenome (GOLD analysis project Ga0210403, IMG submission 150863) | Forest soil microbial communities from Barre Woods Harvard Forest LTER site, Petersham, Massachusetts, United States - Inc-BW-C-19-M | ecosystem: Environmental > Terrestrial > Soil >...
AGGGGAGACCGGCTGGACGACGATCAGGCAAGTTATGCCCGGCCGGCCACCGAGGTCAAGACCTGGAGGCGCGATGCGGCTGACCGGATCCCTCTGATCGAAGTAATTCGACAGGTGCGGCCCACCATGTTGATCGGAACGTCAGGAACCGCTAGCGCCTTCACGGAGACCATGGTCAGAGAGATGGCCCGGCATACCGAGCGTCCCATGATTTTCCCGCTCTCCAGTCCAGCTTCCCTGGCCGAGGCGACGCCGGCCGATCTGATCGCCTGGACCGACGGGCGGGCGCTGATCGCCACGGGCAGCCCTTTCACGCCGGTCACCCACAAAGGGGTCACCCACGTCATCGGCCAAACGGAGAATGCCATGTTGTACCCCGGACTAGGTCTCGGTTCGATTGTGTCCGGCGCCCGGTTGATCAGTGTCGGCATGCTCGCAGCGGCGGCAAACGCGTTGTCCAGCCTGGTCGCCGTCCGCCTACCCGGCGCGTCACTGCTTCCGCATATCGACGACTTGCGCAGCGTGACGGTGACAGTCGCGGTCGCGGTGGCGGAGGCAGCGGTTGCGGACGGATTGGCCGGCGTCGAACTGGAGGACATCGTGCAACAAGTGGAAGACGCGATGTGGCAGCCGGAGTATCGCCGCATCCAAGCATCCTAAATGACCGGAGCGCTGCGACCGAAGCCTCGAAAGCGGGCAGTGGCGCCACGCCGTTCCCGATCGTTCTTTAGCGGCTTGGGGCCGGGCCTGATTACGGGCGCCGCCGATGACGATCCCTCGGGAATCTCTACCTACTCGGTCACCGGTGCGGCCTTCGGGTACGCCCCGCTGTGGACGGCTCTTTTCTCATTTCCGCTGATGGCCGCTGTTCAGATCATGTGCGCGCGGCTCGGAAGCGTGACCGGCCGGGGACTGGCGAGCGTAATCCGCCACCGGTATCCGAGATGGGTGCTGTGGGGCGCCTGCGCGCTGCTGATCACCGCCAACACCGTCAACATTGGCGCGGATCTAGGCGGAATGGCGAAGGTAACGGAGATGGTGACGGGCATCCAGAGCATGTACTGGACGCCGGTGTATGCAGTTGTAATCGCATCCTTCCTGATCTGGTCTTCCTACTACACCATCGCGCGAGTCTTCAAATGGTTCACGCTGGTCCTGTTCGCCTATGTTGCCGCGGCATTCCTTGCGAAACCCGACTGGGCGGCAGTACTGCACTCCACGTTCATCCCGCATTTCGAAATGTCGAGTAAGTATTGGGCCACGCTGGTGGGACTCTTCGGAACCACGATTTCGCCGTATTTGTTCTTCTGGCAGGCATCGCAAGAAGTGGAAGAGGAGCGCAAAGAGGGGCTGGTGACTCTCAAACAGCGTCGAGGGACCACTGACGCGGACCTGCGCCAGTCGCGGAACGACGTGGTCACGGGAATGCTGTTTTCGAACCTGATCATGTACTTCATCATCCTGACCACGGCGGCGACGCTGCATGCGCACGGAAAGACCTCCATCACGACCGCCCAGGATGCGGCGGAAGCATTGCGCCCTCTCGCCGGGAATGGCGCGTACTGGCTGTTTAGCCTGGGTTTGATCGGCGCGGGAATGCTGGGCGTGCCGGTACTTGCCGGATCCAGCGCGTATGCCGTGGCGGAAGGGGCGGCGTGGCGGGGGTCGCTGACCGATCGCCCCAGCGTCGCAGGCAAATTCTATGCGGTCATCGCCGCCGGTTTAGCGCTCGGGCTCGCCTTGGATTACGCCGGCTTCGACGCGGTTTCGATGCTATTCTGGTCGGCTGTGCTCAACGGCGTGTTGGCGCCTCCGCTGATCGTCATCGTGGTGCTCCTGACCGGCAGCAAAAAGGTCATGGGAGCGCGATCAAATCCAGCCTGGCTTTCCGCGCTCGGGTGGATCACTGTGGTCGTGATGACGGCGGCGAGTCTGGCGATGTTTGCGACCTGGCAATGAGCGCCGCGGCATGAAACTTGTCATTACGAACAAATCGATCCGGTGGGTTCTCCGAGGGACGCAGCGGCTGCTATTTGCTTGCGCCGCCGTACTGCTGGGTTACTGCGCGTTCGTTCTCCTGGACGCCTGGATCTTCCAGCATCGGGAGAAACAAAATCTGGAACGATTGTTGCAGCAGGAAAACCAGGCAAAGAAGGCGCATCCACAAACCGCGACGCTCACTGTCGCTCTGCCGCCTGCCATCGGACCGGATGGGTTGATCGGCCGTATTGAGATCCTGCGTGTGGGCGTCTCCGCGGTGGTGGTGGAAGGAACCACCAAGTCTATTCTCAGGCGCGCAGCGGGGCATATTGTGGGAACGGCGCTGCCGGGACAGCGTGGCAATGTAGGAATCGCCGCGCATCGCGATACGTTTTTCCGTCCCTTGCGAAATATCCAGCGCGACGACGTCATCGTTCTCACCACGTTACGCGGCGAATACCGCTACCGCGTCGTGTCGACAAAAGTGGTGAGTCCCTATGACGTCGCGGTATTGAACTCGGACGGTCATGAAATTCTGACTCTTGTTACGTGTTATCCGTTCTATTTTGTCGGCGCGGCTCCGGAGAGATTTATCGTGCGGGCGGAGCGGATCGCGTGATCTGGCGGAGAAGACCCGAAATGTTCACGCAAAGACGCCAAGACGCAAAGCATCGCAAAAAAACTCTTGGCGTCCTTTGCGACTTGGCGTCTTTGCGTGAATCCGAGAGACCGCCGGTCCGGATCACTCATAATGCAGCGCTTGGTTTGGGTCGATCGCGGCGGCGCGGCGAGCGGGGATGTAGCTGGCAAGCATGGTCACGGCGAACAGGGCCAAGGGCACGGCAATGAACGTCCACGGATCGAACATGCCGGTGTCCTGCAATCGCGAAAAGAGCGCGCGGATGGCGCGCACCAGGCCGAAGCTGCCGGCCAAACCCAGTCCCAGTCCGATGAGCGTGAGCGTCAGTCCCTGACGCAGCACCATGCGCAGAATGTCGCGATGGGCGGCGCCGATCGCCATACGGATGCCGATCTCGCGCGTACGCCGGCTCACCGTGTACGTCACCAGGCCGTAAAGCCCAACCAACGCCATGGTGAGACCCAGAATTCCCATGGCGCCCACCAGGTTGACGATCAATCGCAGAAACTGGAGTCCGCGGACTTGATAGTAATCGTGCATGGTGCGGACGTTATAAATCGGCTGATGGGCGTCGATGGAGCGCACCAGGTCGCGGAGAGGCTCCGTCAGCGCGGCTGCGTCCCCAGCGGTTTCCACCATTAAGGTCATGCGCGGCTGGGGATCCTGCGCCAGAGGCACGTAGAACAATGGCGTGCGGGGTTCGCCCATAAACGTATACGCTCCGGTTTGGGCAACTCCGACCACTTGAAGCCACGGGCCGCTGCGGCCGCCCAAACGCAAGCGTTGGCCGATCGGATCGCGATTGGGCCAGTAACGGTCGGACATCGCCTGGTTGATCACGGCTACGCGCGGTGACGTGGCGGTATCGGTTACCCGAAAAACCCTCCCGCGCAAAAGCGGGACGCCCATGGTTTCGAAATAGCGGTCGTCCACGGTGTTGTAGAGGATGGTGTCGCCGTCTTTTCCGGGCGGGAATTCAGTGCCTTCGGGGGCGATCTTGTCGCTGCCCACGGTGGTCTGTTCGAAAGGAACCATGTGCGAGAGAGCGGCGTTTTGGGCCCCCGGAAGTTGGCGCGCCCGCTCCACCAGCGTCCGGAAGAAATCATCGGTTTTCCCAGAAGAATAGTGGACCAGTGTGGGATCGAACGACATCATCAGCAGGTGGTCGGTGCGGAAACCGGGGCTTCCTAGAAGCACCAATCGAAATGTGCGTATGAACATGGTGGCGGCGCACAGCAGCATGAGCGACAGCGCGACCTGCGCGATCACTAATGCGTTCCTTCCCAGAGTTCGGCCGCGGCGGCCAGTGGATTCACCGGTCTTGAGCGCGGGCACCAGATCGGTGTTGGAACTGCGGATCGCGGGCGCGAGGCCGAATACAAGCGCGCTCAGAACAGCCGCGAGCAGGCTGAAGATCAATACCCGGTGGTCCAGTTGCACGACCAGCGAGACGGGCAGGTCGTCTGAAAGGCGGATGCTGGAAAAATAGCTGACGCCATATTCGGCCAGCAGCAGGCCGAACAAGCCTCCGGCAAGCGACAGAATCAGACTCTCTGTAAGCAACTGCCGCAGCAGACGTCCACGGCCGGCGCCAATCGCCAGTCGCACGGCCATCTCTCGCGAGCGGGATCGCGCGCGGCTGAGCAGGAGATTCGCCACATTGGCACAGGCGATGATCAGTACCAGGCCCGAAATTCCCAGGAGCATGGAAGCCAAGGCGGCGTTAGGCGGAGCTTGCGCCACGCGCGCCTGAATTTCGGTGCGCACAATCAGGCTGCGGTTTCGATTCGTGTCGGGATAAGCCTGGGCCAGGCTGCGGGCGATCGCGGTCATTTCCGCATTGGCTTGTGCCAGGCTGGTTCCGCTTTTCAGCCGGGCTTTGACGGTGAAGATCCGGCTGTCCCGGCGCTCGAGCTGGTTCGCGTTCGAATCGCCAAAGGCGGCAACCTGCGGCAGCATCATGACCGGAATGAACAGGTCCGGATGCACCAGCGGATCTACTCCGATGAAACCCTCGGGCGCCACTCCGATCACGGTGAATTCGAAATCGTTGAGCCGGACCTTGCGGCCGACGATGTTGGGATCGGCGGAAAAACGTTCTTTCCATGCAAGATGACTCAGGATCGCAACAGCATTTCTGCCGGGGACTCGATCCTCTTCGGGTGAGAAACTCCGTCCGAGAGCGGGTACCACTCCCAGCGCTTGAAAAAAGTTGCCGCTAACGGTCAGGGCGAGCCGCAACTGGGGAAGCGCCTCCCGCTGCTCGGCCATGCCGACCAACGTATAAGTGAAAGCCACCATCCCGTCAAAGGATCTGCTCTTATCTCTGAGATCCACATAATCGCGATACGAAACGCTGAAGGAACCGGTTGGCATGTCCGGCGCCATGTCGCTGATGGTGACCACACTGGTCGGACTCGGGACCGGCAGCGGGCGGAGGAGTAGCGCGTCCGCGAAGCTGAAGATCGCTGAATTGACCCCGATCCCCAGCGCGAGGGAGAGAACAGCGACCGCCGTAAACCCTGGCGTTCGGAGCATGGTCCTGAGCGCGTAACGGACGTCTCGAAACAGCATGAACACCGCCCCTCTAGTCTGCCCAAGGCATTTCAGTGCCCAACGACGGTCGGGGCTAGTTGTGCGCAAATGAACAACAATCGACGGGCGAGTTTGGCTTAAAGAGTCGCCGAGCGTCCGAAACTGGGATCGGATGGTGCCGCTCTCGGAATCACTTCGACGGCGATTTCACCTTGTCGGTAGGAAAACTATCCTCGGACGGAGCGCCGGTGCCGGTCGAGCCCAGGAACAGTTTGCGGCCGTCGGGGAAAGTCACGTTACGCGCGTTGGCACGCAGTTCGTTATGGTCGCGGGCCTGATAGCCGTCGACGACCACTTCGGTTCCAACGGGAAATGTTCCTTTGTTAGCCCCGCGACGGATCAATGTGTTGGGACTTCCACCCTCCACCATCCAAACTTCCTTGGTGCCGTCCGGCTTGGTTATCTCCACATGGATCCAGGTATGCGGATTGACCCACTCCATTTTTACGATCTTGCCTTTGAGCAGGACCGGGAAATTGGCGTCGAATTCAGCGCCAAAGGCGTGATGCGCGGAGGCGGGCTGGGAGGCCGTGAACAAGGCGGCGATCGCCGCCAAAACCGGGATCAAGAGTCTGGTTCTCATGAATGATCTCCTGGCTTACTTGGCGGCTTTGGCCGCTGCTTCCTTGTCACGTAAGCGCGCGCCCCTCAAGATATCGCCCAGAGCGTAATTGGCTTCGTGACACGCGTATTCATAAATGTTCTTATCTGTGGCCGGCCAGGTGTACTCGCCGGTCCAGGGTTTGGTCCAGGTAGCCGGATCGTCAATGGTGAAGCGATACAGCAGCGTCCGCTGATCCACGCGCGTGAAGTACTCGGTCACGTGCAGGTCTGCAGTCGATCCACGGAACCTGGTCTTATCGGTGAAATTCGTCGTATCGACCACCAGCGTGTCGCCTTCCCAGTGACCCACCGAATCGCCCAGCCACAGCCGCATGTTTTTCGGCAAGTGCTGCGCGTTCATCCGTACGATTCGGGCGTCGTGCACCATTTCGGTGAGAATCATCACCGAGTCCTTGGTCTGCACGATCTGATGGAGATTGTTGTAAAAGTAGTCGGGCAGAATGGGCGGCCCCGACGTGGACCCGAATCCCAGCAGGCAGCGCTCGCCGAGCGGACGGCGCTCTGGATCGTCGTAGGCGCCGGGAGCAGTTTCGAGACCTGGATCGTTGCTTTCCGAAGCATCCGAGGTCGGCCTCGCTCTCGCGGACCCGGCTCTTTGCCGGGCTTCCGGCGTGAGCGGAGGGACGTGGCCGTCCGGCGGATCGACAACAATCGATGACCGCTTCTCACCATTCACCACCGTGTAGGTAGAACCTGGATCGAGCCAACCCGAATTGTACCCGCCGACATTTCCAGCGGCTCCGCGCGATCCATCGCCGCCCTTGGGGGGAGCCGTGCGATTGCCGTCGATGGGCTGATCCCCGCGCTCCCTCTGTCCTGCATAGGCAGTCTCCAGCTTGAGAGCTTCCTCTTTCGTGAGGGTGGCCTTCAAACCCGGTGCGCGGTCCAACGGTGTAATCGTGGCGAGGTCGTAGATACCTTGCAGATCCGGGTGGCCGTCGGCCATGCGGGGAGGAGTGTAAGCCTTGCTGGCCGGGGCCTTCGAGACTTGAGCAGCCGCGGGGACGCTGGTCGAAAGGAGCAGGGCCGCCAGCACTGGCACGCCCATCAAGGTCACAATTCGATTCCGCATTTTACACACCTCATTACTTCTACTGGGTGAGAGGCTTCTTGCGCCACTTCCCGTATAGCAATTCTTCCACGAACTCCACGCATTTAAAATCCAGGAGCTGCACGTTCTTTTCCTGACGCCGATACAACGGCATGCTGATTTTCCAGGGCCGCGTGAACACGTTGGGATCCTCGATGGTCGCTTCGTAGGAAATCACGTCCGGGCTGATCCGTGTATAGCGCTCGACCACATGCAGCGCATCGCTGTGATAATTCCCTGCCCGGTCGAACCAGCTTTGATCGTTAAATCCGGTCACGTCGACCACTAGCGTCTCGCCTTCCCAGTGGCCCACCGATTGTCCCATCCAGGAATCGACGGGAGCCGGTCCGGGATCCTTCAAATAGATATTGCGCACCGCGCCGGCGAACTGGTAGGCGATGAAAATCTGGCTGCCGCTTTCAAAAATTCTAAACGGCTGAGGGATGTAGGTCGCTCGCGGAACGCCAGGAAGGTAGCACTTGATCTCGGGATCGCGCGCGAGCCAGTTCTCCTGGTTTTCCTTTTTCTGCTTGAGCGCATCTGGTTTGTACGGGATCTCGCCGCCTTCGACGACTCCCATGCTGGGCGGCACCGCGCCGACGGCTCCCAGGGCGAGCACCGGAGCGGTCGGGACGGGACCATACGGTCCGGGCCTGAGCGCCATGGCAGACCGCGCATTGTGCGCTTCCAGATCGAAGTTGGCTTCATTCATCGACTGCCAGATTCCATTGAGGTCGGGCTTGCCGCCTTCTGCGCGTGGGGCGCGATAGGTCTGGCCCACCATCGGGATCGCCAACAGTGCAAGCCCGGTACTCACCACAGCCAACTTCACTACGCTTTGGATCGTCATCCACATTCGAAACGGCACCTTTTCCTTAACGATATCTACCCGGATTATTGATTCTAGATCGTAATGGGGTGAACGGCAACCCTGAAGAAACGCGAAGCGTTAGGGGATCCCCGCACTAGTGGCCCATCGCAGAGATAACGTTAGTGCGCGCTCCATGACTGTCGCGCCTCAAACGATGAGGAATCTTCAAATGCTTGAGGCGCGACAGTGATGGAGCGCGCTGCTTATAGTAACGGATTCGACGCGACAGGCCACTAGGGCTGAAGTGTCAGGCTCGCTTTTCCGGCGGCACCCGAGTAAATCAGCTCGAGCGAATGGATGCTGTTAATCTTTCCGCGGTACTGGAAGAAAATGAGTCCTGCCTCGGGAAGTAAGCGCTCGCCTTCCGGCAGGGCAACCTTTTGAACACGCTGCTGCATGGCGCGCTCGACCTCGATAGGGATGTGCACTATCGGAGGCAGGGAGCCCGAGTCGCTCTGAGCCCCTCTTCCACCTCCGCCGATGCTGGTCTTCGACTTTGCGGCCGCAGGTTCGGCCGGCGCCCATTCGGGATCTTTGAGAGAGGAGAACACCATCCCGTACGGCTGGGCGGGCGAGGCGACCTTCTTCCCGTTGATGCGGAGCGAGAAGTCCTCATGAGAGAGCTTGGCGCGCGCTTCCGGCGGACCGAACAACGCCACTTCAACCACTACATAGTCTTCGGTGTTGAGGATAGCCTGCGGGGTAGCGATGGAATGTCCGGTGAATTCAGCCGCGACCGTAAACGCGCCGGCCGGAGCATTCGCCTGATAGTCGGTAGGAGCCGCCCGCGGCGGGACGCCCTTCGCTTCGCGGCCTTGCGTGTCTTGCGCGGTCCCAACCGGGCACAAGACCGAGACCAAAACCGTGGCGACTAGGATACCTGGTCTTACGAAAAGGGAATACTGCATTCCATCACAATCTATCATGATCTATCGCCGCTTCAAGGGTGTTCATCGATGCCCGGGGAAACGTCACCGGACCATGGCGTGCGGTTAGCACGGACACTTGTTGAGCAACTTCTAGGGGCTTGCTTTCGATGTTATAGCGGGTATAATTGCGTAAATTCCATGTTGGGGAGGGTGGGGCCAACCTGTCTGTGCCCATCCACAGTGTCCTTATCGTGCGAGAACGTTCAGTTTTCAAATCACAAGGGGGCAATTCGTGCAAACAGATTCGGGAAGACAATTCACGTCACGCTGCGTCACGGGCTTGGCGCTTTTCTTGGCTTTGGGATGCGTGCTGCTGGCGCAATCCACTGCGACTCTTACAGGAACCATCACGGATTCCAGCGGGGGCGTGCTGCCGGCCGCGAAGATCGTCGTTCACAACGTAAACACCGGTGAAGAGCGCAATGTCGAAAGCGACGCCGCGGGTGTGTTTCTGGTGGCATCGCTGCCGGTCGGAACATATCGCGTGAACGTGACTGCACCCGGGATGCAGACCATGGCCGCGAATAACGTCGAACTGGCAGTGGGAACCACAGTGCAGCAGAATTTTGCTCTTCGTGTCGCATCCAGCAGCGAAATTGTGGAGGTGACCGGCACTGCTCCGGTGATTGTCTCGGAGCCGATCGCGATCAACGCCGTGATCGACCAGAGAACGGTGCAGGAAATCCCACTCAATGGGCGCCATTTCCTCGACATGGGATTCCTCACTCCAGGTTCCGTAACGCCGCCGGCCAACGCCAGCCTGGCTGCTCCTTTGCGGGGGCAGGGCTTCTTTTCGTTCAACAGCGCGGGCGCCCGCGAAGACGAAGTGAATTTCATGCTCAACGGAATTAATCTGAGCGATCCCAACAACAATCAGATTACGTTTCAGCCCACCATCGCAACCGTTTCGGAATTCAAGGTCGACAACTCGACTTACAGCGCCGAATACGGCCGCAACTCGGGTGCGATCGTCAACATCGCGACACGCAGCGGCACCAATCAATGGCACGGCGAAGCTTACGAGTTTTTGAGGAACAACGATCTGGACGCGCGCAATTTTACGAATCCGAGCGGAGTTGCGGCGCAGTCGCCATTTCATCGCAATCAGTTTGGCGGCGATGGCGGCGGACCGATCAAGAAAGACAAGACGTTCTTCTATCTGAGTTATGAGGGGCTTCGTCATCTGCAGGGTGTTCCGCTTTCCACGGTGGTGTTGTCTCCCGCCCAGCGCGCCCAGGCACTGGCGACCAGCGACCCGATCATTCAGAAGCTGCTGCCGTTTATCCCCCAACCCAATTCGGCGGGCAACATTTACGTCAGCAACGCGACGGCTCCGGTGAACATCGATCAGGGGACCGCGAATGTGAGCCACAGCTTTTCGGACGCGAACCGTTTCAACGTATATTTTGCGTATCAGAACGACCTGCGCAATGAGCCGCCCACGACGCAGGGCAACAATCTCCCGGGATTTGGCGACACGCGAAACGGGCACCGCCAGATCATGACGATCAACGACACGGAAGTGTTCACCAACAATCTGGTGAATGAACTGCGGCTGGGTTACAACCGGATTCACATCACGTTTACCGCGCTGAATACGCTGAACGGGGCGGATTTCGGCATCAGCAGCGGAATCAATGCGCCGGTGGGCCTCCCGCAGATCAGTGTCACGGGAGCGTTCGCGTTTGGGGGGATCGGCGGAGAGCCATCGGGCCGCGGCGACTATTCGACCGCGCTTTCGGACACGCTGAACTGGGTGCACGGGAAGCACTCAGTGAAGTTTGGCGGAGACTATCGGCGGTTGAACAACAACAATTTCGCCTACACGCCGGGTACGTTCGGGTTCACCAGCATCGCGGCATTTCTGAACGACCAGGCCAACTCGTTTACGACGAACCCGTCGAATCGCGCCAGCCGAGTCTTTGTAAATTCCATCGGAGCGTTCGTTCAGGATAATTACAAGGCCACCCGGAACCTGACCATCGAAGCGGGACTGCGCTACGACTGGTTCGGGACGCCGACCGAAGGCGCGAATCGCTTCGTGGTATTCGATCCAAAATCGGATTCGCTGGTCCAAACACCGCAACCCTACAACCAGAGCATGAAGTTTGAGCCGAGGCTAGGTTTCGCCTGGGACGTTTTTGGAAAGGGAAAAACGCTGGTGCGCAGCGCATTCGCGATCCAGGCGGACCAGCCCATTACCGGCCTGGTGACGGGTCTTGCGTCCAATCCCCCGTTTGCGTTCCCGGTTTCGTTCTCACCGACGACGGCCGTTCCGGTGGTGAGCCTCAGCAACGCGTTCGCGTTCGCCAGCGGGTCGGTGGCGCCCGCGTCGATCGCGAAAAACTATAAGGACGGCTACGCAGAGTCCTGGAATTTCAACGTTCAGCAGGAACTGGCCGCGAACCTGAGCTTGATGGTCGGGTATTTCGGATCGAAAGGCACCGATTTGAACCTAGCGCGGAATTACAATCAATTTGTCAACGGCGCGCGGCCCTATCCGTCGCTTTCCGCGAGCAGTCCGATTTTCGCAGGCAAGCCGCTGGGCAATATTTCCGTATATGAAAGTGACGGGAACTCATCGTACAACGCACTATGGGTCACCGCCACCAAGCGGTTCACAAAAGGATTCCAGTTCCAGAGTTCTTACACTTTCTCGAAATCGATCGACTACAATTCGAGGAACGTGCAAGGCGTCGTTATCCAGGACAGCTATAACATCAAGAACGATCGCGGCCTGTCCGATTTCGACGCGCGGCATCGGCTGGTCTTCAATGGCATCTACGAGCTTCCGTTCAAAGGCAACCGGGTGAAGGACGGATGGGAACTTACCGGCATCCTGACCCTGCAAACTGGAAGCCCGCTCACCTTCTTTACCAGCAACCGCGGGCTGACTGGTGCGGGAACCGTGCGGGCCAGCGTTTCCGGGCCAGTGCAGACCGGCTTCATTCCGTCCTCGAACGGGAACCCGTCGTTCATCGGCTATATCGACAATCCCAGCGTGTTTTTCGATCAGGGCAACGCCTTCGGAAATCTGGGGCGCAACGCGATTAGCGGGCCGGGATTCTCGAATCTCGACTTCGCGCTGGTCAAGAACACGAAGATCCGGGAAAGCATCAACTGGCAGGTGCGCGCGGACTTCTTTGACGCGCTCAACCACGCCAACTTCGGGAATCCGGGTCTTACGGTTGGGTCGAGTACGTTCGGCCTGATTTCCGCTACGCGTTTCGCACCGGGCGACTCAGGATCCTCTCGCCAGGTCCAGCTCGCGATGAAAGTGGTCTTTTGAATATTTCAGCGGGCGTGGGCAATCACCGGCTCGCTAGCGTTCGCGCCTTGCCAGGTTCCTAACCGGCTATCCTGACGAGCTGCTCGATCTGTTGCGTGCGATACTACGCGCAAAGGCCGATGAAACTCGTGACGCTCATGTTCGCGGCCGTGCTCAGCGGGCAGCAGAAGCCCGACATCCGCGTGGACGTCGATCTGGTCACTGTGGCTTGTTCGGTCACCGATCGCGGAGGCGCGCCGGCTAAGGATCTCAAGGCGGAGGATTTCAATGTGCGGGACAACAGCCAACCGCGCGAAATCCGCAATTTCTGGCAGGAATCGGACTTGCCACTCACGATCGCTCTGGTCGCCGACGTCAGCGGCAGCCAGGCCGGATTCATTCGCAGCCATCGCGAGGCAGTCACTCAATTCCTCAAGCAGGTGATCGGCCCACGCGACCACGCCATGGTGGTCGAAGTGGCTCAGCAGGCGCGGCTGATTTCGGGTTTGACCGGTTCAGTCGACGATCTTGTCAGTGCAGTGCAAGAAGTCGGCACGCGTGAAGGACGGCAATCGCCTCTGCTGGGTCCTCCATGCAGAAATACCGGTTTTCATCGAAGCTGCGGTGGAACTGCCTTATGGCACGGCCTGTACTACGCGGCCAAGGAGCTGAAGCCGGTGATCGGCCGCAAAGCGATCGTGATCCTTTCCGATGGAATGGACACTGGCAGCGACATCAGCCTGACCGATCTGATCGAGACGGCGCAATCCGCCGAAGCGGTGGTGTATTCGATCAAGTACGCCAGCCCGATGCGTTTCATTTCCCTCAGCGCGACCATCGCCCAAGCGGTCAGCCGCGGCCTGGAGCGTCTTTCGCGCGAGACCGGCGGTCTGACGTTTCCGAATCCGGGTCGCAAGACTTCCGAAGTTTTCTCGCAGATCGAATTCGACCTGCGCAACATGTATCTGCTCGGGTTCACTCCTCCCGCCGACGCGCGCGACGGGAAATTCCATAAACTCGAAGTGAAAACCGTCCGGAAGGACCTGGTGGTCCGCTCCCGTTCAGGTTATTGGGCGCGCCCCAAAGAGAAGGAATAATCGTCCGGAACGCGTTACACTGAAGCCCAGGAGAATCTACCATGCGAAAATATTTCGGATCCGCTATCGGGTTGGCCTTATTGGCTTGCGGCGCGCTTGCCGCGCAGGATGTTGCGACGGCGGTGGTCGGCACTGTGAAAGTGGTCGACAAGGGGGCCAAGACGGTGGTCGTCAAGACGGCAGAGGGAACCGAGCACACTTTTCACTTCGTCGGTCGAACGGTCGCGCATGGCGCGGAGGCCACCGCCCACGGAAGCAAAGACGCGTTTGAAGGCATGAAGGAAGGCGATGAGGTCATCGTGCATTACACGGTAAAAGGCGTAGAAAAGACGGCGACTGAAATCGATCATGTCGGCAGGGATGGTCTGAAGGCGAGCGTGGTCGCCATCAAGGCCGTCGATCACGGGGCGAAAACAGTCACGGTGAAGACCGCCGAAGGCGCCGAGGAGACCTATCATCTTACCAATGAGGCGGTCCATGAAACCGGCAAAGGCTTGAAAACGGGCGGCAAGATGACGGTCTACTATACGGAAACCGCCGGTAAGAAAATCGCGCATTTCTTCAAAGAAAACTGACGCTTACGGGCGCGAACCGCAGGATAGCTGGCATAGACGATACAGTACTCGTTCGGTATTCAACCCACGGCGCATTTCTGTTACTATCGACTGGTGTAGCGTCGCTATGAAACAGCTCACAGCGTTTTTGAAGCAAGACGCCGGCCAAGATTTGACCGAGTACGCCTTGTTGCTTGCCTTTGTGTGCTTAGCGTCGGCCGGAATCTTCCTGGTCGCGGGCAGCAGCTTCGTGGGGATCTGGACCGCTTCCAACAGCAGGCTGGCGGCTGGAAACCTCGTGGCTTCGTAGGGATTTGCTTCGAATCGAGTTTAACTTTTGGCGGTGTAGGGAACCCAAGGGGCTCATGCCAGATCGCCCATCCCGAGAGGGGCCTCAAAATACCGCATCTTCGCTTTTGGGCAACACTGCAGGATGTTAGCTCGATGAAGAAATTACTTTTGGCTGCACCCTTCGTTGTTTTACCGTGCATCATTGGTGGCGTTGTCTCGCTCCGATTTGCTCAACAGAAGTCCGACTGCCCGCTTATCAATGCGATAAAGGGCGGGGATGATGCACGGATCGAGAAAGCGCTGGAGGATGCGCGCCCCGCGATGAGGAAGGTGCGCTCCGAAGGTGACATGCAGCTTTGGGAAACGCCGCACGGCTCATTCTGGATACCGCAAAGCTCTGCCGCTCGGTTCGACCAAGTGATCGGAGAACAGAAAGCCGACATCTACAATGCGTCGCAAGTCGTTCATCCCGGCGATGTGGTCCTGGACTGCGGCGCTGACGTGGGCACATTTACTCGAACGGCGCTGAACCACGGCGCATCGAAGGTGATCGCGGTCGAACCAGCACCATGGAAAATACCATGCCTGCGGCGCACGTTCACTCACGAGATCGAACAGGGTCGAGTCGTCATCTATCCAAAGGGTGTTTGGAGCAGCGAGACTACTCTGCTACTCGACGGAGATACGATCAAGTCCAATTCGGGCGTCGCGATCCCGCTTACGACGATCGATCGTATCGTAAGCGAGTTGCAATTGGAGCGGCTCGATTTGGTGAAAATGGACATCGAGGGCGCTGAAAAACCGGCCATTCAGGGAGGCCGGGAAACGATTCGAAGATTCAAGCCCCGATTTACAATCGCGACCGAGCACAACGCAGACGACCACTCCGCCATTCCCGCACTGCTGATGAGTATCGAACCATCCTATGCGGCGCACTGCGGACCTTGCGTGGTCCAATTCGGACGCCTGCAACCCTACACGATGCAATTTATCGCGCGCTGAATATCGGCGACTGTGGACCGTCTAAACCTCATACGACTCATATAGCTGCCTCTATTCCTGGAGGGCAACTTTACCCAGATGTGAAACGATCGGCGAGTTCGAGTCATCCATCAATGACGCGCTGCCAACGTGGCCGCGAATCACCTTAGGAGGAAACAAATGTTGCTCACGAGTTGGATAAACGGGCGCACTATGTTGTGCGCTGGTCTTGTATTGGGCCTGTTTGTGCCGATCGCCGTGGCCGACGATGACGGGGATAACGGGAATAGCAATAACTGTAAGAACCTCCCTGGCTTTGCGGCCCTGAAAACCGCACTGGGGACAGCGACTGCGGCGGAAACCAGCGGGCTCAATAACAATATGTGGGGCACCATCGTCGATCGCGACGGAGTGGTTTGCGCGGTCGCGTTTTCGGGAGTGAATCGAGGTGCGCAGTGGCCCGGAAGCCGTGTGATTTCGGCGCAGAAGGCGAACACCGCGAATGCGTTCAGCTTGGATTCGTCGTCGTCGAGCGGCGGATCGGGTCAAGCCAACGGGTTGGCGCTCTCGACCGCCAATCTGTATTCGGCGGTACAGCCCGGCGGGAGTCTTTTCGGTTTGCAGGAAAGTAATCCAGTGGATACGGGCGCAGCGTACAAAGGGCCGTCGGCCAACTACGGAGCCGCGAACGATCCCATGGTCGGCAGCAAAATCGGAGGCGTGAACGTGTTTGGTGGAGGACTGGCGCTGTACGGTCCAGGCAAAGTGATCCTGGGGGCCGTCGGCGTCAGCGGGGACACCTCCTGCGCGGACCATGACATCGGTTGGCGCGTGCGAAAGCTGCTGGGTCTGGATCACCTGTCAGGCGTCGGCGGAGTTTCCGGCGACGCGACGCGTCCCGACACCATCGTGTTCGACATCGTGCCGAATGTTAACGGCGGGACCGGCATCAGCGCTGGCGGTTTCGGTCATCCCAAGTGCGATGCTGGAGCGCAGGCCGCAGCGAATGCACTGCCGGCCGTGCAGCCGTAAGTCTGGCGTGGCCATTCTTCAGCCGCTCTCGTTGCGCGCCGGCTTATAGTGGCCTGTCGCACATAACGCTAGTGCGCGCTCCATAACTGTCGCGCCTCAAGCCACAAGGAAATCTTCAAATGATTGAGGCGCCACAGCCATGGAGCGCGTTGCTTATACTAACGGATTCGACGCGACAGTCTACTAGAACGCGAGTCTGAGCGCGAACTGCATGATTCGCGGATCAGCCGCCAGCGATGTGATGGCGCCAGCCGAGCCTCCGCTCACGTTCGCATTGGGTAGACCGAACGCCACGGTGTTGCTCAGGTTGAAGGCTTCGGCGCGGAACTGGAGCTTGATCCGTTCAGTGATCCCGAAGGTGCGGGAAATCGACAGATCGACATTCTTCAAACCGGGACCTCGTAGAATGTTGCGGCCAGCGTTTCCAAATACTCCTGGCCCTGGCAGACTGAACGCATTCGTGCCGGTTATTCCCTTGCATCCGGGATTAGTCGAAACGTAGAACCAGCAGGTGACTTGGTGGGGCATCACCGGCGTGCCGATCACATTCGGCAGAGCCACTTCTTCGCCGATGTCGATGGAGCTGTTGTTCGCGCTGTTGAACGCGGTGAACGGACGTCCCGCGGCGTAGGTGTACGCTCCGGCGATCTGGAAGCCACCCAGGATTTTCGAGGCCACTCCATTCGCGAGGAACGGCTTGCCTTTTCCGAACGGCAGCTCATACACCGAACTAAAGACCACGCGCTGCGGGACGTCGAAATCGCTTGGCCCACGCAAGCCTCTCAGGTTGTTGTTGATTTGGGAGAAGGCATTGGAACCATAGACGGAAAGCTGTTCAGATGTGTCGTCAATCGACTTCGACCAGGTATAGGCCAGACGGAAACTCAGTCCGGCGGTGAAGCGGCGCTCGAGCGTGAAATCGAGTCCGTTGTAGCTGGAATTGCCGCTGTTCTGCGAATATTCGAGCAAGGCGAAGCCGGGATACGGCAGCACGGGTTGATTCTGCGCGTTGAGCAGAACTTGCTGGCCGTTGTTGACGAATTGGTTCAAATCGCCCAGCGTCAAGATATGGGTACCCTTGCCTCCCACGTAGTCGGCTTCGACAAACAGGTTGTGCATCACCTCGTGCTGGATACCGAAACTCCACTGCTGCGTATATGGCCGCGGATCCTGCGGGTTGGTGGCGCGAATGTGCAGGAATTTATAGTTGATGTTGGCGGCATCCAGGAACGACGACGGGAATCCGCTGTCGAGAGGGAACACAGGCTGAAGAGCGGTCGACGGAAGGGCGACGTTCGCGTTAATAAATGCCGGCGGATTCAGCGCAAGCTCGTTTTCGCTGCCCGCGCGATCGAACGGGACAAAGAAGATTCCATATCCGCCGCGCAGAACCGTCTTGGAGTTGAGCTGATACGCGAGGCCGAAGCGCGGCGAGAAATTCAGTTTTTGCGGCTGCACTAACGCCCGGTTTTCGAGCGATCCAGTGGAAGCTGTGATGATCGATCCTGCGCCGGCTGGATTGAAATTCGACAGGTGATTGTTGCCTTCCCACACGGGCGAGGAGAAGTCATAGCGCAACCCCAGGTTCAAGGTCAGCCGCGGCGTAACCTTGAAGTCGTCTTGTACGAAGAAATCGAACCAGTACCATTTCTGATTCGCCTCGAACTGATTCGATAGCATGGCGGTTTGCGGGTCGCCATACAGAAAGTCGGCATACGGAATGCCGGTGCCGGCGACGCACTGATTGCTCGAATTGCGCTGGCACGTGAAAATCTTGTCGAAATTAAGCGCTCCGCGCAGGCCGGGAACGTCCTGGAAGTTATCGGTCTGCGGAGCGTGAACGTCGGCGCCGAACTTGAGCTGATGTTTGCCGCGCGTCCAGGAGACTGTATCGCTGAACTGCCATTGCTGCGTCTTCTGGAATTTCGGCAGGAAGTTGGGCGATCCAATGAACGTATTGATGTTGGCGAACGTGATCATGGTGACGCCGCCGGCGAACGCGGGATTATTGGGAACACCCGGTACCAGGTTTCCCCCCGGCTGGCCGAAGGGTTCCTGTTTCGCGAAAGAGTTGTCGTGTTCATATCCGACGCGAAATTCGTTGACCAGGCTCGCCAGAATGGGCCGGGTCCAACCAAGCACGGCTTGATCCGCGGTCAGGTGGTACGCGCCTTGCGAGGAAGACTGGGTGCCATCGGCAAGGCCCGAAAAAAGTCCCGGACTATTACGGTCGCGAATGCTCCAGGTGTAGCGCGTGAACACGCTGTCCTTATCGGATGCCTGCCAATCGACGCGAGTCGAAAACCGGCTCCCGTTATCGGTAAGATTCGCGTTGCGGAAATAATTGTTCAGAAGGGCGCCGGGAACTGTCGGTTCCGGAAACAGCGCCATGATCTGGCGAGCCACCGGGGAAATGCTGTTCTTCGGAACCATGTTGAACGGAACCGGCGCGCCGTTTTGATAAATGATCGGATACCCCGCGGCGCTGAAATCGCCGATACGCTCGTTGTCGGTCGGCACCGTGCCCGCTCGCAACTGACCGGTGGTGATTCGCGTGCCCTCTCCATCGAAGAACGCGAACAGCTTGTTCTTCTTGATCGGCCCGCCCAGATTGCCGCCGAACTGATTGCGGATGTTGGCCGGCTTTGCCAGACCCTGCCGGTTGGAGAAGAAATCGTTGGCGTCCGTATCGCGATTCCGCAGATATTCGTACAGCGTTCCGTGGATCTGATTGGTGCCGCCCTTGCTGATGACGCTGATGACCGCGCCGCCGCGTCCATACTCGGCCGAATACGGATTGGTGATGATCTTGAACTCCTGCAATGCATCCACCGATGGGCGGGCGACTTGCGTGGTCAACTCCTGGACGTTTTCGGAGATCGAATTATTGTCGACTCCGTCGAGAAGGAAATTGTTTTCAAGCTGGCGCACGCCATGGACGTTGAATCCTCCAGTGCGGCCCGCGCTGGTGCTTCCACCCTGGTCCGTGTAGCGCTGGCCCTGGACTCCCGCGACGAGATTCACCAGATCGTCCCAGCTGCGCAGCAGCAGCGGATACTCGGTGACGTATTTGTTATCGACCACCGACCCAAGCGACGCGTCCTCAGGAGAAAGAAGCGGAGCCGCGGCTTCCACGGTTGCGATGGTCGAAACCGCTCCTACTACGAGTGTGAAGTCCTGACGTCCCTTTTCCGTTGCATCGAGACTGAGTGTGCTGACGGCTTTCTGAAAGCCCGTCTTTTCCACTGAAATCTCGTAATTTCCGACCGGCAGATTGGCCAGGAAATAGTAGCCTGTCGAATTAGTCTGGCTGGTTCGCTCGAGTCCGGTGGCGGTGTTTCGCGTGGTCACTTTGGCGTCGGTTACCACGGCGTCCGTAGAATCCCTGACCAGTCCGGTCAGACTGGCGGTGTTCACCTGGCAGATCGCGCTGCCAACAGACACAAGAAAGGCGCAGAGTGTGCGCTGAAAAGATCGGTTCATCTGGTTCAGTTTGTCCTCAAAAAGGAAATTTCTTTGACGGTATCAGACCAATGTCAAAACTGGATGAAAAAGAATACGACGTCTGAAGCGTCGTTGGTCGGCGCTTAGCGTTCGGAAGCGAAAATCGCGCATCCGTGCAAGATTCGACGCTCTGGGCGAAATACGAGTCCATCGCTTCGCGCCGCTCTTGACTTCCATTTCTCGTCTCTCATAATAAAGGTCCCGGTAGTGGCTGCGTCGGCATCACGCGCGGCTCAGGCGTTGTCTGAAGAATCCGGCTACGGTGGCGTTGCTGCGTCCCAAGCACTCAAAACGCAATCGAGATAGAATCTCATATTCTGACATTAGGAGCGAGCATGGCATCCACGATGGTTTTCCGCAAGACGAACGCCCACGACGGCCGGCATATTTCGGTGACGCCGGAGAACAGCACTAATCGTCATCTTTCCTACGGCCGGATCATGCTCAATAAAGATGTAAACTCAGCGTCGTTCTCGAACGCGGGCAGGGAGACCGGGCTGATCGTGCTTTCGGGCAAGGCCAGGGTAACCATTGACGGGCAGAAACTCGATCTAGGCCAGTACGACGCGGTCTACGTCCCGAGGGATGCATCGATCGAAGTCACCAGCGACGCTGTCGACATCGCCGAATTTTCGGCCGACGTTTCGGAGCGTCATCCAGTGCAGGTGGTCAAGTATGCGGATGTGACCAAGGATGGTAGCCTGAAGTTCACGGCGGGAACAGCCGCGCAGCAGCGCATCGTCAATATCGTGCTCGGCAAGAACGTGCAGGCGAACCGGCTGCTGGTAGGCTTCACCGTTTCGGATCCGGGCAACTGGACCAGTTGGCCTCCGCACGAACACGCGAAGATGCTCGAAGAAATGTACGTCTACTTCGATATGCCGGACCCGGCGTTCGGCATCCAGTTGGTCTACAACGACACGCAGTATCCGGAAATGGTGACGGTGGTCCGTGACGGCGATGCAGTCCTGATGCCGAGCGGATACCACCCCAACGTTTCTGTTCCCGGTCATCGGATCAGTTTTCTGTGGGCGATGGCGGCGCACACCGAGAGGGAAGATCGCCAGTTCGGGGTAGTAAACGTCCAGCCGGGATTCGGCGCGGGCGGATCGGGACTCGAAGCCAGCCGCAAATAAACGTGTTGGAAAACGCCCGGCAAGGAACCGCGACCGTAGCGGCGGCAACCGAAGTCATCGGCCGCTATCGCTGGCGGATTTGCGCCCTGTGTTTCTTCGCCACCACGATCAACTACGTGGATCGCCAGGTGCTGGGAGTGCTCGCGCCGGAATTGCAGCGCGTTTTCGGCTGGAATGAGCTTCAGTACAGCAATCTGGTCAATGCATTTCAGGGTGCGTATGCGATCGGTTTGCTGCTCGCAGGCAGCGTTATCGACCGCGTCGGGACGCGCATCGGCTACGCGGTCGCGATCGGCATCTGGAGCCTGGCCACTATCGGCACGGCGTTCGCCCGGAGTGTTTTCGGATTCGGCGTCGCGCGCTTCATGCTGGGGATCGGCGAGTCCGGGAATTTTCCGGCGGCGCTTAAAACCGTCGCGGAGTGGTTTCCAAAGAAAGAACGCGCGCTCGCCACTGGGATTTTCAACTGCGGTACCAACGTCGGAGCGATTGTCGCACCGATCGTGGTGCCGTGGCTCACGGTGCGATACGGATGGCAGTCGGCATTCCTGGTCACCGGGTCGCTCAGCGCGTTGTGGATCATCCCGTGGGTGATCATGTATCGCCCGCCGCAAAACCATCCCCGCGTTTCGGCGGCCGAGCTGGCCTACATCCAGAGCGATCCGCTCGAGCCCGTAACTAAGATTGCGTGGACTCGACTGCTGGGGCACCGCCAGACATGGGCGTTCCTGATCGGAAAATTCATGACCGATCCCATCTGGTGGTTCTTCATGTTCTGGCTGCCGAAATTCCTAAACTCCAAGCATGGCTTGTCGATCAGCGAACTCGGCTGGCCGCTGGTGATCGTATATAACATGGCGACGCTCGGCAGCATCGGCGGCGGGTGGCTGGCGGCGCGATTCCTGAAGCGCGGCTGGAGTGCGAATCGCGCGCGCAAGACTGCCATGCTCACGTGCGCAATCACCGTGACACCGATTATTTTCGCGGCGAATGTCGCCAACGTGTGGGTCGCGGTGGTGCTGGTCGGGCTCGCGACTGCCTCGCATCAGGGCTGGTCCGCGAACATGTTCACCCTGCCGTCGGATATGTTCCCCAAGCGTGCCGTGGCTTCAGTGGTCGGCATCGGGGGATTCGGCGGAGCGGTGGGAGGAATGGTGATCGCGACCTTCACCGGATTCGTGCTGCAATTCACGGGAAGCTATGTGCCGATGTTCGTCATCGCGGGATCTGTGTATCTGATCGCGCTGTTGATTATTCATTTACTCGCTCCGCGGCTGGAACCCGCCCACATCGACGTTTAATACACGACGCATGATTCTGGACGCATTCAATCTGCAAGGCAAGAACGCGCTGGTCACCGGTTCGCGCACCGGACTCGGCGCCGCCATGGCTATCGGTCTCGCCGAAGCCGGCGCAAACGTCGTAGTGCATGGCTCGAAAGAAACTGGCATCGACGGCGTTGTGGCCGCCATCCGCGCGACTGGAGTGAAAGCAGCGCGCATTATTGCCGATCTTGCCGACCCGAAATCGCCTGAACGCATGATCGATTTCACCCTTCATGAGTTGGGCTCGATCGACATCCTGATCAACAATGCCGGGATCATCCGGCGCAAACCGGCCGTGGACTACACCGTTGAAGACTGGAATGAAGTATTACAGATCGACCTGACCGCGGTGTTCCAGCTCGCGCAGCTTGCGGGACGGCACATGCTCGCGCAGGGTTCGGGAAAGATCATCAACATCGCGTCACTGCTTTCATTTCAGGGCGGAATTTTGGTACCGGCCTATGCGGCTGCGAAGGGTGCCGTGGCGCAGCTCACCAAGGCGTTGGCGAACGAGTGGGCGTCGAAAGGCGTAAACGTCAACGCCATCGCCCCCGGATACATGGAAACGGATGTGACCGCCGCGTTGCGTGCCGATCACGTTCGCAATCGCCAGATCCTGGAGCGGATTCCGGCGGGCCGCTGGGGATCGCCGGCGGACCTTGCGGGCACCGCGGTGTTTCTGGCCTCACGAGCCAGCGATTACCTGCACGGCGCGGTAATCGCGGTAGACGGCGGATGGTTGTCGCGATGACAATTCGCCCCAGAGTGGTTTCGGGACATCACCGGGTGGTCGCCGGGGATCGAACTTTTGAAGTACGCCAGGGCGATAGAGTGATCGACATATTCACACCATGCCGCGAAGATTACTTGTAGTGCTCGCCGGCGCGCCGCTGGTCTTTTCGCAATCGAAAGTGTTTCTGCTGGACTTGAGCACGCTCGATCGCAAAGAGGCTGTCGCCGCGGCCGATAAAATTATCGGCGACGGTCCGTTCACCGTGATGCGCAAACAGCGCACGCCTACCAGCGGCGATAAGCACGATTACATGTCCCAGGCCCCGTATTTCTGGCCCGATTCCAATTCGCCCAGCGGGTTGCCATATATCCGGCACGACGGCGTACGCAATCCGGAGATCAACCAGATTACCGACCACGCGGAGATGGACCGGGTTGCCAGGAATTCGCGCGCGCTGGCGGCCGCCTATCATCTTACGCACGACGAAACCTACGCGCAGCGCGCCGCGGGGCTTTTGCGCGCCTGGTTTCTGGATCCGGAAACGCGCATGAATCCGAACCTGCGGTACGCGCAAGCTATTCCGGGAGTCAACGACGGCCGCGGAATCGGGATCATTGAATCGCGCGGACTGACTGGGGTGGTGGACGCGGTGGGTTTGCTGGCCGGATCGAAAAGCTGGACCGCAGCCGATCAGAATGGCGTTGAGAAATGGTTCCGCGATTTTCTTGACTGGTTGCAGACCAGCAAGAACGGCCGCGACGAAGCGAAGGCCACGAACAATCACGGAACTTTCTACGACGTGCAGATCGTCGATTTCGCGCTGTTCACCGGCCAGCGCGAGCTCGCCACGCAAACGCTGGAGGCGGCGAAAACTAAACGCATCGCCGCGCAGATCGAGCCCGACGGGCGTCAGCCGAGGGAAACCGATCGCACCAAGGGCCTGAGTTATAGCGTCATGAATCTCGACGGTCTTATGCAACTCGCGCGGCTGGGCGAGCACTCGAGCGTCGATCTGTGGAATTTCGAGACACCGGACGCCCGCGGGATTCGCAAGGCGCTCGACTGGCTGGTGCCCGTCGCGAGCGGCGAAGAGAAGTGGCCTTACGAACAGATCGAGCCGTTCGACCGAGCCGCGTTCGTGCCACTGCTGCGCCGCGCGGCGGTGAAATATCACGATAATCGTTACCTCGCCGTCGCCGTTAAATTGGAGAAGAAATGACGCGAGGCGCTTTATTGTCGCTGTTCCCGGCCATCGCGATGGCGCAAGGCACCATTTCGACCAGCCAATTTACAGCCGAGGTGGATGGGTTCCTCAAAAAAGAAATCGCTGCTCACATAGTCGACATCGCCACGCTTCCGCAGGCGCGCGTGGTGGGCGCGCTCACCACCGGTGATTTCTCGTGGGGCACGTTCCTGCGCGCCGCAGCGGCCTGCTCGCAGCTGTCCGGAGAAGTGAATATCGCGGGCAGGGAGTTGCCGAACTTTCTAGGGCAAGCCGGCTTGATCGAGGCGCGCGGCGGCGGGAAGACCTTTGCGCAAATGTTCGCGGCGCTCGGATTGCGGCGCTTCGGAACAAACTTGAAAACGAACGCGATGTGGCAAAGCCTGACGCCGGCGGAACAAGCCGAGTGGCGCTCCCTGCTCGACCCGGCCCGCTTTTACGATCGCGCAGTGCGCCATGTAATCGACCTTCCCGAAAACTATTTCGGCGTGGCGTCGCGGATAGCATCGATGGACTTGCAGATGGGGATCATCACGGATCGCACCTACGTCGACGATCTGCTGGATCAGGCCGCGGGGCAATTCGTAGGAGGCGCAATTTATTCCGACGACGCGATTCCCACGGGACGCTTCGACCGTTATTCGCAGGAATATGCGCGCTATGTCTACGAAGCGGCCGAGGACGCCGGTCGTAAGGACATCCTGGCGGCGCTCGAGCCGTCGCTCAAGACGCAGTTGCGATTGTGGTGGGACATGGTCGCTCCGGATGGCTACGGGTACACGTGGGGCCGTAGTGTTGGCCTCATCGGATATATGGACACGCTGGAGATCGTGGGGTTCGTGGCGCAGCATCCACAATTCCGGCCCGCGCCGCTTCCACAGCTCGCCAGCGCGTACTACGCGGCATGGAAATCGCTGATGAGCGAATATCTTCAGAATCGTCATCTGCTGAATGTTTTCGGATTCGGCCATGGACATTTCGGCTATATCAATCCGCAGCGCGAATGGCAGCAGACCACGTCCTTTTTCGGAAAGGCCGCCAACGCCGAGATTCTGTTCACGGAAGCGATGCGCAAAGAGAACGTCGCGAATTTTCCCGCCAAGCTCGTCCCGGCGCCGGTCGAGCGATTCGAGTATTTCCGCAAGGGTGCTCGCCCGGCGGGAGTTTGGGTGGTGCGGCAAAGCAAGCTCAGTTTTGCGCTGCCCATCACGACCGGTACCAAGCCCGGTGTCGCCGATTACCTGGCGGCTCCGCATGGATTCCCGGGGTTCTCCGTTCCTGTGGAGCGCGTGGTGCCGGCGCTGGCCCCGTTCCTCGAACTCGCGGATGGACGCGTGATCGTGGCGGGCGACGGAGCGGACGAAATATATCCCAGCGCCGATGGAAAGAGCCTGCGGGCGATTTGGAGACGCTGGGTAACCATCGGCGGCAAACCCGCTGCGTTTGTCGATCCCGGCATTTCAACCGAGGTTACCTGGACACTGCGCGGCGGAGCGCTCGTACGGGAAGAAAGCATTACTGGAACCGTTCAGATCCGAAAACTGCGGGTTTTATTTCCATCGACGAGCGATCGGGTCGCGACGCGTTTTGAAAACGAGAAGCGCATCGATCGATTTACATCCGTCGAAGTCGAGTCGACAATTCCTTCGGCATCTTTGACTGCGACTGGCGATGGAGAGTTGGGGCGCGGGAATCAGGGTCCGATTCCGCTGCTGCTTGAATGGGAGCTCCGGGACGTGAAACTTCCGTTCCGATGGATAGTGACACTTCGGCCTTAGGCGTTGCGGGCGGCCGGGGCTTTCGGACTTTTCGCCGGGCGTGTTCGGCCGCCAGTAAATCGAGGGCTATCTAACCTGAGGGTCGTCATGCTGGTTGGCACGACATGTGATGCTCACGTTTTCGATGCTCCTCTCTGAAGTCGAACGGGACGGCCAAAATAGCTATCCGCACACCGCCGATCGTTACTGGATCGATCCAAAAATCCTTTCGTCGACACCATGCTACGAGCTGGCCCCGCAAGCCGTTTCACCGGCTCCGAAAGTTCAGTACCACTTCAATGCAACGCTCCCTGGCCAGGGATTCACTCTGGTCGAAGTATAAGCGACGGCAGAAAAACCGAGTGTCAATCAAAGTCGCAAAGAGCGCAAAGGAAACGAGATCTTTGTATACTTCCAGAGATGTTACCGCTTCGGATCTTGTTATTTTGTTCGATTTTGAACGCCCAGCCCGCGAAGGTGCCGCCGAAAAGGTCGTCGCAAATCGAGAACGGATTCGGCATCAATTCCGATCTGCCGCGCGAACCTTATCTTCCGTGGGACCGCTGGTGGTGGACGCGTATGTTCGATGCGGGTGTGAGTTGGATTCGCATCGGACAGTATGAGAACAGCTCGGATTATACGAGCTGGGATTGGGTGGAGCAGAAGCGCGGCGTGTTCGCGGTGAAGCCGGAAGTGGATGACTACGTCGATTCGCTGGTCGACAACGGCGTCAAGGTGCAGGTGCAGTTGATGTATGGGAATCCGATGTACACGGGGCCGGGCGGGAAGAAGCCGGATTCGATCGTCCCGAAGGCAGGTTCGTTTCACAACGACGATCGCAGTATCGATTCGGTATTCTGGGCGCCGAAGACTCCGGACGAGATCGCTGCGTTTATTCGGTACGTGAAGTGGACCGTGAATCATTTCAAGGGACGCATTCATTACTACGCGCTATGGAATGAGCAGGACATTGGGTATTGGAATTACGCGAATCCGGAGGAGTACGGGCGGCTTCTTGCCGCGTTTGCGCCGGCGGTGCATGAGACCGATCCGCAGGCGAAGGTGATTTACGGCGGGCAGGCCGACCCGACTAGCGATTTCGCGAAGCGCGCTCTCGATGAATGCAAATGTGCTGCGCAGCTCGATGTGTTCGCGTATCACACGTATCCGGGCTATGGGCAGAACATGCATCCGGAGTCGATGGATTCGGGCGCGTACGGAGTCGAGTCGCCTGCGAAGCTGCGAGCGCTGGTGAAGAATTATCCGGGGATCAGGAAAGATATCGAGTTTTGGGATGACGAGTTCAATTCGATTCCGTCGTGGAAGGGATCGGATGAATCGGTGCAGTCGAAATATATTCCGCGTGGGATTCTGTATAACCATGCCGCGGGTGTGAAGACGTTTGTATGGTTGCTGACGGCGGGCGTGGATGGGAATGAATACGACGATTTCGGATTCATCCACGGGCGGCGCGAGTTGCCGGACGATTTTACTCCTCGTCCGGTGTATTACGCATTGCAGAATGCCAACGCGTTGTTTGGGGATACGAAGCTCGATACGTCGATTGGGATTGAGCCGTCGGATGTTCCGCCGCTGCGACGTCAAGGGCGCGCGCCGTTTCTGCACTACGGGTTTCGGAATAAGAACGGGAAGGCGATCGTCGCGTATTGGGTCGCGGCACACAGCAATCCGGGAGGTGCGTTCGCTCCACTGACGGTGAATTTGAAGTTGAAGAATGCGGGGATTCAGAAGCCTGTGTTGATCGACGTCGTGTCGGGGGAGATTTCGCCGCTGACGTTCAAGGGAGAGATGCTGGAGGGATTGCCGCTTCGGGATAGCGTGATGGCAATCACGGATGCGAGTTATTTCGATTGGCCAGTGTTGCCGGAGGCACCGAGTGGGCTGAAAGCCCACGGGCCTGAACGCGGCGGCGACACGATAGGCACTGGGTTGGAGTGGCAATTGAATGGTGGGCCTTCAGTCGCGGTGGCAGTAGAAGCTCGACGCGGACGTGGCAAGTGGGAGCGCGTCGCTACGATCAAACGAGCCGCCAAAGTGTGGGGATGGCCCGAAACTGCAGCGGGTATTTGCTATCGTGTTCGCGCCATCAACGACGCCGGAGAGTCGGCGTATTCGAATGTCGTTTGTCCCAAATGAAAACCGAACTGCGCCGCGTCCTGCGGCTGCGCGATCTCATCTTCTACGGGATCGTCATGATCCAGCCGACGGCTCCCATGCCGCTGTTCGGCGTCGCTTCGCAGGAAGCGCGAGGGCACGTCGTCACGACCGTTTTGCTCGCGATGATCGGGATGGCGCTCACGGCTGTGAGCTATGGCAAGATGGCGCGGGTCTATCCGAGTGCAGGATCGGCATACGCCTATATTCGCGGCGAATTCGGCGCGACTCCGGGATTCATCGCCGGGTGGGCGATCCTGCTCGACTACATCATCAATCCGATCATTTGCGTGATCTGGTGCAGCGCGGCGGCGGTGAATTTCTTTCCATCGATTCCGTTGGGCGCGTGGAAGGTGATCTTCGCGGTGGTGTTCACCGTGCTGAATCTGCGCGCGATCGAGTCGTCGTCGCGGACCAACACGTGGATGGCTCTAGGCATGGGAGCCGTAGTGGCGTGGACGCTGTGGTCGATGTCGCGATACGTGTTTGCAACGGGTCCGCACGATGCTCTGTTTTTCACGCGGCCGTTCTACGATCCAGCGACGTTTTCCTGGGGTGCGGTGTCGACGGGGACGGCGCTGGCCGCGCTTACCTACATCGGCTTCGATAATATCTCGACGTTGTCGGAAGAGACCATCGAGCCGGAGAAGAATATTCTCCGCGCGACCGTACTCGTGTGTCTGCTCACGGGAGTGCTGGCGGCAATCGAGGTGTATGCGGGACAGCTCGTGTGGCCGGACTTTTCGAAATATCCCGATGTCGATACGGCATATGTGTACGTAGCGGGGCGCGCGGGCGGCGCGATTCTGTTTGCCGCAGTGAACGCGACGCTGCTGGTGGCGAACGCGGGATCGGGAATGGGCGCGCAGATCGGCGCGGCGCGCGTGATGTATGGAATGGGACGTGACAACGCGCTGCCGCGATGGTTCGGGTATGTTCATCCGAAGACGGCAATTCCCAGCCGCAACGTGCTGCTGTGCGGTGCGCTCGCGTTGGGCGGGGCGTGGGCGATGACGTATCAGCTTGGAGCGGAACTGCTGAACTTTGGAGCATTCCTCGCGTTCAGCGGCGTCAACCTTGCGTGCTTTCGAAACAACTATTTGAAGAATCCCAAGAGACGATGGATGGACGCCGCGATGCCGCTGCTGGCGCTGGCGATTTGTTTGTACATTTGGGCGAGCTTGCGGTGGCAGGCGAAAGTCGCGGGAGCGATCTGGGTCGCTGCGGGACTGATTTATGCGCTCGCGCGGAGGAAGAGGACGTCCTAGGGCACGGAAAACAAAAACGTTTCACGCAAAGACGCAAAGACGCAAAGTCGCAGGCCGCTACTTGATCGAGAACTTAAAGACTGTTGCGCTGCGGAATGGCTCGCCTGGCTTGAGTACGGTGCTTGGAAACGCAGGCTTGTTGGGCGAGTCGGGGAAGTGCTGGGTCTCGAGACAGAAGCCTGAGCGACGTCCGTAGGCTTTGCCGGCTTTGCCTTTAATCGTGCCGTCCAGAAAGTTGCCGGTGTAGAACTGAATCCCGGGTTGTGTTGTTAGCACTTCGAGAACACGGCCATTCACCGGCTCTTCCACACGCGCCGCTAAGCGAGGGCCGCTGCCATTGACGACCCAGTTGTGGTCGTAACCTTTACCGAGCGTCAATTGTTCGTCACTCTGATCGATCCTCGCGCCGATCGCCGTCGGCTTTCGAAAATCGAAGGGCGTGCCGGTGACGTCGCGCAATTCGCCCGTCGGAATCAGGCCGGAATCGACTGGCGTGAATCGATCCGCATTGATGGTCGCGATGTGGCCGAGAATGTCGCCGTCGCCTTTCAAATTGAAATACGAATGATTGGTCAAGTTGACCACGGTCGCTTTGTCCGTGGTGGCCGCGTAATCGATGCGGAGCTCATTCGCGTCGTTCAGGTGGTAGGTCGCAGTCGCTTTCAGGTTGCCGGGATAACCGCCCTCGCCATCCCGACTCAAGTAGGTTAATTCGACGCCGCCATCGAGCAGGTCGCGCGCGGTCCAGTTCACTTTGTCGAATCCGTGCGAGCCGCCGTGCAAAGAATTCGCGCCGTCGTTCGGGTCCAGCTTGTAGGCAACTCCATTCAACGTGAAACGCGCTCCGCCGATGCGATTCGCATAGCGTCCGATGAGTGCGCCGAAGAACGGTTGCGGGTGATCGAAGTAATCGAGGAGCCCGTCGAAGCCCAGGACGATGGATAGCGTCGCGCCGTTGCGATCCGGCGTCTTCACGTCGGAGACGATTCCTCCATAAGTCAGGATCGAAACCTCGACGTGATTCTTGTTGGTCATCGTGTAGACGTAGACCGGGCTGGTGCTGGGCATCTTTCCCAACAGGGAGTGTTTAGTCTCCGCGTGCATCGTAAAAGCGCCTATCAGAACGATCGGGAGCCATATTCTTAGCAAGCTATTTTCCTCTCTTATGTTCAGGACACATTCATCGACTGGCCAACGATCGAAAATCCGGCATGAACACAATCAGCCCGTGCGACGGAGTGCTCTTCGAATAACCGGCTACCAACTGACGATTGTATTCGGGGGAGCTGAAGTCAAACGTCGGGGCTCCCGATTCGCTCACGATTTCCATGTCTGCGTCGGTCATGGTCAACTTTCCAAAGCGCACCACACCGCCGCGATGATAGATGTAGGCGAGCGCTTTATGCGGAGGATCGAGTTCGCCGCCGGTTTCGGATCCGAACGTGTGCACGATCTTGTCGCCTTCGATTTGAACTGCTGTCACTTTGCCTTCGAGGTGCGGTGGAGGAAGCATGCGGCTAGGGTCGAGCAGAATATCGTCACCCTCGATCCGCACACCGCGATCCTGCTTGATGTTGACCATACGCGAAAGATCTTTTCCGAAAAGATGCAGCAGTCCTTTGAAGGGAACGTGCGCCGAGGTCACCTTATCGGCATGCAGGCGGATGCGGCCGTCGGGAGTGACGCCGAGCGAGCCTTCCACTTCGAAGGGCAAGTCCACGACCTTGTGAATGGTGCCTTTCTGAACGATATGGCCGTGATCCACCGTGATCTCGATGTTCTTCAGCGGCGCGCCGGAATACGCGAATACATAGCGATTCATGATATCGGCGATGGTGCTCGCGTCGATAGCGATCTCGGCAGAGCGAATGCGTGTTACGAACGATCCGCTGTCGTCGAACGTCACGGGCAGGTTTTTGCGGAGCGGCGCCATCTGCCCGCGCAAGCGGCGGATCTGAAGAACGATGGACGCATCGAGGTGCAGGTTCACATTGCGCACCTGCACTTCCACTGCGCGAGGATCGGCCACGCTCGCCGCCCAGACTAAAGTGAGAGCGAATACATGCATACCTCACAGTGTGACGCGAATGGGGGAGCACTGTTATGCCGGCGCAAATGTATAATGCAAGCGTTTGGGTCGGAGAGGTTCTTGGAGACGTTCATGAGACTCAGCCGCCGACGGTTTGCATCGGTCCTGGCCGCCGCTCCAGCGCTTGCCGCGCAGCAGCAGCCGGCTCCGCCCACTAATCCCGAACAGCGCCGGGGCACGATGCCGGAAGTTCCACCGTTCCAGGGGCCGCTCGAATTCACGCGCAAAGACGTTACGCAGAAAGTCCGTCCATTTCCGATGACGCAGGTGCGCCTGCTCGCGGGCCCGTTCAAGGACGCGGAGGAATGGAATCGCGGATACATGTCGCGTCTTCCGGTCGACCGGTTGGTGCGCAATTTCCGCGTCAACGCGGGCCTGCCAACAGACGCGAAACCGTTGGGTGGATGGGAGCAGCCTAATAACGGTCAGCCCCTGCATCGCGAGAGCGAACTGCGCGGCCACTTTACTGGACACTTTCTTTCGGCGAGCGCGCAGCTCTACGCTTCGACGGGAGACGCGGCCGCGAAGGCGAAAGGCGACGAGATCGTCGACGAGCTCGCCAAGTGCCAGAAGAAGTTTAGCGCTGGATACCTCAGCGCGTTTCCCAGCGAATTTTTCGACCGGCTGGACGCGCGCAAAACGGTGTGGGCGCCGTTCTACACGGTCCACAAGGTCATGGCCGGGATGCTCGACATCTATCAGCTTGCCGGCAACAAGCAGGCGCTCGACGTGCTCGAGGGGATGGCCGCGTGGGCCGATCAATGGACGGCGTCGAAATCCGAAGAGCACATGCAGGACATCCTCGACACCGAATATGGCGGGATGAATGAAGTGCTTTACAACCTGGCCGCGGCGACCGGCGACGAACGTTGGACCAAGACCGGCGACCGTTATACGAAGAAGAAGTTCTTCAACCCACTGGCCTCGCGTCGCGATGAGTTGCGTGGCCTGCACGTGAACACGCACATCCCGCAGGTGATCGGCGCGGCGCGGCGCTATGAACTTTCGGGCGACTACCGGTTCCACGACGTCGCCGACTATTTCTGGTACGAAGTAGTATCGGCGCGTTCGTACGTCACCACGGGAACCAGCAACGGCGAAGGCTGGCTCGCGCAGCCGAGGCAGCTTGCGAGCGAGCTCAAGCGGGCGGTCTCGACGCAGGAGTGCTGCTGTTCGTACAACATGCTGAAACTGACGCGGCACTTGTATCAATGGACTGCCGATCCGCGTTACTTCGATTACTATGAGCGATCGCTACTGAACATGCGGCTGGGCACGATTCGTCCCGACACCGGTCATACACAGTACTATCTTTCGCTCACGCCGGGCGCGTGGAAGACGTTCAACACTGAAGACAATTCGTTCTGGTGCTGCACCGGTTCGGGCATCGAGGAATACTCGAAGCTCAACGATTCGATCTACTGGCACGACGAGGAAGGCGTGTATGTCAACCTGTTCATCGCCTCGGAATTGAATTGGCCGGAGCGGGGAATTCGATTGCGCCAGGAAACGAAATTTCCGGAGACTGCGGCGACGACGATCATGGTGAGCACGGAAAAACCGCTGCAGACTATGATTCGCGTGCGCATTCCGGAGTGGGCCGCCGGTGCGTCATTGAAGATCAACGGGAGACCGCTCGACGCGTCGGCGAGCCCGGGCAGCTATCTCGCGCTCTCGCGCACCTGGAAAAACGGCGATCGCATCCATCTGACTTTGCCGATGCGCCTCCGTGTCGAACGCATGCCCGACGATCCCAAGCAGCAGGCGTTTCTGTACGGTCCGCTGGTGCTGGCGGGCGATCTCGGAAACGAAGGCTTGACTGAGCAGATGATCACCGGCTCGAATGTGCCTCAGATGCGCCGCGCGCCGCAGATCGAAATTCCTGAGTTTCACGGCGACCCGCTGCGCTTCATCAAGCCCGGTGACAAGGCGCTCGCGTTCCGAACCTCGGGCCAACAGAAAGATGTCGCGTTCGCACCTATCAACAGCATTTTCGGGCGACGCTACAACGTGTATTGGCAAGTGAACTCGTAACCCATGGACGATTTAAGTCAGGAGCACTGGGAGAAGATTTACGCGACGAGGGCGCCCGATGCCGTCAGCTGGTACCGCGCGCATCTGGAAACGTCGATCGCGTTGATCGAGCGCGCGGCTTGCGGCCGGCCGGCGTCGATCATCGACGTCGGGGGCGGGGAATCGACGCTGGCCGACGATCTGGTGGAGCGCGGCTACGAGAACATCACTGTTCTCGACATCTCGCAAACCGCTCTCGACGTCACCAGGAAGCGGCTGGGCGCTCGGGCAGAGAAGATCCGCTGGATTCTCGCCGACGTCACGCAAGCCGATCTACCGGAACAGTCATTCGATGTCTGGCACGATCGCGCGGTGTTTCACTTTCTGACGTCGAAGGAACAACGCGAGGCTTACGTCCGGCAGGTGGCCCGGTCGGTAAAACGAGGTGGATACGTGATCGTGAGCACGTTCGGACCGGAGGGTCCGGCGAAATGCAGTGGGTTGGACGTAGTGAGATACGACGCGGATTCGCTGCACGGCGAATTTGGCGAGAGCTTTCGTCTGGTGGATAGCTCCGAGGAGTTGCATCGCACACCGCTTGGCGCCACGCAGCAGTTCTTGTACTGTTACTGCCGGGTCGAATAAGACCGATGAAATACGATCGTTTTTGATATAGTGCTTTTCATGTCCAGAACACTGTTGGTGCGTCTTGCGGCTGGGACGATCGCGACGCTGGGCGCCTGGGTGGCGTACACCCAGACTCCGCAAACTCCGCCGCAACTCAAGCTGAACAAAATCGCGGACGATCTGTACGAAATCGAAGGCGATGGCGGCAACGTGGCCGTGTATCTCACCAATGACGGCGTAATCGTGATCGACGACAAGTACGAGCGCGACTATGCGGACATCATGGCGAAGATCAAGTCGATTACCGATAAGCCTGTGAAATATGTCCTGAATACGCATCAGCACGGCGACCACACCGGGGGCAACGCGAAGATGTTCGAGGTCTCGGCCGAGATCATCGCGCATCGCAACGCGCGAGCCAACATGGTTGCGGGAAAAATGCCGGGTGTTCCGCGGGTGAGTTTCAGCGATGAGACCGAGGTGTTCCTGGCCGGCAAGGAAGTTCGCGCGCACTATTTCGGACGCGGGCACACGAATGGCGACGCAGTCATCTTTTTTCCAGCGGCGCGCACCATTCACACGGGCGATCTGTATACCGTGGGCGCCAAGCCCGGGACCGTGGCGCCGTTCATCGACTATACGGCGAGCGGCAGCGTAGTCGATTGGACCAAGACGCTCGACGGCATCCTGAACTCGGGTTGGGATTTCGATACGGTGATCCCGGGACACGGTCCGATCATGAAGAAGGCCGACCTGGCCCAGTACCGTCAGGATTTCGGAAAGCTGCAGACCCGCATCAGCGTACTGGTTCGCGGCGGAATGGGCAAGGACGGGGTTACCAAGGTTTTGGTGGACGAATTCGGTTGGTCGCCCAGTCCGGAGGCGTTCAGTTCGCGGTCGATCGATCCGATGATGGCGGAGCTCAAGCGCTAGCCGCGGAGCCGGCCAATCCCAAATCCGCCGCACGTTCCTGCATCGCTTTGATGCAGAACTCGATGTGTTGGTCCAGATCGACGCCTAGTTCGGCGGCTCCATTGACGACGTCGTCGCGATTGACGTTGCGCGCGAAGGCTTTGTCCTTCATTTTTTTGCGCACGCTTTTGACTTCCACTTCATGAATGCTGCGTCCGGGTTTCACGTAGGAGCAGGCGGTGAGGAATCCGGCCAATTCGTCGCAGGCATACAACGTTTTTTCGAGCTGCGATACGCGCGGGACGCCGCTATAGTCGGCATGCGAAAGAATGGCGCGCCGGATTTCTTCGTCGACTCCCCGCGCGGCGAGAATCGGCTCGCCTTTCATGGGGTGATCCGGAGCCTGCGGGTGAATTTCCCAATCGAAGTCATGCAATAGAGCAGTCACGGCCCATTTCTGCTGGTCCTCGCTGAACTTGAGCGCGTAGGCGGTGACGCACGCTTCCACCGCGAGCATATGTTTGCGAAGACTGTCGGACTTGACGTACTCGCACACGATTTCCCAGGCCTGATTTCGATCCATAAAAACCAGTTTAAGATATGCGTGCGACTTTGCACATCCGGCGGCGCGATGACGATCGTTGCAGGCTCAATTCACCGGCTGTTATAGTGGAGTCTGTACTGGGCCTGTGGCGCAGTTGGGAGCGCGCTTCCATGGCATGGAAGAGGTCGACGGTTCGAACCCGTCCAGGTCCACCAACCATTTCAAATACTTGGCCGGCAGCGGCAAAATGCTTGCCGCCACCGGTCCGTTTGTGCAAGCTGGTCTTCCTACTTGTTGGTGAGGGCGATCTCGGTCGGTTGGATTCCCCCGCCGCGACTGGCGAGTTCCTTTTCCCGGGCGGTCTTCAGCAATCTGCCGCCCTCCAGAGAGTTCGGAGTCCAGACTCGAGCGAAAAAGTACGTGTCGCCGTAACGGGTGAACTCCAACGCGCCCGTATCCGATGAGTGGGTCCTGGACGCCGGAAGCATCAATACGATCGCGGCCTGATGTTTGGTCCTCTCGCGCAGCGTGAGCACGCGGCCCGAGCAGTTCACGTCGTACTGTCCGGCCGGCATCGCGGTCTTGCCAACTTGGAAATCAAACGGGATGTTCGCCTTCATGATGGTGGTCTGCGCTTCGAGACCTGAACATCCAATCGTGGCGAACAATGCAAGTGCAAAATGTAATCTTGTCATACGCTTCTCCTTTTTCGAACCATCGTTCTGACCGAGGCTGTTTAGCCTCGCAAGGGATAGCGGCGGCGGCGGGAAAGTCCGCCTTTTTTTCAGAACCGGGAAACGCAGAGGGGGTTTGCTTCACTAAAATCCAGGCGTTTATCAGATGTGATAACATTCACGCACACAAAAGGATGTGGAATGCCAGACGAAACGGGAGACATCACGCTGCTCCTGCACGAATGGCGCGCGGGAAGCCGCACGGCTGAAAACGAGCTTTTTGCGCTGGTGCTCCCCAATCTTCGGCGTCTGGCGCACTATTTGATGAAGGGTGAGCGCCAAGGCCACTCTTTGCAAGCCACCGAACTGGTCGACCAGATTTATCTTCGCCTGGTAGCCGCTAAAGATCGGGATTGGCAGAACCGGCAGCATTTTTTCGCTATCTCGGCGAGAGCCATGCGCCGCTACCTGATCGATCATGCTCGCGGAAGGCCGGACGCCGAGTTCGTTGCCCTGGAGGGAATCGAGAACCTGTTTCCCGCGAACAGCGCCGCACTGGACGTCGCCCTGACCGTCGACCGCCTCCTGGATCAGCTGGCCGAGGTCCAACCGGAATGGTGCACCCTGGTGGAGCTCAAGTACTTCCTGGGAGTTACCGATGATGAAGCCGCCGATATGCTCGGCTTGAAACTGCGCACCATGCAGCGAATGTGGCGGGACGCACGGCAGTGGCTGTATGACCACTTGGAATCGAAGGATGCAAAAAAAAGCGCTGGACGATGAGGTCGTCATGAACCTGGTGGAGCTGGCGCTCGCCCGGCCCGCCGACGAGCGCGAGGCTTATCTGGCCCACGCTTGCGCGGGCGATTCCGAGTTATTGGAGACGGTGACGAACTACGTTCAGTCGGAAGCGCGCATGAACGGGTTCCTGTTGGAACCTCTTTTTTCTCCAGGCGCTCAGGAACATCCCTTCCAGCCGGGAGAACTTCTGGATAACCGCTTCCGGATCATTCGCGAAGTGGCGCATGGGGGCATGGGTATCGTGTATGAGGCGATGGACGAAAAGCTGGAGCGCCGGATCGCCCTGAAATGCGCCAAGGCTGCTTTTAGAAAGCGGCTGCCTCCAGAGGTCCGCCTGGCCACCGAAATCAGCCATCCCAACGTATGCAAGATTTTTGAAATCCACACCGCACTCACGCGGTTTGGTGAGATCGATTTTCTCACTATGGAATTCCTTGAAGGCGAGACATTGTCCGAACGCCTGTCACACGGAATGTTGCCCGAAGCGGAAGCATCTACCATCGCACGACAGCTTTGCGCGGGGTTGGCCGAGGCGCATCGCAATCAGGTGATTCACGGCGATCTCAAAAGCAACAATGTCATCCTGACCAAAACCAGCGACGGGACCACCCGCGCCGTGATCACGGATTTCGGATTGGCCCGGGGACTGGGAGCCTTGCTGGGCAAGCCGCAGTCGGAAGGCGCGGCGGGAACCCCGGGCTACATGGCTCCCGAGTTGTTGCGGGGAGAAAAGCCTTCGGTTAAATCGGACATCTATGCGCTGGGCGTCATTCTCTATGAGCTGGCTTGCGGCCGGCGTCCGCATAGGGATGAGCCGGGCGCGGCCCTGACTTGGGAAGAGCGCCTGAGCCGGAAACCACCCGCCGCGCATACCAAATGGGATCGCATCCTGGCGCGCTGCCTCGATCCGGATCCTTTGCAAAGATTTCCCGATGTGGAGAAAGTCGCCCAAGCGCTGGCGCCTCCACGTTCCCGGCGCTGGCTTCTGGGGGCGATCGCGGCCGCGATCGTGGCGGTTGTTTCTGGCGTCGTGTCGTATCAGCGCGCGACCGCGCCTGCGGAATCGGTACGTCTCGCCATGCTCCCTTTGACCAGCGACGCGGACAGCGCTCGATTGGCTGACGACCTGTCGCGCAGCACGGCCGGCCAATTAGCCCAGCTTAAGGGCAGCGCACATACCAAGCTAACGGTCATCCCTTTTCCGAATAGCGTCCGAGGCCATGTCGATTCGCCGGAGAAGGCGCGAGCCATTCTCGCAGCCACTCACGTTCTCCACGCAAGTTTGCAGCAGGAAAATCAAAAAATAATTCTTCATGCCTATCTGACCAACGCGCAATCTCTGGTCAATGTGAAGGAGTGGAAGGCGGAGTATACGTCAGGAGAAACGCGCTACATCCCGGTCGCCTTGGCCGGTATGGTTACAGGCACGCTGCGGCTGCCACCGTTGACGATTGGAACCGTGAACGCCGCCGCGCGGCAGGATTATCAGAATGGCCTATCCTATGTGCGGCGCGACAGCGGAGTCAGCGCGGCCGTTGCTTTCCAGGAGCGAGCCGTCACAGCCGATCCCGATTCTCCGCTCACACATGCCGCCCAGGCCGAGGCGCAATGGTTCAAATACTTTCTTACCAGAGATAAAGTGTGGCTCGACCGCGCGACTGAATCGCTGCGCCAAGCTGAGATTCGCAACCCGGACCTGGCGCCCGTGCACCGGATCGCGGGGAAGCTCAAGGAAAATGACGGCCGGTATGAGCAAGCCGCTGAGGATTATCGCCGGGCCATCGAGTTGGAGCCGCGCAATGGCGATGCTTATCGCCGTCTGGGTCAGGTTTACGAACGTAACAATCAGCTCGACGAGGCCTTGGCGGAATATCACCGGGCGCTCGACTTCGAACCGAACTACTACAGAACCTATCAGGCACTGGGTAATTTCTATTTCATAAAGGCCAAGTACAGCGAAGCCTTAAAATACCTCGCCAAGGCTGTGGAACTCACCCCGGATGAGCCGGCCGCGCGCTTTGCCCTTGGGTTGGCCTTGACGAACTTAGGGCGTTTCGCGGATGCGGAATCAGAATTCAGATTCGCTCTTCATTTGCAGGAGACGCCGAATGTGCTGTACGCCCTCGGCAATGCGCTTATGTACCAGGGCAGAGACCAAGAGGCGATTCCCTATCTTCACGAAGCGTTAAGCCTTAGCCCTCAAGCATTCAAGATCTGGATGGAACTCGGGAATTGTTACCGCCGGACGGGCCAGACCGCTGAAGCTTTGCGGGCGAATCGTCGCGGACTGGAATTGGCTGAAGCCGAAATGGCCCGAAACCCGCGGGACAGTGAAACACGCTACTTCGTGGCTTATTTCTGCGCCAGGCTGGGAGATCGTTCGCGGGCGGTATCCGAAATCGTTCAGGCTTTGCATTTGTCGTCTAATGGCGCGGACGTACAGGGGATGGCCGCATTCACTTATGAGGCGCTTGGTCTTCGGGACTCGACTCTGGCGGTTTTGGGCACGGCGCCTGCTGAATTGCTCGCGGACCTAAGCCGCTGGCCGGATTTGGCGGACTTGCAGAAAGATCCTCGCTTCTTACAATTACTGGCTTCACATCAACTAAAGTAACGATCAGACAAAGGAGACCATATATGACAAAGAAAGTAGCGAAAGGAACAGGGAAGACCGGCCGGGGCGGGGCCGGCCAAGGAGGGATAGGCCCCGGCGGACACGGAAAAGGACCGGCTAAGAGAGTCCAAAAGCCAGCAGCCAAGAAAGCGGCGGTATAAAGAATACCCTTGTTTCTTGGTTGAAGAGTTGAATGCAGACTACCCGTTGCCGCGGCCGCCTTCCGAGGCGCACCCGCGGCAGCGGGCATAATTTTTCCGTTTCATGAGCGGAGGTGTATAGGTCATGCCGACCGTCGATTTCAAGATGGAGCATCAGGAGCACAGCGAATGGTGTTGGGCGGCTGTTGCGGCGAGTGTGGACCGCTTTTTTGATCCCGCCTCGACCTGGTGCCAGTGCCGGATCGCCAGCAAGATGGCGAAACTGGCGAAGCTCAAAGTGAAAAACTGCGGCACTTGTGAAAAGCCCAAGCCGGTTCCCAGAGCCTGCAACCAGCCTTGGTACCTGGACAAGGCTCTGAAGATCGTCGGCAAGCTCAAAGGGGAGCCGAAAACGAAGGGCTTGAGTTTTCCGGAGACTGAAAAGAAGCTTAGAGCGGGCCAGCCGGTGTGCGCCAGGATTGTGTGGGGCGCCGGTCCCGACGCACATTTTGTAGTGATTTCCGGTTGCGAGACGGCGAGTTCGGGTAATCGCTGGGTAGACGTGGAGGATTCATTTGCCGGCAGCTCCACCTGGCTGTACGATGAGTTCCGGGTCAATTACCAATACTCGCAAGGCCACTGGTCCGATACTTACCCGCTTGGAAGGAGTCACGCCGATGCCCTTGGTACAGCCAAGTCCTCCGCCCGAAACCTGGGAGGCATACCGAAAAGGTGTTGATGAATTGGACGCTCTGGATCGTGTCCCACACGATCTTCCGGCGGGGGAGATTCCGCAGGAGATCTATGTCCTGGATCTCAAAGAAATCGTGAAAGGCGCTGGTCCCGAACTCGCCAAGCCAGTAGTGTGGCAATTCCTTCGCGGTGCTGCCTCGGGACCAGCGATAGCGGCCGATGTTGCCCATCCTCAACCCGGAAAGCAATCGCGCCTGACCAGCCTGGCGCGTGGGCCACTGATCAACAAGTCCATCGAATCCAGCCGGCAAGTCGAAAAACTGCCGGAAGTGAAGAGGAACAACTACGAGCTACGCCGCTTGTCGATCCCTGGACTTTCGATCCGCGTGTTCTGGCTAAAGTCGCTGGAGGCAGGCGTCGACCTTGCGGTTCCCTATCACAACCTTCATCGGGAAATCAAAGACATGCAACCGTATCCGATGCCAAAGTTCATGCGCATCGTGAAGCGTCTTGCTGTAAAACGCCTGAAGTTCGATGATTCGCCCCGCCCGAAACGTTGATGCCGTTCGGCCTTACGGCGGACACCCGGGCAGTGGGAATCGAGCGGAAATATTTTCGACCATCCGCAGTGTCAGTTCACCCAGAGCGCCGGCTGACGGATGAAGAAGTTGCGGATCACTTCCGTGACGCTCGAGTCGGCGGGAAGCGTTTTCCAGACGGCCAGGTAGTCAGGCTCATCGAATGCGAGGGCGGCGAACAGGAGGCTGCTCTGGCGCATTGGCCAGTTCTCGAAATACATCGCGTCGGGCTTTAGCAGCCAAGCCGTCTTGGTGCGAATATAAGGGAACATGTAGGCGACCGCCCGGCGCAGTCCGCGGCCGTCGGGGAGCTGGAACCGCCAGAGATCGTCCTGGCTGGTCGAAAGAAGCTGCGCAATGGCCGCCATCGCCTCCAGGTTGAACAGAGAATATCCGTAGGGCTTGGTGCGCTGCAGTTCGAGCGGAAAGCTGCCGTCCGCGGCCATTTGATTCGGGATCAGGACGGTCTTAAAGCGCACCCGGCAATATTCGAGCCGCTCCGCGTCGCCGGCAAGATGCGCGAAAGCGGCCACCTGCATCACCCAGCACGTCCCGTGGTTATTCTTCGCGTCACGTTCGTCGATGCCGTAGGGATGCGTCATCATCCAGTCCGCGTATTCCGCGAACCAATTCTTGACGCCATCGAAGTCCGCCGGGGAGAGCGGCAAAATCTCAATCGCGCGCGCGACCTCCACCAGGTGAATCGTGTCGATGATCCCGGTCCCACGACCGGTGAAGCGGCCGGAGATTGCCTGCGCGTATTGTAGATTCGGGTTCATGCGAGTGGCGGGGGCGATGAACCAGGCCCGAAGATGACGGGCGGCGTGCCGGGCATAGCGCGCGTCCCCGGTAACCTTCCAGGCCGCGGCGAGCGCCGGGACCTGCATGCTGAGTCGCATCAGATAGCGGCGATGCTCGACGAAGTTGCCGGGGTTCGACATCCCGTCGCGCTGGATGAAAGGGCCGCCCGGATGGTTCGGATCGGGCCACCAGTAGTCACCTTCGGAGAAGAAATCATGCAGGCCGCCGGCGCTACGCGAGCTGCGTGCCGCGGTAATGGTGACGGGTTGTTCCCGGAGATACGCGTTCGCGGCCTCAACAACACGAGCGCGATCGAACGCGGCGACATCGAATTGCGCGGCGTAGCAGATCCCGCAAAGCAGGAACAGCGCGCGAGTCATTTTCGAACGCGCAAAAGGCTCACGCCGTGCGATGGGACGTCCGCCGTGTAAACGGGGCCGCTCAGCGCGATATCTTGGTGAAGCCACAGATCCCGCCCGTGGCTGGGCGATTTCTTGAAGCCAACATCGGCCCATTTCACCGTTATGGAGGCCGTGTCCTTGCCGCGATTGAACAACGCCACGGCGGTGTCGCCACCCATCAGTTCCCGAACCCAGACTTCCTGGTCGCCGGATTTCGAGGCGCGCGCAGCCTGCTTGCCAAGCTGGTCCTGATCGATGGCGATCACTTCGCGATTGAGAAGAATTTCCCGAATCGCCGGCGTCATGTCGCGTACGTCGTTGCCCGCCACTAGCGGAGCGGCCAGCATCGACCACAGTGACATGTGCGTGCGATACTCCGTGTCGGTCATGCCTCCGTTGCCGATCTCGAGCATGTCCGGATCGTTCCAATGGCCTGGCGCTGCGAAGGGCGCCAGGGAATCCTGATTGAACCCGATGCGTTCCATCGAATCCCACCGATCGCTGATGTCGCCGGTAGTCCGCCACAGATTGCCGCCGACTTGAGGTCCCCATTTCCACACGTCGAGCCGGCCGTATTGGCATAGACTGAAGACGATTTTTCGACCCGACGCAGCCAGCGCTTCGCCCATGCGCTGATACAGGGGCTGTTCGTCCGCATCGGAGTACAGCATGCGTGCTCCACACCAGTCGTACTTCAGATAGTCGATGCCCCAGGCTGCCCAAGTACGCGCGTCCTGCTCTTCGTGGCCGTGACTGCCTTCATATCCCTGGCAGGTAGTTGGGCCGGGTCCGGAGTAGAGCCCCAGTTTGAGCCCCTTTCCGTGGACGTAGTCGGCCAGCGCTTTCATATCGGGAAATTTATTGTTCGAGTGCAAAATTCCCTGCGCGTCGCGCTCGCCTTCCCAGGTGTCGTCGATGGTGATGTAAACGTAACCGGCATCGCGCATGCCGTTGCTGGCGATCGCGTCGGCCACGCCACGGACGATTTCGTCACTGACGCGAGTATGAAACTTATTCCAGCTGTTCCATCCCATGGGGGGAGTTCGGGCCAGCCCATTGTCCGCGACTTTGCGCGGAGCAGGCATGGTGACACGCGCAGGCAAGGCTCCGTCGCCGTCCGGAACGCGATGAGCTGAGATGGGAGTGGCGGGCGTGTTGTTGCGAACCAGGGAAACCAGCAGTTCATCGCTGCTCGCAAGGGTCACTTCGTACGTAGCCCGGCGCTCGCGTCCTTCGTCCGGCATGACTGCGGTCAGCGTGAAGTGCTCGGGTCCGCCGGTGCTATTGGAGATCGTGTAGAAGAACTGCGTGGCTCGAATAGTGCCGGTTATGCGCCCGTCCTGCATTTTTAGATGGAGCCAGACTTTCCGGAGGGTACCGTCGCCGTTGGGCGTCGCAGTCAGCCAGTTTCCGGTCAGATCCGCGCCGTAGGAGACACCAAGAGTGCACATCGCCAGAATGAACTTCATAGGTCGCTTTGTAAACTTTAGCGTTAAAAATGGCTAAATTCAAGCGGAAGCGGCCCACGGCTAAGAATAAGGCTTGACAGCCAGCCGCCGATGGGAATATGATCTCACCCAGGTTACGTTAGCGGTAACGTTAGCGTTCGAGGCTTGCTCTCCGGGCGTTATCGCGAAAGGGGCGAACCATGCATTGTTCCAACCTGCGGACTGCGACCATCCTGATCGCGGCTGTCATCTCAACGATTTCTCCGATCGCACGGGCGCAAACCGGAACCGGCTCGGTCACTGGATCCATCGCCGACGCCAGCGGCAGCGCGGTCCCGAATGCGACCGTCAAAATCATCAACAACGACACTCGCATTGTGGACCAGGCTCAAACCAATCCAGCCGGCTACTTCGTGTTCATCAACCTACGGCCGGGCAAGTATGTACTGAGCGTGGAGGGTCAGGGATTCAAGAAGGCGCAAGTTCCCGAGCTCACCCTGGAAGTCAATCAGACGCTGACGGAGAACCTGACACTCGAACTCGGGTCGGTCAACGAGACGATCACGGTGACCGCTGAGGCGCCTCTGCTTCAACAGACCACCACGGAGCTCGGAACAGTGATTTCCGAGCAAGCTGTGAAGGAACTTCCTTTGAACGGGCGCAACTTCACGCAGCTGATGATTCTGACGCCCGGCGCGAATCCGATCTCGACGGCGCAAGGCTCCACTGGCGTCGGCTTCCAGGACGCCGGCATCACCGGCATTCCAAATACGCAGTTCTTCAAGCCGTCACTGCATGGCCAACAGAATCGTAGCGTGCTGTATTACATGGACGGGATCATCAATACCGATTTCCGCGGATCGATCTACGGCGTGCTTCCGATCATCGATACGGTGGATGAGTTCAAAGTCGAATCGCACGACGCCAAGGCGGAGTTTGGCGGAGTGTTGGGCGGAGTAGTGGATCTGGTGTCGAAATCCGGTTCCAACTCGTTCCATGGCGCCGGTTGGGAGTTCCTTCGGAACAACGCGTTCGACGCGCGGAATCCGTTTACCGGGCCTCCGGCGAGCTATCACCAGAACGAGTTCGGCGCGGCGGGCGGCGGGCCGGTGATCAAGAACAAAACTTTCTTCTACGTTGGCTATGAAGGCTGGCGCTACAATCGTCCGACGCAGTCGCTGGCCTTGGTGCCGACCGCCGACGAGTTGAACGGCGATTTTTCGCATTCCTTCTACAACCAGGTGATTTACGATCCCACCACGACCAAATGCACGGGATCGACATGCACTCGCGCGCCTTTCGGCAACAATATGATTCCGCCGGAGCTGATTTCAAAGGCGATGCAGACGTATTTGAAGGGCTATCTGCGGGCTCCCAACACCAGCGCGTTTGTCGGATCGAACTACCTGGAAACACGCGCCCAAGTGGATAGCTCGAATAGCTGGCAGATCCGCATCGATCATCGGATCAGCGATCGTCAATCCGTTTTCGGGCGGCTTTCCCAGATGTTTGTCACCGACGTGCAGCCCGTGAACGGCGTAAATGAAACCACACCTTCGGATTATCACGCCTACAATTTCGGCGGCGGATGGGATTACATTTTCCGGCCGAACGTGATCTTCGACGTCCGTGGCGGAGCCGTGCTGAAGCCTTACGTGTTCAACCAAGCCTCCGCGGCGGCTGGAATCGCTCCGGCACAAACCGCGGGATTCAAGAACGTCGAGCAATACGGCGGTATGGTCGTGAATTTCGCGTCGCCGTACTTTACTTCCGATATCGGGCAGCGCGGCCTTTCGCAGCGTGGTAATCCCGGCGTGAATTGGGACGCTTCAGTCACCTGGATCAAGGGGACGCACAACATCAAGGCTGGCGCGCAGTACATTTACGTGAACCGGCTGCAGAACAATCTGTTCCAGCAGTATACGTTTTCGGATTCGCAGACCAGCAACATCGGAGCGCCGAAAACCGGGAACTCACTCGCTTCGGCGCTGATGGGACTGCCCAACGGATACACGGGCCAGTTGCCGCAGTATGCGCAGGTTTATTTTCGATACAACACCTGGGCGTTTTATCTCCAGGACGAATGGAGAGTCCGGCCGAACCTTACAGTAACCCTCGCCATGCGATACGACTTCCTGGGACAGATCGCGCCGCTCAACGGCCGGCTCTCGAATTCGCTGGATCTGTTCAACCAGAAATGGCTGATTGGCGCTTCGTCTGTCGGCGCGTGCGGAACGCCCTTTGTGGATCCATGCATTCCAGGAGGGCTCTCCGCGGTTCCGTTCAGCGATCACATCTCGCTCACCGGATTGCAAAGTGTGGGTCCACCGGCGGTCGCGGATAATTTCGGGCCGCGCGCCGGATTGGCCTGGCAGTTCATGAAGGGAACGGTCCTGCGCGCGGGCTACGGTCTGTTTTACGACACCGTTGCGGCGCGCAGCCAATACGCGCAGAACACGATCGAAGGAACGGCTTGGCCGTGGACTACCGGCATCGGATCGCAGAGCGCCAATGTGCAGCTTGCGGGCGTGTGGCCAGGCGCGACGGGGAACCCGCTGACGTCGATCAGCAGCCTGGTGGGAAATTTCCCAAGTCCCGTGGTGGCGCCGAATCCGTGGACCAACAGCGGCTTCACCAACGATCCGAACTATCTGAACCCGCGCTCGCAGCAATGGAACGTCGAACTTCAGAAGCAGTTTTCGGGCAGCACGCTGCTGTCGGTCGCTTTTGTGGGCAGCCACAATTCGCGGCTCGATTACAGCGGCAAAGCCAACGCCGCACGCACTCCTTCGCCGGCCGGAACGCCGGCGGCCGCCATCGACGCGCTCAAAGCGATCCCCTGGTCGGTGGCCGGATGGACGTATTCGCAAAGCATCGGCTGGAGCAACTACGATGCGCTCGAAACGCGCTTGCAGAAGCGATTCTCCGCGGGCTTTTCGACGCTGATTTCCTATACATGGTCGAAAGCGCTGGATACCAGCAGCGGATATTTTGGCGTCGAAAACGGAGACGGCGGCGGATCGGTGGTGCAGAATTATTTCACACCTCATCTCAACTACGGCCAATCCGGATACAACATCCCGCATCTGCTGGTGTTGAGCACCAATTATGAACTTCCGTTCGGCCGCGGGAAGCAGCGGCTCAAGAACGGTCCGCTTTCCTGGGTGGTGGGAAATTGGGAAACCAGCTACGTGTTCCTGGCGCGGTCCGGCAAGCCCTACAACCTGGTGGTCAATGGCGATGTCGCAAATATTTCGGGCAACGGAGCATCGTTGAGCGGTTATGGACGGCCCAATCTTATCGGAAACCCGAATTCCTCGTGCAGCATTGGCGGTGCATCGGTTTCAACCGGCAGTGAAGCGTGCTTCTACAATCCCGCTGCGTTCACGATTCCCTCGTTCGCGTTCGGAAACGCCGGCCGCGATCTGCTTCGTGACGAACCGTTCTTCAATCTGGATTTTTCGTTGCTGAAGAATATCCCACTCGGCGAAGCGCGGAAGTTGCAACTCCGGTTCGAGGGATTCAACGTGTTCAACTTCCAAATTCTGGGAACGCCCGGGACCACGATCGGGCTGGCGTCGGCGGGCGTAGTGAGCAGCGTAGCCAGCACGCCGCGGCAATTACAGATGGCCGCGAAGTTTACCTTCTAAACTTTGAGACGCAAAGCGACGTGCGTGACCAGGTCAAAACTCAGCGCGGAACGTGAACTCGATGCGGCGCGGCGCACCCGTTCCCACTGCACCTGTATTGATGATCTTGGTGATTCGTCCGAAGTTGCCGCTCACTGACGGCGGATTCCCGGTCAAAGAGCCGATGCTTCCGGAAGGAGTCGAGAAGACCGGGTGATTGAACAGGTTGTAGGCCGCGGCGCGGAAGTTCAGCGACAGCCGCTCGGTGACCTTGAAGCGCTTCTGGAGCGAGTTATCGATCTCGTACATCCCGGGACCGCTCGCCAGGTAGCGTCCCGCATTTCCCCACGTGCCCTTGGCAGGCAGAGCGAACGCGGCGGGATTGAACCAGGTGTAGATGGTTTGATTGACCGCGTAAATATCCACTCCCGGGACCAGATTGGGTCGCTGGCTGGAGGTGTTGCCATCCGGCAGATCTCCGGACTTACGCGACATCGAGATGTTGACCGGAAGACCGCTTCTGGCCGTGGCGATCCCCGCCAATTCCCATCCGCCGAAAATGCGCGCCGCCGTTCCACTGTTCAAAAACTGCTTGCCGGTTCCAAAAGGAAGTTCATACACACCGTTCGCGGTCATGGTATGGCGAACGTCGATGTTGGTGCTGCTGCGGTCGCATGCGCGGCAGGCCTGGTTCTCAAATGCGACGGATTCGCCCGAACCGATGGAAGAATCGGTAATCCCGTGCGACCACATGTAATTCATCTGGAACAGGAAGCCGTGCGTAAAGCGACGGTTGATGGAAGTCTGCAGCGCGTTGAAGTTGTTGTTGCCGTCATTGGCCTTGAGCCCGAAGGAGCCGAACCCTGCCAGCGGACGCTTCCCGGTCGCGGGGTTAATCAGGTTAACGGTGTACCGGTCGAATAGGTGATGACCTTCGCCGCCCGTGTAGCCGGCCTGGAACAGCCAGTTTTTGGGCAGCTGCTGTTGGATCAGGAAGTCCCAGTTTTCGTAGTACAGATCTTTGCGATGCCGGTCGATCGCCTTGGGGCTGAAGAGCTGATTCTTGGGATCGAGGAACGCCACCAGCGGAAACGCGAGCGCGGGAAAATCGGAGGAGGAAAGCGAGTAGCGAGGAACGGCGCTTTCAGCGGGATCGCTGAAATCGTCATTCTGGTTGCCGCCGAAATAAATTCCAAAACCGGTGCGGATGGTGGTCTTGCCATGCAGCGCCTGCGGCGCCCAGGCGACCCCTAAACGCGGTCCGAAGTCCTTCGTGTTGGGGTCGTAATAGGGCGTGCCCTTGGGACAGAAGCCGCCGCACCCAAGGATGTCCACCACGGCGGACCGATTATTGACTTCGTGCATGACGGAATAGTATTCGTATCGGAGGCCGAGATTGAGAGTCAGGTTCGGAGTCGCGCGGAATTCGTCTTGCGCGTAGCCCTGATAAATCGTGCGGCGATTGCCCACCACGCCTTCTCCCTGAAGGTAGCTGGCCGAGTCGGCTCTATTGGCGATGAAATCGTCATTGGTTGCGTAGGTGATCGATGATGTCGTCAGTGTGTTGCCGGAGTTGTTCAAGCGGACGCGGCGAATTTCGGCTCCGAACTTAAGCGTGTGGCGTCCGCGGATCATGGTCAGGTTATCGATGTATGAAAACGTCGTGCCGACTTCCGTATCGAGCGAAGTATCGCTGACGCCATCGAATCCCGGAACGCTGACGGCCACCGGCGAGGTTCCGTATCCGAAGTTGTGGTAATTGGCTCGGTTCAATCCGAACTTCACTTCGTTGATGACGGTGGGAGAAATGATGCGCTGATATTGCAGGACAAAATTGGTGGGAATGTGAGGGATCACATTGTGGCCGCCCAGCGCATCCGTCGGCGAGTCAATGTACGCGTTGTCGATGTTGTAGCGGGCGAACATCGAGTTGGTGTCGTTGAAACGATAGTCGAACCGGGCCATGCCCGCGTCTTCTCGAATCGTATCTGTCGCGACCTTGGTCACCTGATCGCTCACGTCGTCGATGTGGACCTGACCGGTTGGATACGCATCCAGGACCGGCTTCAAGCTGGGAGATTTCGCCAGGACCTGAGCCCGGAACGCCGCGTTCGGCACCGAGTTGATAAACGTCTGGCCCAGATTTTGATGCAGATCTTCAAAGTTGAGATAGAAGAACGCCTTGTTCTTCACGATCGGCCCGCCGATGCTGGCGCCGGACTGATGCAGCGTAAAGGGAGGCAGAGTGGAGCCGTCAAACGGAGATCGCGAATCGAGTGCGTCGTTGCGGAGCGCATAGAATGCGCTGCCATGAAACTGGTTGGTCCCGGTTTTCGACACAACGTTGACCTGCGCGCCGCCGGCCGCTCCGGTTTCCGCGGTGTAGTTGGCGGTGCTGACGCGGAATTCGGAGATCGCATCGAGCGCAATGTTGAGGCGAGTGTCCGCCTTCTGCGTCTGCTCCTGTACGCCGCTGGTGTCGACGCCGTCAAAAGTAAAATTGCTGTCGTCCAAGGAGTGTCCGGAGAAGCGGATACTGCGCTGCGCGCCGTCGCCATAATTGATCGCTCCGGGGGCCAGCAGCATCAAACTCGCCCAGTTTCGCCCACTGACCGGAATTTCCTTGATTTGCGTGGACTCGATCACTCCTCCGACTTCGGCATTGGTACGATTCACCGTTTCCGCTGTGGCCGTGACCTCCACTGTTTCGCTGGTGCTCCCCACTTCCAGTCTTGCATCGATGGTCCGGGTTTCCCCGAACTGAACATCGATCTCATTGACCGCAGTCGGCTTAAAGCCAGCCTTGGTGATCGTGACTGTGTACGTCCCCACTGGCAATGGCGTGATCTCGTACAGGCCTTTTTCGTTGGTGGCCGCCGTGCGATGAAGTCCGGTGGACGCCGACTTCAATTCGACTTGCGCCCCGTTGACCAGGGCGCCGGAAGGGTCCGTGACAGTGCCATTGATCGCTGCGCGATCCTGCGCGAACAAGCTGACGGAAAAAAGAAACCAGCTAACAGTGATAAGTCGTCTCATAAATCCCCGTCTAGTGTGCGGTGCACAGATTGCAGGCGCATCACGAAATCGTGACGATTTTGCGAATTGCGATTTGTAATTACCGCGCCGTAAAAACAGCGTATACTTGCGGAAATCGGAAGGAGATTATTGCGTGATTCGACACAGGCGCCGGGTGCGCGAAATGTTTTTGACGACGGCTTTGGTGCTTGCAACCCGGATCGCGGCGCAGTCGTCCGCTGGCGAAAAAGTGATCGGCGGGCCGTACGTCGTGAACGTGGGACAGCGGACCGCCACCGTGATGTGGGTGGTTGAGACGGGGCAAGTCGCGTTTGGGCTGGAGCCGGGAAAGATAGACAAGACGGTTCCCGTATTGCGCTCGGAAAAGACCGTTCTGAACGGGCTCCGGCCCGATACGACGTATCATTACCAGGCGTTCCCGGGCGATGCCGGCAAGGGATCTTTCAAAACCGCCCCTTCGAGCGCTGCGCAGTTTACGTTTGTGGTCTACGGCGATACGCGCACCCGCCACGACGTGCATCGCAACGTGATCCAAGGCGTGATCAAGTACGCCGATCCCGATTTTGTGATGCACACCGGCGATCTGGTCGAAAACGGTACAGACACATCGCTGTGGCCGATTTTTTTCGACGCCGAGCGCGAACTGTTGCGCAAAGCGGCGATCTTTCCAGCGCTGGGGAATCATGAACGCCATGCGAATAACTATTACGACTACATGAACGCGAAGCCGTATTACTCGTTCAATTGGGGAAGCGCCCATTTTGCGGTGATCGACAGCGATCTGGGGAACGTCGGCACAACGCAGGCGGAGAAAGAAGCGTTCTGGCAGGAGCAGATGCGATGGCTTGAAGACGATCTCGAAAAAGCGCAAAAGAGCGACTTCCGCTTTGTGTTCGCGCACCACCCGCCGATGACCGCCGTGAAGCGCCGGCAGGGTGACAATCCGCACATGACCGCCCTCGAGCCGTTGTTCAAGAAATACCGCCTTGCGGCCGGCTTTTTCGGCCACGATCATAACTACCAGCACTATCTGAAAGACGGCATCCACTACTTCGTTACCGGAGGCGGAGGAGCGCCGCTCTACGATGTCGATGCAGCGCCGGCCGGGATCACTCAGAAGGTAGAGAGCACTGAGAACTTCGTGGTTGTGAAGATGGATGGCAAGAAGGCGCACATCGAGGCAAAGCGGCCGAACGGCAGCACGATCGACGTTACCGATCTAGGTCAGTAGGCGCACCCTGATCCTGGCCAAATCCGTTTCACCTGAATCCGTAAGAACCGGTTAGAATACTCGAATGCGCCCTGTGCTGATCGCCGTCGCCACGCTGGTTGTCTTTGCGGCGGAGGTGCCCAAGGGTCGGAAAATCGCGGTTGCCAGGACGTTCGGAAATCCCGGCCAAGTCGGGCTGTTCATTGCCGCCGCCGATGGGAGCGACGAACATCCGCTCCTCTCGTCGCCCGACACGGATTACGATCCGGTGTGGGCTCCCGACGGGTCGTCGATCGTCTTCACTTCCGATCGGGCTGGATCGGCGGATCTTTATCGAGTGAAACCGGATGGCAGTGGTCTCGAACGGCTGACCACGGATCCGGCTTACGACGATCAGGCGGCCTTCTCTCCAGACGGCAAGCAGCTCGTGTTCGTGAGCACTCGCGGAGGCGGAACCTCGGTTCTGTGGACCATGGATCTCGCCACGCGGCGCGCGACAGAGCTGACCTCGGGAAAGGGCGGTGATTTCCGGCCCTCGTGGTCGCCGGACGGAAAGTGGATCGCATTCTCGTCAGGCCGCGACAACGCTGCACCGTTCACTCACGGACGGTGGGAGCGCCTTCAGTTGGCGGGTATCTACATCATTCGACCGGACCGCTCCGGGCTGAAGAAGATCACAGAAAGCGGCAATTTTTGCGGAAGCCCGAAATGGATGGGTGACAGCCGCCACGTCGTGGCCTATTGCATGACCGCGGAACAGACATTGGCGAATCGCATGGCAAACCCCGATCCTGGGAACGACACGCGGCTGGTGTCGATCGACGCGACCACCGGAGTTTCCAGCGACCTGGCTGCCGGTCCTGGCGTCAAAATAAATCCGTCCCCACTCCCGGGAAACGACGTCGGTTATGTGCGGAAAGATAAAACTGGAGATAAGACGGGAACTGGCGCCGGCATCTACTACACCAGCGGTAAGCAGGGACCACGCGGCGACATTCGGACCGCAGCGTGGTCGCCCGATGGCACGCGCGTCGTCTTTCACAAGCGTCTTACCGTCACAATGCCGGCGCTTCAGAAAACATTTACCCGCAATCCGAACTACGAACTAAACCTCACGGGGACGTACCTTGCGGCGTTCAGTCCCTCTGGCGACCGGTTCGTCACCAACAGCCGGCCCTCGCCGAATCCGGTCGGCGCGAGCCTGTTTGTGACCACCACGGCAACAGGACGCTCGGAAGTCCTCCACCAGGAGAACAACCGCAATGTGCTTGCGGCGCAATGGTCTCCGCAAGGCGACAGAATCATTTTCAGCATCGGGGCGTTTGGCGCGTTCTTCAACGGCTTCCACGAACTGTTTGTGAAGCCTGCCGACCGCGTCGAGGGCGGAGCGCAAGTCGCTATAGTCCACCCGGACGGGACCGGCTTTGCGGAACTGACGGCCGGAACGGGCAACAATGCGTTCCCGTCGTTTGCTCCCGACGGAACGCGCTTCGTGTTCCGCACCTTTGAGAGCGACGGGTACGGTTTGCGCATTATGAACCTGGAAACGAAAGCGGTAACGGTGGTGACGCGTGAGTACGATAACTTCCCGCTGTGGTCGCCGCGCGGCGACCTGATCATGTTTTCGCGCCTGGTTGACGACGCATACGAGATTTACACCATCAAACCGGATGGGACTTCGCTCAAGCGCCTGACCTTCACCCGGGGTAACGACGCGCACATGTCATGGTCGCCAGACGGAGACTACATTGCCTTCGCCAGTTCGAGGATGGGCTTCAAGGATGAAGTCCCCTACACGGATGCGCCGCAGCCGTACGGGGAATTATTCGTGATGCGGTACGATGGCACGCATATCGAGCAACTCACCGACAACCAATGGGAAGACGGCCCTTCCGCGTGGCAGCCAACGGCGGCCCGGCAACCCTCCGGTCGTTGATGCGGCTGCGATCGATTGACATTTCTTAAAATGGCATAGAAGAGGTCAGGAGTCCGAACCTCCCAGGTCCACCCTGCCCTGTTCTCAGCCCGTGGTGTGCTATACAGCATTCATGACCACCGATTCGCTGCTCCAATGGCGCGCGGAGTTCCCGATTCTCGAGCGCACGGTTTATATGATCAGCCATTCCCTGGGCGCGATGCCGCGGCGGACGCGGGACCGGCTGAAACAATACGCCGACGAATGGGACACACGCGGCATCCGCGCGTGGGAGGAGGGCTGGTGGGAGATGCCGGTCACGGTGGGCGACCTGATCGGCAAAATCATCGGCGCGGGCTCCGGCGAGGTCGTCATGCAGCAAAACGTCTCGATTTGCCAGGCGATCGTGCTTTCGTGCTTTGACTGGGGTCAGAAACGCAACAAGATCGTCACCGAGGAGATGAATTTTCCTTCAAACCTATACGTTTATCAGCAGACCGGCGCGCGGCTGGTCACGGTGCCGTGTCCAGATCGGATGACCGTGCCTCTGGATAGGATGCTGGAGGCGATCGACGAGGAGACAGCGCTGGTGTCAGTTTCGCACGTGCTGTTCCGCAGCTCGTTCATTCAGGATCTTGCCGCGATCACTAAGCGAGCGCATGAAGTGGGTGCTAAGATCGTCGCCGATTTATACCAGTCGGCCGGAACGGTTCCAGTGAATGTTCGCGAATTGGGAGTCGATTTCGCGACAGGAGGATCGGTGAAGTGGCTGTGCGGCGGGCCCGGTGCCGGTTATCTGTACGTGCGGCGCGATTTGTGGCCGGAGTTGAAGCCGCGCGCCACGGGATGGGCGGCGCATCGCAATCCGTTCGCGTTTTCCACCGAGCACGATTACGCCGACAGCGCCTACCGGTTTCTGAACGGGACGCCGAACATTCCCGCGATGTACGCGGCGCAATCGGGCTATGAGATCGTCCACGAAGCCGGCGTGGAAAATATTCGGGCCAAGTCTCAACGCCAGACGGCGCGATTGATCGGGCTTGCGGAAGAGGCTGGATTTCGAATCAATTCGCCGAAGAATCCGGAGCAGCGCGGCGGTGTCGTGGTGCTGGATGTTCCGAACGGCTACGAAGTCACCAAGGAATTGTCGCGCCGCGACTTTCTGGTGGATTATCGTCCCGGCGCGGGAATTCGCGTCGCGCCGCATTTTTATTCGAAGGATGAGGAACTGGATTTAGTCATCGGCGAGATCCGGGCGATCGCCAACGTGCATTCAGGCGAGGCGGCCGCGACCCGATAGGGATGACTGAACCTCGGGTTGTCGAGAGGCGCATGGTGGCCAGCCTGGCGGTCCTGGCTCTGGCCGCGTATTTCTTCGGACTCGCCGGCATCGGACTTCGCCAGTTCTTTACGCACGACGATCTGGCCAACCTGGGACGGGTGCAGGGGGATTCCATCGCGACCGTGCTGCGCTGGAACCTATTGTACTTTTCACCATCGTATCGTCCGCTGGGAGCATTGTTCTATCGCGTATTTTACGAATGGTTCAGTCTCAACCCGGTTCCCTCGCGCGTGTTCTGCTTCGCGATGCTCGCCGCGGACTTGTGGATCGGCTACGCGGTGGCAAGAAACCTTACAGGATCGCGCGAGGCCGGCGCGTTGACGGTGCTGCTGGCTAGCTACCACGTCTACTTTACTCCGATGTATTACAACACAGGGTTGTGTTACGACATCCTGTGTTTTTTCTTTTACTGGGCGGCGTTTCTTTACTACATCCGGATTCGTGAACAGCGCGACTGGCCCCGGTGGTGGCAGATGGCAGCGATCTCGCTACTGTACATTGCGGCTTTGGACGCCAAGGAAATGGCGGTGACGCTACCACTGATCGTTATTCTGTGGGAACTGCTGTTTCACCCGCTCTGGCTGGAGTGGAGCGGTATCGCGAAACCTGGACGCCGGCTGGCAACCGGAGCCCTGCTGGCGATCCTCACCATCCCGTATGTCGCAGGCAAGCTCAGCGGCGCGAGCATTTTCGCGAGTCAGGCCGCGTATCAGCCCACGGTCACGGCGGCGAACTACTGGCGGGAGTGCGCGCATCTGCTGGACGAAACGCTGTATTTGATCGACACGATTCGCCCCCGGCAGGCGGTCTTTGTGTGCGTCTCTTTGGGGGCGATCGCGTGGCTCAGCCGGTCCGCCGTACTGCGGTTTTCGTGGTTGGTGGTGATGGCGGGTATCTTGCCTATCGCGTTCATCCAGCCGCGCGGAATTGTGCAGGCCTGGGTTCCCGCACTGGGTTTCGCGATCGCCGCGGCAAACGTCGCGGTCCGGGTGCGGGAGCGCATCTTCCGAAGATCGCCGTCGAGCGCGGTTATAGGCTCGCAAATTGCCCTGTTCGCGGTTCTCACGATATTGCTGGTGCAAATTCACCTGCGCCACGGTGCGCGCCTGATGGACACGACGGAGGAAGACGTGACGCGCAGCGTCGTGAATCAACTGCGCGAGCATCATCCGCCGCTCCCGAAAGGCGGGAAGGTTCTGGTGGTGTCCGATCCGTTCCCCGATCCTTTTACGCTGGCCAGTTCCATCCTGATCTGCCTGTACTATCACGATCCCGATCTTCACGTCACACGGTTGAATCGTGGCGATCCCGTTCCGGACCCGGCCCGGCAGCGAGAGTACGAATGGGTGGTCGCGTTTCGTTAAGGAGTGGGGAACAACCCGTAGACCACGAGTTGGCGGGTGGCAGTGGGGACAAAAACGCGGCCATTGGCGACCGTAGGTGGCGCGAACTTGGTGAAACTTCCCAGCGAATCGCGATCGGGCAACAGGTAGCTGTTCCAAAGCTCGTGGCTCAGGTCCGCGGCGGCGTAGGCGTGCATCGCGTCGTCGGGCGAGCTCGCCCACAAGATGGCCGAAGCCGGATCGCTGCCGTTGGCCGAAATTGCCATTCCCTGATAAGGGATGCCCGTCGTCAGCAATCCTTGGGTCACGGGGCTGGCGGCAATTCCATTGGGCCCCAGCGAGAAGCCTTTCATGACGTCATTACCGCCCTGGACGTAGACCAGGGTGTCGGCGTCGCGAGGCCAGACCGTCATGGTGAAAATGCCGAACCCGATCGCCTGAAACTCCTGTGGAATTTGAGTGTCGCCGGGCGCGAAGTTTCCGAGCGCGTCGCGGGCGAGCACGAAGATCCGCCCGTCTTTCGCGCCGGTGATCAGGAAATTGGTTCCTGGAACGAGAATGGCTCCGCTGGTCCCCAGGTCGCGATCGTTGTCGTTGAGGTCGCCCCAGCCGTCTGGAACGAACCAATCCGCCACGCCCAGCCCGGGCCATAGAGACAAGACCGTTTCGCCAAAGTTGAGAGCACCGTCGAAATCGCCGTTTCCCGTGACGGCGTAAATCATCCCGTTGCCGTCCGCGGCGATGCCCCGTCCCGACTGCCAGATGGAAGCGCCCAATCCGTTCGCAGTCGTATTGAAAAAGGCGCTTTGCGGCAATCCTGACGCGGCTGAGTAGCCCATGATCCATCCATTGAATGGCTGCACATCGCAGTGCGATCCGAAGGCAACATAGACCACACCTTGGGATAGCAGCAGACCGGGGCGCTGCCAGTGCTGAATTGGATCGAAACCGGGAGCGGTGACTTCTGGAGGATCGCCCAGTACATGCAGTCCCGTGGTTAGATCCAGCGCGTGCAGGCGGTAGCGATACACGCCGTCCTCGAGCGTGTTAGCCACGGCAAAAATCGTCTGCTGACCTCGATCGATTACCGGCGTGCTGAGGATACCGACCTCGTTCTGAATGTCACGGCACGCGTAATCCGCTGCCGGGACGGAGGGGCCGAGGCTGGTCTGCCATAAGACGCTTCCGGTCGCGGCATCCACAGCGTAAATCGAGTTGTGCATGGTGGCGACGTAGACCACGTCGCGCACACTCATATCCGGCATCTGAATCGCGCTGACAAACAAAGGCTGCGCGTACACCTGCCCGTCCAGATCGACAGCGTACAGCTTTCCGAAGGTATCGGGCGTGATGTTATTCGTATTGAGGATGGTTTCGTGAAGATTCGCGCCGGTACGTTGAGTGTCGTAGTAGGATGTCAAGACGTCCACCTGCGCCGCGGCGAAGGCCGCTAACGCTACACCCAGAGACACGCATCGCATCATCTTGTTCCAGAGTACCTCGTTGGGTATAAACACCGGAATGGGACGCGGGACTCGCGTGTAAATTATTTTTTTAGATTCGTCTCAAAGAGCCGGAATATTCGCTTGTATTCATCGGTCCAACTGGAGGGTTGGACGAATCCATGATCCTCGACGGGATAGACGGCGACCGACCAGTTGTCCTTGTGCAGCTCGATCAATCGCTGGATCAACCGCACGGAATCCTGGAAGAACACGTTCGTGTCGACCATTCCATGGCAGATCAGCAGCGCGCCTTTTAGCCCGTCTGCGAAATAAATGGGCGATGACTTCCGATAGGCTTCTTCGTCCTTCTGGGGTTCATTCAAAATGTTCGAAGTGTAGCCGTGATTGTAGTGCGCCCAATCGGTCACTGGGCGGAGCGCGGCTCCGGCGGCGAAGACGTCGGGAGTGGTGAACATCGCCATCAAGGTGATGAATCCGCCGTAGCTGCCGCCGTAAATCCCGATGCGTTTGGCGTCGGCGCCTTGCGCGACCAGCCATTTTGCGCCATCGACGTTGTCCTCCAGATCCTTGCCGCCCATGTGGCGATAGATCGCCGCGCGCCAATCGCGCCCGTATCCGGCGGAGGCGCGATAGTCCATATCGAGCACCATGTAGCCGTGCTCCATCAGGAAATGATGGAACAGATATTCATGTGAGTAGTTCGGCGACCAGTATTTATGCACGTTCTGCGCATAGCCGGCGCCGTGAACGAAAACCACGGCAGGCCCGCCGCGGCGGTAGTTCGCGGGCTTGTAGAAATGAGCGGGGATCATCGCGCCGTCGCGCGCGGGGACCTGCACGGTGGGAACATCCAGCCACGGAAAGTCTCCAAAATCACTGGCAGGAGACGAAGTGACTTTCTTGCCGTCGAGGTACAGCTCCGGAGGTTTATTGGTGTAGGAATACACGTCGGCCATGTGTTTTTCATCCTGTGAAAGAACCACGCGATGACTTCCGACATCCTTAGTGAGCGGCGTACGCGCGCCACCATTGACGCTCATCGAATAGAAATGGCGCTCGCCGGGGCCGGGTTCACTGGTGGTGAGATAGAATTTCGAACCGTCGCTGGACAACTCGACCGAGCTGACTTCGAACCTGCCGGAAGTGAGCTGCTTGGGATCGCCGCCATCGACCGCAAGCTTATATAGGTGCGAGTAGCCGTCACGCTCGCTCTGAAAATATATCTCGTTTGCGTGCTTCAACCAGCCGATGGTCTGGGCGCCGGGGCCGTTGAGCCATGCATCGTCGTGCTCGGTGAATAAGACCCGCGTTTTTCCGGTCGATGGATCGAGTCCGAGGATCCAGCGATCTTTGTTATCGGCTGCGCGCGCGACCAGCACTGCCTTGGTTCCGTCCTCGTTCCACAGCGGAGGTTGAAGCTGCACGTCGCGATGTTCAATGCCCGGATCGACCCACTTCACCTCGCCGGTGATCACGTCCAGGATTGCGGCGCGCGTGTGATTCTGCGCGTCGCCGACGTTGTTGCGGCCGGGAATATCTTCCGTATAGGCCGACTCGGTGACGTAATTCGGAACGTTTTCGCCTTTCGATAAGTTGCCGGCTTCATTGACCATGGCGATAACACAGGTTTGGTCGGGACACAATTCGAGTCGATTGGCGGTTTGGCGCGCTTGAAGCTGGAACGGTTTTCGCGGGTGGTCCTTCTTGCGTTTGGCTTCATTCTCCTCGCGGAGTTTGGCGCGCTCGCGGACGCTTTCGATCAGTTCTTTTTCCTGTTTCTTCAGATATTCCTGGCTGTCGGTGCCCTTCTGCTCGGCGCCCGTCGCGGTGGGCGGAGGTACACCGCCGCCGCGTCCGCCTCTGCCGCCGGGTGCCGGTGTTGCGGGGGGCGCGCCCGGCGCGACGATCTCGGTCATTTGCTCGAGCATGCCGGTCTCGATCGACATCACGTAAAGATTTCCGCCGCGCGTGAACGCGACGTGTTTTTCGTCCCGCGTGAACGTGGGATTCTGTTCGGCGTCGGCGGTCTTGGTGAGCTGGCGTCGTGTATCGGTCGCGAAATCGTATAAGAAAAGATCGCCGTCGGAGGCGTACACAACTTTCTTGCGATCGCGGGTAAAGGAGCCGTTCGCGGGTGGCGCGAGCTTGGACTCATCGTCGTTCAGCTTGCGCAGACCGGAGCCGTCGGGATTCACGACGTAGGTATCCAGCGGATGATTGATGGGATCGTTGGCCTGCTTCCATTGAAAGAAAACGCGCTGGTTGTCGCCGGACCAGCGAACCGCGGCGGGCTCGTAACCATACAGTCCGGGGCCGCGCATGATGTTTTCGATGGTTAACGGAAATTTCTTTTGCGCGGAGACTTCGGTCATTTGGCCGAGCAGAAGAGCGCACACGGCGACTACAGCGAACATGCGTTTTTCAGGCATAAACTGTGATCTTACATCGCGCCGATGATTCGGCGCACGCCCTCTGCGAACACTTCGGGCGGCGTGAGCAGGCTTATGACCAGGAACGCCTCGGATTCGAAGTCGAAGAAAAATCCAGGCTGAACGAGCACATCGTGTTCGGCCAGCAGAAGGAGAGCCCAGTCCTCCTCACTGCGGATTCGAGGAACCTGGAGCGTCGCATACCAGCCTCCTTCGACATTCAATGCTTGCAGGGGCGAGCCGGCAGCCGCAGCACGCAGGAGCTTGAGATTCGCGCTGGTACGGTGGCGAATCTGATCTCCCATCGAAGACGACAGAAGCTTGGGCAGCGCGAGCTGCACCGGAGTCGAGACGGAAAGATATGTATCGGCGATCAGTTCCAGACGATCCAGCGCCTCTTCGTGACCGGGGCCGCTTGCGACGATCCAGCCAAGCTTCATTTGCGGGAGCCCTGCGATTTTCGAGAGGCCACTCATCGAAAATGTGAGCGTCCGGCGCGACCCGGCCAGCGAATCGACACTGGCTGGATCGGGCGCGAACGCATAATCGGAAAAAACCTCGTCGGAGATGAGTGGAACCCCAAGCGATTCCAGTCGCTCCAATTCGCTGTGCTTCAGAAAAGATCCGGTGGGGTTGTTCGGGTTCACCACGACGATGGCCTGAGTTCGAGAGGTCACACTCTTTTCGAGGGTGTCGAAGTCGATGTGCCACGATCCGTCGTAGCGCAGCGGATATTGCTTGGTCACGACGGATTCGAGTGAGGCGAGGTAGTCGAACAACGGATAAGAAGGACGCGGCGTCAGGACTTCATCGCCGGGATCGGCCAGCAGTTTGAAAAGAAAGGAATAGGCTTCGCTGGTGCTGGCGGTCAGCAGAATTCGGGAAGGCGCGATCGCGCCGCGGTAGTACGCTGAGACTGCTTCGCGCGCGGATTCCAGGCCGCGAGGGGAGGGGTCGTAACGCAGGCTTTCCCGCTCGGTCAGGGCGTCCGCGAGGGAACTTGGGTAATCCAGGCCGGCGCGCGTAGGGTTGGATTCGGTCAGGTCCAGAACGCGGGATCCCGCGCGCCGCTTCGATTCCAGGCTCATCGTCAAAGGATTCCGGGCGAGATTCCATTTCAACCGGGACGAAAACACACGAATATGCTAACATCGAAAACCGTGCGATTATTAACGGCCTTTTTATCGTTAACGTATATTGTATTCGCCGCGAATACCGCGAAAATTGCGGGAATCGTAACGGATCCGAGCGGAGCGGCGATTTCAGGCGCGAAGCTGACTGCCAATGGCCCGGCGGCCAGCGAAACTTCGAGCGACGATCAGGGACGATTCGTACTAGATCATCTTGGGGCGGGCCATTGGACCGTGACTGTGACACGCGCCGGATTCTCTGCCGCGGTTGAAGCCGTAGATCTCAAAGACGGTGACACGCGCTCCCTGCGCGTCGAACTCAAGATCGCAATTCAGGAAACAACGGTCGAAGTGACCGGGAAACGGTCCGGTGTCGCCAATGCTGACCCGAACTATCGCGCGCTGCGCGACAACACGGCGCTGGAGTTTTATCACGTCGAAAATGTGGAGTTGAAGCGCGATGTGGGGGTTCTGACGCTGCGCGAAGGACAGATCGGGTTTCTTGCGCCGGTGCTGAATCGAGTGACTACCGCGGTTTTCAGCGGCACGGGACGGTTCCAGATGAAGCCGGCGGTCGCCATGGAACAGCAATATCTAAACAAAATGTCGGGCGCCGACGCGGTCGACGAAGAATTCAGTTCCGCGGTGCTGTACTTTACCGACGACACTGCCGCGGAGATCAAGAAACAGGCGGCCAAAACGACAGGGGTAGCGGGGAATCCATTGAACGAACTGCGCCGCCGGCTGCGCCACAGGCAGGATTCGCCACGCACGCTGCTCGAGGCGCTGCTCTCTGGCGAGGACATCCTGAATATCGAAGCGGAGATGCTCGCGGAGCTATACAATCCGCGCCAAGGCGGATCATTTCGGGCGTACCTTCACGGAAAACATTATGGGGACTTGCGGTTTATGGTGGTTCCGCAAGGCGCGATGCCGATGCTGCCGTCGCCCGAAGAAGTGGCTCTGATCAATGTCGATCCCGGCGGAGAGCGCGATGGCATTTGGTACCTGACGCATACGAAAGGGGAATGGGAGAAAAGCGCGGTCAACAATCTAGAGAACAAGCGCAGCGTGGTGGCGCAGCACTATCGTATCGAAACAGCGATTGCGCGCGGCGGGCGACTGACCGCCATTGCGGACGTTCGCTTTGCGCCATTAGTCGACGGCGTCCGTGTGGTCCACTTCGGGCTGCTGCCGGCGCTTCGCGTCACCAAGGTTACCGGCGAAAAGGGCCGCGAAGTTTCCTTTGTGCAGGAGGACCGCAAAGAGGACGGTTCATTCTACGTCATCCTGCCGGATGCGCCTGTGGCAGGCAAGCCGTATGATCTGCGCATCGAGTACGAAGGCAACAAGGTGCTCGAAGACGAGGGCGGCGGAAACTTCGCCGTTGGTGCGCGCACCAGTTGGTACCCCAGCCTGAACTCGTTTCTGGATCGCGCCACCTACGACTTGACGTTCAAAGTGCCCAAGCAATACACGCTGGTCAGCGTCGGCAGGATGGTGAAGGAATGGAAAGAGGGCGATTCGGCCGCGTCGGAATGGAAGTCGGATGTCCCACTCGCGGTCGCGGGCTTCAACTATGGCTTGTTTAAGGAAAAGCACGTCACGGATCAGGTCACCAAGTACGATGTGGAAGCCTACACGACCCTGGAGGTGCCCTCGTATTTGCGGGAGGCGGCCAATACAGTGTCGCTCACGCCCTCCGCTTTGGCGAATGCCGCGCTGGTGGACGGCCAGAACTCCATGCGCTTGTTTCAGAAATGGTTTGGTCCCTGCCCGTACGGACGGATCGCCATCACGCAGCAGCCGCAGTTCAATTTCGGGCAATCCTGGCCTTCGCTGGTGTATTTGCCGGTCAGCGCGTTTCTCGATTCGACACAACGCTGGATGCTGCTCGGCAAGAACTCCGCACGGTTCGCCAACTTCGTTCTGGAAGTGACGCCGCATGAGGTTGCGCACCAATGGTGGGGACACATGGTAGGGTGGGCCACCTACCGCGATCAGTGGCTTTCAGAAGGCTTTGCAGAATTTTCCGCCGGAGTATTTCTCGAAGCGACCGAGAAGCCCGATCAGGTCGACAAGTTCTGGAATCGTCAGCACGACAGAATTCTGGATAAGAATGGGTTCGGAAACTCCGCCAACGATGCCGGTCCAATCTGGATGGGATTGCGCCTGAACACCTTCAAGACCGGAAACGCGTACAGCAGCCTGGTGTATCCCAAAGGAGCTTTCATTTTGCACATGCTGCGGATGTTGATGTACGACGACAAAAACGGCGACCAGGATTTTATGGAAATGATGCAGGATTTCGTTCAGTCGTACATGCATAAGAATGCGAGCAGCGAAAGTTTCCGAGCGATCGTCGAAAAGCACATGAAACCGGCGCTGGACCTGCAAGGAAACCATCAGTTCGACTGGTTTTACAACGATTGGGTGTACGGCACGGACATCCCAAAGTACCGGCTGGAGTATTCGCTGACGCCGTCTTCCAGCGGAAAAATAAGTTTCACCGGTAAGCTCACGCAGAGCGGCGTTGCGCCAGAGTTTTTGATGCGGGTTCCGATCTACTTCGATTTTGACGGCCGCATTGTGCGGGCCGGATCTTTGCCCATCCGGGGCAGTATGACTTCCAACGAAATCAAGATCGAGTTGCCGAAGAAACCGAAGCGCGTGCTGCTGAATGCCCGTCACGATGTTCTCGCCGCGGAGGCAATCGTGAAAGAGATCCAGTAGAATGACGCAATGGCCACCACGACTGCGGGTACCACTCACCAACCGAATCCCGAGCTGATCTTTAGCGCATTCAACGCGTATCAACGCACTTTTGCATTGAAAGGCGCGATCGAGCTGGAGGTATTTACGCACATCGCCGATGGAGCGACTTCGTCAGCGGAAATCGCCAAACGGGCGAGCGCCGATGCGCGTGCGATGCGCATCCTGTGCGACTACCTGACCATCGAGGGCTTTCTCACCAAAGAAAGCGGCGCGTACGGACTCACGCCGGAATCGGCCACGTTCCTGAACAAGCACTCTCCTGCGTACATGGGAACGATCGCGAAATTTCTGACCACGGACGCGCACTTTGCGAACTATCGTGACGTCGCGGCGGTGGTTCGCAAAGGGGGCACGCTGCACGGCCACGGCAACATGGAACCAGACAACGAAATCTGGGTGGAGTTCGCTCAGAGCATGGTTCCCATCATGATGCCGGCGGCGCAGGCGCTTGGGCCGCTGGTGACGAAGCCGGACCGCCCGGCCAAGATTCTGGATATCGCGGCCGGGCACGGCATGTACGGAATCATGATTGGCGTCTACAATCGGGCGGCACAGATCGTGGGCGTCGATTGGAAGAACGTCCTGGAGGTCGCCAAGTCGAACGCCGCCCGCTTAGGTGTAGCCGACCGGTATCGCACCGTGCCGGGCAGCGCCTTCGATGTGGAGTTGGGGACCGGCTACGATGTGGTGCTGCTGCCGAATTTCCTGCATCACTTCGATGCAGCCACCAACGTCGGCCTGCTGAAGAAGATCCATGCGGCAATGAAGCCGGGCGGAACCTTGGCGACCATCGAGTTCGTGCCTAACGAAGATCGCGTGACCCCGCCGGTCGCGGCAGCGTTCAGTTTCATGATGCTCGGAAGCACGGAACACGGCGATGCGTACACCTTCCGCGAGTTCGATAAGATGTTCCGCGATGCCGGGTTCGGTGAGAGCCGGATACAAGGCTTGCCGACGCCGGAGCAGTTGATCCTTACGGCGCGTCCTTGACTATTTCTTTTCGACGGACAGCACGCTACCCTCTGTTCCATCGGCAGACGAGCCTACTGTGACGGTGATGTTTCGCCTCTTGTCGGCGGTTTCGCCACTCACCAGGCCGCCTTTATCAGTGGTCATCTGCGTCAAGGTGAAGCCGCCGGCTTTGAGTTGTTCCTGATAGTACGCGATCACTTTGGAGGGATCGTCCTTGGTCTTGAAGGTGAAGCTGTTGTTATCGGCCTCCGGACCTTGCGCCGAAAATGTTCCCACGGTGGACGCGCCGGGATAAATCGGCACCCACGCCGGCGCTTTCGCGGCTCCGGCGCCGAGCTTCATGCTGCCCTCGGCTGACTCGACGCTCAGCGATCCAGTGCTGCCGTCGCCCGACGCGTTGATGGTGACTTCCTTGCCATCCTCACCTGTCATGACCAGCGACTTTTTGTCGGGATCGAACTTGAACGTCATCATTTTGCCGGTGGACTTGTCGCGCATCACGATTTTGCCGGTGCGTTCATTGGTGGAAACAATTTGGAGATCGGGATGCAACGCGGCCGCCATTTTCGTAAGCGCGAGGCCGGGATTGCGCTGCATCAGGTCGGGATCGAAACCGGCATTCTTCACCATGCGATAGGCGAAGAACGCTCCGATTCCGCAGGTCAGCATGATCCCGCACATGAGCACGACGACTCCACCCAGAATCCAGACCAGCGGACTGGTTTTCTTGGCTGGCGCTCCAGGACCTTGCGGCGGCATCTGTGGCGGCATGGCAGACATAGATTTTCTTTCCCCCTGCGCGCCATGATAGCCGATAATCGGGATGCATGACGACGCGACGGGTATTCCTGGCGGCTCCAATTCTTACGGTTACGCGGCCGCTGGCGGCGCAAAGCATTCTCGACGTTCCGCCGGCTCCCCGAGGCGAGCGCCTTGCGTACGGGCCGGACGAGAACCAGTTTGGCGAACTGCGCGTGCCAGTGGGACGCGGGCCACATCCAGTGGCGATCGTGATTCATGGCGGCTACTGGCGGGCGCGTTACGATCTGGCGCACATCGGGCATTTGTGCGAAGCGATCACGAAACAGGGACTGGCGACCTGGAGCCTGGAATACCGGCGGATCGGGAATCCGGGCGGCGGATTTCCCGGCACGCTGGACGACGTTCGCTCGGGTGCGGCGCATTTGAAGAGAATCGCGATGGAGCGGTCGCTCGATCTCGAGCGCGTGGTCGCAACGGGGCATTCGGCGGGAGGCCACCTGGTGTTGTGGCTGGCGAAACAGAAAGAGCTCGCGCTGCGTGGAATTGTGCCGCTGGCTCCGGTGGCGGATTTGCGCCGTGCATGGGAATTGAAGCTGAGCAACACCGTGGTCGCCGATTTTCTGGGCGGATCGCCACAGCAAGTTTCGGAGCGCTACCGTGCTGCGTCGCCCATCGAGCTGGTCCCGTTAGGCGTAGCGCAACGCGTGCTGCACGGGGCGACGGACGATGTGGTGCCTATCGAGATCAGCCGCGCGTACGTCGCGGCGGCGGAAAAGAGCGGTGACGATGCCAGATTGATTGAGGTCGCCGGAGCGGGGCATTTCGAATTGATCGATCCGCGGTCGGACGCATGGCCGGTCGTGAAAAGCACCATCCTCGACCTAGTAAAATAGGTCTCCAAGGATTCAACCAAATGACACATAAATTCCAGACCTGGGATTCGGTCCCGCTTGAAACCATGAGCGACCTGATCTCGCGCAAGGTGATCACCGGCGAAAAAGCGATGGTCGCCCAGGTGTTCCTCAAAAAAGACGCAGTGGTCCCCGAACATCACCACGAAAGCGAGCAGATCACCTACATCATGGAGGGCGCACTCAAGTTCGAGCTGGAGGGCAAGGAAGTGATCGTGCGCAAAGGCGAGGTGCTGCATATTCCGTCCAACGTTCCGCATCGGGCGGTGGCGCTGGAGGATACGCTCGACCTCGATATTTTCTCTCCGATCCGCAAGGATTGGCTCACCAAAGATGACGCGTACCTGCGCCGTGGCGACCGTGAGAAAACGTAATGGACCTGGGACTGAAGGATCGAGTAGCGCTGGTGGCCGCGTCGAGTCAGGGACTCGGGAAAGCCGTCGCGTTCGGATTGGCGCGTGAAGGTGCCAAGCTGGCGTTGTGCTCGCGCAACGCGAATGCCGTGGAAGCGGCGGCGGAATCGATTCGTCGCGAAACGGGCGTGGAGGTGTTCGCGGCGCCGGTCGACGTGACGGACGAGAATCAAGTCGTGCGTTTCGTTGAGCAGACCATTGCGCGCTTCGGTCGTGTCGATGTATGCGTCACGAACGCGGGCGGGCCTCCCGCGAAACCGTTCGACGCGACCACGGTGGAAGACTGGCGGCGTGCAATCGACTTGAACCTGATGAGCACGCTGTTTCTCGCTCGCGCAGTGTTGCCCGGCATGCGCGATCGACATTGGGGCCGGCTAATCACCATCACATCGCTGACGGTCAAGCAGCCCGTGGGCAATCTAATTCTTTCCAACTCTGTTCGCGCGGCAGTGGCCGGACTGGTGAAGAGCCTTTCGAACGAGTACGGGCCGCACAATGTGCTGGTGAATAATGTCTGCCCAGGCTACACCGCGACGGACCGGCTCGGCCAGTTGTCGTCGACGCTGGCGAAATCCGCTGGGGTGCCGGCGGCGGATATCGAAAAGCGCTGGACGGCGCAGATCCCGCTAAACAGGCTGGCGCGCCCCGAAGAGTTCGCCGACGCCGTTGTGTTCTTGTGTTCAGAGCGCTCCAGCTACATCACCGGCCAGTCGATTGCCATCGATGGAGGCTTCGCGAAAGGTCTGCTCTGACGCTATAGCAGAGTCGACCGAGCCTGGCCGGGCCGCGGAGAACCATCCGCGAACGGCACAGCGGCGTTCTAAACCATCGCGATTGACACGCCGGATCGGCTCTGTTGTAATTGAAAAAGCCCGCCAGTGTTGCTCCTCAGTAGCTCAATGGTAGAGCATTCGGCTGTTAACCGAAGGGTTGTAGGTTCGAGTCCTACCTGAGGAGCCAAAACAAGTCCTGTATTTTCAATGCAAGCCTTAGACGACACGCCGCTTGCGGCAGTGGTGCCCTCGTCGTCTGCAATTGTAAATTTACCCGTCCTTACCCGAATTTCCTATTTCATGACCTCTGGGGTACCCCCAGTTTCCCCCCAGTGGTTTCGCCAATCGGGTGGTCAGCTCTCCGTTGCAATGCCCGACGCGTGTGGTGGACGGGCTAGGGTTTGAATCCTTGGCGGTGTTTCGCACATCCTAGCTGTGCGCTGACGCCGACCCTTTATGGATTCCGCCGACCTTTCCCGCCTCTTGCTTCCGATTCGTCCGTTGGACCACGTACTCGGCCCGGAGGATGCCCGTTATACGCTCGTCGAGTACGGCGATTATGAGTGCCCGGATTGCGGGCGCCTGTACGTGGTCCTTCGAGATTTGCAGAAGGATATCGCCTCCCGATTGAGGGTCGTATTCCGGCACTATCCTCGTTCCGGCGTTCATCGTCACGCACAGCAGGCAGCGGAAGCGGCCGAGGCCGCGGGAGCACAGGGTAAATTCTGGGAAATGCACGCGCTGCTTTTCGAGCGACAGCAGGCGCTCCAGACGAAAGATTTGATTCGCTATGCGGAGGAGCTAAGCCTGGATGTCGAAAGGTTCCGCCGCGAGCTGAAGAGCGAAACGCATAGTGAGAGAGTCCGCGCCGATTTTCTTGCGGGAGTTCAGAACGGAGTGTACGGTACTCCAAGTTTGTTTCTGAATGGGGTCCGTTACGACCGTGAGTAGGACAAAGAGTCGCTACGGCGCCAATTGAATCCGATGAGCCGGGACGATTCTTAGCAGACCACCGCGGCCGAAGAAAAAATGACCACCAGAGATTTGCCTCCTTCGGACTTCACGCTTTGAAATTCCCTAATTCAATCTTCAAGCAAGCCGTAGGGGTGTAGGCCCACCGCGGCCAGGCCGCGGCTAATTGTTGAACCAACCGAGAAGGGCCCAGTGTTGCTCACCGCATTCGCCGAGCCCTGTCCGATATTAGCTGCGGCGCGATCGACGCGAAAGGAGCTTTCGGCCCGCGAAGGCCAAAAGCAGCGCCGATCCACTTAGAGCAAACGTGGCGGGTTCCGGAACGGAGTTGCCGGAGAACCCTTGGTAGTCATTATTTCCGACACCGAGGTTATAGTCGAAATGGTTCGTCCCATCCTCGGTAGCGCCCACGGTTGTACCGGCGTTACTGGGCAACCCGGTGTCGGCGAGCAGCCCACCGCCGGTGTCGGACGAATAGAAGATCAGCCAGTCCACATTGCCGTTGGCATCTGCCGTGAATCGGAGCAAGTCCGAACGTAAACCGGTAACGTCGGCAATAATCACGTCTCCGGCAACGACCGTTTCGGGCAGCAGGTACACGAGCACGTTATGGAGAGTGGAAGTGGGATCGTTCGCCAAAACAAACCCGTGGTCCGCTACAAACCCGAGGCCATTGTCATTGGAACGCCCGTTTCCGTTCTCGTCAAATTGAAGGATGAAAGACGCGTGTAGAGGCGCGAAACTTCCGGCCACTAAAAGCGCAGCTGCAAATAGTTTCTTCATTTGTTCTCTCCGACCTGGCAAACTAAGGTGTTCGCCAAAGTGCCCGAGTATAACACGCTTTGGTAATGAAAAATAGGTTTTTTAAGCCTTAGACCACCCCTCTTAACGCCGGCGGGTGGGCTCGGTTTACATCCCAATGACTTCCGTAGAGACGAGGCTCAGGCTCTCGCTCTCGCTCTCGCCTTTTCAACTCGTGGCAGGACGGGTGAATGTAATGGTACTCAACGCGCTTGTCCGATTTGCAGCACCAAGCGCACCCTCCGAAAGGAACCTTCCAGATCAACTCTTGGGAGGAGGAGAGAAGTCACGACGCCCCGCGATTGGGCATCCTCAATTTGAGAGACGGACGCCGATCGAGTAGAAACCTTGGCCGGATACGCACCGGCAGACCACTCCCAGGACGAGCACGCCATCCATGTCGATTTCGATGGAGGTGCCACAGGGTATGGGACGGGAAGCGCGCAATCGCGTCCCTTTCGACGAAATGTCAAGTACGTTTGCTCGCACGATGGGCCTCTGTTTGAGGTCCAATATTTTCAGGATGGCCGGTCGGTTCGGTTTGAAACGAGATTCTCGCTTCTGTTGCACGTGCCATTCATCGGCTGAAAGGGGGAACCTCGATAGAGATCGGTGCCCTGACCTACGGTTCTGCCAGCCCGATAAAGAGTAAAGCTTGGCGTCGCCAACGTCGTCGTGTACAATCGTACTCAGATCGGTTCGACAGGCCAGCGCGAAGCGCACCCTCCGAAAGGATCACTTCAGATCACTTTTTGGAAGGTACGTGTATGCTGTCAGACTCTGCGGCCTTGCGCATTGACTACTGGCCGATCGACCGACTACGCGAGTATCCCCGCAATCCACGAAAAAACGACGCCGCAGTGGATCGCATGTGCGCATCGATTCGCGAGTTCGGCTTCAAGATTCCCTGTCTGGTCCGCGGCGACGGCGAGTTAGTGGACGGGCATTTGCGCTTGAAGGCCGCTCGCAAGCTCGGCATAACTGAAATTCCCGTCATCCTCTGCGACGAGTGGACACCTGCCCAGGTAAAAGCGTTCCGATTGATGGTGAATCGCTCCGTGACCTGGGCCGATTGGGACGAGGAACTGCTGGCACTGGAACTTGAGGAAATCCAGGAGTCGGACTTTGATTTGTCCCTCACCGGATTCGACCCCGGCGAGATCGACAAGCTACTGGCGCTTGAAGAAGAGGAGAAAGCTAACGCTGCTCCGCCGCTGCCGGAATCTCCTGTGTCCCGTCAGTGTGACCTTTGGCTGCTGGGTCCGCACCGCGTGCTCTGCGCCGATGCTACGTCTGCTGAAGCCGTCGCGCGCCTGCTCGGTGAGCGCAAGCCGCGGCTGATGGTCACAGATCCTCCGTATGGAATAGAGCTCGACTCGGAATGGAGGGATAGAGCCGGCCTAAATGGCTGTGGGCCGGCGGAGCCGAGCTACATGAAAAAGCGCACGCGGGGTCACACAGAAACCACGATTTCCGGCGACACGCGGGCTGATTGGTCTGATGCCTTCGCGCTGGTGCCGAGTCTCGAGGCCGCTTACGTGTGGCACACGTCGAAGTTCACGCGCGAGGTTCTGGATGGCTTGTTGAAGATCGGGTTCTTGCATCACCAGCAGATCATTTGGAACAAGGGGCGGACAGTCCTCACGCGCACGTTGTACTGGTTCCAGCACGAACCTTGCTGGTTCGTTCGAAAGAAGAACGCACCCTGGTACGGCAAAGCCGGAGAGAACTCGACCATCTGGGATTCGCCCTCTCCAAAATTCATCATGGGCGGTGCCAATGAGGATAAGTACGATCACCCAACGCAGAAGCCCATCGAGCTGATGCGGCGCCCAATTCTAAACCACCTCCGCCGCGGCGAACTGGTTTACGAGCCGTTTCTCGGTAGCGGTACAACGCTTGCGGCTGCGGACCTGACCGAGCGCGTCTGTTACGGAATCGAGCTAGATCCCAAATACGTCGACGTGGTCATCCAGCGCTGGCAGCAGTTGACCGGCAAGCAAGCGACGCTCGATGCGGATGGCTGCACGTTCGAGCAAGTCAAGATTGCACGGACGGAGGACACCAGATAACATGGCTACGTCCATTCGGCGACGGCTCAATGCGCTTGAGACGATCCTCGCTTTGTCGCTCACGCCCAACTACCCTCCGCTGACCCCGGCGGAAGTCGATGCGATCGCATTGCGCCTTCAACGCGACGAGACATTAACCAGGATCGAATTGGATCGACTCGAACGCCAGAGCCCAATCGTACAAGGGGAACTCCTGATGACTTGCGATCGCGGGCACGTCAACGTAAAGCGTTATATCGGGATCGATTTGGCCCAGGTTTGAAGGAACTTGAATGATGCGGCAACGCCTGTATCACCGATTGCAACAACTCGAGGCCCTGAGAGAAAGACTACGGAAAGTCCGTGACTGGGCCGCGGAGGAGAAAGTCAGCTCCGAGAAAGCGCTCTCGAAGTTCAGGTTGTTTCTGCGGCTCCGTGGCATTGAACAAGAGCCGACGGAGAGTCTCGCCGAAGCGTCAGCCCGTGCGCTGGAAATACGACCACGTGAGTTGAAGGAACTTCTGCTGGCGGGCATCGACCCGATCCACAAATTCTTTGAAGAGAGGGGAGTTTTTGAAGAGATCGAAAGAGAAAAGCCGCCGGGACGTGGCCCAGCGGCTGAAGAAATCACGAGCAATGTCAGGCTTTGATCGAGTAACTCCGTTCCCCGTCCTCACCCTTGGTGGATGTGACGGTCAGGCCCATCTTCTTGCCGATGGTGCCCGACAGGAACCCGCGGACGGAATGCGGCTGCCAGCTGGTCGCCTTCATCAGTTCCTTGGAGGTTGCGCCACCCGGCCGCTTCAGCAGTTCGAGCACCTTGGCGGTCTTGCTGCCGTCGCGAGCACCGGCGGCTTTCTTCGCGCCTTTGGGCGCTTTCTTGGCCGGGTCGGCCTTCTTTCCCGACTTGCCCTTCTTGGGCGCGACGTGCGCCCCACGTTTGGCAACACGGGCCGTTTTCGTAGCTTTCGGCTCCGCAGCTATGCTGGCGGGCGCCGTTCCGGTTTGTTCTATATTCGCGAACATGTTTTCTCCTTTGGCGGTGATTGCCGCGGTCACGACATGAATCACTCTGGTCGGCTCGAAAGGCAAGGCGATTCGGCGAAAATCGTGCGAGGCGATGGAATGGCGATGGACGCCAGCCGCGCGCAGTTGGCAGCAGATGGCATCTGATGGCAGGTCACGGAGCAAAACTCGGCCGGAAACAGGAAGAGGCGATCGCTGCCCTGCTGTCTCAACGAAACGTCGACGAGGCGGCGCGTGTGGCTGGGGTGGGCGCCAGAACGCTCATTCGCTGGATGAAAATCCCGGAGTTTGAAGCGGCCTACCGGGAGGCCCGCCGGCTTGCTTATGGTCAATCGATCGCGCGGCTCCAGCAAGCCGCGAGTGCCGCCTCGTCTACCCTCCTGAAGATCATGATTGACCCGAACTCACCGCCATCCTGTAGACTCCGCGCGGCCGATAGTGTACTCAGCCACGCCGCCAAAGCGATCGAGATCGAGGACATCGAAGCGCGAGTAGCGGCGCTCGAACAAGCCGGCTCGCAGGGGAACCAGCGACGATGAAGCTCATCGCCAAGCCATGACTAACGTCGGCAAGCGGCTTGACCGGCTGGAAAAGCAATTTGGGTCTGGGAAACATCCGGGCCTTCGATGGGTGGTGTGTAAGGCCGGTTGGGGATTGCCACTCGATCAGGACACCTCCATGCAAATCCTCGGGGAATGCGGTTTTCTACCCACCGTGTTCCGCTTCAGTATCGTGGACTTCTGCAAGGTCCCCGATGGTCTGGATGCGAAGCAGATGGAGCGATTTCTGCGGGAACACGGCGCGGAGCTGTGCAGTCCGCGGCGATCAGAATGATGGCTGACAATTTGAGCCAATCGGGTGAAGCGGCTGCATGACCAATTTTCGAAGACGTATCCTCAAGCTCGAAGCGCAGATGACCGATACGAGCGGTCTGGTGCCCCACACGCAGAAGTGGCTGGAGCACTGGGACCGGCAATGGTACCTCTACATGACGGACCAGATTCCGCGAGAGGCCCTTCAAAACAGCCCCTGGCAGGCGCTCGCGGCGGTGATGCAGTACTCGCACGATCCCAGGTCACTTGTTGGCTCGATCCCGCCGTTTGTGGAAGATGGGCCCTTGTGAGTAGCGAGAAGCAGGATGCTACAGGCGGCAAGCAGCGCTTTCTGTAAGGTGCAGTACGATAGAGCCAGGATGGGCGACAAGATGGATCAAGGAGCATACCGGCTATTGCTGGAGCTTATTCTGGCTCAGCGGCTGGAGATCAATGCGATCGAGGCGGCGTTGAAGAGTGCCGGTGTGCTGGCTGACTCGCAGATCCGGGAGATTCGTCTGACGGCATCGAAGGCTGTTGAGGCTTGGGGCCGGGATGGCAGCTTCGATCTGGTGGAGCTGATTCGGATACACTCATCTCCCGGTGCCACCATGCTGGTGCCTTTGTCGCAGGAGACCAGGGACGAACTGCACCGCGAGATCAATGATCAGACGCCCCAAAGCTAGACTCTAGGCACAGCTGGGTCAGAGGGCTTTCTGGGTCCAGACTCAATTGATCAAAGCCAGAATGCCACGGCGGCAAACGAGGCACAGGGCTGAGAAGTAGTTCCGAGCGAGTTTGTCGTAGCGCGTTGCGATGCGCCTGAAACCCAACCGCTTCGCCA
>Ga0210403_10000167_pt1 | contig 73245 bp, 70 predicted proteins | sample IncBWC19MmetaG_FD_150863 | JGI IMG/M metagenome (GOLD analysis project Ga0210403, IMG submission 150863) | Forest soil microbial communities from Barre Woods Harvard Forest LTER site, Petersham, Massachusetts, United States - Inc-BW-C-19-M | ecosystem: Environmental > Terrestrial > Soil >...
CAGGATGCCGAATTCATTGGCGCGTTCTATGGGCACATCCACGACGCCCACCGTGATATCAGCCTCGCACGTCTCGTGATAGGCGATCATGGGACCGTAATCCATTTTATAAATGTGATCGCCCGCCAGGATCAACACATGGGTCGGATGATGCGAACGGATGAAGTCCAGATTCTGATACACCGAATCGGCGGTGCCGCGATACCAATGCTTGCCGATTTGCTGTTGCGCAGGAATGAGTTCCACGAACTCTCCCAACTCGCCGCGCAGGTAGCTCCAGCCGCGCTGGATGTGCTGGATCAGCGATTGCGCCTTGTACTGCGTCAGAACCGCGATCTGGCGGATGCCGGAATTGACGCAATTCGACAGCACGAAGTCGATGATGCGGAACTTTCCGCCGAAAGGCGTGGCCGGCTTGCAGCGATGTTGAGTGAGTGCCTTCAGACGCTCGCCGCGTCCGCCGGCCATGATCACCGCGAGTGTTCCGCTGGTCAGTCGGCTGACGTAGCGTCCGGTATTATTGCGGGCGGCGTGTCGCATCAAGCGAAGCGTGACACACTCGAGCGGCGCCTGCACCAGGTTTCTCCGGGGTCTGCGGCGCTGTTTGTTAGACTGCAAGGCATGGCCGCGTTGAAACTGTGTCTGGTAAGTTCGGAGATCGTGCCGTATGCGAAAACCGGCGGCCTGGCCGACGTCGCCGGCGCGCTGCTGCGCAACCTCGCCGCCACCGGACACACCGTGCGCGCCTTCATGCCGCTGTACCCGGTCATGCGGCGCAATCATGCCGGATTCAAGCCGGTGCCCGGCGTGCCGAGCATGGCTGTCTCGATCGGCACGACCGAATACCGGTTTTCACTGCTGGCCGCCGACTACCCGGACAGTGCCATCCCGATGTACTGCATCGACTGTCCGGCGTTGTTCGATCGCGACACCATCTATACCAACGATCCGGACGAACATCGCCGCTTCCTGCTGTTGGCGCGGGCGACACTCGAGAGCTGCCGGTTGTTGGGGTTTGGCCCGGATATATTTCATTGCAATGACTGGCACACGGCATTCTTGCCGCTGTACCTGAAAACGCAGTACCGAACCGACGCGTTGCTGGGGCGGGCCAAATCGCTCATGACGATTCATAACATCGGCTATCAGGGCCTCATGCCGGGCACGGCGGCTGCGGATCTCGGCGTGGGCGCGCAGGCCATGCTGGATCAGGGCGACATCGCGCGCGGCGTCATCAATGCGCTGAAGACCGGGATACGGCATGCGGACGCGGTCAGCACGGTCAGCCCGACGTACGCGCGCGAAATTTGCGATACGCCTCTCGGCATGGGGCTGCAGACCACCCTGCGCGAACGCCCGGATCGGGTGGTGGGCATTTTGAACGGCGTCGACTATCGGGAATGGGATCCCCGGCACGACGCGCACCTCAGCGCGCACTATGGGCCCCATGATTTGCGCGGCAAGCTCATCAACAAGGAAATGTTGATGGCCACGCTCAAGTTGCAGATGCCGGCAACGCGGCCATTGATCGGCATGGTGACGCGGCTCGCCGAGCAGAAGGGGATCGACTTGTTGTTCGACTCGCTGCCCGCGCTGCTGCAGGCGCGCGAATTTGGAATGGCGGTGCTCGGCAGCGGAGATCCGCAGTACGCCGGTTTCTTCGAAAGCCTGGCGCGGCGCTTTCCCGACCGCGTGAGCTACCGCTCAGGGTTCGATGAACCGCTGGCGCACTTGATCGAAGCGGGCAGCGACATGTTCTTGATGCCCTCGCGCTACGAACCGTGCGGCCTCAATCAACTGTACAGCCTGCGTTACGGGACCATTCCGATTGTGCGCAATACCGGCGGTCTCGCGGATTCGGTGCAGCATTTCGATCCGAACACCGGCAGCGGCACCGGATGCGTATTCAACGACTACGACGCGCCGGCCGTGCGCTGGGCGATCAACACCGCGCTCGATTGGCACGCCGATCCGCGTTGCTGGCTGCCATTGATGCAAAATGCGATGGCCAAGGATTTCTCGTGGACACGGCAGATCAAGGAGTATGACTCCCTGTACCGCAGCTTGATTACGGTTTGACGCCCAGCAGCGCGTAGCGTCGCCCGTAGGGTACCGAATAAGTGTCGATCACCCGCAAATTCGCCGTGTGGAGCCAGGCGGGCGGCTCGACTTGCTGCGGCCGCGCGTGCCCGGGCAGCCCCGGCGGTGCCTGCCGGGCAAGTTGCAGCAAGAAAAAACTGCCGGGTGCCGCGGCGGCCGCGACGCGCACGCGTTCAATGCCGTCGCTATCGAGCGGCCCCGGGATCCTGTCGACGGCAGTGCGCGCGTACATGTCGATGACCGCCCGGGTGGTTTCATCGGGGGCCAGCAATATCAGCGGCCTGCCCGCGGTGTCGCGCTGCACGGCACGGCCGATCTTCGCCAGGTCCTGCCAGCGGTCCGCCTGACGATACACCTGCGAGGCAGGTCCGATGAGCAGCGCGCAATAGGCGATGAACAGGGCCCATTGAGAATGATCGGCCTGGGTCGGGGCAGCGGACCATGCGCGGACCGCAAGAAGAGCCGCGGTGAGCAATCCTAAGCCCGAGATCGCAACATAGATCGAGTGCCCGGGAATGCTGCTCCAGGAATCGACGCCGATCAGACCCAGCGCCGCGGCGAATACCGCGACTCCGAGCAGCAGCAGCGCCGCGGTGGCGCGCAGCGCCCGCACGTCCCAGGGATCCGGGGCGGGCAAAATCTCGCGCGCCCACCAGGCGATCAAGAGCGCGATTCCCGGCAGCGCGGGCGCGAAGTAGATGTTCCGCGCCGTCGCGGCCAGGGAGAGCAACAGCAGCGGCGGCAGCGAGGCGCAGATCGCAAAGCGCGCGGCACGGTGGTCGTGCCGCAAGATCCGACGCTGCCGCCAGGCGCGCCGCGCCGCCGCCACCGCCAACAACGTCCACGGGGCCAGGTACAGGGGCAGTTCGATCAAGTACTTCCCAGGGGAGTTGCGATGCGCCGACGCGTACTGCAAGTCGGGCGGCGCGTCGATCGCGGCGAAGCGGCCGACCAGGTTGTTCCAGAACAATATTTTCAAGTGTGCGGGGCCGTCGTTGCCGCGATACACGACCCATACCCACGTAAGAATGACCGCCGCCTGAACGCCAACGCCCACGTACAACTCCCAGCGAAAAAGTTCCCGCCAGCGCCGCTCCCAGATGACCAGTGTCAGAATGGTGAGGGCCGGCACCATCCAGGCGACCGCGCCCTTGGACAGAAATCCCAGAGCCAGCGCCGCATGCATCAGCAGATAGCCGCGCAAGCGGTCCTTGCCGGTGCTCGCATAGAAGCCGATGTAGGCACCCAGCAATGCGACCGACACGGCCGCGAGCAACGGCGCGTCGGTGGCCAGCCAAATGGCGACCTGGTACGACAGCAGGAAGGTACTGAAGCTCGCCGCGCCCACCAAGCCGGCGAATCGGCCGGCGCTGCGCGAGGCCAGCAAGCCGACGCCGAGGGCCGCGATGAATGCATACAGTAAATTCGGCAGCCGCGCGACCCACGCCTGATCGCCCAAGAACTTCATCGGCAAAGCCGCCAGCCAGTACGTCAAGGGCGGCTTCTCAGCAAAGGGCTCGCCGGCCAGCAGGGGCATGGCTTTGTCGGCCTGCCAGCTCATGCGCCACGCAATGTCGGCCTCGCGCGGCTCATCCGGAGTCCAGTACGCGCGGCCGAACATGCCGACGCAGCACGCCAGCAGCAGCGCCAATGCCATCCAGGCAATCATCGTTCGAGCATCTTGCGGGAGTCCGAGGCGCATTTGCCGACTATACTTCACGCGGCCCCTTGCCTGGATGACGTGCTGCCCTCAAAGTAAGCGCTCCTGAGGATTCCAAGGCGGCACGTGATCGAGCATTTCTGTGATTGGTTGTCGAGGACCGGCATCAGTGTCGCGTTTCAATCGGCGACCTGGTTTGTCCCGCTGGTGCAGACGGTTCACATCATCGCCATTGCAATTCTTCTGACCGCCGTTTATGTGGTGAGTTTCAGGCTCATCGGCATCACGCGGGCCGGGCAACCGCTTGCGGTGCTGGCCGCCCAATCGACGCCGTGGGTGTGGGCCACGCTTTGCGTTCTGCTCGGCACCGGCATCCTCCTCACGATCACCGAGCCGGCACGCGAGCTGCTCAATTGGGCGTTTCGCGTGAAAATGCTGATGGTCATGGCGCTCGCCGCCATCCTGCTGCTCGTGCAGACTCGCTTGCGCCGGAGTCCTGAGTACTGGACCGAATCGCCGTCGCGCCGCCGCGCCGCCCGCGCCATCGGAATTGCCGCCGTCATCATCGGCGCAGGCATCGTCACGGCGGGACGCTGGATCGCCTATGTGTAGGGCAAGCCTGGGTATTCCGCGTGAGCCGGGCTCCTAGCACGAGCCGCCCGGCGCTCTGAAACTCATGGCACTGGAACAAGCATTGGCGCGGTTGCAGGATCTTTACCTGCCAACCCAGATTCGCGAGTCCGACTGGCTGTTTCCGAGCATCGAGACCGTGCATGTATTCGCGCTGGTGCTGGTCGTCGGTACGATCATGAGCGTCGATCTGCGGCTCTTGGGGGTTGCCAACAAGGAACGGCCATTCAGCCAAGTTGCCGCCGAAATGCTGCCCTGGACCTGGGTGGCCTTCGGCGTTGCCGCGCTCGCAGGCATGCTGATGTTTTCATCGAAGGCGCTCACCTACTACGGCAACATCCCATTTCGGTTGAAAATGGTCTGCCTGCTCCTGGCCGGCATCAACATGGCGATGTTTCATGGGTTGGGCACCCGCCACCTTGAAGCCTGGGATCGCGGGCGACCGCCGGTTGCGGCCAAGCTTGCCGGCGGCGCATCGCTGCTGTTGTGGACCACCATTGTCGCGGCCGGCCGCTGGATCGGGTTTACGACTTGACGCCCGGGAGCCTGTCCGGCTCGGCGCCTGATGAGGTTCTGTGGCGCAAGGGCATGAGGATGACATGCATAGGGATTGGGTGATCAGTTTTGTTTTGCTGCTGCTGCTTGCCGCGATGTTCGTGATCTCGCTGCTCGCGGGGCGGGTCTGGCTGCCCATCGCGGAAGTCTGGGATGGCTTGTGGTCCCACGACGCCAATCTCGCCGCGACCATCGTCACGCAGCTGCGCCTGCCGCGCGCCGTTCTTGCCGTCGAAGTGGGCGGGGCGCTGGGGATTTCGTGCGCGGTGCTGCAGGGGGTGACCCGTAACCCCTTGGCGGAACCCGGATTGTTGGGCGTGTCGGCCGGTGCCGCGCTCGGTGCGATCATTGCCCTGTATTTTGGCCTGGCGTCTCATTTTATGAGCGCGGCGCCGCTGCTCGGATTGGTGGGCGCCTTGCTGGCCAGCGCGGTGACCTTTGCGCTGGGCCGCGGCGGCGGAACCATCACGTTGGTGCTCGCGGGCGCCGCCGTTTCCGCGCTCGCCGCGGCGGGAATCGCCATGGCGCTCAATCTCGCCCCCAATCCGTATGCGGCGTTTGAAATCATGACCTGGCTGATGGGCTCGCTGGCGGATCGCAGCTGGGTCCACGTGCTGCTGGTGACGCCGTTTATACTGTTGGGGTGCGCCATGCTGCTGTTCACGGCCCGTGGCGTCGATGCGCTGGCGCTGGGCGAGGCGCAAGCTCAGAGCCTCGGAATAAAAATGGGGCGGCTATATTTCCTGGCGGTGTTCGGCACGGCATTGGCGATTGGCGCGTCTACGGCGGTGACGGGGGTGGTGGGGTTCATCGGTCTGGTCGCACCGCATCTGGTGCGGCCGCTGCTGGGTCATCAACCCAGCCGCAGCCTGTTCCCAGCGGCGTTGTCCGGAGCGCTGCTGCTGTTGTTGGCCGACATCGCGACACGCTTGATTCACGTCGGGACCGAATTGAAACTCGGCGTATTGACCAGCCTGATCGGCACGCCTTTTTTCTTTTGGCTGGTGGTGCGGCTGCGCAAATCGGCGCCCTGACATACGCGAAGGAGAATTCCTGTGACACAACATGTGCTGGTGGAGAAGTCCGACAAGCTCTTGATATTGACCCTCAACCGACCGGACAAGAAAAATGCCCTGACCCGGGCCATGTACCGGACGCTGGCCACCGAGATCGGGAATGCGGATGGCGATCCGGACGTGCGCTGTATTTTGCTCAAAGCCAACGGCGATATGTTCACGGCGGGCAATGATCTTGCGGATTTTGCGGCAATCGGCAATTCCACCGCGGAGCCTAAACCCGAAGATGCCAATCCGTTTCTTCCCGCCCTGGCCAAGGCCCGCACGCCGATCGTTGCCGCGGTCAATGGCCGCGCCGTCGGGGTCGGTGTCACGATGCTTCTGCACTGCGACATGGTGTACCTCGCTGAGGATGCGTTTCTCATCACGCCGTTCGTCAATCTCGCGCTGGTCCCCGAAGCGGGCTCGAGCATGCTGATGCCGCTGCGCATCGGGCATGCGCGCGCATTCGAGATGTTTGTCTTGGGCGAGCCGCTGAGCGCGGCCAAGGCGGTCGCTTGGGGGATCGCGAACCGCGCAGTGCCCACGGCCGAGTTGCACAGGGTCGCTCGCGCCGGCGCGGCGGCCATCGCGGCTCGTGCGCCCGCATCGGTGGTCGCGACCAAATCCTTGATGCGCGCGCAAGCCGTTCTGCTGGCGCACATGAGCCAGGAGTCCGGGCACTTCGTCCGACAGCTCAAATCCGCGGAGTTCAAAGAGGCCTTCAGTGCCTTTTCCGAACGGCGGGCGCCTGATTTCAGCAAGTTCGGTTGAAGCCCTTGAGTAAGGCGGCCTGGTTCAAATCGCTGTGGCGGGTGTTTGGCTTCGGCGCCGCCCTGCTGGTTGGCTTGGGCAGCCGCGCTGCGCCGTCCGCTGCGTCGCCCGATTCGGCGCCCGCGACGGCGCCCCGGCACGTCATGTCGCTCAGCATGTGCACCGACGATTTGCTGCTCGAGCTGTTGCCGCCGGAGCGCATTGCGTCGCTATCGTATTACTCGCACGATCCCAGCAGTTCTCAGCAGTGGCCGCGGGCCGCGAAAATGCGCATCAATTGGGGCACGGCCGAAGAAGTGCTGGCGGAAAAGCCCGATCTGGTCCTGGCCGGTACGTACACGACGCCGGCGGCGCGATCGGTGCTCAAGCATCTCGGCTGGCCGCTGCTGGAAGTCCCGCCGGCGGCGAATTTCGATGAGATCCGTGCGGTAACACGGCAAGTCGCCCGGGCGCTCCGGGAACAGGCCGCAGGCGAAGCGCTGATCGCAAAAATGGATTCGACCTTGCGCGAGCTGGCCGCCTCGAGGCCGGCGCAGAACATTCGCGTGGCCGCTTGGGGGGAGGGCGGATCGATTCCCGGCAAAGGCACCCTGTTCGACGCCATTCTAACCGCGGCGGGCGGCGTCAATATCGCGGCGGCCTTCGAGGGCAGAGCCTACACCTCCTTCGATATCGAGCAATTGATCGCGGCGCACCCCGACATGCTTGCCTACGCCGGCAATCTCACCGACACGCCCGGATTGAATACCGAGTTGGCGGAGCATCCCCTGATTCGCAAACTCTATTCGGGCAAAAGAATCGCTTATCCCAGTGCGCTCTACAATTGTGGGGTGGTAGAAAGCGCCGATGCCGCCGTGGCGTTGCGCGCCGCACTGTTGCGGGTGCATCACCGCTCATGAGTGTCCTGGATGCCTCGAAGATTTCCGTGCGGCGCGGTGTGCGCGCGATTCTCGATGAGGTTTCCTTGCACGCAGAGTCCGGTGATTTTGTCGCCGTCATCGGAGCCAACGGCGCCGGCAAGTCGACGCTGCTGTCGGTGCTGGCGGGATTGTTGAAGCCTGATTCCGGCGCGGTCACGCTCGACGGCGATCCCATTTTCGCGCTCTCCGGCAGGAAGTTGGCGCGTCGCCGCGCCTATCTGCCGCAAAACCCCCGCTGCGAGTGGCCGATTTCCGTCGAGAGGCTGGTTGCCCTGGGACTGACGCCGACGCTGCCGGCATTCGGCGGATTGCCCGCCAGCTTCGCGCCCCGGATTACGCACGCATTGCAGGCATGCGATCTGCTCGAGCACCGCGAACAAGCCGCGACCACGCTGTCCGGCGGAGAACTGGCCCGTGCCATGCTGGCCCGTGCCCTGGTCGCCGATCCGCAAGTGCTGATCATCGATGAACCCATTGCCGGCCTCGATCCTAAGCACGCGCTCGATACCGCGCGGCGGCTGCAGCTTCTGGCGCAAGGCGGCAAATTGGTGATTGCCTCCATCCACGACCTGACGCTCGCGGGCCGCTATGCCAACCGTATTTTTGCGCTGTCGAACGGTCGTGTGCAGGGCGATGGCGCCACGCAGGCAACGTTGACCCCTGAGTTGATTCGCTCCGCGTTCGACGTGGAGGCCTGCATTTCCGGCACCCCGGGAAGCGTTTACGTCGATTACGTATTGCCGGCACGCGCGCCGCCGTAAAAACGCGGGTACTTGAGATTTACGGCGGGCCGGCGAGTGAGGTGAAGGCTGCGGTAGTCAGGAGGATCAGCGCGCCGACACCCATTTCCGCCAGCACCGAGCGCCGAAACAGCTCCGCGGCCCGCGCATCGCCGCGCAGCAGTCCGGGCGTCAGATGCAACTTATTCCATGCGGCCGCGCCCAATAAAGCGGCGACCGCGAGCAGCTTGAGCGCCATCAGTCGGCCGTAAGCGCCGGCCCAAAATTGCGCGGCGTCGCCGATCAACATCAGCAGCAGGCTCGCGCCGGCTGCCAACAGCAGCGCCACGACCCGCAGCGCCAATGTCCCAAAGCGCGCGGCCGCGGCGGCAATTTGCGATACGTTCGCGCCCGCTGCGATGATCAACAGCGGCGGCAAGGCCCCCAGCCAGAAGGCCGCGCACAGCAGATGCAAGCACAGCAGCACCGTGGCGGCGGTGTTCGGCAGCAATCCATGGACGTGTCCCACCCATGCGAATGACGTCGAGGCGGCGACGGCGCCCAGGATGGCGAATCGACCCAAGACGGGGTTGGTTGAGAATGCAAATAGCATCAGGGCTAGTCCGGCCATGCGCAGGCCGGTCGCTCGCCCTTCGCCCGCGCGCAGGATCATGCCCGTGAAGGTACTATCGACCATCCCCGAGAACTCTCCGCTCAGGGATCCTGACAGCAGCAGGATCCTCAACATGCCGGTGACGGCCGCGACGCCGACCAGCACTCCGATCAGGCGGCGGATCAGGGCGCGCTGTCGATCTTTGAGCTGCGCGCGGCAGTAGAGTAGAAATAAAACCGCGCCGGCCGCGCCGAAAGTGGCCGCGTACGTGACGGCCTTCGCGAGCGCCGCCGCGATATCCCAGCCACCGATCTCCACAATTCAAGCCTCAGTGGTGCGAACCGCGATCAGGCAATCGAGAAGGCAAAGGAACCCTTCGTCACATGTCCATCATCCGCGGCCACGGCGGCCCACTGCACGGTGTAGTTTCCCGGCGTCAGCAGCGGCAGCATCAGGGTGAACGTACGGCCTGCTTGCGCGTTTTTATCCAGGGGGACTGGGAGCTCTTTGCCGTCGCGGACCAGTTTCAACACCGCCAGCTTCGCCGCTTCGCTGAAATTGAGCGTCAGCGTCCTGGGCGCCTCGCGCAAATGCGCATCGTTGGCCGGTGTGGAGCTCTGCAGTTTTGCGTGCGCCATGCAGGGGCCGGCCGCAACGATGCCGCAGGCAGCCAGCGCCAAAAGGAGGTGTTTAAGCATGAATGAAGTCCCGTTCGTGTCGGATCGATCTATATACTCTCACCTGTGATTCTCTATGGCTACGGCTTGAGCTCGGCTTCGTACAGGGTGCGGATCGCCTTGGCCCTGAAGAATCTCAAGTACACGTCGATCATCAAGAATTTGCGCTCCGGCGAGCACCGCCTGGCGGAATTTCTGCAAATCAACTTGCAAGGATTCGTCCCCGCCCTTGGGCTGGACGACGGCGCCGTGCTCACGCAATCGGTGGCAATCATCGAATATCTCGATGAATTGCACCCTGAGCCGCCATTGTTGCCGGCCGAGCCGCTGGCGCGCGCGCGGGTTCGCGCACTGACGCAGGCGATCGCCAGCGACATCCACCCGCTCAACAATCTGCGCGTGCTTCGCTATCTCGAAGAGCAACTGCTTTTGGACAAGCAGACTCGCGAGGCTTGGTACCGCCACTGGGTGAGCGTCGGATTCGATGCGCTGGAGCGATGGCTGGTCCGGGACGACGCCACGGGACGGTTCTGCCACGGCAATTCCCCGACGATGGCGGACGTATGCCTGGTGCCGCAAGTGCTCAATGCCCGGCGCTTCTCAGTCGATTTGAATTCCTTTCCGCGCATTCTGGCGATCGATGCCGCGTGCAGAGCACTACCGGCCTTTCAGGCTGCGGCGCCGGAGGCGCCCGCGAACCCTTAAGGCCGATTTTTCATGTCATCGTCCGCTCGCGTAGGGTCCGCCCCGGGGGCGCAGCGGCAGTCGATACCGCGTTCCGTTGCTGCTATCGTAAAACAATGCGCATGACAGGCGTCCGCAAGAAATCCATTCCATTCGCATGGTTGCTGGCCGCAACTGCCGCGTTCGCCGCGCAAGCCAGCGAGCCGCCGCTCCCACAGCCTGATTCCGGGTCCGAACCGGTCTTTGGATCCGCGCCGGTTTCCGGATCCGGATCCGCAGTCGGTCTCTCGGACTCCGCCGGGCTGCGCGCAACCGTTTTTGGTACTCCGCCGCAGGACATGGCGCCCCTGCCTGCCAAGGTGCCGCTGTCCGAGATCAACATTGAACTGCCGTGGCGCTTGCCCGTCCCCAAGATTCTTTGGTTCGACAGTAAACTGCGCGTGTGGCTGTCCGCGCAGGACGGACCGGCACCGTTGGCCATCGTGATTTCCGGCACGGGCAGCGACGGCAATACCAAGACGATAGCCGTGCTGCGCGCAGCGCTCTACGGCGCGGGTTACCACGTCTTGACCATGCCGTCGCCCACGTTTCCCGGCTTCATCGTCTCGGCCTCGCGTACGGGCGTGGCCGGCGATTTGATGCAGGATGGCAGCGATTTATACGCCGCCATGCAGGAAATCGTCGCGCACCTGCCGCGCAAGGTCCGCGTAACCGATATCGACGTGTTGGGCTACAGTTTGGGAGGCGCGAATGCCGCCGTCGTCAAGTCGATTGACGCGGCCGAGCACAAGCTAAAGATTCACCGCGTCGTGATGATCAATCCGCCCGTCAGCCTGTTCTCCTCCGTGGGCCGGCTCGACCGGCTCTTCGCGGCGACGATCGGCCCCGGCGACCGGGCGGTGGAGTTGCTCTATCGCCGGCTCTATGCGCAGATTGCGAATTTGTACCGAGCCTCGGACCGCCTCGAACTGGATGAAAACTTTCTGTACAGCGCGGCCGGCGCGACGCTGAAAACCGACGCGGATTTTTCCGCGGCGATTGCCATGACCTTTCGCCTGCAGCTGATCGATATGTTCTTCGTCGGCGATTTGTACGCCAAGACCGGCGTGATCACCGATCCTGCGCATCCGCCGAGGGTGGGCGACTCGCTCGAGGATATCCAACGCGATCTGCGCGCCAAACCCTTTGCCGACTATTTTACGCGGGTGTTTGCGCCCTACTATCTCCTGCGCCGGCCCGAGGCGACGAGCGCCTCCTTGATCGCGGCCAATCGTCTCGACATCATTACCGACGCGTTGCGCGACGATGGCGACTACTACGCGCAGTCGAGCAGCAACGATCTCATCATCAACCGGCGCGAACTTGCCTGGCTGCAGGATACGCTGGGTTCCAGAATCATCGTCTACGATCACGGCGGCCATCTGGGCGAGGTCGGAGACCGCCGGCAAGTGGCGGATATGCTGGACATGTTGGCGGGTCATTGGCCGCGGAGCCCGCCGTGAGGGCGGCGGTGTTGGCGGGCATCGCGCTGGCACTCGGCGGCTGCGCTTCGCAAATGGTTTCCATTCGCAGGGTTCCCGACCAAACGCCGGGGGCCGACAATGCCGCCGCCGCCGCAAACGCCGCGGCATTCGCCGAAGGTGCCGCCGAGTCCGGCAACGAAGCGGCGCAGGGGGCGGAGGTGCAGGTGCCGCACGAGGCTCACGGGCCGCGCGAGGCTCACGGGCCGCACGAGGCTCACGAGCCGCACGAGGCGCCGCCGCTTCTGACACCGGCCGACGCGCCGCCCCTGTACACCTATGATCCCTGGGAGCGCCTCAACCGATTTACCTATCGATTCAACGCGCGTTTCGATGCGGCCATTTTTTTGCCGGCGGCGGACACGTACCGGCGTGCGCCGCGGCCCATACGCGCGGGCGTCCATAATTTTCTGGGCAATCTTGCCGAGATCGACAGCATCATCAATTACACGCTGCAGTGGCGGCTCAAGTACGGATTGCGCAGCCTGGAGCGCCTGGCCATCAACAGCACCATCGGCATCGGCGGTCTATTCGACGTCGCCACCAAGCTTGAGCTTCCCGGGACACCCACCGGGTTTGCCACGACACTCGCCAAGTGGGGCATGCACCCGGGACCCTATCTTGTGATCCCGTTGCTCGGCCCGTCGACGCTTCGGGACGGCGTCGGCTATCTGGCCGACTATGGAGCGGGATATGGCATCAATGCGGCGAATTTGTACCGCGGCAATATCTCGTGGGGGTTGCTGGTGGTCAACGGGACCGATCAGCGCGCCAACATCAACTTTCGCTACTATTCGGGCGGCTCGCCCTTCGAATACGAAACGATTCGATTCTTGTACGTGCGCCGGCGCCTCATTGAAGATGAGGGGCTGCATACCAAGGAACCGGCGAAAAAGGCCGCAGATGAAATTCCTGCCGGCAAGTGACCGCGAAATAGCAAAGCCTTCCCTTCTGAGCGCGGCCGCTTCAGACTCATGCGCGGTCGGGAGTTCAATCCGAACAAGGGAGAGCCGTCAGTGAAAAGCCCGTTGGTGCCGGTGTATGCGATTCTTGCGGTCCTGTTGGGGCTCAGCGCGTGTCAGAAAAGCGACGTGACGGCCGTCGCACCTGTTGCGCAGGCGCCCGCAACACCACCGCCACCGCCGTTTCAAATCATGGCCAGCATTCAAGAGTTGATGGACGCGGTCATCGACCCGGCGGCGGACGCGCTCTGGAATTCCGTCAGCATTGTCGAGACGACGAAGGGCACCGTGTTTCACCAGCCGCATTCCGCAGAGGAATGGCAGAACGCGCGGCGCCATGCCATCGCGCTGATCGAAGGAACGAATTTACTGGTGATGGATGGCCGTAGGCTCGTGGCCCCGGGAAGTCCGGTACTCGATCAGGGGACTTCGGGCGTGCTCAGCGCCGAAGAGGGGCAAAAGCTCTTGGACGCACAGCATCCGACCTTCGTGCAATTTGCGCGAGCGCTGCGTGAGGCAGGCACCCAAATGCTCACATCCATCGATAAGAAAGATCCGGCCGGCATGATGAATGCGGGCTCCGCCATGGACGGCGTGTGCGAGAGCTGTCACCTGACTTTCTGGTATCCCAACCAAGTCATTCCGCCTCTGCCGGCGGATTTCGGCGCCTCGAAGTCCAAACTCAAGCCGAAACGGGTGCCGTTAAGCCCGGGTTGACGTCCTCCCGATCTTACGCGACGCCGCGTTTCTCGAGAAACTCACCGAGGATTTTCGCGGTATGGCTCTTGCCGGGCTTGTGCGCGACGTCTTCTGGCGAGCCTTGCGCCACGACTCGCCCGCCCCCGGCGCCACCCTCCGGCCCCAGGTCGATGATCCAGTCCGCTTCCGCCATGATGTCCAGATTGTGCTCGATCACAACCAAGGTGTTGCCGGTATCGACCAGCCGATGCAGCACGCGCAACAGCTTCTCCACATCCGCCATGTGCAGGCCGACCGTGGGCTCGTCGAGCACATAGAGCGTGTGCTGTCCCTCGCGGCGCGCAATATCCTGCCCGAGCTCGTCGGTGCGAACCTTGGCGAGCTCGGTGACCAACTTGATCCGCTGACTTTCTCCGCCCGACAAGGTCGGGCTCGGCTGGCCGAGGCTCAAGTATCCCAATCCCACGTCGGCGAGCAGGCTCAACGGATGGTGGACGCTGCGCTGCGCGGCGAAGAACGGCAGCGCTTCTTCGACGCTCATAGCGAGCACCTCGCCTATATTCCTGCCCTTGAACAGAATACTCAAGGTATCCGGATTGAAGCGCTTGCCGCCGCATTCATCGCAAAGCACCTGCACATCCGGCAAGAAACTCATTTCAATGCGCTGCATTCCCTGGCCTTCGCAGGCCTCGCAGCGGCCGCCCGCGGTATTGAAGGAAAAGCGGCCGGCGGTGAATCCGCGCATGCGTGCCTCGGTGGTGTCCGCGTAGAGCCGGCGAATGGAATCCCAGAATCCGATGTAGGTGGCGGGGCACGAGCGGGGTGTTTTGCCGATGGGAGCTTGATCGACTTCCAGCACGCGGCTGATCGATTGCCAGCCGGCAATGCCATCGCAGCCCTCGAACGCGACGTCGGGTTGGCGCGCCTGCCCGGCGCGGCCGGGGCGCGACAACAAGCGTTTCAGGTTGCCGAGCAGCACATCGCGCGCCAGAGAGGACTTGCCCGATCCCGAGACGCCCGTGACCACGCTGAGGCGCCCACGAGGAATCCGCGCGTGGATTTCGCGAAGATTGTGCAGGGCCGCGCCGATGATCTCGATCATCGGCGTTGCGCCGTCAATCGCGCGCCGCCGCGAACGGGAATGCAGCAACGGTGTTGCCAGACATCGGCCCGTCGCGGAATTGGCCCACTGCGCCAGTTCAGCCGCCGTGCCTTGGGCGACCAAGCGGCCGCCGCGTGTTCCGGCGCCCGGACCCAGGTCGATCACATGATCGGCGCGCCGGATGGTCTCTTCGTCGTGTTCCACGACGACCAAGGTGTTGCCCTTGGCGCGCAGACGTTCCAGCGTGTCGAGCAACGTGGCGTTGTCGCGCGGGTGCAAGCCGATGGTCGGTTCATCGAGCACATAGCAGACGCCCTGCAGGTTCGAGCCCAATTGCCCAGCCAGGCGAATGCGCTGCGCTTCGCCGCCGGACAAGGTGGGCGCGGCGCGATTCAGCTGCAGGTAGCCCAGCCCCACATCGCAAAGAAAAGCGGTGCGCGCGGCGAGTTCCGCCGACAGATCGCGTGCGATGTCGCGCTCGCGGCCCGCCAATTTCAATTTGGCGAGCTGCAGCGCGAATTCCTGCACCGGCAGATCCGTGAGCGCGGCGATGGAGAGGCCGCGAAACCGCACATGCAGGGCGATGGGATTCAAGCGTTGCCCCGCGCATTGCAAGCAGGGCTGGGGCGGCGCGTCCGCGTCCTCGCGCCACATCGATTCCTCGCCGCTTTGCCCGGCGTCGAACTGGGGCAACTGCAATCCCGTGCCGAAACAGCCTTTGCACCAGCCGTGCTTCGAGTTGAACGAGAACAGCCGCGGATCGAGTTCCGGAAAACCCGTGCCGCAATTCGGACAGGCGCGCTGGGTCGAAAAGACGTTCGCAGCGGCCTCCTGGCCTGCCGTTCTCACATGCACCACGCCGCGTCCGTGCTGCAATGCTACGTCGAGTTGTTCGCGCAGCAGGGCTTCGCCCGTCGCGCCGATAGCCAGCGTCGCCACCGGCAATTCGATGTTGTGCTCGACGAAGCGGTCGAGCCGCGGCCACTTCTGCGTCGGAATCAAGCCGCCGTCGACCCGCAGGTGCGTGAAGCCCTTGCCGCGCGCCCATTTGGCCAGGGCGGTATACAGACCCTTGCGCGCAACGATGAGCGGAGCCAGCAACGCAATCTTCCTGCCGCGATACTCGGTGAGCAGGCGCGCGGCGATGGCATCGGCGGACTGGGGCTCGATGCGGGCGTCGCACTTCGGGCAGTACTGCACCCCCAATTTGACGTACAACAGGCGCAGAAAGTGATAGATCTCGGTGAGCGTCGCCACCGTGCTCTTGTGCCCGCCGCGGCTGGTGCGCTGTTCGATGGCCACCGTGGGCGGAATGCCGAATATAGCATCGACGTCGGGGCGCGAGGCAGGCTGCACGAATTGCCGCGCATAGGCGTTCAAGGACTCAAGATAGCGGCGTTGGCCCTCGGCAAACAGGATGTCGAATGCCAGCGTGCTCTTGCCGCTGCCGGAAACGCCGGTGATCACGGTGAATTTGTCGAGGCCGAGGTTCACGTCGACGTTCTTGAGGTTGTGTTCGCGAGCGCCGCGAATTTCGATCGCGGACCGCCTTGCCCGGGGGGCCGGCGCATTTGCATAGGGCAGGGCTGGCGAGTCGCGCACGGCGGCGCCGGCCTGCTCTTCCGCGACGAGCGCGTGCCCGGTGTGCGAGGCCGCAAGGCGCGAGATCGCGGCGGGCGTGCCGACACCGACCACACGGCCGCCCGCATCGCCGCCTTCGGGCCCCAAGTCAATGATCCACTCGGCCGCGCGGATGACATCGAGATTGTGCTCGATCACGAGCAACGAGTGTCCGGCATCGATGAGCCGCCGAAAAGCGCGCAACAGCTTGGCGACATCGTCAAAGTGCAGGCCGGTGGTCGGTTCGTCGAACAAAAACAAGGAACCGGGGCGCGCACCGCCGGCGCCGCGCGCGTCTTGCTTCGGCGGCGCTGAGCGGACCGCGCTCTGTGCCAAATGGCCGGCGAGCTTGAGGCGCTGCGCCTCGCCACCGGAGAGTGTCGGCACCGGCTGTCCCAACCGCAAATAGTCGAGTCCGACTTCCGCGAGGGGCGCCAGCCGCAGGCAAACTTCCGCGTCCGTAGAAAAAAACGCGAGTGCTTCCGAGACGGTCAGATCCAATACATCGGCGATGCTCTTGGACGGAAAATCCGCGCGCGACAATTTGACGTCGAGCACGTCGGCCCGGTAGCGGCGGCCGTCGCAATCGGGACAGCGCAGGTACACATCGGACAGAAATTGCATTTCGACGTGTTCGAAACCGTTGCCGCCGCACGCCGGGCAGCGGCCGTTGCCGGCGTTGAAACTGAATGTTCCGGCCGTGTACTTGCGATCGCGGGCTTGCGGCAGGCGCGCAAACAAGCCGCGGATCGCATCGAACGCGCCGACGTAGCTCGCCGGATTCGAGCGGGTGGTGCGGCCGATGCGGCTCTGATCCACCATGACCACATCGTCAATGAGCTCCGCGCCCCGGAGCGCGCGATGCTGGCCGGGATTTTCCGTGGGCTTGCCCTTGGCGCGCAGCAGCGCCGGATACAGCACGTCGTGGACCAGCGTGGATTTGCCCGAGCCGCTGACGCCGGTCACGCAGACCAGACGCCGCAAGGGTATCGCCACGTCGATGTTCTTGAGGTTATGTTCGGCGACGGCCTCGAGACGCAGCATTTCGGCATCGCGAGCCTGCCGGCGACGCCCGCCTGCAGGCAGCGCGCTGCCGCGCCGCGCAACCGGCGCGATTTCCACGCGCCTGCGGCGAAACAAATAATCGGCCGTCAGCGATCCTGTCGCGGCGCGCAGATCGCGCAGCGGTCCGTAGAAAACGATTTCGCCGCCGTGTTCTCCGGGTCCGGGGCCGATGTCGAGCACGCGGTCCGCCGCCTGTATGACCTTGGGATCGTGCTCAACCACGACCAGGGTGTTGCCGGCATCGCGCAGGCGGTGCATGACGCCGACAATCCGTTCGACGTCGCGCGGATGCAGTCCAATCGACGGTTCATCGAGCACGAACAGGGTATTGACCAGCGATGTCCCCAGAGCCGTGGTGAGGTTGATCCGCTGCACCTCGCCGCCGGACAAGGTACGCGACTGGCGGTCGAGATTCAGATATCCCAGGCCCACGTCGGTCAGATACTTGAGGCGTGTGCGTATCTCGCGGAGCAACAGCTCGGTGGCTTCATCGAGCAGGGCCGGCAATTCCAGCGAGTCAAAGAACCTGCGGCTGTCGTCGATGGGCAGCAGCATCAATTCGCGCAAGTTCATGCCGGGCTTGCCGACCCGCCACAACAATGCTTCGGGTTTGAGGCGAGCGCCTCGACAGCCGCCGCATTCGGTGTAGGAGCGATAACGCGACAGCAGCACGCGGATGTGCATCTTGTACGCCTTGGTTTCGAGCCAGGCAAAGAAGCGCCGCACGCCGTACCAAACGTTTTTGGTCCATTCGCCTTCGCCTTCGATCACCCATGCACGCTCTGCATCGCTCAGGTCGCGCCAGGCGGTGTCGACGGGCACATTGCGCTTGCGCGCGAAGCGCAACAGATCCGCCTGGCATTCACTGTAGGATTCGGTCTGCCAAGGCTTGATCGCGCCCTGGCGAAGACTCAATGTCGTATCGGGAACAACCAGGCCGTAATCGACGCCGATGCTGCGCCCAAAGCCGCGGCAGGTATCGCAAGCGCCCAGGGCTGAGTTGAAGCTGAATGTGCTGGGGCTGGGATCCTTGTAACCGATATCGCAATCCGGGCAATGCAATCCGGTCGAAAAGCGCCACGGCGCCGCAGCTTTGCCGCCGGCGGCAGCGTGTTCCGGATAGATATCGATGCGCCCCTGGCCAATTTTCAGCGCTGCTTCGATGGCATCCGCGGCGCGCGCGGCATCGACCGATGAGCAGCGAAACCGGTCTTGAATCACCTGCAGCGTATCGGCGCGCTTCTCATGGATGCGCGTGTAACCCTGGGCCGACAGCAAGGCCCGGATTTCGTCTTCTGTAAAATTCGCGGGGATGGGCACCGGAAAGGTCAGCAGCAGCGTCGGATCGCCGTGATCGCGCGCCAGCGCACTCAAGTGCGCTTGCACGCCGGCGGCGCTGTCGCGACGCACGGCTTTGCCGCATTCCCGGCAGTGCAAGACCGCGGCCCGGGCAAACAGGAGCTTCAGATGATCGTTGAGTTCCGTCATCGTGCCGACGGTCGAGCGCGAGGTGCGCACCGGGTTGGTTTGGTCGATGGCGATCGACGGCGGTATGCCTTCGATGCGATCGACTTGTGGCTTGTCCATGCGGTCCAGGAATTGGCGCGCGTACGGCGAGAAGGTCTCGACATAGCGGCGCTGACCCTCGGCATACAGCGTGTCGAATACCAGCGAGGACTTTCCCGATCCGCTGACGCCCGTGACGACGGTCAGCTCGTTGAGCGGCAGATCGAGGTTAAGATTTTTGAGATTGTTCTGGCGGGCGCCGCGGATGCGGATGGCATCCGCGCGCGGCGGATCGAAGGGCGGCATCCGCTCAGTTTACAGGACAAGTCAAGCGGCTTGGCGGCCCGGCTATCGGCCCGCGAACTGCTCCATCATCAGGCCGGTCCCGCCGCGGGTGACGTGCGCAACGATTGCCGTGCGACGATGAATTTTCGTCACCAATCCCAGGTTGATTGCGAACGCCAACTGCACCTGTTGCCCCTTGCGCAGACCCAGATTTTCAGTCTCGACGAAAACGCCGTTTGCACTCAAGTTCTTGGCTTTGCAGATTCGGCTCTTGCGGCCGGACATCACCACGTACACGGTTGTGCGCGCGCGGTGGCGGGTGTGCAATCGGCGCTCCATTCGTAGCACTCTTCAGTTGAATTGTTATGGGCACGCCATTATGCACATCGGCACGGCGATAGCGAAGGGTCGATGCGAATCGGCAAAAATCATTGGCCGATCGGCAAAGATATGTCAGCCGCCCGACGGATAAGTAAAACCCAACCGCAGCGCGGTCAACGACCGGCGCCGGATCAGCGCGAGCTGATCAAGCGACGTCTTTGCGCCGGATGGCGAGTTGCTCGGGAGCTTCAATACCCACTTTGACGCGCCGGCCGGTTCCGCCCAGCAGCGTAATTTGGATCGGACCCTTGGCAAACAGCTGCGCCATGGTCATGTTGGCGTCAACACCGTCAGCGGGTTGTATGACGATCGATTCATCGGCGCGGCGGCTGAGGACCAGCATAAATCAGGCTCGGGCCAGAGCGCGCAGCGCTTGGGCGAAGGTTTTGCCCTGCGGGTCATAACTGACCGACGGACTGCCGCTCACACTGTCGGTCAACGGATGGATCCGATGCCGGCGCAGATGGATGATGTGGCCATTGACCTTGCCGGCGGAAATACAGCCGGCCATGAGTTCCAGGCCGCGCTCGTACCGCAACAACTTGCCGGCAACTCGACCCGCATCGATCTGGTAGTTGCCGCAGCTGATCGCATGCTTCACGGCAGCCACCTTGTCGGCATTCACCACCGGAGTCCTGGCGACAGCCTCTTCGATCTTTTGCAAGCAGCGCGCGGAGTCGGTCAAAGTAACGTGATCCCTGGTTCGCGTCACGGTGGGTGCCAACGAACCTTCGCCCTGCGACTTGTCAGTTACAACGACGCTGCTCGAACCGGTAGGCTTCGCGACCGGCTCGGCTGTTGATATTCCACTGATTTTGTCACTCACCGAATCTCCTGGGGCTGCCCGCCCGTGCAGTTGTTTTCGGCGGGTTTTGGATGAACTTTAACGATGCGCCCAACACCACCCGCTCATCTTTGCTATCGGCTGTGACGTGGATCACTGAAGGGCTATTGCGAAATAATCCGTACCCCTTGCGAAGAACGGGCGATTCCTGCAACGATCTTGCCGCATGACAGATTCCGGGCCCTAACTCGCTGATTCATCGAGGCGGGCGATGGGCGGGCGGCGCCCGCGTCGCAGCACGCTAGGAAAACCCAAGCCTGTCGCCGGTGCGAGCCTGCGGGCCCGCCGCGAGGGCTAGTGATGATGGCCGCCGGCGCCGTGTACGTGGCCGTGCTCCAATTCTTCGGTCGTCGCAGCGCGCACGCCCACGACCTGCACGTCAAAATGCAGCGTCTTGTCCGCAAGAGGATGATTGCCGTCGAGCGTCACCATGTCGCCCATCACGCCGGTGACGGTGAAAAGACGCAGGCCGTCCGCGGTTCTGGCCTGGAATTGCATGCCCCTTTTCACCTCGCCCGAAGCTTGCAACGTGCGCTTCGGCACGCGTTGGATCAATTCGGGCTCATGCTTGCCGTAGCCATCCTCGGGGCGCACCGATACCGCGACCTGGCTGCCGTCCGCTTTGCCCTCGAGCGCCTTCTCCAGGCCCGAGACCAGATTGCCATGGCCTTGGATGTAGGCGAGCGGCTCGCCGCCGGCCGAGCTATCGAGCACGGTCCCGGCGTCGTCCTTGAGCGTGTAATGAATCAATACGACTTTGTCTGCAGAAATTTCCACGGGAGTCTCCAAAAGGGGTGCCCGGCACCCGGTTTTATCAGATCACTGAATCGGGTCGCTTAAGCGGGCTTCAAGATCATAGTCGCCGGCGGCGGTGATCTGCACGTCGACCAGGGAGCCCACGGTCAGGACTCCGGCGCCGCCCTGGACCCCCACGATGCGCACCGTGCCGTCAATTTCCGGCGCATCGCCGGCGGAGCGCGCGATCGCGACATCGCTGTCGCGATCGATGCGATCGATGAGCACGGCCATTTTGCGGCCGATTTTTTCGCGCAGGCGCCCGGCACTGATCTGCGCCGCTGTTTCCATGAATCGCGCGCGGCGCTCGGCTTTGAGCGCGGCCGGCACGGGAGTCTCATGCAGTGCGTTGGCCGCCGCACCCGCCACCGGCGAATACTCGAAGCAACCTACGCGATCGAGCCGCGCCTCGCGCAGCCAATCGAGCAATTCCTCGAAGTCCTGCGCGGTTTCACCCGGAAATCCGACGATAAAAGTACTGCGAATGGTGATATCAGGAACCACGCGCCGCCAGGCAGCGATCCGCGCCAGCGTGTTTACGGCTGCCGCCGGCCGCTTCATCAATTTCAAGATGCGGGCGCTGGCATGCTGAAAGGGAATATCCAAATAAGGCAGTACCTTGCCATCGGCCATGAGATCGATCACCCGATCGACGTGCGGATAGGGGTACACATAGTGCAGGCGGATCCAGACGCCCAATTCGCCAAGGGCAGCGGCCAGGTCGTAAAAGCGAGCCTGGCGCGGGACACCGCGCCAGGGTTGCGCCGCGTACTTCAGGTCGACGCCATAAGCGCTCGTGTCCTGGGAAATCACCAGGATTTCCTTCACGCCTGCGCGTACCAATTTCTCGGCTTCGCCCAACACCTCGCCGACCGGCCGGCTCTTGAGGTCACCGCGCATGGAGGGGATGATGCAGAAGCTGCACCGATGGTTGCAGCCCTCGGAGATTTTCAAATACGCATAGTGCCGCGGCGTCAATTTGATTCCCTGCTCCGGCACCAAATCGACGAAGGGCTCATGCTTCGGCGGCAGATACTGGTGCACGGCCGCAACCACCTCTTCGTAGCGTTGCGGGCCGGTGATCTTGAGCACCTGCGGGTGCCGATCAAGGATTTTTTGTGGCTGGGCACCCAGACAGCCGGTGACGATCACCTTGCCGTTCTCGGCCAAGGCCTCGCCGATGGCCTCCAGCGACTCGTCCACGGCGGCGTCGATAAAACCACAGGTGTTGACCAGGACGAGGTCCGCCGCGCGATAGCTGCGCGCCACCTCATACCCCTCGGCCCGCAATCGGGTAAGGATTCGTTCGGAATCGACCAGTGCTTTGGGACAGCCCAAGCTGACAAAGCCCACTTTAGGGCTTTTGCGTTTGACGGGTTTCACGCTATTTCGACAGGTGGCGGGACGGGCCGGGATTGTACTCCAAAGCCGGCCGTAGTTTGGCGCTTCAATCCCAGCCTGACTGTTAGGCGAACGGAACTGTTACAGTTCGTTCGCAACAGCACAGAGCAGCCGGCGCCGGGCCGACCAGGCTTTGCCGCGAAGGCTTGAGGGAGCCATGCCGGAACCGTTTCTGGGCGATGGTCTGATATTCGAGGAACTGCTGCCCGTGGCCTGGACGCCTGGGGTCCTGGCAGACGGCGCCTTGCTCGAGCGACTCAATGCCGACAACCACCAACTGCTTGGCGCCGAAGCCTCCTTGGACGGGGTGCGAGTGCATGAAGCACTCAAGGATGAATCACCCGCGCTGCTGAATGAGCTACAGCGCCTCGAGTACAAGGTCAATATTCTGCTGCGCCTGACCGCCGATTTGGCGCTGCGCAGCAGCGGGCTGCCGGCCGCGGAACGCGTACGCATGTCTTCGCATGCATTGCAGTGGTTCGGCGAGCATTCCGTACAAGCCGAGGCGACGGGCCTGCTGTCGATCTACATCCATGCCTCGTTGCCGCAGCCGCTGAAGCTTCCCAGCATCGCGGCCGGCGAGTGCGTCATCGGCGGTGCCCGCGCGACGCAGTTTCGGTTCGTCGGAGTGAGCGACGCGGTGGTCGACATGCTGGAGAAGCTGATCTTCCGACACCATCGACGTTTGGTCGCCGGCTCAAGGCACTCCCTCTTGCCATAGCCCTGCATTTCTCTTAGGAGAAATACCCGGCTATGTTTGCAGGAATGCCTTAGTAGCTTTGCGGGGGTTTGCCAACTATTTTTCCCTCAAGTGCATCAGTTACTATGGCCGTTCCATCATAGTTAATTGAGATATGTCAAAGGGTTAGACGAAAAGCCTAAGGCGGAACCCGAGATTTGAGAGCTCCGTCACACTTTGATTAATGGGAAGGAGTCCCAGTCGTGATTGAAGCGAAGGTTATTGTGATCGAGCCCGCAGAATCGGAAGCGAACGCGCTTCAGGCCCTTTTGCGCTTTTTGGACCTAGAACCGGTCCATGTCCGCGATCTGGCGGAGTTGCGCGAGTCAGCGCAGCGCAACGTACCCGAGTGCCTGGCGGTCATTGCGCGCCGCGAGACCGTCACCGCGCTGGGCGCCGAGCTGATAGTCCAGCTGCGCGCGATGCGTCAACCGCTCCCCGTCATCTGCATCAGCGCCGAAGGATTGCCGAAGATCGCCGAGAGCAGCGGCGATCTGGCCTGGTTTCATTTGGAAACTCCCGTCAAGCAACGGCGCTTGTCAGCGGTGCTCGATCAGGCGCAAAACGTGCGCAGCGGCCACCCAACCCAACCGGGCGCCCATCGATTCCGTCCCAGCGGCGCCTCGAAGGCGATGCGTGCCGTCCACCGGCTGATCGAACAGGTCGCGCCCTTCGACACCAACGTGTTGATCCTCGGGGAATCGGGCACGGGCAAGGAAATGGTCGCACGCCACATTCATGAACTTTCAGGCCGTGCGGGGCATCCTTTCGTGCCGGTCAACTGCGGCGCCATTCCCGCGGACCTCTTGGAAAGCGAATTGTTCGGCCATGAGAAGGGCGCCTTCACCGGAGCACTGTCCACGCGGCTCGGCCGCTTCGAATTCGCCGAGGGCGGCACGCTGTTCCTGGACGAGATTGGCGACATGTCGCTGCAAATGCAGGTGAAATTGCTGAGAGTGCTGCAGGAACGCAGTTTCGAACGGGTCGGCAGCAACAAGACGATTCGTTGCAATGTGCGCATCATTGCGGCCACGCACCGCGACTTGGACGCCGCGATCGTTGCCGGCCGTTTCCGCGAGGATCTGTACTATCGGCTGAACGTTTTCCCACTGCAGATGCCGGCGCTGCGCGAGCGGCTCGATGACCTGCCGGTATTGATCGAGCATCTGGTGCAGCGGCAGAGCCACGCCGCGGGTCGCGCGATTCAGTTGGATCAGGGCGCGATGAAGTGTCTCGCCCGTAATCGCTGGCCCGGCAATGTGCGCGAGCTGGCGAACTTGCTGGAAAGGTTGGCGATTCTGTTTCCCGCCCAGACCATTACCCCCGCCGACCTGCCGGACCGGTATCGGCACGCGGCCGCCGCGGGATGGCCGGGCAGCGAGGTGTGCATCGACGCACGGCCCCGGCCCGTCGAGGCAGCGGTGCAGGCGCCGCAGCGAGCGGCGCAGCCGGCGCGGGAGCCGAAGGCGGAACCGGTGGAGGAAGGAGAGTCCGACCCCTTGATGCGTGAAATGATGGATGCCGAGCTGCCGCGAGGCGGCATCGATTTGAAGGACCATATGTCGGCGATTGAAATCGGCCTCATCCGCAAGGCGCTCGAGGAGGCCGACGGCACGGTTGCCGGCGCGGCGCGGCTGCTGCGCATTCGGCGCACGACGCTGATCGAGAAGCTGCGTAAATACCGCCTGACCGCCTGACAATATATTGACGCTTCTTCAGTGAGCCAGCGGCCAGGCAGATCGTAACTGGTTGATAAGCTGGGAAAATACCGCCAAGGCACGGAAGTTGCTTTCTCCTCGAGGCATGGTCGCCACAAAACCCGAACTGAGCGAAAACCGTCGTTCCGATCTTCAGCGCGACAATGAAGTTCAAAGGGCATCGCTCGCCTTTCGCGCGGTGACCGGGGTGCGCAACAAGCTCGTCAATGCCTATCGGCAAGTAATGAATAGGGCGGTCTAAGGACCGCGAGGCTCAAGACATGGCTGACATCGTTCCCACATCCGTTCCGGCGCGCGGCCTCGCCGACATTCCGGGACTCAAGCAGATCGGGCTGCTCGCCGGGGTTGCAGCCGCCATTGCGGCGGCAATCTGGCTGGTGCTCTGGTCGCAGGGACAGAATTATACCGTGCTGTACGGGCAGCTCTCGGAGCGCGAAAGCGGGCAGGTCATGGACGCTCTGACGGCCGCGGGCATCGACTTCAAGCTGAACCCATCCGGAGCGGTATCCGTGCCGGAATCCAAGGTCCAGGAGGCCCGCATTCGCCTGGCGACCCAGGGGCTGCCGCAGAGCGATTCGATGGGAATCGAGATGATTCAAAAGGATTCGGCGTTCGGCAACAGCACCATGATGGAGAGCGCGCGATATCAATCGGTGCTGGAGACCGAATTGGCGCGCACCATCATCAAGGTGCAGGGAGTGAAGACCGCGCGGGTGCATTTGGCGTTGCCCAAGCCGTCGGTCTTCTTACGCGACGCGCACAAGGCGACGGCCTCGGTGATGCTGCAGCTGTATCCGGGCCGGCGGCTCGAGCCCGGCCAGGTCGCCGCCATCGTGCATCTTGTCGCATCGAGCGTCCCCGAACTGTCCGCGAGCGATGTGACCTTGGTGGATCAAGCCGGATCATTGCTCAACTCGCCGGATGAAAACTCCGAATCCGCCGCCGGCACACGGCAGTTCGAGCAGACCCGCAGGCTCGAAGCAAGCTACCAGCAACGCATCATCGAGATGCTCGAGCCCATGATTGGAGCCGGACGCGTCCGCGCCACCGTCACGGCCGACATGGACTATACGGTTACGGAAGAAACGCACGAGAACTACGATCCGCAAAAGACGGCGGTGCGCAGTGAACAGACAAGCAATGAAACGCGCAGGGGAGGCGACGGCGCGGAAGGGATCCCCGCCGCATCGAGCAATCAGCCGCCCGCAACCTCAGGGGCGCTCGCGATGGCGGGGGCCGCGACTCCCGGGAATCCGGCGGCGCCGCCCAACGCTGCGGGTGCCGGGCAAACCCCCGCCGCGAGCCTGGGTCCAAGGTCGAGCGCCCAGCGCAGCACCCGAAATTTCGAAATCGATCGCACGCTCTCCTATGTGAAGCAACCGGTGGGGACGTTGAAGCGTCTCAACGTCGGCGTGGTGCTCGACGATTGGCAGATGGTCGATGCCGACGGCAAGGTGACCACCGGGCCGGTGAGCGACACCGACATCAAGCGCTTCACTCAGCTCATCAAGGAATCGATCGGCCTGAAGGACGATCGCGGCGATCGGATCAATGTGTTGAATCAGGCGTTCAAGAGCAACGCGGCCAGCGCGCCGATGGATGCTCTGCCGCTGTGGCAGCAGCCGTGGCTGACGCAGCTGGCCAAGCAGATCGTCGGCGCGGCGCTGGTATTGGTCGTCGCGTTCCTGGTGTTGCGGCCGTTGATGAAGTCGCTGACCAAGCCGTCGGGCCGCTTCTCCGCGGCCGCGGGCGAGGACGGCGACGATCGGCTCAGTTTGTCCGGCCAGGGCAAGCCCATCAAGCTCTCGCCGAGTTTTGAACAGCAGATCGCGGCCGCGCGAACCTTGGTGGGGCAGGATCCCAGACGTGCGGCACAGGTCGTGAAGGACTGGGTCTCGGCGGATGGCTAACGAGGAACTCGCCGGAACGCAGCGCGCCGCCATACTGCTCATGAGCCTGGGCGAGCAGGACGCCGCCAATGTGCTCAAGCAGCTGAGTGCCCTGGAGGTGCAGAAGTTGGGCATCGCGATGGCTGAGCTCAAGGAAGTATCTCGCGAGCAAATGAGCTCGGTGCTGGACAAGTTCATCGGCATCGCCGATGCCAAGTCGAACATCGCCGGCGGATCGCAAGACTACGTGCGCCGCGTACTGACCCAAGCCGTGGGCAAACAGAAGACCGACATGCTGCTCGAGCGGGTATCGAACGGCCAGACCGGCCAGGGCATCGAGGCCCTGAAGTGGATGGAGGCCAAGGCGGTCGCGCAAATCATCGGCGGCGAGCATCCGCAGATCGCCGCCATCGTACTGGCGCATCTGGAGCCGGAGCAATCAGCCGCAATCCTGCTGCTGCTCAACGAGGATCTGCGCACCGAAGTGCTGATGCGCATCGCCGCTCTGAATGAAGTGCCGCAATCGGCGCTGACGGAACTCGATCGGCTGGTTGAGAAGCAGGCGAACCTCGCGGCGCCGGCGCTCCTGCGGCGCATCGGCGGGGCGCGCAGCGCAGCCGACATCCTGAACGCCATGGAGCGCGACAAGATCAGCGAAGAGCTGGGCAAAATCGAAAAAGCGGACGGCGAGATGCATCAGCAGATCAAGGATCTGATGTTCGTGTTCGACAACTTGCTGGACGTCGACGACCGCGGCATTCAGGCGCTGCTGCGCGAGGTGGGTTCCGACACCTTGGCGGTGGCGCTGCGCGGCGCGGAGCCCGAGGTGGAGGAGAAGGTTCTGAAGAACATGTCGAAGCGGGCCGCGGAGATTTTGAAGGACGACATGGAGGCGCGCCGCCCGGTGCGGCTGACCGACGTGGAAGCGGCGCAAAAGGAAATCATCGTGATCGCGCAGCGCATGGCCGAAGAAGGCGCGATCATTCTCGGCGGCAAGGGTGCGGCCGAATTTGTCTGACGCCGATCTCAAGCCCGCGACAGTCGCGCTGTGGACCGTACCTGACATGGAGAGCCCGGCTCTCCGGCGCAAAATGCCGACGCTCGGCGGCCTTGCCGATCTGCAGGCCGAAGCGCACAAAGAGGCCTTCGAGCAGGGTTTGATCGAGGGGCGACAGGCGGGACGCGCCGAAGTGCAGGCGCAGGCGGATCGGCTCACCGGCATGTTCCACGACCTGGCGAAGCCGTTTGACGCGCTCGATAAGGAGGTGGAGCGCGAACTGCTTACCCTGGCCATGGCGTTGGCGCGGCAAATCGTGCGGCGCGAGCTGAAAACCGATCCGACACAAATCATCGGCATCCTCCGCGAGGCGATGGCCGCGTTGCCGGTGGCGACGCGCGATGTGCGCGTGCACTTGCATCCGGAGGATGCCGTCGTCGTCAAACAGCATTTGGCGTCGGCTGAAAACCAGCGTGCCTGGACCATCATCGAAGATCCCGTCATGGCGCGCGGCGGATGCCGGATCACGACCCATACCTCGCGCATCGATGCGCGTTTGGAGACGCGCCTGGGCCGCATCCTGAGCGAGCTGTTGGGGACCGAGCGCCACACCGCGACGGCGCGAGGCGGCTCTTGAACATCGAGGCGCCGCAGCTGCGCGCCACGCGATGGGCCGGGGCGCTCATTCAGGCACGCGAGCGCATGACAAGCGCCGTCGAATTCGTCGTCGAAGGCACGCTCGATCGCATGGTCGGCATGACGCTGGAGGCCGTCGGCTGCGAGGCGGCGGTCGGCGCCCGCTGCCTGGTCGATACGGCGCAGGGCAAGCAGATCGAGGCGGAAGTCGTCGGCTTTTCCGGCGACAAGCTATTTCTCATGCCGACCGGAGATATCCGCGGATTGATGCCCGGCGCACGCGTCATTCCCACGCGCAGCGAGGCCTCGGTTGCGGTGGGCGACGAATTATTGGGGAGGGTACTGGACGGCGCCGGCCGGCCGCTCGATGGCGGCGGCGATCTGCGCTGCACGGATCGGGTGTCCTTGACCGGAGAGCCTCTCAATCCGCTGATGCGCCGTCCGATACGCGATCCCCTCGACGTGGGCGTGCGCTCGATCAATGCGTTGCTCTGCGTGGGCGGAGGACAGCGAATCGGGCTGTTTGCGGGTTCGGGCGTGGGCAAATCGGTGCTGCTCGGCATGATGACCCGATACACCAAGGCCGATGTCACCGTGGTCGGGTTGATCGGCGAACGCGGCCGCGATGTCCAGGATTTCGTGAGCAATGTATTGGGACCCGAAGGCATGCGCCGCGCCGTCGTCGTGGCCGCCCCGGCCGATAATCCGCCGCTCATGCGTGTGCACGGCGCCCGGCTCGCGACGGCCATCGCCGAATACTTTCGCGATCGGGGCTTGAAGGTGCTACTGCTGATCGATTCGCTGACCCGCTTCGCGCAAGCGCAGCGCGAGATCGCGCTGGCGATCGGCGAGCCTGCGGCGACCAAGGGCTATCCGCCCTCCGTGTTCGCCCGGCTGCCGCAGCTCGTCGAGCGCGCCGGCAACAGCGATCGCGGCGTCGGATCGATCACCGCGTTCTATACCGTACTGGTGGAAGACGACGATCAAAACGATCCCATCGCTGATGCGGCACGCGCCATTTTGGACGGGCACATCTTGCTCTCGCGCCGCCTGGCCGAGGCTGGGTTGTATCCGGCAGTGGATGTGGGGGCATCGAGTAGCCGTGCAATGCACCAAATCGCAACGCGCGAGCAGCTCGAGCTATCGAATCGTTTCCGGCAGGTGTATGGCGCCTATCAGCAGAATCGCGACTTGATCAAGGTCGGAGCCTATCGGCGCGGCTCCGATGCGCGGCTGGATCTGGCCGTGGAGCAATGGCCCAAAATGCTCGAATTCCTGCGCCAGGACAGGCACGAACCGGTCGGAATCGAGCGAAGTTACGCGGATCTCAAACAACTCGTGACGCAGTTTTCCGCACCCGCCGCGCCAACGGACTCCGCCGGGAATTCGACACGCGCCGCGTGCATAGAGTGAACAGCGCGAAGGGCATGAGCGGCGATGCGGCCGATGCTCGCGCAGGCGGACACCGGGAACATCTAAAAAGGCCGTGATACGCTGCGCCAATGCCCAGCCAAGCAGCGCCTGACCCCGTCGAAGTGCCTTACGGCGAATTGTCGCCGCAGCTGTTGAACGCCGTGATTGAGTCCTTCGTCCTGCGCGAGGGCACCGACTACGGCGAAAAAGAATTCTTGCTCGAGGACAAGGTGGCGCGCGTCATCAGCCAGCTGCAGAGGGGCGAGGCGAGAATTCTGTTTGATCCTGAATCCGAGAGCGTGACCATCGCGGTCGGAGCAAGCGGCAAATAGCGGGCGGCGCGTGCTTTGGGTTACCTTGGGCGGACTATGCCCATCAAGCGCGCGCGGCGCACAGGCAGCCGTGCCCGCCGGATCAGGAAACTTGCCCGTCGCATCGCCGGGCTGTGGCGTCGGGTCAAGCGCTGGCAGCGCCCGGCGCCGCGGCCCGCCAAATGGTTCATGGCCGCGCTGGCCGTGCTGGCCGTGCTGACTCTGTGGCTTGGCATCAATTGGCTCTACCAAGTCGCACGCAAGCCATCCGAGCTGTTCTTTCCCGTGAGTGGGACCCTGTACAAATCGCCTGCGGAAACCTGGGCCGAGTACGCGCCGATTTTCAAGAAGTTCTCCACTGCGGTCATGACGCCCGACTTCCTCGCGGCAATCGCGCAGGTGGAAGGCTCCGGAAATCCCGTGGCGCGCACCTATTGGAGATGGTCGTGGTCGCGGCTGCCCTTCGAAATCTATCGGCCGGCCTCGAGCGCGGTGGGCATGTATCAGATCACCGACGGCAATTTTGCGGAAGCCCGCCGTTTCTGCATTCACGATCACCTGGTCGTCGCGGACGGCCCGTGGAACGATTGGCGTTCATGCTGGTTCAACGCGTTGTACTCGCGAGTTTTCCCGCGCCATGCGGTCGAGCTCACTTCGGCCTACCTTGACCGCAGCGTCGCCTCCATTCTCGAGCGCCGCCGGAGCAGTTTCGCCTCGCTGCAGCGCAAACAGACGCTCGCCGCGTTGATCCATCTATGCGGCGCCGGGGCCGGCGAGGAGTTCGCGCGGCGCGGATTCAAACTGGCCGAGGGCCAACGTTGCGGCGACCATCCGGTGCGCGCGTACCTTGAGCGCGTGGCGGCCATGCAAGGCGTATTCAATCGCATCGAGAATGCACCGACGCTGCGGCGATAGCCGCTCGCCTCAGCGTCGTGCCCTTCAACGTCCTACAGGACTCCGATACCGCCCGAACCATTCAATGATCGCGGTGGTCTGCGCTGCGAGTTGCGACGGCCGCATCAGCACGTGCGCTGCACCGGGAATCTCATACAATTCCGTCGGTACATGCCGCAGCTGTAGCGCATGGTAGTACTGCTCCGCTTCACCCACGGTGGTACGCAGGTCGTCCAGCCCCACGACCACCATCGTCGGCGTCGTGACATTCCCCACCAGGGAAAGCGGTGAAAGCTTCCAATAGGTCTCCTGGTCTTCCCAGGGCGTTTTTTTGAACCAGTAGCGGGCGCCGAAGGCCGACATGTCGGTGGTCAGCAACCAGCTGGTCCAGTTGATGACCGGACGCTGGGTCACCGCCGCTTTGAACCGGTGCGTTTTGCCCACGATCCAGGCGGTCAGCACACCACCGCCGGAGGATCCGGTGACGAACAGGTTGTCGGCATCCACGTTGCCCTTTTGAATGGCGGCATCGACGATGCTCATGAGGTCATCGTAGTCTTGGCTGGGGTAGTTGTTGTGAATCGTATTCGCGAACTCCTCGCCATAGGAGGTCGAGCCGCGCGGATTGCCGTACACCACGATGTAACCGGCGGCGGCGTACAACTGATAATCCGCCGAGAAAGCGGGGCCGTAGCTTGCGTACGGGCCGCCGTGAATCTCGAGGATCAAGGGATATTTCTTGGCGGGGTCGAAGCTGGGCGGCAGCAATTCCCAGGCATCGATGGCGCGCCCATCTGCCGATGACTTCACCGGCAGCGGCGCGAGTTTGCCGATGCTCACGTCCGTCAGGAGTTCGGAATTCAAATTCGTGAGCCGTTGCGTCTTGCCGTCACGCGCCAGGTACACCTCCGGCAAGCGATCGGGCGCGCCGCCGGTGAAGGCCACCGCGCCCTTACCGGATACGGAAAACTCGCCTCCCGAATACGGCAACTGCTCCGCGGCCTCGATATCGGCCAGGTCCGACACCGCGGGCTCGACTTGGCCGGTGAGCATCATTCGCGCCACTTTGGCGATGCCGTGATCGACATACCCGACGTACAGGCTATGACCGTCGGCCGCCCAAGCAAGGGCCGTCAATGAGCGATCCAACGAATCACCGATGGCGCGCTGATTCTTGCCGTCCGCATCCATCACATGGAGCCGCACGTTCTGATCGCCGACGTGCTTGTCGTGATAACCCAGATACGCCACGAGCTTTCCGTCCGGCGACACGACCGGTGCATGATACGGACCGACGTCGTGGGAGAGCTGCGCCAACGTGCCGTCCGCCACGTTCACTCGATAAATGCTCAAGGTCATGGCCGTGTGCCGTGCCCAATCCTGCGGCTCGCGCTTCCATTCCTCACTGTGATTTCCCGCAAAGAGAATCGACTTCCCGTCCGATGACCAGGCAAGCGGTCCCGCATCGCTGAACGGTCCCGAGGTCAGTTGCCGCGGGGCGCCGCCGCCATCCACGGAAATCACAAAGATATGCCTGAACCCTGGCTGGTCCATTCCTTGTCCGTCCGCCCGGAAATTCATCGAATCGACCACCACCGGGCCGCCACCCCAGTCCGCCCCGGGCGGCTTCGCCAAGGGCTTGCCGATCGTCGGGCCTGCGGCGGGCGTGAGCATCACGAATGCAAGCTGCTTGCCGTCCGGCGACCAGGCGATGTCGCTCGGTGCCTCGGTAAGATGGGTGAGGTTCGCCGTCTCACCGCGCGGCCAACGAATCGCGATCTGCGTGTGCCCGTGCGTGCTGCTCGACAGATACGCAATCCGCGACCCATCCGGCGACCAACGCGGCGAAGAGTGGGAGCCGGGTGCGGTGGCCAGCGGCGTCTGCGCCCCGGTCGCCGTATCGATGAGCCACAGCGAGTCCACCAGCCGATCGGTCATGATGTCGTTCGCTTCGCGTGTGTAGACGATTTGCGCCCCATCGTTGCGAATCTGCGGGTCCCTTGCCCACTGCATACGGAACAGGTCCTGCGGCTCCAGCACCTGCGGCGCAGCCTGGGCCGTCGCGAAAATCAAACCGGTAAGAACGATGCTCATCAAATTGCGCATGAATGCAACCTCGATATAAAAATTTTGTTGGGGTTAGCGTGCGGACGCAGCGTTATTGTAGCGGTAATCCACCCGAACACCCGAGGTGCGCGGCCGCGATCCGGCGCAGTGCGCCTCGGCATCGGCGACTGCGATGCGCTCGACCGTACCCGCGTGATAGTCGGTGAGCCATATTGACCCATGTCCGATTCCGAGAGAATCGCCGCCCGGCCCCGCCCACTGACACACGAGTCGATCGGTACTTGCATCGACGAGCGACAGAGGAACCTGCGGCATGCTGGTCCACACCCTGCCTGCGCCGAAGGCGATGTCACCGCCATGACCCGGCGTGCCGAGCGCTATCGTGCGAGCGCGCCGGGTGCGCGCATCGACGCGGGTCAAGGTGCCGTCACCTTGATTCAGGGTCCACACGGCGCCGGCGCCCGCGGTGAGGAAGCGGGGATGAAGTCCGGTTGCTGCCGTGGCGATGATTTTTCCCGTTGCGGCGTCGATGGCCGTCAGGTCCGCACCCTGCGCATGCGTCACCCAGACAGTATTGCCCCAGAAGGTCGGGTTGTAAGAGCCGGGCGGTACGCGGATGGTGCTGAGAATCGCGCCGTTCGCAGGATCGATTCGCGCCAGATCTCCCGCTTCGTTGACGATGAGCCAGATGCTGCCGGCGCCAAACGCAATGCCGCCTTCGGCAGCGGCCGGCCCCACCGCAAAGATCGCCGCCAAGCTGTTGGCAGTCAGATCGACCTTTGCCAGCGATGCGGGAGTCGTGCACAGCGGCACCCAGAGGCTGCCGGCACCGATGGCCAATCCCGCGCAGGGCTCGCCGGGAAGCGCGACGCTCGCAATCTCTGTGCTGGTCTGCGGATCGATGCGATGCACCGCAAACGGGCCCGTGCTTGCCACCCACACGGCGTCGGCGGTGATCGCAACCCAATCGGCCGTCTTGCCCAAGCTGATCGTTGCCAGCGGTGCGAGTTCGGTGATCGATCTGGGTGCGGCGCCGATGCCCGGCGTGACCATGCACAGCACCAGTGCCGGCGTAAAAAAAGTGAGGTTGAGGCCATGCACCGGCGAAGTATGGCACGGCGCTCGTCACCTTCGCTGGTGTATGCTTCGGCGTCGTATCCGACGATCGGGCCTTAAGGGGAGAGCACTGTGCGGTTGATCGCGTTGATCACGTTTTTTTTGGGAATGCAAGTTGCGCAGGCGCAGTCGGCTGCCCCTGACGCCGAGCCGGTCCAACACGAATTCGTCATGCGGAATTTCAAGACGGAAAGCGGCACGGTGCTCCCGGAGGCGCGCATCGTCTACGGCACTTATGGCAAGTTGAATGCGAAAGGCGACAACGCCATTCTTTTGCCTTCGCACTACATGGCGGAAATGCACGGCTATGGTTGGTTGATCGGGCCCGGCAAGGCGCTGGATCCGAACAAATGGTTTCTGGTTACCAGCGAGCTATTCGGCAACGGGCGCTCCTCCTCGCCGAGCAATACGCCTGAACCCTTGCATGGACCGCGATTCCCCGTCACCACCATCCGCGACAACGTCGAAGCGGTGCATCAAATGCTGACCGCACAGCTGCACGTGCGGCACCTGCGCGCCGTCATCGGATTCTCAATGGGCGCGCAACAGGCCTTTCAATGGGCCGTAAGCTATCCCGACTACATGGACGGCATCGTGGCGACCTCCGGAACGGCCAAAACCTACGGCCACGGCATCGTCAGGCTCGAGGGTGAGATTGCGGCCCTGACGGCGGACCCGGTGTTCGCGGGCGGCGACTACCAGAGCCAGCCGACGACGGGCATCCAGGCGTTCGCCATGGTTTGGACGGGTTGGCTGTTTTCGCAGGAATGGTGGCGCCAAGAGCTGTGGCGCAGCAACGAATCGCTCGGCAAGAGCTTCGATGAGGTCGTGAATCGCTTTCGCACCAATTTCATCCCGGGGGCAGACGCCAACAACCTGATCCTGCATATGCGCACCTGGGAATATCACGATGTCGGCAAAACGCCGCCGTTCAAGGATGTGGAGGCGGCACTGCGTTCAATCAAAGTTCCAGTGCTGTACATGCCGTCTGAAACGGACCTGTACTTTCCAATTGCCGATGCTCGCTACGAAGCCGCATTCATCCCGCACTGTACGCTGGCGATCATTCCCTCTCTCTGGGGGCATCCGGCCGGCGCCGGAGCCTCACCGTCGGACGGAAAATTTCTCAACGAGCACGTTGCCGCCTTTCTTGCGGCCACGCCTCAGAAGTAGACCATTCCAGATGACCTTTACCACCTGGCTGCTGTTCTTAGGTGTGGAAACCGCGCTGTCGCTGTCGCCGGGACCGGCCGTGTTCTACACGGTAGCGCAGGGGATGCGGGGCGCCCTGCGGCGCACGCTGCCGGCGGCCGCCGGAATCCTGACTGCGAACGGCATTTACTTCGCGCTGTCGGCCACGAGCTTGGGCGCGCTCGTCGCCGCCAGCGCACGGTTCTTTACCATCGCCAAATGGATCGGCGCGGCTTACCTGATCTATTTAGGGCTGAAAGCCTGGCGCTCCGCCAACTCGATGCCCGCGGTTGCGTTGGATGCGGATCCGAAGGCGAGGGAAGCGGATCGGCGCGGCGTGTACTTTGGGGCGCTGACGCTGCAATTGGCCAACCCGAAGGCGCTGCTGTTCTTTCTGGCGCTGCTGCCGCAGTTCATCGATCCGGCGATTCCAGTCGTGCCGCAAATGTTGATTCTCGCGGCGACGTCCATGGTGCCGGAATTTTGCATATTGACCGGCTACGGTTGGCTGGCGCATCGGGCGGCGCATGCGACGGCACGATTCGGCGTGACCGGCGGCATGAACCGGCTGCTCGCCCGTGTCGAGGGCATCGGTCTGCTGGGCTGCGCAACGCTGGTGCTGAAATTCAATCGCGGCGCCTAGCCGCATCCATGACAAGGGGAAGTGCATGAGGCGGGTAGTTGCAATGGCGGTGCTGTGGATCGGCTGCGGAGCGGCGTGCGAGGCGGCGCAAGCTCCCCTGCCGCGCCTGGTGCATCGCTTCCTGAGCGTTGAGATTTCGCCGAATGGGGAACTGGTCGCCTCGGTCGAGGGCGATTCCTCTGCGAGCGGCGGCGCGCCGACGGTCCGTGATCTGGTGATCCGGCATGCGAGCGGCGGCACGGCGGTCACGGTTCCGATGCCCTGCGGCCGCGTGCCGCAGTGCTGGCCGGACTCGCCGACCTGGAGTCCGGACGGCAAGCGCCTGAGCTTTGCGCTGCGTACTCCGGGCAGTCACGCGCGCTCCCTATACGCGGTAGGCGCAGAGGGCCAGGGATTGACCAAGCTGCTGGATTTCAGCGGTACCATCGGGCACTTGCGCTATCTGCCGGATGGCCGTCTCGCCATGCTCGCGGTTCAAAACGCCACCAAGGAAGTCGGCGCCACCCAAGCCGGCGCGCCGCTCGCCGGCGACTTGGACGCCGCGCCGCCGGAGCAGCGAATCGCGGTTCTCGAAAAAGGTGCCATGCGGTGGGTCTCGCCCCCCGACCTATTCGTCTATGAATATGACTGGCGCGCGGGCGGCAGAGGCTTCATCGGCACGGCGGCTCCCGGTGACGGCGACAACAACTGGTGGACCGCAAAGTTGTACGCCTTTGCCGATAGCGGGATGGATGCCCGGGTTGTTTACGCTCCGGCCGATGCCCGCCAACAGCTTGCGATGCCGAAGGTATCGCACGACGGTTCCAGGGTCGCGTTCATCGCCGGCATCATGAGCGACTTCGGTTCAACGGGCGGGGATGTCTATACGCTTGGCTTGGACGGCGGCAACGCGACGAATTTGACGCCGGATTCGCATGCGTCGGCCACGGCAATCAGCTGGCGCTGCGACGGCCGCCTGCAGGCCGAGCTGCTCGCCGGAGACAAGTCTCAATTTGCGGATTTAGGATCGGGCCTCAGCCCGAAGCCGGCACGCGTTCTATGGAGCGGCGAGGAGTCATTCGGCGATCGCGCCGGCGGGATTTCGACCGCGTGCCCATCGGGGGTCACGGCGGACGCGCATGAGTCGTTCACGGCCGCACCGGAGATTGAGATCGGCACCATTGGCCACTGGCATAATTTGACCGCGGTCAATGCCGGCCTCAGCTTGCCCGCGCGCGTGCAAAGCGTTTGGTGGAAGAACGACGGATTCGATGTGCAGGGCTGGCTGCTGCTGCCTCTGCATGCCGAGGGCAAGATTCCCATGATCACCGAGGTTCACGGCGGCCCTGCGGCGGCGGTGACCCCGGCGTTTCAAGGTCCGGGGATTGACACGGCACTGCTCGAGCATGGCTACGCCTTGTTTCTGCCAAATCCGCGCGGCAGTTATGGCCAGGGTGAGCGCTTCACTCAGGCGAACGTCCGCGATTTGGGCCACGGCGACTTGCGCGACATTCTTGCCGGCATCGACGCCGCGGCAAAAGTCGCGCCCATCGACACGGCGCGGCTGGGATTGACCGGCACAAGCTACGGCGGCTTCATGAGCATGTGGGGCGTGACCCAAACCGATCGATTCAAGGCGGCGGTCGCGGCCGCCGGCATCAGCAATTGGCTGTCGTACTACGGCGAGAACGGCATCGATGCCTGGATGATTCCTTACTTCGGCAAGTCCGCGTACGATGATCCTGCGGTCTATGGCGCCTCATCGGCCATCAACTACATGCACAATGTAAAGACACCGACATTCGCCTACGTCGGAGAACACGATATCGAATGCCCTGCGCCGCAGACTCAGGAATTCTGGCATGCGATGAAAACGATGAATGTGCCGACTTCCATCATGATCTACCCCGGCGAAGGTCACGGGCTGCGCGATCCGCAGCATCTCGCCGATGCGCAGCAGCGCACGCTCGCTTGGTTCGACAAGTACCTGAAATAGGGACCATCTTCGTCGCCTACGGCACGAGCAGCGTCAATCCGAGGCCGCCCTCAAGATCGCCGCAAGACTGCGCTCCACGTCCGCTTCAGTCGTGGCCCACGACGACACGCTGATACGCATCGCTGTGTGACCCTGCCAGACCGTGCCACCGCACCAGCACGTACCATCGCGCTGGACGCGCGCAATCACCTCGCGCGTGCGCTCCGGACTGCCGAACGTCACCAAGATGAAAAACACTTTTCGGGCCTCGATGTCCTGAATCCCCTGCGAACATCACGGTGAACCCATGACTCGCTCGGGCGGACCGCCACTGGCCGGTCATGGCCGCGTGCCGTCCGATGCGGACAGGAGTGATTTCTCGTAGCGCCACACTTCGAGCGTAAAAGTCCCGCCCGGCACTGCAACGTCGTCAGTCACCGTCCCGGTCCGGACCCAGCCGCATTTTTCGTAGAACCTCGCGGCGCGATCGTTGCCAATCGCGCACGCGAGCCAAGCGACACGCACACCCCTGGCACCGAGGCGAGCTTCGGCATCGGCCATCAGGACCGCGGCGATGCCGGATCCTCGCGCGTTGGAAGAAACATAAAACTGATACAGCTCGGTACCCTTGAGGAGATAGAAGCCGACCGGCGCTCCCGCGACTTCCGCTACGCGTACGTCGCTCGAGGCAGCTCGAAGTCTTTCCTCAAAACTTTGCAACGTACGCAGCCGGACAAGTTGCGCCGGTACGATTCGAGCGTGAGCGTCTAGCCAGCCGTCGGACCAGATCTTTGCCAACAGCCGGATATCCGATAATTCGGCGTTTCTTATGTTGCACCGATCAAGCTGTGCACGGGTGGTATCACTTGCATGCATCGACAGGGTCGGACCATTCCGCAACGACGGCGTCGTTAAAGCGGCCGAAACCACCGCTTGAAATCGTGGCGATCGCGATCAGGAGCATCGCACCACCGAGCGCAACCTTTCCGGCCCTTGCCGCCGGGAGGAGTCGTCCCCGCACACTCCTCGTCACGGGGCATGAGCATGCAGCCATGAATCGCGCCACGGGCTCAGGGCACCGGGGTCGCCGATGCCGCGCATCTTTTGACAGGACAACGTAGGCGCCGATTGCCACCGCCGTCGCCATTTGCACGAGAAGCATCAAAGTACCCTCTTACGAATTGCCGCAACCGCGCGCGGCATTACTCTTCGGCGAAACACTTGATGAAGAAGTTTCTCGCCTCCATCAACAGCTGCTCACGAATTTGCGGGGACAAGGTCATCCGGACCGAAGCCAGCACCCCGGCCATGCTGGGGAACAACAGCTGAAACGTCGCCACTTTTTCTTCCCGTGTCTGACCGGGAAGGAATGGCAGTAGCCGCTCGCGATAGGCCTCGCGCGACTCCTCAATCCGTTTTCGCACCGACAGGGACTGGCGTGCAAGTTCCGGCCCGAGGGCGGAGAACACGCAACCCATTCCCGGCGAATCCGCGTGGCGCGCGCTGAAATAGTGTTCGATGATGGACCGCAAAGCCCGACCTTCAGGCGCGGACTTGGCAATTTCCAGCACGCGGCTTGCCATCTCCTCGAATGCCCGTGCCATGGCTTCGACGAACAGGTCGTCCTTGCTGGCAAAATGCCGGTAGAAGCCGCCTTTCGTCAGGCCCACCTTCTTCATCACGGTACCGATGCCGCTGCTGTCAGCGCCGTGCTCCCGGAAGGAGCGGGCGGCCACCGTAAGGATGTTCTGGTGATTCTGCGCTTTGTGTTGCAGTGAATACCGCATGCCATAAGAGTACGATCGTACTCTTATGGCTGTCAAGGCCAAAACCGGCCGGCTGGAGCCCTATCCGGGGTGCCGGACGGTGCCCAGCGGCAATTTAACCGCTATGAATGCGCTTTCGAAACTGCCGATCACGCCATGCCGCCGTTGATTGAGATTATCTGCCCCGTGATATAGGCAGCTTCGCGCGATGCGAGGTAGGCCACGAGGCTTGCGACCTCCTCAGGCGAACCGGCGCGCTTCATCGGCACGATGCTGTCGATCGCGGCCTCATCAAAAGCCGGTTTGCTCATGGCGGTGGCAATGATGCCGGGCGCGACCGCGTTGACGGTGATGCCGCGGCTCGCGACCTCGAGACTCAACGCCTTGGTCGCAGCGTTCAGCGCGCCCTTCGCGGCCGCGTAATTCACCTGGCCCCGATTGCCGAGCAGCGCGGCCACCGATGTGATGTTGATGATCCGTCCCCAACGCGTGCGGATCATGGGCAGCATCAAGGGCTGTGTGACATTGTAAAATCCATTGACCGACAGGTCGATGACACGATGCCATTGTTCCCGGCTCATGCCCGGGAATACCGCATCGTCGTGCACGCCCGCGTTGTTGACCAGCACCTGAACCGGTCCTTCCTCGAGAATGCCGTCGATGGCCGCTCGAGCCGCGCCGGAATCGGTCAGATCGAACTGCAGCGCGCGCGCCTGGCCGCCCGCGCCGACGATGTCCGCGGCGATCGATTCGGCGGCGTCCATGCCCCGATGGGCGTGCACGTAGACGAAGTGACCCTGCGCGCTCAACGCCCGGCAAATGGCTGCGCCGATGCCGCCGCTGCCGCCGGTAACCAATGCGCGTGTGCCGATTTTATTCATGGCCGCAACCGTTTGCCCGCATCCAGCACCACCGATGCGCGTCCGCTGAGCAAGCACCTGTCTGCATCGCGCAACGCGAACTCATACAACGCCGTGAGGCTGTCTCCCGCAAGGTGCGTGACCTCGCACCACAGGTCCGATTCGATGTCATCGAGCCGCAGCACATGCATTCGCACCTCGCGAACGCCGGCCAGCAAGCCGACGCGCGCCGCAGCGCCCGTGCCCGTCGCCGCGCTCGCCAGCGCGCCGTGCAACGCCATCGCCTGCGCGGCATATTCTATACCGCACGCAATTCCGAGGCGCCCGTGCGCGCGCAACGGATTGTCGGGCGCGCGGTGCGTGCCGCTGCGGCAGCGGATGTGGTGTGCGTTCCAGTCGAGCACTTCATCGAGCAGGCACATGCGGCCCTGATGAGGGATGCGAGCTTCGATCCACGGCCGGTTCAACCGCATGGTTGGACCTGCACGGCGGCGCGGGACACATCGAGATAGTCGAGAACGACGCGGCCGGCAGCGCCGCATGCCAGCAGCCGCAGCAGCGGCAACGCGCGCGCGGCAGGAATGGCGCTGCGCAACGCCTCGAGCGGCGGGTCCGACATCCGGTCGGCGCACTCCTCGGTGAGCGCCACGTCAATGCAGGCGATCGAGGTAGCGGTTCTCTCGGGCGTCAGAACCATGGCAATCCCCAGCGCGTCGGGTATGGGGCGCTTGGCATGCAGGGGCGGCGGATATTCGGTGTCATAGGCCACCAACAATACCGCTTGTCGATCGACCGCAATCTGAGTCATGGCATCGAGCAGTCCCGCGACGAAGCTGGCGTCGAAGGCGCACAACACGTTCGATTCGGCCATGGAACCGGTGGCGATGCTCCAGTAGCCGGCCGCGACATTGTGGACGGAATTCGCGAAGCGCGTCGGTGAAACCTCACGCGTCGACAGCGCGAGCGCCTGGCAGATTTCATGGCAGATGTGACCGTCGCCGCCCGACGACGAAAACACACTGGGCATTTGCGCAGGATCGGCATCGGCGCGCGCGGCCGCCTCCAGCGCCACCCCCAGGGCTAATTTCACGACTCTGCCGGTGCGCCGCCGTTCCGCGGGCGGCAGCATCGAGGGGATGGGCAGCACCGTGGGCTCGGCAGCGTAGGACTGCTTGCCCGACAGAATGGCCGCGGCCTGCGGCCAATTGTGCAGGCCGGGTCCCAACACGCCGATCCCGCCGATATGGCCACGCAGCTTCATCCGGCGCGGCCAAAAATCAAACTGCAATTCGTGCCGCCGAAACCGAAAGAATTGCTGAGCACGCGCCTCAGCGGCGCATGCCGATTCTCTTTTATATAGTGCGCCGTCAGAGTCGGGTCGATGCGGATCGTTTGGACCCCGCCCGGCATCATTCCATGGCGGATGGCGAGCGCGCTGATCACCGCCTCCAATGCACCGGCCGCACCCAATGTATGGCCGGTCGCCCCCTTGGTCGAGCTGCAGGGCGTCGTCGGACCGAAAATGCTCGTGACCGCCTGACTTTCGGAGCGATCGTTGCTGGGGGTTCCGGTGCCATGCAAATTGATGTAGTCGATGTCGCCGGGTTCCAGCGCGGCCTGCTCGAGCGCCGCCTGCATGGCGCGCTTTGCGCCCAATCCTTCAGGGTGCGGCGCCGACATGTGATAGGCGTCGCTGGACTCGCCCACGCCGTAGAGCAGGATGGAATCGCCGCTAATCTCGGCCGACGCGCGTTCGAGAAGCGCGAAGGCGGCAGCTTCGCCGATCGAGATGCCGTCGCGCGCGACATCGAAGGGCCGGCACGGCGCGGGGGAGGATAGCTGCAGGGAATGAAAACCATAGAGGGTGGTCAGGCACAACGAGTCGGTTCCGCCGACCAAGGCCGCGTCGATGAGCCCCGCTTCGATCATGCGTCTGGCGGTGCCGAACACTTTGGCGCTCGAGGCGCACGCCGAGGAGGCGGCCACGGCCGGGCCCTCGAGCCCGCACCGCCGGCGAACAAAATCCGCGACCGAGAAGGAGTTGTGGGTGGTGCCGTATTCGAAATCAGCCGGCAACGCGCCGCTGACCGGATCGCGCGCACGATAAGCCAATTCCGTCTGCATGATGCCCGCGGTACTGGTGCCGATAAATACGCCGATCCGGCGCCGGCCCCATCGCGCCGCCGCGGCATCCAGCGCATCGAGGAAGCCGTCTTGACGCAGGGCCAGCTCGGCCAGGCGGTTGTTGCGGCAGTCGAACCGCCGCAGTTCAGCGGGCAGGCGCTGTGCATCGACGCCCGGCACCTCGCCGATGTGCGTGTCGATCTTGACGGTTTCAAAGTCGCAGCGCGTCAATCCGCTGCGCAGCCCGGCCAGGCTGGCCAGAGTCGGCGCCACTCCCAAGCCGATGCAGCTGGTCGCCGTGAACTGCGCGAGCAGCAGCGGTTGCATGGGTTTCACTGCAGTGCCGAGCGCAACGTGACGGATTTCAGCTGCCGCGCACCCATGGTCTCGAGCAGGCGCGGCAATACTTCCAGAAGCACCGGCCTGCCTGAGCGCGTACGCGCAGCGTGGCCGTCATGCAGCAACAAGATATCGCCTGCCTCGAGCGGACCGGCCAATCGGCGCAAGATCGCAGCGGCGTTGGCGCTCACGGTATCGAAACCGCGGCGCGTCCAACTGGCAAGGCGCAGCTGCAGGCGAACGAGAACGGGATCGAGAAAGGGATTGCGCAGGCCCGCCGGCGGGCGAAAAAATCGCGGCAGGCTGCCTGTCACGCGAAAAATGCTCTCCTGGGCTGAAGCCACTTCCGCGTTCATGGCGTTTGGGCCGAGCAGCGAGAAATCATGGCGATGGCGCTGGCTGTGATTCTCAATGGCGTGTCCGCGCCGCACGACTTCTCGTGCCAGGTCAGGGTAGCGCAGCACGCATTCGCCGATGCAAAAAAAAGTGGCGCAGGCTCCATAATCATCGAGCAGCGCCAGCACCTGCGGCGTGACCTGAGGGTCCGGTCCGTCATCGATGGTAATGGCCACACCCCGCTCGAGGCCGCGGTCCGGCAGGCGGGTCCAATTCGGACCCAGGAGTTGGCTGCGCGGCCACAGTCCCGCTGCGGCCAGCGCCACGTGATTGGCGAGCAAGGCACCCAAACCCCACGGCCACTCGCGCGGCCGCATGACCAGCGCTGCCGCCGCGCCCAGGTGCACGGCGCACGAGGCGAGCAGCAGGGGTGCGGGTTTCCAACGAGGGGCAGTTTCGCGCTGCTTCATGAGAAATGCGAATCCAAAAAATTCTCCCAGAGCCGAAGCCACGTGGGCCACTCATGGCCGCCGGCAACGACATTCACCCAGCCGGACGGCAGTACCGCGGCCAGAAGGGCATGGGCCGCAGCAAATCGGTCGTTCCGTCCATAGCCGAGGTACAGCTTGCTCGAGTCGCTGCGCGTTTGGGCATAGCGCCATATGCGGCGTTCCGCGTCCGATTCTGCAAGTTCCCCCGGGTGCCAGGCGGCGAGCCCGGATGTGGCGGCGATTTCGTTGATGAGCATGCGGTTTCCGAGGTAGGGCGCGAGCAGGCACAGTCCGTCGAGCTCGCCGGGATGGGAACTTGCATAATCCAGCGCCACCAAACCTCCCAGCGAGATTCCCGCCAGCCATACAGCCGCGCCGGAATCGCGTGCCGGCAAGACAATCTCGGTTCGTAAGCGAGCAAATGCGTGTCGATCATCCAGGTGCTGCATGTCCAGCTCGACGAACTGCAGATCGACGCGAATTTGCCGTTGCGCCGCGGCCTGCGCGAAGCCTGCCCTGACGAAATCCTGCGCGCAGTGGTAGGCGCCGGGCAGCCATATCATGTGCGTCGGGGCGCGTAAGCCATCGACGGCCGCGCAGAAAACGTTACGCATGCGCGCTTGCGCCGGCGCGAAAGCCGATTGCAGCGAACAGCAGCGCGAGAAAGGTGCCGGGTGCGACCGTCGTGCCCAGTGCAACCAGTACCGGAACCTGGGAGAAGGACAGCAGGCCGAAGCCGATCACGGTGCTGCTGTTGGCGATCACCAACGAGGCGAGAAGGAGCGCCTGGTTGCCGTCATCGTCCGAGTTGGCCTGACGATCAAAGAACAGCGCGTAGTTCGAGCCCACCGCCACGATCAACAGCATCCCCACCAGGTGCAAAATGCTCAGCTGCACGCCGGCAACGGCCAGTGCCGCAGCAACGGTGAGCACCGCCAGCACCAAGGGTGCCAGAACACGCGCCACCCGCAGCGGCGAACGCAGCGCGATCAGCAGCAACACGGTCAATGCCAGGAACCCGGCCAGGGAGAAATGAATGGCTTCGGCCAGATAGCTGCCGTAGAGCGCGTCGGACTCCTGTTTGAGGTCGAGCGCCCGCGCCTCCTCTACCTGGCTGTCCTTGAGCGCCGCCACGACTTTGCCCAAGTCGATTTCTCCGCCGGCGGTCGCGCTGCGCAACGGCAACAGGGCGTTCCACCGGTTCTGCTGATGCAGGATCAGCGCATCGAATCCCGAGCTCAAGGATGTGCCCGCCAGGTCGCGCGGCGTCACCAGCGCGGCGTGCCGCGTTGCTTCAACATCCTCGAGAAAGGGCTGCAAGGAGTCTGCGCGCAGCGGCAGCTCTTCGATGACCTGCTTTAGGTTGGCGCGCAGATCCGCAGCTCCCGGCAAGCTGCTGCGCCGGCGCTCTTGCGTGGCCATGCTCGGCAAGTAGTTCGCAGGACTATCGAAGCCGCCGATTGCTTGCTCATTCACCAGTACCTCGAGAGCGGCGGCGGCACGCTCGGCATTGCGCAATATCGACTCCAAGTCAGGTCCCGAGACGATCACGAGATCGCGGACATCCGCCGCGCCCAGGTCGGCGCGCAGCTGCGCGTCATAGACCTGCTCCTCGGTCGAGACCGGACTCAACGCCGACAGCTCGCGATTCCAAAGCGAGTCGCGGTCGTGGTACAGGACGGCCAACGCCAGCATCACCAGCGCCGCGCCGCACCCCAAGATGGCGGGGCGGCTGAACCGTTGCACCGCTCGCAACAGCCCGGCGACGCGCCAGCCCAGGGGCGTCACATCGCGAACCGTAAGGTCCGCCGGCAGGAGTGCAGGCAATACGAAGCGGGTCACGATTGCGGCGGCAATCAAGCCGCTGATGGAGTAGAGCCCGAGTTGCTTCAGTCCGGGAAATCCCGACGGCAGCAGCGAGGCAAATCCGCACACGGAGGTCAGCATGCCGAGGCGTACCGTCGGCCACCACCGCCGCTGCCAACCGCCGCCGGCGGCGCCATCGGCCCGGGCCTGGCGCGATTGAATGAAGAAATAGATCGAATAGTCGACCGACTCGCCGATCAAGGTGATGCCGAAGCCCAAGGTTATGCCGTGCACGGCGCCGAATCCCAGGGCGACGGCGGCGACTCCGACCAGCGCGCCGGTGGCCACGGGCAAGAGTCCCAAACCGAGTGCCGACAGCGATCGATAGACGACGAGCAGCAGCGTTACCACGAGAATGCTGCTGGCAATCGACAGGCGCACGGCAGCGCGCTCGATCTTGGCGCGCGCGGCGACCGCGAACACGCCCGGCCCGCTCAAGCGCAGCTGCGTCTTGCCGGCGGCGCCCGGCGGCAAGCCGGCTGCGGCCGCGGCGAAGGCCGCGCGAATCGCTGCGATGGCCCTGCTCTGCGCATCGCTGTCGGATCCGTTCGCGGCGGTTTGCGCGACCGCCAGGGCACGGTTCCCGTCGCTCGAGACCCAAGCGCCGTCGCGGCTCTGCGGTGTGGGCGAGCGCGCCAATTGATCGATGATATTCAACAATTCGCCCGTCGGGTCGCGCGGCAACAGAGACTTGAACAACAGGCCCGCCGGCGAGGCGAGATTGTCGATGGTGCCGCGGATGGCGGCGCTCAGGCCCGCCGCGGTAAGGCGCCGGGCATCGACCGCCTCGCTGAGCAGATACCGGTGCTGAAACAAAAACTCCCGATCTCGTTGCCCCGCGGCCGCTTCGCCGTTATGGACGCTGACAAATGCCGGATCCTTGCGCAGGCGGTCCGCAAGGCCGATCGACACGCGCGACCGCGAGGCGGCGTCTCCCTGCTCGATCGCGATGAGAATGAGCCGCGAGGCGGGTCCGTCGCGCAGCTGTTCGACCAGCAGCTGTTGGACGGGCGTGGGATGGGCGGGCAAAAAACCGGAAAGATCGGTGATGTAGCGGGCGCGCGCCACGACGGCGGCCGCGAACGCGACGCAGCCGAGCCAGACGATGAGCACGCGCACGCGACGCACGTTCATGGCAAGGCCGACGGCCGCAGCGTCATCAACGATCGGTCACCATCGGGCTGGCGGATCTCAACTTTCAACAACTGATCGCCTGCGCCGTCGATGCGCACCTGGCTGACGGTTTGTTGGACCTTCGATTCCAGCGGCACCAGTGTCAAGGTCCAGCGCGAAACGCTGCCGGCAAATTCCAGGCGAAACGCCCGCTCGAGGGCGCCGCGATCGCCCGCCAGCGTCGCACGAATGCTTTCGACGAAGGGCAGCACCTGCGGGTAGGCATGCAAGTCCATCACGCGCCTGCTATGCGCGCGCTCGACGGTCAGCATGCCGCCCGTGAGCACCAGCGTTTCCGCGTGCGGCTTGAGCGTGCGTTTTTCAAGCCGATCCGGCGCGTCGTAGCGCAACTCGCCGGAGGATTCGACCGGGCGTTTCAATACGGCGAGAAATTGTTGTTCGATGAACTCGACCCGGCCGTGCCGGCGCATGGCGAGCAAGCCCATGACCTGATCGAGATCGCCGTAATCTCCGGCCGCGGCGTGCGCCGGCGCGCAGCCGACGGCGCAGGCGCCGCACAAGAGCATCAATGACAAGAAGCGCAGCATCAGTGCCCCCTGCCGCCGGCGGGCGGGCGCCAGAAATCGAAAAAGTTGAACCAGTTGTAAGGATCGCTGCGGCAGTAGCGTTCCAGCACCTCGATATAGCGTTCGATCGCGGCCCGCACCGCGACATCGCGGCTGTCGGCACGGGTGGTGGAAAAGTCCGCGACCCGTTCGAACGCCACATGATAGTCATTCTTGCCGCGGTACAGGCCGACCATGAAAAACACCGGACAGCGCAGGATTGCGGCCGCTCGCATGGGGCCCGTGGGCACGTGGGCTTGTTGTCCCAGGAAGGAGACCGCCTGCGACGGCTCTTCTGCGAGCGTGCGATCGGCGAGCACGCCGACGTAGGCGCCCAGGTCGAGGCGCTCGGCAATGTTGAGCATGGCATCGATGTGGCCCAGAGCGACGATATCCGCAACCCAATTCGGATTGATGGCGCCGAGGATGCCGCCGATCTTGCGCGCATTCTCCGCGTACATCGCCATCGCGACGCGCAGGCCGTGCTGGCGCCGGCTCAAGGAATGCAGGACTTCGAAGCTGCCCATGTGCGCGCCGAGCAACAAGGCGCCGCGGCCGCCGGGCGTTTGCGCGAGCACCATGTCCTCTCCTTCGATCGAGATGTTGAATTTCTCGAATTGGCCGTTGATGAGATAGACCCGATCGTGAATGGTGCTCGCAAAGCTCAATATCTGCAGAAACCGGTCGCGCGCCGTGGGTTCCCTGCCGAGCGCGAGACGCAGATAGTGCAGGGAGTGGCGCCGCGCGGCGGGCCCGAACAAGAAGAAATAAACGGCAATGCCATAAAGAATGATGCGGCTCGCCCCGCGCCCGCATCGCAAGGAAAGCAACGCCATGATCTTCAACAGCCAGAGACTGCCGCGCTCGCGATGCTTGACCCATTCAGCGCTGCTGTGCTCATGCGGAAGACCGGCGGCTTTAGGATTCATGCAGCGTGCCGCTGGCAACCTTGCGGGTATCGATGCGGACAGTGAAGTGAATCAATCCCGGCGCCGTGGCCTCGTGCTGCAAATCGAGACGATCGCGCGGCCGCACGGCATCGAGAAATTTCACGGACGAGACATACCATGATTCCAGGTCGATGCCCCGCGCCAGATGGATTGCCGTGAGAATTTCATCCAGCAACAGGGCGCCCGGCAAGACGGGAAATGTCGGGAAATGACCGGAAAAGGCCGGGTGGTCGGCCGCAATATTCAGCGTGCTTTGCATTTTCATGGCGATTCGTCGATCCGCAATTGTGCATCGGCGAATCCTTGCAACGCTTGTTGCGGCAGTTTGCCGGTCGCATTGCGCGGCAGCCGCGACACGATCAGCAGCGGCCGCGGCAGAAACACCGGATCGATCAGCTGCCGCAGCTGCTCGGTCAAGGTCGCGACGCTCATTCCCGGCGCGACGACCGCGGCGGCCAGACGCGCAACGCCGGTGGATCCGGTCGCTGCATCGCGCAAAAAGAACGCTCCATCGATCACACCCGGGATCGCGTTGAGCTGCGCATTCAAGTAGCCAAATGAGCTGCGCTTGCCCGCGATATTCACCAGGTCGGCGGTCCGGCCGTGCAGCAGGAACTGGTCCTCACCGGTGATCTCGATGACGTCGCACATCGGCGTCAACTGCTCGATGTGACCGCCCTGCGCGTACACGCGGCCGTCCGCGATGCTCAAGTGCACGCCCGGCCAAAGGCGCCAAGCCGCCGTCTCAGCGGTTCTGCGCATGGCAATCTGCCCCGTCTCGGTTGAGCCATATATTTCCAACAGTGGGGTACGGTACGTCTCCTCGACCTCGCGCGCCAGCTCGCAGCTCAGCGGCGCGGTTGCCGACATGACCAAATCCACAGCGGGAAATTCCACCTCGGACGTCAGCAGCGTGCGCAGGTGAATGGGAGTGGTGACCAGCACCCGGGGGCGCGGCACTCTCTGGACGGCGGCGGCGACATCGGCCGGATAGAAAGGACGCTCGGCGCTCAAGGCGTTGCCGCTCAACAGCGCGAGCAGCACGGTCGATTCAAAGCCGTACATGTGCTGGCCGGGAACCGTGCCCACGAGCGCATGGCTGCGCCCGTCCAGGAGCCTCAAGCGCGGCGCGCCGTTTTGTACGCAGCGCGCCAGCAATCCCCAGGTTTTTCTATAAGGCAACGGCGTGCCGGTCGAACCGGAGGTAAATACGATGGCCGCAAGCTGGTCGGACGGGATGCGCGGCACGTCGAAGCACGGCCGGGCGCGAGCCGCCGGCGAGGGCGGCGGCAGCAGGTCCGGGTAGTAAGTTCGCGGCAATTCAATGTCGCAATGCGCGTCATCCGTCAAACAGCAGGCGTCGGGAGCAAAGGCTTTGAGTTGCGCGATGACCTGCGGCGTATGCGTCGAAGGCAACAAGCTGACCCGCTCCGATATGAGGCACGCTGCGAGTCCCACCGTGAAATGATAGCGGTCGGCGCAGACATTCAACACGTGCCTGCTGCCGGACAATCCGCGCGCCACGTGATTCGCGTCGTCGAGAAATGCTTCAGCCGTCACAGCGAGGCCCGATCGATAAGCGACGGTCGCAGTGGGCGAGGCATGAGACAGCAGCGCGATCGTGTCCATGGTTTTTTTAGGGCGAATCTGCAAAATACACGCGCAGGGTGGCAATCAATCCACTGCGCTGCACCTGCGGCAGGACTCGGCGGCGGACCAGGTATTCGGCCACGAACATGAGCAAAATCAGCGGCAAGGAGCAGAAATTCACGAACAGCGACCAGATCCGCAGCGGAGCGAACCGATACAGGAGGTAAGTCGCCGCCAAATTCAGCAAAAAGAAAATCGCCCATGCGACCGTGACGTGGCGGGTATAGAGCAGCTCGAGCGCGCTCAACGGACCATGAACCCGGTCCGCGAGCCGGGTGCACAGCGGGACGCGATTATCAAGCAGCGATCGGCCGAAGGTGAAGGCCATGATCGAATAAAAGCCTCCCTGCTGAACCAAGTAGACGATTGAAAAATTTTGGACCAGCAGCGGCCAGAAGGTTCGCAGCAAGTATGCCGTCGCTGCCGCGGCCAGCAGTGCTGCCGGGGCGCCGCTCGAGCGCCAGAGCAGAACCAACCCCAGTGTCAGCATGGGTAAAAGCGCGAGCAACGCGCGCAGGTCGTGCGCCTGCGGATTGAGATTGCTGTAGTGCGACAGTACCGAGTATGCGATGAAGAACAAGACGACGGCAGCAAGCTGCAGTCTACGTCCCGAAGCCATGGCTACTTGGTTCTCTGTGCCGCAATGTACTCTGCTAGGTGCCTCAAAGAACGGAAGATTTGCTGATTCTCCTGGCTGTCGGCCCGCAGGTGAATACCGTATTGCCTGGAGACGATCAGCGCCACCTCCAAAATATCGATGGAATCCAGTCCCAACCCCTCGCCGTACAAGGGCGCGTCGGGATCGATATCCTGAGGCTTCACCTCAAGATTCAGAGCTTGCACGAACAGCGCGGCAAGTTCCCGCTGTAGACCGACATCGGTCAGCGGCGCCGGCTGTTGCATGAGCGACGCTTTGTCGGACATATCTTATGGCTTTCGATCGGAGTTTCTAAGTAGCGGCATTATATAGCTGCGGGCCGGTGCGGCAACCGCACTGCGGGGGATTATGACCGCGTTGAACGCGCCATGGCCCCGGTTTGCCTGCCGCCGGCTCAAGAGCCGGCCACGCGCCGTGCCGCCAAGATCGGCAAGCGCAGCAAGAAACCAAAAAACAGGCGGAAATGCATCCAGGTCAACAGCGCATTGTCGCGCCAATAATGGAAGTGAGAAATGCCGCCATCCTCCGGTCTGAAGTACCGAACCGGCGCCGCGAGATTGACCGGCTGCACGCCGCGCCAGCACAAACGCACCACCGCTTCGACATCGAAGTCGAAGCGCCGCATCCATAGCTGACCGCGCATCACGCTGAGCAGCGCGCCGATCGGATAGACGCGAAAACCAAACAGCGAGTCGTGAATTCCCGCCCACAGCGTTTCCAGGTTGGCCCACCAGTTCGAAATCTTGCGGCCTTTGACGCGTAAGCTCGGAGCACTGTCGTCAAAGACAGGTTCCCCCAGCACCATGGAATGGGGAGCCGCCAATGAAGCTTGCATAAAAGCCGGAATGCTGGCCGTGGGGTGCTGGCCGTCGGAATCCAGCGTCAGCACATGCGTAAATCCCAAAGCTCGGGCCTCCCGCAGGCCAAACAATACCGCTGCGCCCTTGCCGCCGTTCTTTGGCAGCACCCAGATTCGCAGATTCGGCTCGCAGGCCGCCATTTCCGACAGGCGGTGCTCGGAATGATCGGTGCTGCCGTCGACCACAACCCAGACGGGCAGCCACTGCTCCAAAGCCGACTGCACCGTCGACAACACCCTGGCGCCCGGGTTGTAACTTGGAATGAGCACGAGGTGAGTGCTGGAGGGCGTCATGGCAGTGGTTTGAGCCAGCGGGACTGGAGCGAGCCTCGCAGCGCCTGCCGGTAGTAGCGGTCGAGTTCCGCGGTAAAGGCGGGGACTTCCGAGGGTGGGTCGAAGCGTTGACCCAATCGGACTTTGTAAGTGATGGGCAGATCGGGCCGCCTGAACAGAGGCCACCCCTTGCTCAAGAACGGCGAATCGGTCTCGATCACCAGCGTTTGCACGGGCACCTTGGCATGTTTGGCGATCAGGCCGACGCTGCCCACCAAGGGATTGATCGGAAACCGCGTGGTGCGGGTGCCCTCGGGGAACAGCAGCAAAACACCGCCCGCCTGCAAGTGCGCCACGGACTCCTTGACCATCTGCCTCGAGGAGTCGTTGCGCACGTAGCGCGCCAGACGGGATCCTGATCCCAAGAACACGTTTTTCATCAACTCCGACTTCATCACGCACACCAGATTCGGGTGCCGGGTGAGGATCAACAGGGCATCGATCAGCGCCGGGTGGTTCGGCGCCAATATCACCGGAGGACCGCCTTTCAAGGCGTCGATCGCCTTGAGGTCCAGCCGGTAGGTTCCCGTGACGGACAAGGACCAGGAATAAATCCGAAAGCCCGCCATGATGCCGCGCCGGCCGACGGCCGTGCCGATGCGCGCCGGCAAAATGAAATAGAGCGGCAGCGCGAAAACCGACCAGGTCAGGCAGATCAGACCCAGCAGCGTCAACGAACTGTAGAGCGCGAAATATTCGTAAGCGATTTTCAAGAAACGCGGCATCGTCGGCATCAGTCCGGTATTTCCACGACCTGCGATGATTTTCGGATCATCCAAGAGAATCCAAATCCGCCAGTCATATAGCTTTTGCGCTGAACCAGGGGGCTGTCAACAAAGGCCGCGCCGGCCAGCGTGTCGTAGCGCATATACGCGCCCACCCAAAACTTCGGGTATCGTTTCGACCAGGCAACCAGGGTCTGCGTGCCCGCGTAGCCGCCCCGGGCCGAGAATTCGGGCCGCGAGGCCGTCGCAAATTGAGGAGCAACCGAATAGAAGTAGTCATGGTAGCGGCGATTCGCGAACAGCGGTCCGGCCAGGAGTCCGAGGTTCCACCCCGGCAGTCCGAAGGGATCCTTGAGGTCCAGGTTCAATCTCGGACTGAACGTCCAACCGATGATGCGCGGCGAGGACTCGACGGTCGCCGCGGCGCGCAGCGGCATGCGCAGGTCGAGCTTGACCTTGCGATCGCCGCTGCGAAACAGATGGAAATCGAACGAGGGTCCCACTTCAACGGTGGAACGCAGGTCGGGCATGCCGCTGCGTTCACGATCGTTGCGCACCGGCGTGGTCAGGTTGAAGCTGACGTTGATCTCGAGCCAATCCTGGTTGAACAGCGTGCCGCGCACCCCATCGCGATCCGCCTTGAGGAATTTGCCGTTGTAGACGACGTACGGAACCGGCACGGGATAGGCGTGGGTGGTATTCGAACCCCGATAGTCCTGAAATGCAATGGCGCCCGCGCCGAGCCCCAGCTCCCACAACGGCGCCTCTTTCGCGTAGGACGGCATGGTCCATATCAGTGCCGCCAGTACCGCGGCAAGGGTCCTCTCGGGCATACACTTCGCTCGGGGTAAGGGTCCTATCGAGTGAACCCGGGCGAGCGCATCCTAGTCTAAGATACCCAGCTATGCACATCTTGATTGTCGAAGACGACGAGGTCGCACGCGATTATCTGGCAAAGGCGCTGCGCGACGCCGGTCATACCGCGGACGTCGCCCGCAATGGCATCGAGGGCCTGCATCTGGCCTCCTCGACCGCCGTTGATCTGGCCATCGTCGATCGCATGCTGCCGAAGCTGGACGGGCTCGCGCTGGTGCAGTCGCTGCGGGCGACGGGCCGGAAAATGCCCGTGCTCATCTTGAGCGCCCTCGGCGACGTCGATGACCGGATCACCGGACTGCGCGCCGGCGGCGACGACTACCTGACGAAGCCCTACCACATGGCCGAGCTGCTGGCGCGCATCGATGCGCTGGCACGCCGCGGCGAAGCGGGCAACGCGGAAGCCAACACCAAGCTGAAACTCGCGGATTTGGAACTGGACCGGATGACCCGGCGCGTCGTGCGCAACGGCAAAAAAATCGAATTGACCGCCCGCGAGTTTCAGCTGCTGGAATTCATGATGCGGCACAGCGGCCAGGTGGTGACGCGAACCATGCTGCTCGAGGGCGTATGGGATTATCATTTCGATCCTCAAACCAACGTGATCGACGTTCACATCAGCCGGCTGCGCCAGGCGATCGACAAGGATTTCGACAAGCCGCTGCTGCACACCGTGCGCGGCGCCGGCTACAGCCTGCGTGAAGACGAATAGCAGATCAGGCTCGAAGCTCCAATGGGTCCCGATCAGCGTTTCCTCGGCATTCTCGATACCTCGCCGTTCCGCATCGCCATCGTCTATTCGATCGTGTTCGCCATCGGAGCGGCGGCGCTCATCTATGCGGTGGATTTTGCCGTTTCGCGCATCGTCGACGGCAGCACGGACAATTTGATCGAGGCCGAAGTCCAGGGCCTGCGCGAGCAGATGGTGGTGTTGTCGCGCAGCGACTTCATCGAGTTGGTCGAACAGCGCTCGCAGGATCAAGATGTGCGCGGCGCGGTCTATCTCATGGTGGATCCGCAGCTGCGTCCCGTGGCGGGGAATGTACCGGCTTGGCCGCGAATCGACACGAAGGAAAAGTGGTTTTTGTTCAAGGTATCGGTGCCGTTCGGCGACGAGACGCGCGAGCACGAGATGCGCGCCCGCTATTTTGCCCTGCCCGGCGGCTACCAGATGCTGGTCGGGCATGACGTTCAGGAACGTCAGGACGTCAAGAGCCTCATGATGCGCGGGCTGGTCGTCGCCGTCGTGTTGACCCTGCTGCTGGGCTTGGGCGGCGGGTTCTGGATGGGCCGGCGCATTCTGGCCCAAGCGGGCGCAATTTCCGCCGTGGCGACGCAAATCATGCGCGGCGATTTGTCGCAACGGCTGCCGGTTCGCGATGCCGACGATGAGATCAATACCTTGGCACGCGAAATCAATACGATGCTCGACAAGATCGAGCAGCTCACCCTGGGGATGCGCACCGTGCTCGACAGCGCGGCCCATGACCTGCGCACGCCGCTGAATCGCCTGCAGGCGAGCGCGGAGGCAGCGATGAGCGCGCTGGCGCCGGGGTCCGCCGAGCGGCGTGTGCTCGAGAGAGTGACCGCCGAAGTCGATCAGATGCGCAGCACCCTGGATGCGCTGTTGCGCATTGCGCTTGCGGAGACCGGCACGGTCGCGCGCGAACCGGTGGACCTCTCGGAGCTGGTCGGGAGCGTGGTCGAACTGTATGCACCGGTCAGCGAGGAGCGCGGTATTGTGCTGGAGAGCTCCGTCGCGCTCGGCGCGCACGTGCAAGGCAACCGGCAATTATTGGCGCAGGCACTGGCGAATCTGCTCGACAACGCCATCAAATTCACGCCGGACGGCGGCCACATACGCGTCGTGCTCGATGGATCGGGCAGCTCGCCGCAAGTCATCGTCGAGGACAACGGCCCCGGCATACCGGCCGACAAGCGCGAACTGGTGCTCGGGCGCCGCGTACGCCTGGACGAGGCGCGGAAATTTCCGGGATCGGGTCTTGGCCTGTCGCTCGTGGCGGCGGTGACCAAATTGCACGGCGCGCATCTGGTGCTCGATGATGCGGGTCCCGGCTTGAAAGTTTCATTGAAATTCTGAGGGAAAGATGATGCTGAAGAATTGCACCATGGTGATCTGCATCGTGAGCCTTGCCGCCTGCCTCAGCAATCAGGCGCCTGCGCCGGCCGCGCCGCCCCCGGCGGCGCTGCCACCCCCGCACGCGGCGTTGCCATCGGGCATCGATCTTCAATATGTCGACAGCGCGGTACGGCCGCAAGACGATGCGTATCGATACCTGAACGGCAAATGGCTCCTCAACCTGCAGCTGCCGGCCGACAAAGGCGCGGTGGGTTCGTTTACGGCGGTTCAGGACAAAACCGAGGAACAGCTGCGCACGATCGTCGATGGCCTCGACGAAGCTCAGGGCAATGCGGATCCGGAGGCGAAAAAGCTCGCCGATCTTTACGCAAGTTTCCTGGACGAGGAGCGGCTGCAGGCATTGGGGACGAAGCCGCTGCTGCAGGAGTTTGCGGCGATCGACGCCGTCAAGAGCAGAAACGCCATCCCGAGTGTGCTGGCGCACATGGCTGAGATCGGGGCGGGCGCGCCTTTCGGTCTGCAGGTCAGTCTGGATGCAAGAAATTCCACGAAATATGCCGTCATTCTTCATCAGAGCGGCCTGGGAATGCCCGATCGCGACTATTATTTGAAAGACGATGCCAAGCTCAAGGAGGCGCGAACCGCGTATCGCGTGCACGTCGAGAAAATGCTCAGCATGGCCGGCCAGGCCAAAGCCGCGGCAAACGCCGCGGCGATCCTCGAGTTGGAAACGTCATTGGCGAAAATTCAGTGGACCCGGGTGGAGGACCGCGATCCGCTCAAGACTTATAACAAGACGGCACTGTCGGAACTTCCCGCGCTGATGGCGGGATACGACTGGCAGCGTTACATCCGCGGCTCCGGTATCGAAGGCAAGGTTGATTACGTGATCGTGAGCCAACCGACGTATTTCACCGGTCTGGGCAAAGTCATGACGGGCACGCCGCTGCGGGTGTGGAAAGCCTATTTCAAATGGCGGGTGCTGTCGGCCTCGGCGCCTTATTTGTCCAAGGCGTTTGTCGATGAACGCTTCGCGTTCACGGGCGGTGTGCTGCGCGGGGTGCCGGAAAATGAGCCGCGCTGGAAGCGGGGCATCGCCTTGCTCGACGGCAGCCTGGGCGAGGCACTGGGCAAGCTCTACGCCGCCAAATATTTTCCGCCGCAAAACAAGACGCGCATGCAGACTCTGGTGCTGAATTTGCTCGAGGCCTACCGCCGCGATATCGACACGCTCGACTGGATGAGCGCCGACACGAAGGTCGGCGCTCAAGCCAAGCTGGCGAAGATGCTGCCGAAGATAGGCTACCCCGATCGTTGGCGCGACTATGGTGCGCTGCAGATTTCGCGCAGCGATTTGCTCGGCAACGTGGTGCGAGCCAACGGATTCGAATACCGGCGCAACCTCGCCAAGTTGGGCAAACCCGTCGATCGCAGCGAATGGGGCATGCATCCGCAAACCGTCAACGCATCCTACAACGCCACGCGCAATGAAATAACCTTCCCCGCGGCCATTCTGCAGCCGCCATTTTTCGACGCGGCCGCCGACGACGCGATGAATTACGGCGGCATCGGCGCTGTCATCGGCCACGAGATCAGCCACGGGTTCGACGACCGGGGCAGCCAATTCGATGCCGACGGCAATTTGCATGATTGGTTCACCAAAGCCGACCACGACAAATTCGCCGAAAAGACCAAGGCCCTCGTGGCGCAATACAGCACCTACGAGCCGGTCCCCGGCTACCGGGTCAACGGCGCGCTCACCCTCGGCGAGAACATCGGCGACAATTCCGGTCTGGCGATCGCCTACCAGGCCTATCGGATTTCGCTCGCCGGCCATGAGGCCCCGGGGATCGACGGACTGACCGGCGATCAGCGCTTCTATCTGGGATGGGTGCAGGTCTGGCGCGGCAAGGTGCGCGATGCGGAGGCGATCCAGCGCATCAAAACCGATCCCCATTCCCCGCCGGCGGTGCGCGGCACGGCGCCGCTGCGAAATCAGGCTGGCTTTTATGCCGCGTTCGGTTTAACCCCGGCCGACAAGATGTATTTGCCGCCGGATCAGCGCGTGAGTATCTGGTAAGCGTCAATTTACCGGCGCTCAACGGGCGGCAGGCTGCCGCGCCAAGTCATAACTGACTGAATATCAACAATAAAAAGACTTAGAAAGCGGCTGGCATAGAACTTGCTCGATCCACGGTGCGGCATATGCACGCGCTTTGGAATCCAGCTATGGCCGACGAATCTGGCGACGCTCCTCACCGACGGCCTGCGAAACAATCCGGCGGCTTCATGGCTACCGTGGTGAACGGGTTGGGCATTTTCGCGCTCACCTTAGGCGCGGTGGTGCTCGGCGGCTTCATCAACGCCGACCTGCATCCGCTGCCGGATCTGAAAATGGACAAGGACGGCAAGATCACGGCGATCGTACCCGCGCCGGTACCGGCCAGGGGCGCAGGAGGCGGAAGCGGCAAACCATGGGTCTATTACGCCATCGATCCGCCGCTGGTCGTGAATTTCGAGGATGGCTCGGCGGTGCGCTTTTTGCAAATCACCATGGAGATCATGGCGCACGACGAGAAGACCATCGACAGCGTGCAAAAGAACATTCCATTGATCCGCAACAATTTGCTGCTGCTGATGAGCAACCGCAGCTACCAATCGATGATGTCGCGCGAAGGCAAGGAAAAACTGCGTCAGGAGGCGCTTGCCGAAGTTCGTGCGGTGCAGAAGAAGGAAGGCGGTCCGGACGTGGACGACGTGCTGTTCACCAGCTTCGTGGTGCAATGATGGAGGAAAACCCGGCGCGCATCTCCAGCGAAGAGGTCGAGGCCTTGCTCGAGAAGACCGGCAAGGAGGCCGCCGCCGTGCGGCCGTACGATTTTGCCGCGCAGCGCATCAATCGCACCCAGCTGCCCTTGCTGGAAGAGATCAACAAGAATTTTGGCGATCGCGCCGGCGCTTCCCTGGCGGCATTGCTGGGGCGCGAAGTCAGCTTGCATTTCGATGCACTGGAATCGGTGAAGAGCGCCGACCTGCAGGCCTCCCTGCCGGTGCCGGCCACGATCGCCGTGGTGCGCCTCAAGCCCCTGCCGGGATTCGCCTATGTCAGCGTCGAACCGGCGCTGTTGTTGACGCTGCTGGACGGCTTCTTCGGCGGCTCGGGCCGCGCCAATGCCGATCCGCAAGCGGCAACCTCCCCCGCGGCACAACGATTTCTCGCCCTGATGCTGCGCAGCTTCGCGGCGGATTTCGCCGCCGCGTGGGCTGCCGTATCGCCGGTGGACTTGGAATTGGTGAGGCAAGAGACCAATCCGCGGTTGGTGCAATTGGGCGGCGCACTCGAGTCGGTAGTCGTCGCTAAATTTACCGTGGAGTTCGCCGCCCGCAGCGGCCGCATCGATTGGCTGCTGCCGGACTCCCTGCTCAGGCCCCTCCGCGAGGCGCTTGCCGGAGACGGCTCGCCTAAGTCGGCGCGCAAACAGGAAGCCTGGGCGCCGGTGCTCACGAACGCGCTCCAGGACGCGCAGCTCGATACGCGCGCCGTTCTTGCGCAAGCGAAAATCAGCTTGCGGGAGCTGGTGAGCCTCTCGCCCGGCGACATCATTCCCATCGACGCGCCGCAGCAGGTCACCTTGTTGGCCGGCGATGTGCCGCTGTATCGCGGCCGCTTCGGCATCTCGCAGGGGCGCAACGCCCTCAAAATTCTTCCAGGAGCCCCCGTATGAGCCCGCCCGATCCGAAAGCTGCCGCCATCGCGCGCGCGCAATTCAGCGACTTGGGTCCCGGTGCCGCCGGCGCCGGCGGACAGGAAATGAATCTGCAGTTGATTCTCGATGTCGCCGTCACGCTGGCGCTCGAGGTGGGCCGCGCCAAGATGTCGGTGCGCGACTTGCTGCAGTTGGCCCCGGGCGCGGTGGTCGAGCTCGATCGTTTGGCCGGCGAGCCGCTGGACATCTTGGTGAATGGCGTGCGCATCGCCCGCGGCGAAGTCGTGGTGATCAACGAGAAGTTCGGCATTCGCCTCACCGACGTGGTGAGTGAGACCGAAAGGATGGAGCACGCAAAATGACGGCGCTGGCGCAACCCGCCTCGCCGCTGTCGATCGGCAGCCTGACGCAGCTGAGCTTGAGCCTGGTGGCCATTGTCGCGCTGATCCTGGCCATCGGCTGGGTCTTGAAGCGCTTCAAGCTGAACGCGCCGCGCGGCACGGTCGATAGCGAGGTCCTCGATCAACTGAGCCTGGGGCCGCGCGAGCGCGTGGTGCTGGTTCGCATCGGCGAGGCACAAGTCCTGGTCGGGATCGGCGCCGGCGGGATGGTTGCCTTGACGCCCTTGGCCACGCCCATCTCGCTGCAGGCTGCCGGCCGCGCGCCGGCATTCGCCGACCGGCTGCGGGACATCATGAAGCGGGGCGGGACGCCATGATCGACGCGCGGCACCGGCATCGCGATCGCCTGATTGCCGGCGGGCTGGCCGTGTTGTTGCCGCTCAGCGCAAGCGCGCAGGCCGCGCTGCCCGCCATCGTCTTGAAGTCGGCCGCCGACGGCGTACAAACCTACTCGCTCACTTTTCAGATGCTGATATTGATGGCCCTGTTGACGCTGCTGCCGGCGATCTTGCTGGCGATGACGGCGTTTACCCGAATCATCATTGTGCTGTCGATACTGCGCCAGGCGCTCGGCATGGCGACCACCCCGTCGAATCAAGTGCTCACGGGACTGGCGCTGTTTCTGACTTTCTTCGTGATGGGCACCACCCTCGAACAATCGTACGCGTCCGGCATCAAGCCGTACATGGACGGTCAGCTCGCCGGCGAAGTGGCGGTCGACCGCACCGTGGCGCCCTTGAAGAAGTTCATGCTCGCGCAAACCCGCGAAAATGATTTGCAGCTGTTCTCGAAGCTTTCCGGCAAGCCGCAGTTCGCCGGCGCCGAGGACGTGCCGTTGTCGGTGTTGGTGCCGACGTTTCTCACCAGCGAGCTGAAGACTGCCTTCCAGATCGGCTTCATGGTTTTCATCCCGTTTCTGGTGATCGATCTGGTGGTCGCGAGCGTGCTGATGTCGATGGGCATGATGATGCTGTCGCCGGTGTTGGTGTCCTTGCCGTTCAAGATCATGCTGTTCGTCGTCGTCGATGGATGGTCCTTGCTGATCGGCACGCTGGCGTCGAGCTTTCATCAATGACGCCCGCGACCGTCATGGATCTGGCGCACAAGACGCTCATGGTCACCTCGCTGATCTGCGCGCCGCTGCTCTTGATCGCGCTGATCACCGGGCTGGCGATCGGCATGCTGCAGGCGGCCACGCAGATCAACGAGTCCACGTTGAGCTTCATTCCCAAGCTGTTGATGCTCGTGCTCACGTTGTTCGTCGCCGGGCCCTGGATCCTGCGGGTGCTGATCGATTTTACACATGATCTTTACGCCAGCATCCCGGCGATGATCGGCTAGCCGCATGCAGCCGTTGACCCTCAATGCCGCGGATGTCTCGACGTGGGTCGGCCGGATGTGGTGGCCGGTGCTGCGCATCGGCGGCTTTATTCTGGCGGCGCCCATCGCGGGCGCGAGAGTCGTGCCGGGGCTCGTGAAAATCGTGCTGATCCTGGCGCTGGCGTTGCTGCTGGGTCCGCTGATCCAGATCCCCGCCGGCTTGTCGATTTTTTCGGGCGCCGGGATGCTTGCCGCGGTGCTGGAGCTGCTCATCGGCGTGGCGATCGGCATGGTGGTGCGGGTCGCTTTCGAGGCACTGGTCTTTGCCGGCCAAAGCATCTCGCTCACCATGGGCTTGGGATTTGCGACGCTGGTCGATCCGCAGCGCGGCGCACCGGTGCCGGTGCTCGGGCAGCTGTTCATGATCGTCGGCACCCTGACCTACCTGGCGGTCGACGGCCACCTGCTGCTGCTCGGTGCCTTGGCACAGAGCTTTCATACCCTGCCCATCGGCGCGCATTGGGATACGGGCATCTTCTTGACGGTGGTGCTGTGGGGAGCACGGGTATTCGACACGGGACTCTCGATAGCGCTGACGGCCGTCATCGCGCTGGTGATCGTGAATCTGGCGCTGGGCGTCGTGACGCGCGCCGCACCGCAGCTGAGTCTATTCGGCATCGGTTTCACCATTACGCTGATGAGCGGCTTCTTGGTGCTGCTCGCGGGGCTCGGCGGCATCCTGTCGGGCATTTCCAGCCTGATCGACGGCGCACTGACGGCCGCGTCGGCTTTGGCCGGTTCGCCCACCGCGGGGGTGCCTTAGATGGCCGATCCGACATGGGCGGCGAGCGTACCGAAGCGCCTTCGCCGGATACAGCAGCCGCCGGCGCGCCGCCGCGAGTACCTGGACCCATGAGCGCGCGCGCAGCAGCGGCGACTGCCGGCGAATTCGCCCGCAACGGTCTGGGAGTGCCGGTGCTGGTGATGGTCGTGCTCGCCATGATGGTGCTGCCGCTGCCGGCATTTCTGTTGGACGTCTTTTTCACCTTCAACATCTCCCTGTCGCTGATGATCTTGCTGGCGGTGATTTACGCGCGGTGGGCGCTCGAGTTCGCGACGTTCCCAACCGTGCTGTTGGGCGCAACGCTGCTGCGCCTGGCGCTGAACGTCGCCTCGACCCGCATCGTGCTCATCAACGGCCACAACGGCGCGCTGGCTGCGGGCCACGTGATCGGCGCCTTCGGCCACTTCGTCGTCGGCGGCAACTATGCCGTCGGCATGGTGGTGTTCACGGTGCTCGTGATCATTAATTTCGTCGTGATCACCAAGGGTGCCGGACGCATCTCGGAAGTCAGCGCACGCTTCACCTTGGACGCGATGCCGGGCAGGCAAATGGCGATCGACTCCGATTTGAACGCGGGCATCATCACGCGGGCCGAAGCCATGGTCCGCCGGCAGGAAGTTCGCCAAGAAGGCGATTTCTACGGTGCGATGGACGGCGCCAGCAAGTTCGTCCGCGTCGATGCCATTGCCGGCATTCTCATCGTGTTCATCAACCTGTTCGGCGGCACCATCATCGGCGCGGCGCAACACGGCATGGCGCTCGCCGATGCGGGCCGCACCTATGCCTTGCTCACCATCGGCGATGGGTTGGTGGCGCAGATCCCGGCGCTGCTGTTGTCCGTCGCCATGGCCATCCTGGTGACGCGCGTCTCGCGCCCGCACGACATGAGCCGACAGATCGTGGCGCAGGTGCTGCGGCAGCCGCGGGCGCTTGGCGTCACCAGCGGCATCTTAGGGCTGCTCGGCATCATTCCCGGCATGCCGAACTTGGTATTTTTGGCGGTGGCAGCGCTCTGCGCGGCCGGCGCCTACCTATTGAGCAAACAGCCCGCGCCCCAGGACGCCGTCGCCGCGGCGCAGGCGACGTGCGCCGAGCACAAAGAATTGTCCTGGGATGATGTCGAGGCGGTCGATCCGATCGGTCTGGAAGTCGGCTATTGCTTGATCCCCTTGGTCGATCGCAATCAGGGCGGCGAACTCATGGGGCGCATCAAGGGCGTGCGCAAAAAATTGTCCGAAGAGCTTGGTTTCCTGGTTCAGGCGGCGCACATCCGCGACAACCTGGAATTGGGGCCGAATTCCTATCGCATCACCATCCTGGGGGCGCCGGTGGGTGAATCGGAAGCATTTCCCGATCGCGAGCTGGCCATCAATCCGGGACAGGTGTCGGGCACCATTCCAGGCTCGGCCACCCAGGATCCGGCCTTCGGCCTCGATGCAATCTGGATCGACAAGGTTCGGCGGGATCAGGCGCAGGCGCAGGGCTATACGGTGGTGGATGCCAGCAGCGTCATCGCCACCCACCTGAGCCATTTGCTGCGGCTGCACGCCCATGAATTGCTGGGCCATGAAGAAGTCCAGCAGTTGCTGAATCGCTTGGGCAAGTCCGCGCCCAGGCTCATCGAGGAGCTGGTGCCGAAGCTGCTGCCGATGAGCGTGATCGTCAAAGTGCTGCAGTATCTCTTGCTGGAGCGCGTGCCGATTCGCAACTTGCGCACCATCTGCGAGACCCTCGCGGAACATGCGCCGAGGACGCAGGATCCGGCCGTGTTGGTGGCCGCCGTGCGCGTTGCCCTCGGCCGCACCATCGTGCAAAACATCTGCGGGCTGCGCCAGGAGTTGCCGGTGATCACGCTGGACCCGGCGCTCGAGCAAGTGCTGCAAGACTCGATGGCCGCCGGCGGCGACGCGGCGCCCGGATTTGAGCCGGGACTCGCCGACAGAATTCACATTGCATTGGGCGACAACGCGCGCCGCCAGGATGCCGCGGGCGAACCCGCGGTACTCCTGGTCGCGCCGAAGATTCGCCCCTGGATTGCGCGCCTGCTGCGCCATTCCATGCCCTCATTGGCGGTGCTGGCCTACAACGAGATTCCGGAAAACCGCCGCATCCGCGTGATTGCAGCGGTGGGCCCCTAAAGATTTGGTTGATTCACGGAGGTAGACATGAAGATCAAACGATACACGGCGCCCAGCATGCGCGCGGCCCTGGTCCTGGTGAGGGCGGAGCAAGGAGCGGATGCCGTCATCCTGTCGAGCCGCCGCGGCGACGACGGCATCGAAGTCATCGCCGCCGTGGACTATGACGAGGCCTTGTTCGCGGACGCGAAACGACAGCCGAATGCGCCGCTGATCGCAGCTCCCGCTACCGCGCCGGCTGCGCCGACCCGCCCCGACGCCGCGGAATACAGCGCCATGCAGCGCGAACTGGCGGATCTGCGCCGCATGCTCGAGACCGGCTTGGCCGGCATGAGCTGGAACGACCGGCGCGGGCGTGAACCCCCGAAGGCATGCGTGTTGGATAAGCTGATGGCGATGGACATTGCGCCGGACGTGGCGCGAACCCTGGCCGAGCTCACGCCGCAGCGCTCGACCCCGGACAATCCATCGCTTAGCCCGCTGGCCTTGCTCGCCAGGCATCTGCCGATCGTGAACGACCCGACGTGCGTGGCCGGCGGCATGACCGCCGTGGTCGGTCCGACCGGGGCCGGCAAAACCACGACGATCGCCAAGCTCGCCGCGCGCTGGTGCATGCAGCACGGCTGCGAGGATCTGGCGCTCGTCAGCACGGACAGCTTTCGAATCGGCGCGCGCGAGCAACTGATGGCCTACGCGCGCATTTTGGGGGCGCCCATGCATGCCGCGAGCGGCGCCAAGGAATTGGCCCGCGTGCTCGAGCGGCTCCAGGACAAAAAGCTGATCTTGATCGACACCGCTGGCATGGGCCCGCGCGATGTGCGTCTCACCGAGCAGTTGGCGGCATTGAAGTACGGCGCCGCGCGCGCGCGCGTCCTGCTCGCGCTTCCGGCTCAAGCCGAAGGCCAGGCGCTCGATGAAATCGCCTGCGCCTTCGTACGCGTGAAGCCGGCGGCCTGCGTGCTCACGAAGGTGGATGAGGCGGCGAGTCTCGGTCCGGTCATTTCCACGGTGCTCAGGCACAAGCTCAAAATTGCCTACATTTGCGATGGTCAGCGCATACCGGAGGACTTGCACGCATCGCATCTGAAGCGCATCTGGCTGGTGCGGTCGGCTCGCAAGCTGGCGCAACGCTTGCCGGCGGCGCGCGATGGGGCATATCTCGCCCGCGATGTCGGCGGAGTGGCCGCCCATGCGTGATCATAAGCTTACGCCGGAACGAGCCCAGGCCCTGGCTGAACTCAATGCCACGCGTCCCGTCAAGGTCATTGCGGTGACCGGCGGCAAGGGCGGGGTGGGCAAGACCACGGTGTCCGCGAATTTGGCAGTGGCCATCGCCGCCTCGGGCCGGGACGTCATGCTGGTGGATGCGGACTTAGGATTGGCCAACGTGGACGTGGTGCTGGGATTGCACACCCGTTTTCACCTCGGCAATGTCATTCAGGGCCAGTGTGCGCTCGAGGACGCCATCGTCACCGGCCCGCACGGACTGCAAGTCGTACCTGCCGCCTCGGGCATCAAGCGCATGGCGACGCTGTCGCCGGCCGAACATGCGGAGATCATCCGCTCATTCAGCGATCTGTACCACCAGGTTGAGGTGCTGGTCGTGGATACGGCGGCGGGGTTGCATGACAGCGTCATGACCTTCAGTCAGGCGGCGCACCATGTGGTCGTGGTCGTTTGCGATGAACCGGCATCGATTACCGATGCCTATGCGCTGATCAAGGTCTTGAGCCGCGAGCACGGCGTGCAACGCTTCCAGATCCTGGCCAATCAGACCCGCCGGTCGGGGGAAGGGCCCGCACTCTTCCAGAAAATTAGGCGGGTCTGTGACCGATTTCTGAATGTGACCCTGGAGTTCGCCGGTTCCATACCGTTTGACGACTATCTGCGGCGGGCGGTGCAGCGGCAAACGGCCGTTGTGGATGCCTACCCGGCTTCTATTTCCTCCATTGCGCTCAAGAATCTGGCCCGCAAGGCAGATGGCTGGTCCATGCCCCAAGGGGCACGCGGTCACCTGGAGTTCTTTGTCGAACGCATGGTTGGCGCCAGGATCGCCCCCTCGACGGTGCTGCAATGAGAGCAAGCACACAGTACACGACCACTCAAAGGCGCGGTCCGAAACCGGGTGCGGATGGCCAGACTCCGCTGGATGAAGTGCCGCACCAGGAATTGGTGTTGCGGCACGCCGATTTGGTCAAGCGTATTGCCTACCACCTGGTCAGCCGCATGCCGCCGAACGTGGAAGTCGATGACTTGATTCAATCCGGGATGATCGGCCTGCTGGACGCGGCCAAGCACTACTCGGCCACCAAGGGCGCAAATTTCGAAACCTACGCCGGCATCCGCATCCGCGGCGCCATGCTCGACGAGGTGCGCAAAACCGATTGGACGCCGCGCTCCGTGCATCGAAACATGCGCGAGATGGCCGATGTGATCCGCAAGATCGAGAACGCCAAAGGCCACGACGCAACGCCGACCGACATTGCCGAAGGCCTCGGCGTGCCCATCGAGGAATATCACAAGCTGGTGCAGGACGCCGCGAGCTGCCGGCTGTTCAGCTTCGACCAGATGGGATCGGGCGAGGATGAGTCGAGCCCCGCCGATCATGCGCGCGATGCAGGACCCGGGCCGCTGGATGATATCGAGGACGCCGGATTTCGCGGGGCGCTCTGCGCCGCCATCAATGTGCTGCCGGAACGCGAGAAACTGGTGCTCTCTCTGTATTACGACGATGACATGAATCTGCGGGAAATCGGCGAAGTGCTCGAGGTCTCGGAATCGCGCGTCTGCCAGATCCACGGCCAGGCTCTGGTGCGCCTGCGGGCGCGATTGTCGGAGTGGCTGTCGCCGGCCTGATCCCATGGATATCTTAAGCATCATCGGCATCGTGCTGGCGTTCATATCGATCATCGGCGGCGCGATCATGAAGGGCAGCAGCGCCGGCGCGCTGGTCGGCAGCGCGGCCTTCGTCATCGTCGTCGTCGGCACGCTGGCCGCCAGCCTGGTGCAAACGCCCATGGCGACTTTTCTGCGTGCCTTCAAAATCGTTTCCTGGGTGTTCAAGCCGCCGGTCAATAATCCCGAAGGTATGATCGAAAAAATAGTCGGATGGAGCAACATTGCGCGCAAGCAAGGGTTGCTCGGCTTGGAATCGGCGGTCGAAGGGGAGCAAGACGGATTTCTAAAAAAGGGCTTGCAGTCACTGGTGGACGGCAGCGAGCCGGACGCCATCCGCTCCAGCATGGAGATCGAATTGGACACGATGGAGCACTTCGACACCCAGGCCGCCCAGGTTTTCGAATCCATGGGCGTGTACTCGCCGACATTGGGCATCATCGGCGCGGTGATGGGACTGATGGCCGTCATGCAGAATCTCAACGACCCTTCGAAACTCGGGCACGGCATCGCCGCGGCCTTTATCGCGACGATTTACGGCATCGCCCTCGCCAATCTCTTGTTCCTGCCCATGGGCAACAAGCTCAAGGCGGTCATCCATGGCCAATCGCAGGTTCGGACCATGGTCATCGAGGGACTCATTGCCATCGCGCAGGGCGAGAATCCGCGCAACATCGAATCGAAATTGCACGGCTACTTTCATCACTGACCCGGTATGGCCCGCAGGAAAAAGCACGAAGAGCATATGAATCACGAAGCGTGGGCCATCCCGTACGCGGATCTGGTGACGCTGTTGTTCGCTCTGTTCACCGTGATGTATGCGATGTCCTCGGTCAACGAGGGGAAGTTTCGCGTGCTGTCCGACGCCATGATCGCGGCCTTCAACGGCGCGCCGCGCAGCATGCGGCCTTTGAACCTGGGCCGGATGGATCCGGGCAAGGGCGGCGAGAGGCCCTTGACCGGTATCACGCCCACGGCATTGATCAAGATCACCAGCCAGCAAGCCTCCGCGCAAGCGCTTGCCCCGCCCCTGCCCCGGGAGATTCCCGGATCTCTGAGTCGCATGGAGCACGAGGTGCAGGAGGCGATGCGTGCCCTGATCGACGCCAAGCTGATTACCGTGCGGCGCGAGAGCATGTGGCTGGAAATCGAGATCAACACGGATATTTTATTTCCGAGCGGCTCGGGTGGATTTTCGGCCTCGGCCGAACCGGTGCTCGACAAGCTGGCGGAAGTCTTGAAGCCCTTTCCCAATCCGATCCGCGTCGAGGGCCATACCGACGATCGGCCGATCCACACCGCCGCCTTTCCCTCCAATTGGGAATTGTCGGCGGCCCGGGCGGCCAGCGTCGTGCATCAGTTCACCAAACAGGGCATCGACCCGTTGCGGCTCGAGATCGTCGGCTTCGGCGAGTTTCATCCCCGCCAGGCGAACAGGTCCGCCGAGGGCCGCAACGCAAATCGACGGGTTGCCATTTTGGTGCTCGAGGCCGTGTCCGCGATGGATGCACCGAGCGCGAGGAGCACCACGGACACACCGGCGACCGTTGCGCCGGGTATCGAATGGGCTGATGCCGGCAGCGCCGCCGATCGCCTGTTGATGCGAGTGCCGCCCACCGATCTTGAAAAGACGGTCTTGACCAAGCACCTGAAAGCGATCGAACCGGGGAAGCCGGCGGTAACCGAAAAACCCGCCGGACCCGAAAAGCAGGCCGGGCCCGGGCAGCCAAACGCAGGATCCCCCATATCTCCCTGAGCCAGGTCACGCGATGAGTGAAGTCGACCGCTTAAGCAATTCAGGCCTTTTCCCGGCGCTTTTTTTTGGCTTTGTCGCATTGCGCCCAAACGCTGTCATGAGCGCGATCAGGCAGCCTCCGACCGCCCAGAAGACTCCACCGCGCAACGCGGTCGGATCTTCTGATTCACGGTCTTGCCGATCTTTGTGGTGGCGACCTCCAGATCGTATTGCGCTTGGAGGTTCTGCCAAACTTGTGCGCTGGTACCAAAATATCGCGCGAGTCGCAGAGCCATTTCGGCGGTTACATTACGCCGTCGCGCGACCAGCTGCGTGACCGTCGGCCGAGACACGCCGAGTTCTTTGGCCAAGCGATAGGCCGTGAGACCAAGCGGCTGGAGAAAGTCGTTGCGCAGGATGTCGCCCGGATGCACGGGATGAAGTTTTTTGGCTGCCATAGTTGAGTACTCTTTAAATAAGTCAGTGGTAGTCGACGATTTCCGCGTCGAGCGCTTCGCTGTCCTTCCACACAAAACACACTCGCCACCGCTGGTTGATGCGGATGCTGTGTTGGCCTTTGCGATCACCCTTAAGTGCCTCGAGCTGATTCCCCGGCGGCACGGCCAAGTCTCCGAGAGTCGCCGCTGCGTCGAGGTACTTAAGCTTCTCGCGCGCACGCTGCTGAATCTTTCCGTCAACACCTTTCACGAACTCGCCGCGAAAAATCGCTTCCGCCCGCTTGTCCTTGAAAGAACGAATCACTCGCCAATAGTAACGTGACTCGTTCCTAGTGTCTAGAGTTCGGCTGAACGTGGCCGGATCGGCTGAACCACGCCGCTGAGATTGGGCGGTATGGCTCGAGGCCATGCGCAATTTTCGGAGCGAATCCAACGTCGAACCAGCCCTGTTGATTTTCTTTCATGAACCGCTCGAACGGCCGGTAAACTGGAAGGAACGTATCCTCGTCATGAGTGATGCGAGAATTCGAACGGCGAATCTTAAGATCAAACTGGGCGGACCCCGATGAAATATTGCCTCTGCGCGATTTCCATGATGGCGTGCATCGCCGCTTCGCGGAGCCTGGGTGCTCCTGCGGCCAATACTCCCTCGACCGCTGTTGTTCCCTCGGGTTTATCGCTCGAGAAAATCATGGCCGACCCCGACTGGATCGGACCTCCGGTTCGAGATGCGTATTGGTCGACCGACGGCCGCGCGGCCTACTACTCGCTGAAGCGCATCGGCTCGCCCGTTGCGGATCTGCATCGCATCGATGTCGCAACCGGCCAGGATCAGGTGGTTGATGCCGCCGCCATGGCGAATGCCGATGGGCCCGCGGTTTACGACCGCGCCGCCAAGCACGCGGCCTTCATACGCAATCACGATGTTTTTGTGCGCGATCTGGCCACCGGTCGATTGACGCAGGTCACGCGCACGCCGCAATCGAAGAGCAATCCGAATTTTTCGGCGGACGGCCGGCTCTTGAGTTTCCGCATCGACCAGGACTGGTTCGTGCACGACCTCGGCAGCGGAATAACCACGCCCGCAGCCATCGTCAAGGCGCAGAAGGACCCGAATGCGCCGCCGGCCGTGGATGATTTGCGCGAGATGCAGCTGCGCACGTTTTCCACTTTGAAGAAAATGCATGACGACGCCGAGACCTTGCGCAAACACAACGAGGCGCTGCAGAGAGCCGATCCGACCCGCGCCGTGCTGCCATTTTTTCTCGGCGACGAGGTGGTCATTCGCGACACCGAACTGTCGCCGGATGCGCGCTGGCTCATCGTCGTGACCGAACCGAAATCCCACCTCAGGGGCCGGGAAGGGCAACTGACGCGCTATGTCACCGAGTCGGGCTATGAGGAATTCGAAAAGGAACGCCTGCGTGCCGGGCGCAACCCGCCGGCGCCGCAATCCTTGACGTTGCTCAATCTCGCGGACCACACGATGCACGCGCTGGCGCTCGAGAATCTGCCTGGGATCTATGATGACCCGCTGCAAGCCGTGCGCGAGGAGAACGCCAAGGCGAAGGCCGCTCCGCCACCGTCAAGCGACCAACAGGCAAGCGGCGACCAGAAGGCAAGCGGCGACCAGAAGGCAAGCGGCGAGAAAAAAGCGCGCGGGGTCTGGGTGATCAACGATGAGCCGGATGCGAGCAGCGGCGGCATCATTTGGAGCGCCGATGGCGGCGCGCTCGGCATCGAGATCCATGCGATCGATCACAAAGATCGGTGGATTGTGAGCGTTGATCTGGCCAACTACACGCTGGTCCCGCAGCACCGCTTGACGGATGCCGCATGGATCGACCGCTCCTTCAACGAGTTCGGCTGGCTCAATGACAATCGCACGCTGTGGTACGAATCCGAAGAGTCGGGTTTTGCCCACTTGTATACGAAGGCGCCCAATGGCGCCCCCCGAGCCCTGACGCAAGGCCGATTCGAGGTATCGAGCCCGCAGCTCTCCGAGGACGGACGTTGGTTCTACGTGCTTGGTAACGAAGCGGCGCCTTACTCTTATGACGTTTATCGGGTCCCCAGCGGCGGCGGTGAGTTGCAGCGGGTGACGAGGCTCGAGGGGGTTGAGAAAGTTGCGGTGGATCGAAGCGGCAAGCTGCTGCTGCTGAGCCATTCGACGCCGTACCTGCGCACGCAACTCTCCGTGACCAAAGCCGATGGTTCCGGCGCGCCCCGCTCGTTGACCGATACGCGAACCGCCGAATACAAGGCGATGAGTTGGATCCAGCCCGAAATCGTGAAGGTTCCGTCGAGCCACTTTGGCGGCGTCATTTACGCCAAGCTCTATCGCGACGCCGGCAGCAGGGCTTCGGCGAAAAAACCGGCGGTGCTGTTTGTCCACGGGGCGGGATACCTGCAAGACGTGCACCTGCGCTACACGTACTACTTTCGCGAGCAGATGTTCAACAATCTCTTGGCGCATCGAGGCTATGTGGTGCTCGATATGGATTACCGCGCATCGGCCGGCTATGGCCGCGACTGGCGCACCGCGATTTACCGGCAGATGGGGCATCCGGAGTTGGAGGACCTGCTCGACGGCAAGCGATGGCTGGTCGAACAGGCCGGTGCCGATCCAAAACGCCTCGGTGTTTATGGGGGCTCCTACGGCGGCTTCATGACGTTGATGGCCTTGTTTCGCGCGCCGGGGGAGTTTGCGGCCGGCGCCGCGCTGCGTCCCGTGACCGATTGGATGCAGTACGACCACGAGTACACCGCGGGCATCTTGAACGACCCGCAGGTCGACCCGATCGCCTATGCGCGTTCGTCACCGATTGAATTTGCCGCCGGCTTGCAAGATGCACTGCTCATTTGCCACGGCGTGATCGACGACAATGTGTTGTTCGCGGATTCGATGCGCCTGTACCAACGGCTGATCGAATTGCACAAGGACAATTTCAGCATGTCGCCGTATCCGCTCGATCGCCACGGATTCGCCAATGCCGATTCCTGGCTCGACGAATACAAGCGAATTTACCGGCTGTTCGAAGCGAATCTGCGGTAGCGCTGAGCGCGGCGGCGGGCGGGCATTCGCCCCGGCCGGGACCGCTTACTTGCCGGCGATATCCGCAGCCGCCCGCGAAAGTATCGCGCCGATGCGCAGCTGTTCCTCACGCGAACCGTGCCATTTGTCGGCCAGCGTCATTTTGAGATCGCGCCAGGCGCGATGCAGTTCACGCGACCCGCGCCGCTCGTGGTCCGGCGCCTCGCCGCTTTCCTCCGCGTCGAGCGCCCGGCGCACGCGGTCCATGCGCTCGCCGACCCGGCCGAATTGCGCCAGCAGGGCGTCCGCGGCGGATAGGTTCTTGGCGAGGTGCGCCTTGCCCGGCTCGGTGATGCTGTACAGTTTTCGGGCGCCTTCGACGGCCACGGTCGCGTGGCCGAGCTCCTCAAGGTAGGTCAAGGCCGGATAAACCATGCCGGGGCTCGGAACGTAGAAGCCCTTCGAGCGTTCCTCCAGGTCCTTGATGATTTCATAGCCATGGCGCGACTTTTCGTCGAGCAACTTGAGGATGAGGAGCTGCAGATCGCCGGAGCCGAGTTTTCGGCTCATGCCAAATCCGCGGCCGCCCATGCCGCCGCCTTGCATGAAATCCCTTCCAAAGGGTCCGAACCCCTGGCCGCGGTGGCGCCCGATACAGTGATAAAAATGCAGCATGCTATCTCTCGATATGTTTTAAAATATATCTTACGATAGTTATATCTTACGATAGTGTCAAGGGCGCACGAAAGAGGCGTGCCAGACGCATCGTCATATTGAGTTTGGCCCCGACTTTGCATTGACACTCAGTGACGCGCACCGCAAAATACGCGGCTCATTTTAGGGAGGGGTACCCAAGCGGCCAACGGGGGCAGACTGTAAATCTGCTGGCTTATGCCTTCGTAGGT
>Ga0210403_10000169_pt1 | contig 72750 bp, 65 predicted proteins | sample IncBWC19MmetaG_FD_150863 | JGI IMG/M metagenome (GOLD analysis project Ga0210403, IMG submission 150863) | Forest soil microbial communities from Barre Woods Harvard Forest LTER site, Petersham, Massachusetts, United States - Inc-BW-C-19-M | ecosystem: Environmental > Terrestrial > Soil >...
TCCGCATTCTTCGCATTCCAGATGGTCTTCGCGGTTCGGAATGATGATCGAGTGTGCCCCGCGCATGCCCACGCCGAGCGCCTTCACATCCATGCCTTCATCGCAAACGCGCACGCAACGGAAACACAAAATGCAGCGGGGAGCATCGTAATAGACCAGGTCCGACCATTTTTCTTCGGGCCGGTGAATCTTTTCTTCCACGAAACGGCTGGTGTCCGCTCCGTAGCGGAAAACCATGTCCTGCAATTCGCACTCGCCGCCCTTGTCGCAGACCGGGCAATCGAGCGGATGGTTGCTCAGCAAAAACTCCAGCATGAATTTGCGCGCGTTGCGGACCGCCTCCGTGTTGGTGCGCACCACCATGCCTTCGGCGACCACCTGCGTGCACGCGGTTTGCAGTTTCGGCGCCTTTTCCACTTCAATCAGGCACATCCGGCAGGCCGCCTGCAGAGTCAGTCCCGGGTAGTAGCAGAACGACGGCACTTCTGTCCCCAGACGCCGGGTCGCTTCAATCACCAGCGTTCCGGCGGGAACTTCTACATCGCGGTCGTCAATCTTCAGATGAACAAGTTTCGTTTCAGCCATGAGTCCCTATCGCGCACCGAGCAACGTTTCAGCGGCTTTGTTGTAGGCACAACGTCCTTGCAAATGATCCTCAAACTCGCTGCGGAATTTCTCCACGATGCTGATCGTCGGCATCGCCGCGGCGTCTCCCAGCGGGCAGAACGTCCGCCCCAGCATGTTCTTCGAAAGTTCGCCGATCAGGTCGATGTCTTCCGGACGTCCCAGGCCAGCATGAAAACGATTAAGCATCTTCTCCAGCCAGCTCGTTCCTTCACGGCACGGAATGCACCAGCCGCAGGATTCATGCGCGTAAAAATGCATAATCCGGCGCGCCATGTCCACCATGCAGGTGTCTTCGTCGATCACCACCATGCCGCCGGAGCCGAGCATCGAGCCGGCCTTGGCCACGGTGTCGTAGTCCATCGCGATATCAATTTCGTCGGCCTTGAAAACCGGGCACGAGCTTCCGCCGGGAATCACGGCCTTCAGTTTCTTACCATTGCGCATCCCGCCGGCCATTTCGTCGATGAACTTCTTCATGTTCATGCCCAGCGGAATTTCGTAGATGCCGGGCTTGTTCACATGTCCGGCAACGCACAGCAGGCGCGTGCCGCCATTCTTCGGTGTGCCGCGATTCGCGTAAGCCTCGCCGCCCTCCAGAATGATCGCAGGGACCGCGCTTAGCGTCTCCACGTTATTGATGATCGTCGGGCAGCCATACAGGCCGACAACGGCAGGGAAGGGAGGCTTGATGCGAGGATTCCCGCGCTTGCCTTCGAGCGATTCCATCAGCGCCGATTCTTCGCCGCATTCATAAGCGCCAGCGCCTGTGTGAATCAGCAAATCAAAATCAAACCCAGACCCAAGAATATTCTTGCCCAGGTACCCGCGCTCGTACGCCTCGGCGAGCGCCCCGTCCACAATGTCCAGCACGTAGCGGTATTCGCCGCGGATGTAAATGTATCCGTTGTGGGCATTGATGGCGCGGCCCGCGATGGTAATGCCTTCGATCAACTGGTGCGGATCCATTTCCATCAGCGGCCGGTCCTTGCACGTCCCAGGCTCTGACTCATCCGCATTGCAGATCACGTACTTGGGCTTCGGCGAATCCTTCGGTACAAACGACCATTTCAAGCCCGTCGGAAAGCCAGCGCCACCACGGCCGCGCAGGCTCGATTTCTTGACCTCGTCAATGATCGACTCCGGCGTCATCTGCTTCAGCGCCTTGTCCAGCGCCTGATACGCCCCGTGCTGCAGCGCCACATCTATCTTGTGCGAATCCTTGATGCCCCACTTCTTGCTGATCAGCGGCGTCTCCAGCTTGGCCCGCTCGTGCAGCGCCCCGCTGATCACACCCTGCGGCTCCGGCTTTTTCCCTTTGTCCAGATCCTCGATCAGGCGATCCAGCTTCAGTGGCGTAAGGTTTTCGTAGAAATCGTAGTTCACCTGGATCGCGGGAGCCCCTGTGCATGCGCCGATGCACTCCACTTCTTCCAGCGAGAACACTCCGTCCTGGGTCACCTCTTTGTGCCCAATCTCCAGCCGCTTCTTTGCATGTTCCAGCAGTTCTGACCCGCCGCGCAGCATGCATGCGATGTTGGTGCAAACCTGCACGTGGTGCTTGCCGATTGGTTTGCGGTGCAGCATGGAATAAAATGCCAGCGTCTCTTCCACCTGCACGTTGTTCAGGCCTAGGCGCTTCGCGATCTCAGCGATCAGCTCATCCGTAACGGCGCCGAGTTCGTCCTGCCCGTACATCAGCATCGGGATCAGCGCGCTGCGCTTCACCGGATAACTGTTCTGGAGTTTGTCGAATTTGGCGGCGAGTTTTGGGCTAAGTTCCATAGGAATTATCGGTCCACTTCTCCAAGCACGATATCAATCGTTCCGATCGACGCCACGGTATCGGCGATCAATTGTCCCTTCACCATCATCGGCAGCGCCTGCAAATTCACAAACGAAGGCCCGCGGAAATGCACGCGCAGCGGTTTGGGAGACCCGTCACTGGCGATAAAACATCCCAACTCTCCGCGCGGCGATTCCACGGCCACGTAAACCTCGCCCGACGGCGGCGAAAAACCTTCCGTGAAAATCTTGAAATGATAGATCAGCGCTTCCATCTCCGTCTTCATCTTCTCGCGCTGCGGCGGCACAATGCCCGGAGCTTCGGACTTGATCGGCCCCTGATCTGTAATCTTGTCCATCGCCTGGCGAACGATCTTTAAGCTTTCGCGTATTTCCTGCACGCGCACCAAATAGCGCGCAAAGCAATCCGATTCCGTGCGCGTCGGCACATTGAACTCAAACTCTTCATACGACGAATAAGGGAACGCCTTGCGATTGTCGAATGCTACGCCCGCCGCGCGCAGGCCCGGGCCCGTTGTACTCAGCGCAATCAAGGTTTCCGCCGGCAAATAACCCACGCCTTTCAAACGTCCATGCCAAATCCGGTTATTGGTAAGCAGTTCTTCGTACTCATCGATGCGCGCCGGCATCATGTCCACAAAGCGCTTCACCAGTTCACGCCAGCCCGCCGGAGGTTCCAGCGCCAGCCCCCCGATGCGGATGTAACTGGTCATCATGCGTTGCCCGGCAAAACGTTCGAAAATCTTCAGAATCTCTTCGCGCTCGCGGAAGCAATAGAGCATCACCGACATCGCGCCCATATCGAGCGCATGGGTTCCAAGCCACACCAGATGCGACGAAATCCTCTGCAACTCCACCATCATCACCCGGATGTACTGCGCCCGCTTGGGAATCTCCAGGTTCAGCAGCTTTTCCACCGCCAGGCAGTAAACCAGGTTATTCCCCAGCGGATTCAGGTAATCCATGCGGTCGGTCAGCGTGATCGCCTGCGAATACGTCTTGTCCTCGCAGCTTTTCTCAATGCCCGTGTGCAGGTAACCGAGGTCCGGCACTGCCGTCACCACGTTTTCCCCATCCAGCTCCAGCAACACGCGCAAAACTCCGTGTGTGGATGGGTGCTGCGGCCCCATATTCAGGACCATTGTCTTCGATGTGCCGATTGCTGTTTCAACCGTTGTCATGGGTGTCAGCCCGCCAGGCGGAATCTAGCGCTTGCCCTCCACCGGAAAATCCCGGCGCAGCGGCGCTCCTTCAAACTCATCTGGCAATAAGATGCGCCGCAAATCCGTATGGCCTTCAAATCGTATGCCGAACAGGTCGAAAATCTCCCGCTCCATCCAATTGGCCCCGGGCCACACCGGTTCCAGCGAATCGATTTCCGGCTGCTGGCCGCTGACGCTGGTGCGCAGGCGAATTCGCGCCAGCCGGGGAATCGAAAGCAGTTGATAGTTCAATTCGAAGCGCGGCTCATTCGGAAAACGGTCCACGCACGTGGCGTCGCTCAATTGGTTGAAATTCAGCTCGGGATCGGTTTTGCACTGCTCCGCGGTGGCAAGCAGCAGCCTGTGGGGAACAACGATGGTCGTTTCGCCGCGATATTCGATCACCTGCGCGACGCTTTCGGACTTCCACGCGCGGAGGCGGTCGATTACAACACCAGCATTTGCATTAGCGAGCTGCGGCACGTTAATGGGTCCTTGAAGGGCGACTAGCCTTACTTCTGCGATTTATTCCAGTCGAAAGCGCCCTTCTTCAAGAGATAGAAGTAACCGACCAACAGGATGGCGACATAGATCATCATTTCCATGAAGCCAAACATCTTGGTCTTTGGATCGCGTACCAGGTCCTTGAAAATGAAAGCCCAGGGGTAAAGAAAAATGGCCTCCACGTCGAACAGAATGAAAACCATGGCTACCAGATAAAATTTAACCGAAAAAGGCTCGCGAGCATCTCCGCTTGGCGTGATGCCGCATTCATACGGCTGCTGTTTTGCTTTATTGGGCCGTCTCCATCCCACGAACGTCGAGAGGGTAATCAGCAAGCCGGCAAGGAAAGCAGCCACCAGCAGGTGTATTACTAGGGGAAGGTACGCTTCTAGGCCGGTAGGCGTCATATGCAAAGCGTTATAATAGCGAGTGGGGAGCCACGCGGTCAAATACTCCCGCAAAAAAACTTGTGGCGCGTGTGGCATATACTGCGGGTGTAACTTGGCGCGTCTGCGAACATAGAGGAAGCTGATGGTCTTCGGGCACAACTCCAATCTCAAACTCGGATCGAACACATTGCATGTGCAAACCGAAGATCGCGGCGCAACACACGCCCTGATCGACACCACCGTCTATTTTCAGGGCCGCGTGCTGCATCGCCGCACCAACAACTACCACGATCTCCTCCCAATGAATGAAGCGAACCAGCAGGTGCTAAAGTCGCGTGTGGATGAACAGCACCGCACCGTGCTGGAAGCAATCCGCAGCGGCCAGTTGCAACTCCCGATACCTCAGCCCACTTCCGCTTCAGCGAACGCCGGTCCAGGCCATCTCCATCAAGCGGGGACCAACACTGAAAAGCCGCCCGCCGTTGCCGCACAACCACCGAAATTGGTTGTGGAACTTTTGAACGCGCGCTCCTGGCTCTCAGGAAAACAGGCCACGCTTCACCTCGTGGTTAAAGAGGGAGGTGGAGCAAACATTGCGGGCGCAAGCGTCACTGCCGAAATCGAAGGCAGCGCCGGGCATCCACCCTTCTCAAGCCACACCGGAGAAGGCGGCCAGGCCACCATCATCTTCGAAATGCCCAAGCTGACTGGCGCCGAGCCCGCGCTGGTCATCCGCGCGGAAGTAAACAAAGCCACCGCGCATCTCCGCTTTTCCTTGCGTGCGAAACCCCGTGTTCCCGCGGTATGATCAACATATGGCGAACGAAATCCACGTTCAGGTAAACGGTGAAGCGAAGCAATTGCCGCCCGGCACCAGCGTGCGCGCTCTTCTCGACCACCTTGGCCTTAACCCAGGCCGCGTAGCCATAGAGTACAACCTGGAAATCCTGCCCAAACCCAAATGGGACTCAACGCAGGTAGCCCCAGGTGACCGCCTCGAAATCGTCCAATTCGTAGGCGGCGGCTAACTCTTACTTTTGAGTGCGGAAGCGAAGCTTCCGCTTTTACGGAGTAAACTCCATCACCAATCCTTCCCGTCTCAACCAGTTCCAACAACGCCCACGAACTTCTTCTCACTCACTTCCGCAAAAACTTCTTCCACGGCTTCCAATAATATTTCGGCCATCCCTGCCGCACTCCCTTGTGGTCATAACCCGGCACTCCCACGTGGACCAAATCCACTTGCGCCCCGCCTGCCACCTTGTTGAACGTCAGAATCAAAATCGACCAATCCTCTTTCTTCCAATGCGTCGCCCGCCAACGCTGCACAATCTGCCGGTCCGGAACAATCAGCAGATTCTTTCCTTGCAACATTCCAGCGAATGCCCGAAACCTTCCGCCAGACTTACGGCTGACATGCGCCGTCATGCCTGTAGATTGTGAATGTTTCTTGGAGTCGAGATACATTTCAAAAAGTGTGTGCGGCGTCGTGCGGAAGCGTACCGACTGTTGGATGACCGGCGTCATGGTGCCTCACCTGCGTGGATAACAGAAAACCTACACGCCCTCGAGCAGGTGCCCCATCTTACGCTTTTTGGTTTGCAGGTAGACTCGCGAAATCTTCGACAGTCGTGGCTGGCACGGCACGCGCTCCACCACGCGAATGCCCGCCGATTCAAGCTGCTTGATCTTGTCGGGGTTGTTGGAAAGCAGCCGGATGCGCGTCACGCCCAGCTTCTTCAGTATCTTTGCGGGGAATTCGTACTCCCGCGCGTCCGCCGCGAACCCCAGCGATTCGTTGGCCTCCACCGTGTCCATCCCGCCGTCCTGCAATTCATAGGCGCGCAGCTTGTTCATCAAGCCGATGCCGCGCCCTTCCTGCGGCAAATACAACAAAATCCCCGACGGCGCTTCGGAGATTTTCTTCAGCGAAAGCTCCAGTTGTGCCCGGCAATCGCAGCGAAGGGAAGTCAGCACGTCCCCCGTGAGGCATTGCGAGTGCACCCGCACCAGCGGCGCAACGCGGACCTGCAAATTTCCGCGCACCAGCGCCACCGCCTCTTCCTGCGGCCCGCGCCCTTCGAACCCGTAAATAGTGAACTTTCCGAACTTCGTGGGAAGCACCGCTTTCGCAGCCAGGCTTGGGGAGCCTGCGATTCCATGCGTACGCTTATTAGTAGTGGATTTTTTCGCCATGGGAAAAGTTAAGTATAGCAGGCGCCGCAATTCCCACACGAAGGGCTCAGCATTCCGCTCGAGATTCATTACAATAGGATGGGATTTGGCCGGAGTTGGCCGGCGCGTGTCGCGCACCATGGATACCACACTTTCCATCCGCGAGCTTCTCTTCACCCTCCTGTTAAAGGTAGGCGTGGCCTCATCCATCGCCGCCCTCCTCGCCCGCTGGAACACCTTCCGCCGCGTGCTCTTCACCGAAGAGCGCGACCCCGACCAGAAATTGAAGCTGATGCTTTTCATGACCCCGCCACTCATCGTCGGCGTCACCCTCCGCCTAGTCAGCCCTTACTACCGCTTTGCCGATCTGTCTCTCGAAGGCGCGTTCCTGATGGGCTTGCTCGGCGGCCGCGTTGTCGGCCCCATCGGTGGCGCCATCATCACTATCCCCGCGCTGATGGCACACGAATGGCTCGGCATGCCCGCGGCCGCAACCGCTGGGTTGCTCGGCGGCCTGATTCGCCAGGTGATTCCCGACAAGGAAGCGCTCTGGAACTTTGGCCCATTCACCTTTCTGAATATTCCCAAAGCGTTGATGCGCATGATCCGCGATACCGAAATCATGTGGGAAATGTTGCCTCTTCTTACATGCGTCGGCCTTGAACTCGGCCGCGTCGCGCTGGTCGAAGCCACCAAGCCCAAGTGGCTTTTCGCCCTCGATCCGCACTGGAACTGGCAACTCGCTCTGGTCCTTATCGCCACGCTAATGTCTGTCGCCGCTCCCCTGAAAATCTGGAACAACACCCGCATCGAGATGAACCTCGAGCGCCACCAGCAACTCCTGCTGCGCGCCAGGATGGATGCCCTGTCTAGCCAGATCAATCCGCACTTCCTCTTCAACACGCTCAACACGGTCTCCGCGCTCATCCGGATCGATCCCGATTCCGCCCGCGGCGTGGTCCTGAAGCTCAGCAACATCCTCCGACGCCTGCTGCGCAAGCACGAAACCTTCGTGCCCCTGCGCGAAGAACTCTCCTTCATCGACGACTATCTCGACATCGAAGTCGCCCGCTTCGGCCACGACAACCTCGACATCGTCAAAGAAATCGACGAAGTGACTCTCGAAACCTTCATCCCCAGCATGCTGCTGCAGCCCATGGTCGAAAACAGCCTCAAACACGGCCTTGCGCCAAAGCTAGAAGGCGGCCGCATCCTCCTTCGCACCACCAGCAAAAACGGACGCTTGCAGATCGAAATTGCCGACAACGGCGTCGGCATCTCCGAAGAAAAAATGCCCCACGTCTACGTCGAAGGCATTGGCCTCAGTAACGTCCGCGAGCGCCTGCGCGTCCTCTACGGCGAAGATTTCCAACTCGACATAGAAAGCCACGAAGGGCAGGGAACCACCATCCGCATCGACGTCCCCGAACTGGCCCCCGCCATCCCCGAAGTCAGCGTGTTCTAACTCCCAATCGCCAAGTCCCGTTGTTGTAGCGGCCGCCTTCCGAGGCGGGTGCCGTTGACTTTGTAGTGGCCGAACTTCAGCTCGGCCAGTCCTCCAGCCTCAAACGCCTTCTCCCAACCCCCCCGAAAAATCCCCTTGACACCCGCATGCCATTTCTGTATATTCTGTTGTAACAGAAATGACAGACACGACCAAACCAACGCTCACTCCCGTAGCCCAGAAATTCATCCTCCACTGGGGCGAAATGGGCACCAAGTGGGGCATCAACCGCACCGTCGCCCAGGTGCACGCTTTGCTTTTCCTTTCGCCACATCCGTTGCCCGCGGATGAGATTTCGACCACGCTCTCCGTGGCCCGCTCCAACGTCAGCACCAGCCTCCGCGAATTGCAGGGCTGGGGCATCGTCAGCCTGGTTCACGTGCTCGGCGACCGCCGCGACCACTTTCAGACCACCAAAGACGTCTGGGAAATCTTCCGCACCGTTTCCGAAGAACGCAAACGCCGAGAGATCGATCCGACGTTGCGGGTCCTTGCCGAATGCGTGCAGGAAATTAAGGCGGCGCCGGCTGGAGACGCCTACACGCGCGAGCGCCTGGAAAGCATGCTCGACTTCCTCACTGTTATGAGCGGCCTGTTCGAAGAAATCCTCCGCATGCCCGTTGGCGCCCTGAAAGGTGTGGGCAAACTGCGCGGCAAAGTCATCACCCTCCTTGGCAGCGACAAGAAGAAAGCCGTCTGAGGCGCAAGACGCAGAAAGCACAGAGTTCCGCGGAGAAAAGGCACACCATGATTTCGCTGACAAACGAATACACCGACGGAAAAGGACGCCACGCCAAAGGCTGGCTTTTCTTCGACGCCGAATGCCGTTTCTGCATTCGTCTAGCCCGCTGGATCGCGCCGATTCTGGCACGCCGCGGCATGGCGGTAGCTCCGCTGCAAGATCCCCGCGTAGGAGCCCTCCTCGGCATGAACAGGGAAGCGCTTCTGATGGAGTTGCGATTCCTACTCTCCGACGGCAAGCAATACGGCGGAGCCGATGCCGTCGTAGCCGTCGCGCGAAAAATCTGGTGGGCGCGCCCGCTCGCCTGGTTCGCAAAACTCCCCGGCGCGATGAACCTGCTGCACTCCGGCTACCGCTGGGTCGCCGCCCAACGCAGTTGCGCCGCCGCAGGCCGAACCGAGTGCGCCATTCCCCGTAAGGTCTAACAATTTCCGCTAACACTACCCCAAGGAGCAATCATCGCCATGACTTTCAAAAGCCTCTGGCAATGGGATGGAAAAGTTGGCCGCGGAACTTACGCGCTCTTTGGAATTGTCGGTCTGGCGATTAAGCACAATCTCGACAGATTTATCGCGTACAAGTTCGGCTATAACTGGGATGTCTTGAACTATCTGGCACCGCTTGCAAACGCGGCCCGGTTCTCTCCACTCGATTCTTCCGAAAAGAAATTACTATTGATTCTGCTGATCACCGCGCTTCCGTTCATCTGGATTGGCGTCACCATGACGCTCAAACGCCTTCGCGACGCCGGCCAGCCTTTGTGGCCGACGATTTTATTTTTCGCACCTGTAATAAATTTGCTCTTCTTCGCGATCCTGGTTGTTCTGCCCACCGATGAAACCGGTTACAACCAGGCCTCGCAGGGCGCGCCGGGAACGCGGCCAGTTTCTCCATATTGGCCAACAACTCGTACCGGAAGCGCGGCGGCTGCCGTCGTGATAACCGCCCTTCTGGGTGTTTTTGTTACATGGGGCGCCCTGCGCCTTGTAGGCAATTACGGCCTGACGCTCTTCATCTCCTTGCCTTTTGTGATGGGTTATCTGGCAGTCATGATTTATAGCCGCACCCAAGAGACGAATTCGAACGACGTCGTATCTGTCGTTTCCCTCTCCCTGCTGTTGACTGGATTAGGCATCACCGCCATCGCCGTCGAAGGGATCGTTTGCCTGTTGATGGCCGCGCCGCTGGCTTGGCTGGTGGCCAACTTCGGCGGCCTCCTCGCTATGCACATTCACGGCCGCGCCAACTCGCCACAGGCCACGCCTTCCATGTTCGCGGTGATGCTCGTTTCCTTGCCAGTCATGTTCGGCGTCGAGCACGTCGCCCCTCCGCCGGTTCCACGGTTCCAAGTGCGCACAACCATAGAGATCGCGTCGCCTCCGGAAGTAGTCTGGAAGCGGCTGATCGCGTTTCCTTCACTGCCCGCCGCCACCGAGTGGCCTTTCCGCCTAGGCATCGCGTATCCCATCGAAGCTCGCATCACCGGCGAAGGCCTGACCGCCGACAGGGAGTGCCGATTTTCCACGGGCAGTTTCAAGGAACCCATTCTTGCCTGGGAGCCGGGCAAACACTTTGCGTTCTCTGTTTCCAACGAACCGCTTCTGATGAAAGAAACCTCACCCTACGAAAACATCCACGTCCGCCACTTGGAAGATCATGATTTCCAGCCGGAACGTGCCGACTTTGTCTTGATTCCGCTGTCAAACGGCGGTACCCGCCTCGAGGGCACCACCACCTATCAGAACAAAATGTGGCCCGGCCAATACTGGCGCCTTTGGACCGACGCAATCATCCGCAGCATCCACAACCGTGTCTTCAATCACGTAAAGGCGCTGGCTGAAGCAGACGCTGACCGGAATTAAATCCTTTTTTGCGGCTATTCGGTGGGGTTCAGGGACAGAAGCGAAGAAGAAAAGATGCCAAAGATTTCTCCAACCGAGTTTTACGCGGTGCAGCTTCGCGTGCATGCGTTTCTTGCCGGCGTTCCTCTACACGACGTCTGGGCGGTGGACCTGCCTGCGTACCGTAGCGGCATCACCCTTGCTGAATTTTTTCGTCGGAATTATCAGAGTGAAATCGCCAGGCTTCCAACGGTGGCTCGCGCGCTCTTCCGTTTTCGACTCTTTCTTGGACGCATTTTTCGACTTGAGGCAGAGCCGCGGCATGCCGTAGCAGCCGCGTTTGCAAAACGCCTTACGCCCGAGGATCGCGCTCGTTCTCTTGTCCCAGTTGGAACGCAGGAAGGATTGTTCCGCGTTGTCTATCGTTTCGAAAACGAACAACTGCTTGAAATACACAATCGTACCGTACATGCGGCGGCCCTCAGTGCGCTTGTGGAAAGGGCTGATGGATATCGGTTCTACTTTGCAGTGTATGTGCGCCAGAGCTCATGGATTACGCGATTCTACATGGGGTTAATCGACCCGTTCCGGGAATGGATTATCTATCCGGCGCTGCTGAGATCCATTTGCGCAACCTGGGACCAGACTATGCGGCCGCGCGACTCGCGGCCTGCTCCGGTCTCCGTTCACGGAAATTGAGCCCAGCTGATCTGCTCAGGGAGGGGGCCCGTCAGCGTGCGGCTTTCGCGGAGTAGGCGCTGGCGAGGACTTGCTCGTAATAATTTTCGTACATGGGAATCACGTCGTTGGCGCAGAATTTCTTCTTCGCATTAATGCGAGCGCGTTGCCCCATCTCGCGGCCGCGGTCGGACCGCGAAAGCAGGTCAATCGCATGCTTCGCCGCTGTATTCACGTCGCCGGGTTCCACCAGGTAGCCGTCCACGCCGTCCTCGACGACTTCCGGAACACCGCCGGCATTCGTCGCGATCACTGGTACCTCGCAAGCCATGGCCTCAAGCGCCGCGAGACCAAAGGATTCGAGCGTCGAAGGCAGCAGAAACAAATCCGCCTGCCCCAGCTTCTCCTTAATCCCGTTTTGTTTGCCCAGGAACAACACGTCGTTTTCGATCCCGCGTATGCGCGCCAAGGCTTCCGCGGGCTCGCGGTCCGGGCCGTCTCCGATCATCACCAGCTTCGCGGGCATCTTCTCGCGCACCTGCGCGAATATCTCGATCGCGTCCAGAATGCGCTTCACCGGCCGGAAATTCGAAAGGTGCATCAGGATTGGTTCGCCATCAGGCGCCCACTCCGCCCGCAGCTTCGGGTCCGGCTTGCGCACATACAGGTCGCAGTTCACAAAATTTGGAATCACTTCGATCGGCCGCTTGATCCCGAATTCCTGAATCGTTTGCCGTAGCAGATAGCGCGAAATCGAAGTCACCCCGTCGCTCTGCTCAATCGAATACCGCGTAATCGGCAAAAAGTTCGGGTTGTTGCCGACCAGCGTAATGTCCGTGCCGTGCAGGGTGGTAATAAACGGCAGCCGCCGCGGCGCCGCCATCTGCCGGGCCAGCAGCGCGCTCACCGAATGCGGAATCGCGTAATGGACATGAAGAATGTCCAACGCTTCCTTCTCAAACACTTCCAGCATCTTCACGGCTAGCGAAAGCGTATAAGGGGAATGGTCAAACAACGGGTAGGAAACCACCTCTGCCTGGTGGAAATGAATTCGCGGATCATTAGGATTCATCCGAATTGGCGGGGCATAGGTGATGAAATGCACCTCATGGCCCCGAGCGGCCAGCTCCTGGCCAAGCTCCGTTGCCACCACTCCCGACCCACCGTAGGTGGGATACCCTGTAATACCGATGCGCATAGATGATGTGTGAAACGATTCGTCCGCCAAACTGGCGTACCATGTTGCCTGCGGCATGGTACACCGATTAGACGTAGGGGGACGAGAGAACGTGACACGCCTGGCAGGGAAAAGTGCGCTGATTACCGGCGGGGGAACCGGCATTGGGCAGGCCATGGCCCTAGCCTTCGCACGCGAGGGCGCTCAAGTCGCCATCGCCGGACGCCGCAAAAGCAAGCTCGAAGAGACCCTACGCCTAATTGGAGACACGGGCTGTTCCGCTCTGGCACTTGAATGCGACGTTACAAAAGCCGCCGACACCATTCGCGCAGTCAAATCCGCCGAAGACGCTTTTGGGAAATTGAATATCCTGGTGAATAATGCCGGGGCGCTCAGCGTCTCCACCGTGGAGACCATCTCCGAAGACGACTGGGACGATGTAATGGCCGCCAACATAAAAGGGCCCTTTCTGATGTCCCGTGCCGCGCTGCCCGCCATGCGCCGCGCCGGTGGCGGCTCCATCATCAACGTCGGCTCCGTTCTCGGGATCGTCGCCATCCGCGATCGCGCCGCCTATTGCGCCTCTAAGGGAGCCGTCTCCATGCTTACCCGGGCCATGGCCCTCGACCACGCCCACGACCAAATCCGCGTGAACTGCCTTTGCCCCTCCATCGTCGAATCCGACATGACCCGGAACCTCTTCGCCGAAACCGAGGCCGGCCGCCAGGCCCGCGAAAGCCGCCTCGCCTCCATTCCCCTCGGCCGCTTCGGCAAGCCGGATGACATCGCCGGCCTTGCCGTTTTCCTGGCGTCCGACGAATCCTCTTGGATGACCGGAACCGTGATCCCTGTGGACGGCGGAGTAACCGCTTACTGAGAAAGGCCCAACGAATGTCGCGAAAAATGACCACGCAAGAGAAGCAGGTAACCGAGATGGTTCGCCGCCGAATAAAGGAGAGCGACTCCACCGAACTCCTTGGTTTCGACGTCGAGAGCGTGCACGACGGCCGCGCGATTTTCCGCCTGGACGTGCGTCCGCGCCACAAACAGATTCACGGCGTAGTCCACGGTGGAATCCTCGCCGCGCTTGCCGACACCACCGCCGCAATCGCGGCCTACACGGTAGTTCCCAAAGGCGTGGAAATCGCCACTCTCGAATTGAAGATCAATTATCTGGAGCCGGTGCCGGGTGGCCGCGTTAAAGCCGACGCCCGTGTCCTGCGCAAGGGGCGCAACTTCATTGTCACCGAATGTGAGATTTTCAACGAGACTGGAACGCTGGCGGCAAAAGCACTGCTCACCTTTTCAGCGGCCGGGGGCAATACCCTGAGGAAGTAGCGGCTACTCGTCGCCGCCCTGGGCGGACTCTTCGCCGTCCTTATAGACATACTTGATAAAGCGCTTGAAGACCATCAGATTCGGTGCGCCGTTGCGTGTCAGCTTTATGCATTCACGGTCGTACCACTCCACGGCTCCGCGCAGCTCCTCGCCCGATTCCATCACCACCACCATCGGCGTGCGCCCCTGCATCTGCTTGACCCAATAGAAGTTCTCCGCGTGGGTCACCTCGGGCGGCGCAGGCTTTTTGCTTGGAACCGGCCCGTTGTTATTGTGCGAGGGCCCGTTGTGTAAGGCGCGGGGAGGCGCCTGTTCCTTGACGTCCGCAAAACTGGGACGGTACATGCGGCGGTTCACCATGACTACTCCTTAACCGAATTGGCAAGATTCATACCGTGTGATGCAATGCGCGGGCGTTGGGTTTCGTTTATTATGACGCGGCAAACGAAATAAAGATAGACGCGCTATCGCCGGGACGGGGAGCCGGCTTCGGCGGGTGACAGCGACGCCGCCAGCGCGTCCATTCCAAGCTGGCGGTTCAGATTTCGGCGCGCGCCTGCCGCCATTTCGTCAACTCCGGAAATTGCGCGCATCACCCAATCTGAATTCACCGTGTGGGCCAGTGCCTGAATTTCCCTTGCCAGATGGGGATTGCGAAGTTGCGGCGACTTCAGTCCCGCGGTCATTTCCAGCAGGTCGGAAAGAAGTCCATAGAAATCCGCCAGCAGATCCTCATACGAAGACTCTCGATCCTTTGCGAGTTGATTGGTGGCCGCGAATAGTTGCGAGAACCCCTGCCCACGCGCGGCATGTTCCAAAATCCGTAGAATCGCCCGCCGCCGCTCCACCACCGCTTCCACATTCATTTCGGTCGCCAGGCCCGGACTGCCCTCGGAAAGTTGCGCAGCCAATTTGATCTCGGCAGGTTTCAGCGTGCCTTTTGCTTTCAGAATGCTTTCCACTTCGTCCTGCGGCAGCGGCGCAAAATGAAATTGCATGCAGCGCGAAACGATTGTGGGCAGCAGGTTGAACGGCGAAGGCGCGGTCAGAATAAGCGTCGCCGAACCCGGCGGCTCTTCCAGAATTTTCAGGAAAACGTTCGAAACGTCCGCGCGCATCGTCTCCGCGCCGTCCAGGATAAACACCCGCCGCCGGCCCATCGGCTGAAAATAGGCCGCGCGCTGCACCGCCCGAAGTTGCCCGATGCGCAGCACCGGCCGTGCCACCGGACTCTTCAGTCGTACCGGGTCCGGCACCATCACCCACACATCCGGGTGGCTCTGCAGGATCAGCGGCACACGTTCCACGGTTGCAGCGTCCGCGCTTTCGCCGCGCTCCGCCAAGCCCTGCGCGATCAGGTCTTCCAAATTGGCGAGCTGCCCGACGCGCTGGCACGTGGCGCACTCCCCGCAGAAGTCGTCCTTCAATCGCTCGCAGTTTGCCGCCTGCGCGAACATTCGCGCCAGCGTGAATTTCCCCACGCCTCGCGGCCCGGTGAAGAGCATGGCGTGCGGCACGCGCTCCGACCGCAAGGTGCCGCGCAGCGCGCCCACCATCGCCTCGTTGCCCAGAAATTCGGAGAAGCCCATCGCTCAGACCTTTTTCCAGCTCTCCAGTAGGGGTTGCACAGCTTGCAGGCACTCGTTCGCGATATCTTCCGGCATACGCAAGCCGTTGCTCCCGGAATCAAAGCACTGAATCGTAGCCCAGGGCCGGCTGCGCGACATCATGTCGTACATCTCGGCCGCGTCTTCCAGGTGCCGCAGATTTTTTTCCAGGATGTCGTGTTTCGCCGCCGTATATTTACGCTCGGTTTTCTTGGCTACCAACGTCTGCGCCTGGCTCGGGGGGACTCGCAGGTACAGGATTAGGCTTTCGCGCGGCAATCCGTAGACGGAATATTCCAGATGCTCGATCCACCGCAGGAATTCCGCTCGCTTTTCCGGCTTTGCCAACGCCACCTGGTGGGCGAGGTTGGACCCGATGTAGCGGTCCACCAGCACGATTTTCCCCTCGTTGAGCGACGACTCCAGCCGAGGCTTGGCCTCGAACCGGTCGCCGGCGTAAAGCAGCGCGGTGAAGTGCGGGTCAACACTCTCCAGCGGCCCGAAATCCCCATTCAGAAATTTTCCCACCATCGTCCCGAACCACGATTCGTACTGGGGAAATCCGGTGGAATAAACTTTGTACCCGAGGCCTTGAAGAGAATGTTCGAGGAGCTTGGCCTGCGTGTGTTTTCCGCTACCGTCGATTCCTTCGATAGCGATCAGCAATCCGCGTGTAGTCATGTCTCCCGTGCTTGGTAGGGGCAGGCCACCAGTGCCACACAGTGTATCGCAGAAACCGCGGCCTGCAATGTTCTCTTGCCATAGGATGCGCTTCATCGTCCACGGGCAAGACGCTGGTGCCATGTTAGGATTTTAATGTCGCGATGATGCCGCCCCTCTCCACAATCCGTGAAAATCTCCTGATGGTTCACGGCAGACTCGCGGACGCTGCCCGACGCGCCTCCCGAAGGCCGGAAGAAATACTGTTGATTGGCGTTTCGAAAACGCATCCCACCGATGCGATTCGCGAAGCCTACGACGCCGGCCTGCGCGAATTTGGCGAAAATCGCGTTCAGGAATGGGAAGGAAAACTCGGCGCACTCGCCGATCTTCAGGCTAACTGGCATCTCATCGGTCACCTGCAAAGCAACAAAGCGGCTCGCGCGGCGAAGGCCTTCCACTCTGTCGATTCAGTGGACGATTGGTCGCTCGCCCAGCGGCTGGATCGCGCACAGGCTGAGAAGGGAAGTGGCAAAAAGCTGCGTGTGCTTATCGAAGTGCACATGGGCGGAGAAGAAACCAAGAGTGGAGTGTCCGAAGCCGAACTGCCGGAACTCGCCGAACGTGTCGTCACGCTTCCCCATCTCGAGTTTGCCGGCTTGATGTGCATTCCGCCGTTTCGCGAAAATCCCGACGAAGTCCGTCCGTTTTTTGCGACGCTCCGAACGCTTAAAGAACAGCTGGAATCGCGCGTCGGACATGCTCTTCCCGTTTTGTCCATGGGAATGTCCCACGATTTCGGAGCCGCCATTCTGGAAGGCTCAACCGAAGTCCGCGTCGGCACGGCAATTTTTGGTACCCGGCCAAAGCCCGAGTGAATCAAACCAAGCGAACCCATGAATTTCTCGGAGAACCCATGACGCTGTTCGAGCCGTTGCGATTGCGAGAGCTGCAATTAAAAAACAGAATCGCTGTTTCGCCGATGTGCGAATACTCCGCAAAAGACGGGCACCCAGGCCGCTGGCACCTGGTGCATCTAGGCAGCCGCGCTGTCGGCGGCGCCGCTCTGGTGATGACGGAGGCGACCGCGGTGCAAGCCATCGGGCGCATTTCGCCCTGGGACACCGGCATTTATCTCGACGCCCACATCGAATCCTGGAAAGCCATCGCCGATTTTGTGCGCGAACAGGGCGCCCTCCCCGGCATGCAACTCGCTCACGCGGGCAGGAAGGGAAGCACCGCCGCGCCGTGGCTGGGCGGCGGCAAAATTCCCTTGAACGAAGGCGGCTGGGTTCCGGTTGCGCCAAGCGCCTTGGCGTTCGATACCAACTACCCCGATCCCAAAGAACTTAGCATCGGCGAAATCGATCAGATCGTCGAGGATTTCCGTGCCGCCGCGCGCCGCGCCCTCACCGCGGGATTCCAGATCGTCGAAATTCACGCCGCCCACGGCTACCTCGCCCACGAATTTCTTTCGCCGCTCTCCAATCTCCGCACTGACGAGTACGGCGGCAGCTTCGAAAATCGCGCGCGATTCCCGCTGCGCGTGGCGCAAGCTGTCCGCGAAATCTGGCCCGAAAAATGGCCCGTGTTTGTCCGCCTCTCCGCCACCGATTGGAAAGAAGGCGGCTGGGATCTGCCGCAAAGCATCGAACTCTGCACGCGCTTCAAGAGTCTCGGCATCGACCTGGTGGATGTTTCGAGCGGCGGCCTCGTTCCCGGCGTGAAAATTCCCGTCGGCCCCGGCTATCAGGTGAAATTTGCCGAATCCATCCGCCGCGAATCGGGCATCGCCACGGGCGCCGTCGGCATGCTCACCGACCCGGCGCAAGTCGAAACCATCCTTTCGACCGAACAAGCCGACCTGGTTTTTCTCGCCCGCGAACTGTTGCGCGATCCCTATTGGCCCCGCCGCGCCGCCCAGGAACTCGGCGTCAAGCTCAAGCCGCCCGTCCAATACGAACGCGCCTGGTGAAACCTGTTAGTCTCATGAACGATGAGCTTCCTGGAAATTTCCGAAGACCCCGCCAGCGGAACGCTGACCCTCAACGTCCGCGTCCAGCCCCGCGCCAGCAAAGACGAAATCGCAGGCGCCCTCGGTGGCGCGCTGAAAATTCGCCTCTGCGCTCCGGCCGTCGAAAACCGCGCCAATGAGGCTCTGGTCGAGTTCCTCTCCGATCTTTTGAAAACACCAAAATCCGCTGTTAGAATCCAGAGCGGCGAACACGGGCGCAACAAACGTGTGGAGATTCGCGGCGTCACCCGGCAACAAATTCTCGATCTGCTCCGCGAAGATGCATAGACATCACAAGCAAAATCCATTGACCAACGGGAATTTTATTCTATGAGCGTAAACATCGAATCCATTCAAAAGGATCTCCGGGCCGCGAAGCTCGACGGCTGGCTGTTCTACGATTTCCGCGGTCGCGATCCTATCGCCCTCCGCATCCTTAGCCTCCCCGACGGAATGCGCACCCGCCGCTGGTTCTATTTTGTCCCGGCAAAAGGCGCGCCCCGGAAACTGGTGCACAAGATCGAAGCGCAGGCCCTCGCCACGCTGCCCGGGGAAGCTCTCTCTTATTCCGCGCAGGAAGAGTTGCGCGGCAATCTGAGAAAACTTCTCGGCCGCGCAAGAAAAGTGGCCATGCAGTATTCTCCCAAAAACTCTATTCCTTACGTTTCCATGGTGGATGCAGGCACGATCGAACTCGTCCGTAGCACCGGCGTGAAAGTCGCCACCTCCGCCGACCTCGTCCAGAAATACGAAGCTTGCTGGAGCAAGGCGCAGCTCGAATCGCACCTCGCCGCCGGCCGCGCCATCGACAAAATCGTTCAGCAGGCCTTTGCCTTCGCCGCTCAATCCGTCCGCGAAAAAAAGAATCTCACCGAATACGACCTCCAGCAGTGGATTCGCAAACGCTTTGACGAAGAAGGCATCACTACCGAAGAAGGCCCCGACGTGGCCGTGAATCAAAACGCCAGCGATCCCCACTACGGTCCATCCCGCGAATCTTCCGCCACAATCAAGGAAGGCGACCTGCTCCTGCTGGATGTCTGGGGCAAGCAAAAGGCCGCGGGCAGCGTCTATTACGACATCACCTGGGTCGGCTATCTGGGCGCAAAAGTGCCCGACAAATTCGCCAAAGTTTTCAAAGTTGTCCGCGAAGCCCGCGACGCTGCCGTGGAACTGATTCAGAAGTCCATCAAGTCCGGCAAGCCCCTGCAAGGCTGGCAGGTGGACAACGCCTCGCGCCGCATCATCCAAAAGGCCGGCTACGGCAAATATTTCTTTCACCGCACCGGCCACAACATCGGCCAAACGGTGCACGGCAACGGCGTCAACATGGACGGCCTCGAAACTCACGATGCCCGCCATCTGATCCCCGAAACGTGCAACTCCGTTGAGCCGGGAATCTACCTCCCCGATTTCGGAATCCGCAGCGAAGTGGATGTTTACATCGACGAAAAAGAAGCCCGAGTCACAGGCGCGGTTCAGCAGGAAATTCTGGCCCTGCTTGCGTAAAGTTTTTATATTGGAGAGAAATGGAAGATCCAGAGCAGATCCCGGCAATTAATCGAACTCAACCTCCGGCGTTCGTCCGCGCAACAGCCTCTCCCGGCGAATCCCGCGCCCTCGCCTTTGGCATCGCCGCATGGCTCCTGCCCGGCCTCGGCCACGCCCTGCAGAAAATGTGGGGCCGCGCCCTGGTCGTTTTCTTCGCGGTAGGGTTGCTCGTCTTCGCCGGCGCCTCCATGAAGGGCAATGTCTTCACGCGCCAGGGCACCGACGCATTTGACAAGCTCGGCTACATCGCCGACATGGGCACGGGCTGCTTTTATCTCTTCGCGCGCTCCATCGAAACCAAAGGCGCCGACGTTTCCCACGCCGGCGGCGATTACGGCACCCGCCTTCTCGCCACCGCGGGCGTGCTCAATCTTCTCGCGGCCCTCCACGCTTACGAAGCCGCCCGCGGGCACAAAGCATGACCGCCTTGCCGCCCCTCGACCTCACGCACTTCCAGGCATTTCTGCTATTCGCCGTGGTTATTTCCGTCGCCTTCGGATTTCTCGGCCGACGCCGCCCCAAAGACCGCGTGAAGTACATTCTCTGGTCGCTCTTCCTTTTTCTGCTGGTGGGCATCGGCGTCGGCTGGGCCATGTTCCCCTTTTCCCACTGAACATGTCCCTCTGAACACATTTCCGCGCATTTCATCCGTTGAGAATTGATTTCCAAGTTGCTGTAAACAAAATGCCAAATGCTGACGAGCCGTGAATCTACTGGCGTGTACAATTGGGGGATGGAAACTGCATACGTGCCGGACTTGAACGCTCTCACAAGCAGAATTCAAGAAATACGCGACAAGTTCACCGACGCTTCAGGCAAAGCTCCCGAATTCCTTTTTAGAGGGCTGGCCGATTCGACGTGGCCAGTCACCACCACCTTGGAGCGCGAAGATTGGGAAGGCATGTTGTTCGATGACTACTATCGATTAGCGGTTACCCGTGTCAGACCGGCCGTGGAAGCCTTCACGAATGTGACATGGGAAGTTCCTGATTATGACTTCGCATTGGCAGACAGTTTTCGCACTGATCCAGAACTCTTTTCCAATTTCAAGTTTCCTTCCGCTGGATTCTATCGATATATGGTTTATCTCAGACATCACGGGTTTCCTTCCCCGCTGCTTGATTGGACATGGTCGATGCACGTTGCGGCATTTTTTGCATTTAGAGCAGTAGGAACCGCTGAGAGACGGTCAATCTATGTATACTGCGAGAGACCGCACGGCAATAAAGGGGGAGTAGTTGGTGAGCCTGCCATTCGGTTGATGGGGAAATACGTTCGTACGCACGCAAGGCACTTCCGGCAGCAATCGGATTATACGATCTGTGCTGCTTTCGACAAGAAGTCTGGCGGCTGGCGCTTTCATCGTCACGATCCTGTGTTTTGGAATCGCGGTAGACAAGATTATTTGTGGAAATTCGATCTCCCATCAACAGAGCGGATACCAATTCTGAAATCGCTCGACGAATACAATCTGAACGCATTTTCGCTTTTTGACTCGCAGGAGACATTGCTCGAAACCGTGTGGTTGCGTGAGCAGATCTTCGACAAAGGAGTGTCTCGAACGGCGCCTCATTCAGAGCAGCTTCTGCCTTTGACGGGCAAGTCGTTGGCGGAAATTCTCAGGCTGTATGGTTATGAAACTCATCCAAAGGGCATGGTCGCACCGCTCGGATCGGAAATCGAGCAGTCGAGCGACGGCAGGACAGCCTATTTCGACGTGAATGCTGAAGCAGTCAGGAGAAACGGTGAGGTACCTGACCGTCCAATCCGAGTAACGCTCGGCAAGGCGGGCATCCAAGGCGGATCACCGGTCTGGACGCTACAGTCAGTCGAAGAGCTTGCGCCTGGCGTGAGGTCGAAAGCATTAGATCGGCTTCCAGAAACGCCGAAGAGAAATGTGAGTTGGCCAGATTAGATAGAAGACGACGAATCTTTTTTTTCGAATATGCACCAATCATGCACCAAATCCGAAGGGCACCATCCAGCGAGGAGAAATAAAAGTCTGTGGTAGAATGACTTGTAAGAAAAGGGCCGAGGTAGCTCAGTGGTAGAGCAGTCGATTCGTAATCGACAGGTCGTGGGTTCAACTCCCACTCTCGGCTCCATTGTTTTTTCCCCGCAGACGACCAAATCAACAGCCTCGAGCTTTATCTGACAACGCCCCGCCCCACTGAACATTACCGGACCAGACAACTGAACGACGTCCATATCTTCCGCCCCGGCGAAATCGCACCGGATTTCGCGCTACCGGATTCGACTGGCACCGCGCGGCGGCTCATTGACCTCGCCGCTGGTTGCAAGCTCATACTGATTTTCTATCGCGGTTACTGGTGACCATTCTGCCTTCGCCAGTTGGCGGAATTTGCCGAACACAGCGACGCATTTCGGGCGGTTGACGTCCAGCTGGCCGCACTTGCCGTGGACCCGCCCGACCGCAGCGAAGCCATGCGCTTGCGGTACGGCCTGCAATTTCCCATCCTCTGCGATACCGAACGGCGTGTGGTGCGCCAGTGGAACCTCTTAAATCCCGAAGAAAGAGGTGGCATCGCGGTCCCAGCCATCTTCCTGCTCGATCCCGGTTTACGCGTGCTTAGCGCGATTCAAGGCACGGTCATCTCGCGCGTTCGAGCTTCAGACATGCTTTTGTCCGTCCGCGAGCCCCCGGTTGCATCCGATGGCGCGGCATGGCAGTTCCCGCGCAATCGGATCATTTTCCCAAAACTTCGGGAATGGGTGGTCGCGTTGTCAGAAGAATTCAGCCATCGTATTCGCCGGCCCCGAAAATGACGCTCACTCGGATCTCGACCCACGATGAGCGGCCGACAGACTGAAGCTTAGGATGGCTTTGGGTGCCGCATCCTCGTGCTATTCGAGAATGCAGGTTTTCAGGGTTGGATCAATCCGCGGCGCACCGCGTAACGCACCAGGCTCGCCGTCTCATGGATGTCCAGTTTTTGCATCAGCCGCATTCGATGCGACTCCGCCGTCTTCACGCTGATACCCAGCACCGACGCCGTGTCCTTGGTGGACTTTCCCTCCGCGATCAACTGCAGCACCTGCCGCTCGCGCGCCGTCAGGGGATCGGCAGGCCGATCCGATTTATTCCGGAATGCCTCCATCACCGCGCGCGAAATTCCCGGGCTCAAGTAAAATTCGCCGCGGCCCACCTGCCGAATCGCCTGGATCAAATCGTTCGCCACTTGGTTCTTTAAAACGTATCCCTTCACGCCGGCCTCCAGCGCCTCGTGAATGTATTGCTCCTCTTCATGCTGCGTCAGCAGGATCACTTTCGTCTTCGGAGCGCTGCGCGTAATCGCGCGCGCGGCATCGATCCCGTTCAGCGTCGGCATGCTGATGTCCATGATCGCGATGTCTGGATGGTGCGTCTCGATCAGCTTCACGGCTTCCTGGCCGTCGGACGCCTCCGCCATCACCTGGAAATGTTCGCGTTCCAAGAGGGACTTCAATCCCTCGCGAACCAGCACATGATCATCCGCGAGTACGATTCGTGTTGGCATCACTACCCTCCAAAGGAAGTCGGATGGAAATCTCTGTACCGTGGCCCGGGCGCGATTCAATCTGCAACGTTCCCCCGATGGCGCTCACGCGTTCGCGCATCGCTACCAGCCCCAGCCCCTTGCGCGGGGCACCCGGCCCGCGGCGCATTTTGAATCCCGCGCCGTCGTCCCGGATTGTGCAGCACTGCGTCAGATCTTCCCGCCAAGCGCGAATCCAAACGTTGTTGGCCCTGGCGTGTTTGACCGCGTTCGTCAGCGCTTCCTGAACAATGCGATAAAGCGTCGTCTCCGCCGTGGCTGGCAGGCGCCCCGTAACAATCGCCTCAATGTGAATCGGCAGATTCGCGCGCTTCGAAATTCCGTCGGCCAGGAAGCGGACCGCCGGAATCCATCCCAGATCGTCCAGAATCGTCGGCCGCAGTTCGTGCGAATACCGCCGCAGATGCTTCTCCACCTCGTTCAGCAGCTCTCGAATCCGGGCGAGCTGCGCTTGTTGCGCCTCGGGTAGTCCCAGCTGCACTTCGGCCAGCGCGAGGTGAACGGCCACCAGCAGTTGCCCTGCTTCATCGTGTACCGCGTAAGCGATACGCTTGATCTCCTCTTCCAGCGTTTCATTCAACTGCCGCAGCGCCTGCACCGCGTCCTGAAATCCGCGGTGCGCCATTTCATAGGGTGAAACGCACTCCGCCAGAAATTCCGCGCTGGTGCGGAGCAATTCTTCTTTTTGCGTTTCAGTCTCCGCCGTGCGCACCAGGTCAATCACCGCGCGATGGTGCAGGGAAGCCAGCTCCACCACGCTCAATTGCTGTTCCAGCGCCTGCCGGCCCAGGTCGTACGCCCGTCCCAATGCCGCCTCGCCTCCACCCTCGGAATAGCGGCTCATGCCAGAGCGGTACTCTTCCTCGAAATTCTCCAGCTTTCCCTTTCGCCGGGTCGCCGTCTTCATCCGTGTATCCCCGTCAGCCGCGCCACCAGCACCAGGGCGTCATCATTGTTGCTGCGAAACTTGCTCAGGATTCGGTCCGCCGCGCGTTGCGGATTCTCTTTGGCGCTCAGCCCCGCCAAAAAATCGCTCTGAATTCCGTCGGTCGCAAATACAAGCGTGTCTCCCTGCGAAACGGGAAGCACACTGGCCTGCAGAAAGGGCAATTTGGCTCCCACCACCCCGCCGCGCAGCAGCAGTGATTCCTGCGGATTTCCTTTCTTGCTATCCGCGCGCACCAGGACCCCCTGCACGTTGCCGACGCCGATCCACGTCATCATTTTTTGTTCCGGAGAAACGAACGCCAGGCTCATCACCACTCCGCGCGTTGTCTTCAGTCTTTCGTGGCAGAGTTCCACCAGCGAAATCACCGGTTCGTCCACCGAACTTCGCAGCAGCTCCGCCGCGATTTTGGCAACCTCCGCCGCTTCCTCTCCGTGGCCGATGCCGTCAATCACAGCAATCAACACTCCGTTCTGATTGCAATACACCATGTGCAGGTCGCCGGACTCGCTTTGGCCTCCGTGTGCATGCTTCGCCAGTCCGTATTCGAGCATGGGTTCGTTTACAGTCTCCACTTCTTCACCGTCACCATCGTCCCCTTGCCGGGTTGGGAACTAATTTCAAATTCGTCCATCAGCCGTCGCACTCCCGGCAATCCGAGCCCCAGGCTTCCAGAAGTGGAGAAGCCGTCGCGCAGAGCCTGCCGGATGTCCACGATTCCCGGGCCATCGTCCGAAGCGATGATCTGGATCCCCACGCGGCTGGAGCCGTGGATTCCCTTCAGTTTGATTTCGCCCCTCCGCGCGTAGGAAACAATGTTGCGCGCCAGTTCGGAAATCGCTGTGGCAATCAGCGTGGCGTCGCCAGAAGAAAACCCGAGTTCGCTCGCCAGGAACCGCCCCTTCTGGCGGGCGACGACGATATCCTGGTCGGAGTTGATTGCCACTCGAATTTCCCCAACCGCCACAATCACTCACCTTTAGTTCGTGATTTTGAACTTCTCGTTCAGGTACGCCAAGCCCTCTTCCAGGTCCAGCGCGGTCGCCACGCCTTCCAGCGTCAATCCGAGCTGCACCATGGCAAACGCAACTTCCGGCTGAATCCCCACAATCACCGTTTCCGCTCCGCGCAACCGGATCATGTGTGCAATCTCCCGCAACGTCCGCGAAGCGAACGAGTCCATCACATCCATCGCCGTAACGTCCACGATCACGGCGCGCGAGCGGAATTTCACTACCTGCTGCACCAGTCCCATCCGCAAGTGGTTCAAGTCCGCGTCGGAGAGAGCGGCCTGAAACGTCGCGATCAGGAACGCTCCCTGTTTGAGAATTGGAACTTCCACTGGCCTTTTCCTCCGCGCTCTTTACCGTGGCTCCGCAAGCGACGCTACCTTGTATCCCAGCAGTCTTTCCGCTTGTTCAATTCCGCCTTGCAGGTCGCCGACCGTGTTCATCTTTCCGAGATCGACGCCGATGGTCACCAGCGTTTGCGCGATCTCCGGCGAAAGGCCCGTGACGATGACGGTCGCGCCCAACAGTCTCGACGCTTCCACAGTTTGCACCAAGTGGTTCGCCACCGTAACGTCCATCGCCGCCACACCCGTGATATCGATCACGACGACTTTCGCGCGGTTGGTTCGAATTCCGCGCAACAGTTGTTCCGTCAACTGGCGCGCGCGTTGCGGGTCGATCACGCCGATGATCGGCAGAATCAGCAGCCGTTCGCGCACCTGCAAGACCGGCGTCGAAAGCTCGCGAATCGCTTCCTGCTGCTGGCGGATGACGCGCTCGCGCTCTTGCACGAAGCCGACCGCCACCGTGTTCGCGATGCGGTTTGCCGCCGGTTCATACGCGTCCAGAATGCGGTTCAGCTTCTTGAAATCGTTCTGGTATTTCGCGAAGAGGGAGCGCGCCAGCACGTCGCGCAACAGCAGCACGATTCCCACGACTTCATGTGTTTCCACGCCTCGGGGAATAATGCGTTCGGAGAGGTTTCTCGCATAAGCTTGCAGCGCTTCGAAGGCTTCCGTTTCCAGCGCCTCCACGTAACTGTCGTACACCGACGTTGCTTCCGCGAAGATTTCTTCCTTGGTCATCGCGGTCAGCAGGCGCGTTTCCGAAATGCGCACCACCCATTCTTCGCGCAACTGCGTGCGGTTTTGCCGCAAGTGGGCCACAAGTTCGCGAAGCAGTTCCGAGGGCTGCTCTGTGCGCTTCAATTCAGTGTCATCTCGTTTCGCCATGAAACTCATCTCCTGGGCGCGAAGGGACCCTTGCCGGGTCGAGTCGCATCGTGAATCCGATAGGGACTTGAAATTGAATACCAACAGAAACCCGGTACCTCAATCCAGTAAACTACCCCAAAATGGCTCAGGTAAACACCTTAGTATTTGGCCGGCCGGATTTCTACCCTAAACCTGTGGTTTACACCAAGTTATGTGGATTCAAACCTTTACAATTAGCTCTGTGTTGGGGAAACTCATGACGCCGTGGCTCTTCCAACCGCCTGTGCGGACTCTTTTCCACGCCCGGACGACGCCTCGCCACCCGTCCAGGCGCGCCGCAATTCTTCCGCACGGCGAATCACCCGCTCGGTCAGCTCGTTCGTTGGCAGTACGATCTTCGTGGATTCTTTTTTCGCCTTGACCGGGAAAATTTCCAGGGCCTCCAGTTTGTCGAACACCTGCTTCATCGCCCGGTCCGGGTTTCGCAGGTATTCCGTGCCGCGAATCCGCGCAAAGATCCAACCCATGCGTTCCAGCACCGCCTGCCGTTCCATGTCCTCAGGGATTTTTTCTAAGGGGTGGTATCTGTCGCCGTCGCATTCGATCGCCACGCGCCGCCGGTCGCCTTCCACTACCAGATCGATTCGGAACGCACCGACTCGCCATTGCGGTTGCACTCGATACCCTGCGGCCAGCAAACGTTTCATCACTTCGTGTTCAAACGGCGATTGCGCCCGGTTTTCTTTTTCCTCCAGCGCCCGCATCAGGTTGCTCGGATCCTCTGCATGCTCGATCAGTTGCCGCCTCAAATCGTCGGCCTTCAAATCATTTTGCGGGCTCAGCGAGTGCACCACCCACATCTGATCCCGCGCGCGGCTTGCCGCTACGTTGAAGCGCTGCTTGAACAACTCCTGGTCGCGCAGGGAAAGAGGCCCGCGCTGCGCCGTATCCACGAGCGAGATGAACACCACGTCGCGTTCATCGCCCTGGAACTGCGCCGCATTTCCGCAGAGCAACCGGTGCTGTTCACAGAGGTCTGGCGAGATGTGCCTCCGCAGAAGATTGTCGATCTCCAGCGCCTGCTCGTCGCCCACCAGCGAAACGACGCCGAAGCTCGCCGGCTGCCCCGCTTCATTCTTCTGATACTCCGGCTGCTCCATCGCCGCCGTCAGCAGCGAAGCCACGCCGAGCGCCTCCTGCCGGTTGATCTTGCCATCGCGGCTGGACCCGCCCACCCTGTAAGCGATCGTGTGCGGCCGCACCTGCACGCGGCTGGCATCCCGCAACGGCTTGATCCGCTGGTCGTAGGAAATCATGTTGCTGAACTGGATGATCTCCGGCACACAGCGGAAATGTTCGACAAGGCAAGTCGTCCCGCCAAACGATTGCCGCGCCAGATCGTAAATCGAAATCTGGCCGTCGTAGAGGTCCGCGTTCGGCACTCCTTGCAGGTATTGGAAAATCAGGTTCTGGATGATCCCCAGGTCCTGACCCACCGCGGATGGACTCACCTGCTCATGATCCCCCACCACCAGCGCCGTCTTGCCGAGATACAGAGCCACCAACGCCATCACGTCGCTCTGGCTCGCTTCGTCAATAATCACCACGTCAAACCGCGCGCTGCACGGATCGAAATTCTCCACCACCCGCGACAGCGGCATAACCCAGACCGGCACCGCGCTCCGGCATTCGGACATTTTTCTTGCCGCTTCCGCGCGCAACAGCGACACGCGAATCCCGTGGCCCTTGCCGATTCGCCGGATTGTGTCCAGCCAACCCACCAGGGCCTGCCGCTGCCGCGAAGAAGTCCGTCGCGCCTGCGCCGCCCAAGCCCGCGTGTCAATCAATCCCACGGTCGCGCGCCGGAGTTGCTCGCGCAGCTTTTCACTCTTCGCTTGCAAACTATCCACCGAAACGCTGCCTCGCCGGTCCAGTTCATCGTTGAGCTGCCGCCACGTCCACGCCGCGGCTGGATCGCGCGGAGGCTCGCCGCGCCCATGCGCGCCCGTCCGGTTTCGAATCGCCCCGGCCCAAGCCGGCGCCGCGCTCTCCAGTTTCGCCAGCAAAGCTTTGCGCAGATCCAGATCGGCCTGCTGGCTCTTCAACTCCAGCAACCGCTCATACGCCTCGCGGTACTCGCTCGAGTCCTCGTCGATCACGGCGGAAAGCAATTTCGCCGTTGCTTTCGACGATTTCGCCGCCCGCCCCGCCAGTTTCAATTGCGCCTTCAAGTCGCGCAATTCTTCCTCAATCTGCAGCAGCTTTTGTTTCTTGATCCGCGACTCCAGAATCGGCAACAGGGAGTCATTCACGGCCTTCCCGATTCGCACCAACTCTCCGTGCGCCCCCACGACGGCCGGTTGCTCTGCCAGAAACTTGTCCCACTTGAAATCCAGGTCCTTCAGCTGCTCCTGCAAGGGCAGCCAGGTCTGCTCATGCCACCCCAGGCAATCCTCCAGCGCGTCGCAATACTGCATCAGCGTTTTCTCGACTTCCGCTCCCATTTGACCGGAGCTCGGCGTTCCCAGCGGCGCCATCTGCCGGTCCCATCGACCGCAAAGCTCCTGCCGCAGTTTTTTCAAACGCGCCAATTTCATCAGCGCGATGAAATGTTCCGAACTGCGTGGCGCCGAGTTGTTCACCGTTGCCGACTCAATAAATTGCCCCCACGCTTTGTGTGTGAAGAGCGTGAACGATCCCAGCTTTCCACCTGTTTCCAAATGCGCCAGAATTTCCCCGGTAATCCGTTCCTGTTCTTCGTAGCCAGGATTGTTGGGCAACTCGGGCCCATACCTGACGAACGATTCCTGCCCATTCGCCGCATCGCGGTGAACCAGCCGGACAAATTCCACTAGTTGGTCCCACGGCCTCCGGTGCGCGCCTCCATATTTCCCGGCGTACACCGCCTCCAACTTCCATTTCTCTTTTCCCGTCAGCGGCTCCACGGCTTGCGCCAGGCTCGCCGCCAAAGTCTCCAACTCTTCCGGGCTTCCTTCCGGTACGCCGCTCTTCCACAAATCCGCGCGAAGCTCCAGTTCTTCCATGTTCAGCCGGTTTCGCTCATTCAACGAAGCCTCGAACTCCTCCGGCCTCGGCAGGTCGTGCAATTCCGGCAAATGCCCCGCAAGTTCGATCTCGTCCTCGCGCGAAAGGGAAGTGTTCGTCCGGTACAAATCCGCCAGTTCCCCGGCAGCAAGCGGCAGCGGAGCCACCGCCGCCACCGGCCCCGGAATCCATCCAAGCGTCTCTTTTTCCTTCGCCACGCTTCGCGCCGCATCCGCCGGAGGCCACGCCTTGCCCGCGATCACAATGTCGCGATATTCATCCGCGCGAGCCTCCGCCAGCTGCTTATGAATTTCTTCCAGCTTTTTCAGAATGTCGGCGCGTTCCGCTTCCAGTTTCTTTGCTTCCAATTCCAGGGAACCCGCGTCCGCGCGCGAAAGCCTTTCGGCGATCGATCCAACCGCGCTCTCCAACTGCTTCCGGCTTTCCAGATCGCTTTCCAGCAAACTTACGCAGAGCGGCCGCAGTTCCGGCACGATATGGTGCCGAACCATGCGCAATGCCTTGGTCGCCTGGCTCGTCACCAGCACGCTCTTCCCCTGCGCCAGCAGATGCCCGATTAAATTTCCGATCGTGTGCGTCTTGCCCGTTCCCGGCGGGCCTTGCACCAGCACTCCTCCGTGTAGTTCCAGTTGTTGCGCAATTCGAATCTGCTCCGGGTTGGCGGGCTTGCTCAGCAGTACTGCTCCCGCATTTTCCGCTACCGCGACTACCGGCGAATCCATCTCCTCCGCCGTTCGATTAGGAGATTCCTCGCCAACAATATTTAATAGCGACCAGGGCAGATCTTCCCGCGATCGCAAATCCGCCAGAATCCCCTGAATCGAAGCCGCGAAACCCAAGGTGCGCGCGCGCAAAAATACCAGTGGGTCACGCCCGATGCTCGGGTCGCCCTGCTCCTCGGCGGGCGCCTGGTCCTCCAGAAACTCTCCCCGCGGCGACAGTTGGATCACCAATCGCTTCAGGAATCCCGAAGTCGATCCATTCACCAGCGGGTGGAATCCTTCCTGCTCCAACTCCTCGCGGCACCGCCCGATCGCGCGCCCATCCACATCGGTCATCGATTGAAACAGCGCCGAATACAATTCCACCGGGTGATCGGCCTCGGATATCGTGAACTCCGGCACAGCCGCGTTGAATTGCAGCTGCAACCGTTGCAGCAGAATGGGATGGTAAATATTCCCTTCGGCCCGCCGCCAACTCAGGATGCCGTCTCCCAGGACCAACTCCACGCGCTCCGCCTCGCGCTCGATTCGCCCGTGAAGCGCGTACAACGTTTCAAACACTTTCATCGCCGCGCGTGCCGGCCGTTCCGCCATGGCCCACTCGTCACGCAAAGCTTTCCAGCGTTGCAGCGCCGCCACCCTAGCTTTGTCTTCATCGAATCGCGCGACGCGGGGATCTCCCGCCTCTTCCGATTCACTCTGGGTATTCCGAACCGCGATCTCCTCCGACGGATTCTCCCAACCGGATTCCAGCCAACCGGCGATCTCTTCCGGTAGCTCCGGAGGCCGCGTCAAAACGGGCCGCTGCACCTTCAACAAGAACTCTCCCGCCAAGTCATTCTCGCCAGCCTGAGATTCCTTCGCGGCCTTGCTTTTAGAAGAGCTAGCCTTCGCCGCTCCCCGTTTGATCGTGGGATGGCTCGGCAGTCCGTGAAGCCACAGGCTCCAGGGCTGTTCGCGAATCTGGCGTTTCGCGGGATTTCGGTGCTGGTTCAACGCTTCCAGGTACCGGAAGACGCGGGTAAGTTTGTCGCGCGCAATGCGCAGTTTATCGGAGTCCATGCGGGCACACCTTCCGGCGACACGTGTAGTGGCTGAATTGGGCTGTGGAACCCACAGAGTAGCAACCTCTCGCCAACTTTCTCAATAGAACTTCACTAGTACCCGCTTCCGCAGGTCCTTAACCCACGAAAATCAAGAACTTGTGGGCATTCTCTACCTCCTCCGCTGCCGCTATATTTTTCCCGCCCTGCGTCCCCCTTTATACCTAACCGGGCAGTGGCTACTGGGAGAGATGGCTTTCGAAGCCAGGCTGCTGTCCCGGATGTGACCTCATTTAAATATTAAAGACGATACCCAACGCTTTTCAGGAGGATCGGGATGCGAACATCAACGGTGGCAGCTCTGTTTTTCGTGACGGCTGTATTGGTTCACCCCAAGGAACCACCCCCGTATGAAAAAGCAGTGCTGATCCAAATGAGCTCTTCCCCGTGCGGCTACTCCGAAAAAGACGGCAAGACCGTTGCCGGCGAAATCTTCGGCACCGACGGCCAGCACAAAAACACCAAACAAGTTTTGTGCCAGGAATATGTCCTGCAGACCGATCGCGTGACCTATCGAATCCAGCCGAAGGACGACAAGCATCCGGTGCTTCTGCCGGTCGGCGAAACCGCACAATTCCGGATTCACAAGGACAAAATGCTTCTCCGAGTCCCCGAAGCCGACGGCAAGGAGCGCGAATACCTCGTTCTCTCGATGACTCCGCGCGAAACTGTTGGCGCCAACCGGCCCGCGCCGGCTGTGGCGGCGGCCGCCGGCATTCACTAAGTAGTTCGGTTGCGGCGCTTGTGCTCAGACGGGCGCCGCCAATCGGGCCGCGTCACTGGCTCGTATAAGGATTGCGGGGATTCCACCCTCCGGTGCCCCCGCAATCCTCATTTTCATCCCGCCGTGCTCATTTTTTTCCTTTTAGGGAGAATTACCTTTGGTGCGCGGCCATTCACGTTTCCCTTGTCCCTCCCCGCCTCCTGCCTCAACATAAATCGCAGTGGGGGTAGGCCGGACTTGGCCGTGCCATGGCATCCGTTCTGGAAATTCAGAATCTTCACGTTTCCTATAGATCGCGCGAAATCCGCTCTCGCCCCGTTTTGTCGGGAGTGAGCTTTGACCTGATGCCCGGAGAAATCCTCGGCGTGCTTGGCGAGTCCGGCTCGGGCAAAAGCACGCTTGCGGCGTCGGTCCTGCGGCTGCTTCCTCCGAACGGTCACATTGGCGGCGGCGCGGTGCTGTTCGAAGGCAAAAATCTTCTTCAGGCCGGTTATCGGGAATTGCGCCAGATTCGCGGCGGCCGAATCTCTCTGATTTGTCAGGAGCCGTCGCTCGCCCTCCATCCCACCATCCGCGTCGGCCAGCAGGTTTGCCAGGTGCTGGCAGCGCACCAATCTTCGACAAAAAAAGAGTTGACCGAACGCACCCGCGAAATTTTCAGCCGGCTCTTTCCTGAAGACGCTGAACGCATCGCGCGTTCCTATCCTCACCAACTCAGCGGCGGCCAACGGCAGCGCACGCTAATCGCCCAGGCCATCGCGTGTAATCCAGCAATCGTCATCGCCGATGAACCGACTGCGGCACTTGACCCGGTCACTCAGGCGGAAATTCTCGGCATCTTCCGTTCGCTCCGGGAAGATCTCAGTCTCGCCATGATTTTCATCACGCATAATCCCGCCCTGCTTTCTGGTTTCGCCGATCGCATCCTGATCCTATACGCCGGCCAGGTTGTGGAATGGGGCCCTGCGAATTCCGTGCTGCAGTCGCCGCGCCATCCTTACACCAAGGCGCTCTTTGAGTGCCTTCCATCGGCGCCGGCGGAGAGTGGAAAAAAACACAAGCAGGTGCTGCCGGTCATCCCTGGCAGTTCATCCCCCTCGTCACTGCCGAGGAAGGGCTGTGCTTTCGAACCGAGATGCCCTTTGAAAATGGATGTTTGCAGGGAATTTGAGCCTCCCCTCGTGAAATTGGGAGAGACGCACGTAGTTTCCTGTTTCAAATACCAGCAGTGAGGGGAGCGCAGACGGCTGGACCATGGAGCCCATTCTAAAAGTCGAAAATCTTATAAAGCGATACGCGAAGCAGAACCCTGTTGGCGCGCCGCAGGAATTTCTCGCTCTCGACAATGTGTCCTTCACGCTTTCGGCCGGCGCCACCCTCGCCATCGTCGGAGAATCCGGCTCCGGCAAAAGCACGCTTGCCTCCTGCATCGCCTGCCTCGAAACCCCGACGGCCGGCAATCTTTGGTTCGGAGGAATAAATCTGGCGCGTGCAACGGAAAATGAACTTCGAACTATCCGTCCGCAAATTCAGATGATCTTCCCTGATCCCGCAAGTTCGCTCAATCCCAGATGGACGATTCTCGACATCGTCGCTGAGCCGCTGGTTGTGCAGGGGAAGCTGGGGCGCAACGAAAGAATGACGCGAGCGTTCTCCCTGCTCGAAAAAGTCGGCCTCTCCGCGGAAATTGCTGAGCGCCCCGCGGCGGAATTGAGCGGCGGCCAGCGCCAACGGCTGGTGATCGCCCGTGCGCTCACGCTCCAGCCCAAAATCCTCATCCTCGACGAAGCCCTCTCCGCTCTCGATTGCTCGGTTCAGGCCCAAATCGCCAATCTCCTGCTCGAACTCCAATCCTCTCTGGGAATGACGTTTCTATTTATATCCCACGACCTCACCATGGCTGCTCACTTAGCCGATGAAATTGCGGTGATGAGCCGCGGCCAAATCGTTGAGCACGGCCCAGCCGCCAAAATCCTCCAAACTCCCGCCAGCGAAGCCACCCGCCAACTCCTCGCTGCTGTGCCGCAACTCTCTCGCGCCCCACAACCGGCGGCGCAACGATGATGTGGCATCTCCTCCGCCGCCTGTCTCACGCTTTGCTCCTCGTCTTCGGCGTCTCCCTCCTCGCGTTCTTATTCACCACGCTCGCACCGGGCAATTATTTCGACGAGATGCGCCTGAACCCTCAAATCGCTCCCGAAACTCTTGTAGCCTTGCGCGCCCAGTATCAGCTCGATCGCCCGCTCCCCCTTCGGTACGCCTCCTGGCTGAATTCCGTGCTCCACGGCCAGATGGGATTCTCCTTCGCCTACAACTCTCCCGTTGCGCCGCTTCTGCTGGTCCGCGCGAAAAACACTCTGCTGCTCACCGTCACCGCAACATTTCTTGCCTGGCTCATCGCGCTGCCGCTAGGTATCTGGAGCGCCGAGCGCCTCGGCCGGTTTCCCGATCGCCTGGTCTCCTGGAGCACGGCAGTCCTGCTCGTCATCCCCGATTTGGCGTTGGCTCTCGGCCTCCTCGTGCTTGCCGTAAGAACGGGCTGGTTTCCCACCGGTGGCATGGCTTCCGTGGATTTCGCGTCGCTCTCCCCGCTCCACAAAATCCGCGACCTCGCGTTCCATATGACTCTCCCCGTCGCCGCGCTGGTCCTCTCTGCTCTCCCGCTTCTTGTTCGCCACGTACGCTCTGCTGTAGCCGAAGTTCTTCACGCCCCATTCCTCCTCGCCGCCGAAGGTCACGGCATTCCCCGTGGCACACTCCTGCTTCGCTACGTTCTTCCAGCAGCCGCAAATCCACTGCTCTCTCTCTTCGGTTTCAGCATCGGCGCGCTCCTCAGCGGCTCGCTCCTCATCGAGGTGGTCATGAGCTGGCCCGGCCTCGGCCCATTCTTGCTCGAAGCCATTCTGGCTCGCGACATTTACATCGTCATCGGCGGCGTCCTCTTCTCCACCATCTTTCTCGCTGCCGGAAATTTCCTCGCCGACATCCTCCTCTACTGGATCGATCCGCGAATCCGCACGGAGAGCGCGTCTCGATGATCCGCCGCCGCAATGTCAGATTGTGGCTCCTTATCCTCGGCGCCCTCCACGCCATAATCCTGTGCGCAGGTTTCTTTGCTCCCTACGATCCAATTCAGCAGGACCGCAAGAATCCCTACTTGCCATCGATGCGCGTCCACTTCATCGACTCCAGCCGGAATCTCCACCTGCGCCCCTTCGTCTACGCAGTTCAATTGCGCCCCGGTACCTTCGACCAATACGTCGAAGACACGACTCAACCGCATTTTCTAAAATTCTTCGTGCCCGGCGATCGCTATCGCCTGCTCGGACTCTTCCAGAGCCGCTTCCACCTGTTCGCTGCAGGCAACGATCGAATCTACCTGCTCGGCACCGACGCCTTCGGCCGCGATCAGCTTTCCCGCCTACTCTTCGGAGGCCAGATTTCGCTTCTCGCCGGTCTCCTCGGCGCCGGCCTTACATTGCTCATCGGCTGGTGCGTCGGCGCCGTCGCCGGCTACTTCGGCGGCTGGCGCGACGACGTTCTTATGCGCCTCGCCGAACTTTTCCTCGCCCTCCCGTGGCTCTATCTATTGTTCGCCATCCGCGCGTTTCTCCCGCTCACCGTGAATCCCCTCCACGCCTTCTTCCTGATTGTGGCCGTCCTCGCCGGCGTCGGTTGGGCTCGCCCAGCGCGTCTCGTTCGCGGCATCGTCCTCAGCGCCAGAGAGCGCGACTTCGTCCGCGCCGCCCGCGGCTTCGGCGCTTCCAACTTCTACCTCCTTCGCCGCCACATCCTCCCCGAAGCCGCCAGCGTCCTTCTTACCCAAGCCGCCATCCTCATTCCACAATTCGTCCTCGCTGAAATGACGCTTTCGTTCCTCGGCCTCGGCGTCCCCGAGCCCGTCCCCAGTTGGGGAAATCTGCTATCCAATCTCCAGCAATACAGCGTTCTCGTCTCTTACTGGTGGATGTACCTGCCCGCCCTGGCCATGGTGCCGTTCTTCCTTGGATACCTCGGTTTAGCGAGCGCGTTGCAGGAACGCGCCGACCCGTACAAGATAGAAAGGAGGAGCCTTGGGAGCCTAGCGTGAGAGACCGCCCCGCTATGTTCGCGCGCCACCGGATTCTTGTCCGGTTGCTCCTGGCTTTTTCTGCGCTCGGTTTTCTCCCGGCTTTTATCCATGCGCAAAATAATTCGAAAGAGGAGCCGCTCACCCTCCCCGGCGAAATCGGCCGTTCCGGCGGACGCCTGGTCGTTTCTCTCCGCGGCGAACCCAAGACGCTTAATCCGCTGATCGCCGCCGACGCCCGCTCCCGCGAAGTCATCGGCGTCATGCAGGCCGACCTCATCCACATCAATCGCGCCACGCAACTCACCGAACCCGCGCTTGCCAAGTCCTGGAAAGTTTCACCCGACGGCCTCACTTACACCTTGGTTCTCCGCAAGGGCCTGAAATTTTCCGACGGCCAACCGATGGACGCCGACGACGTCCTCTTCTCCTTCCGCGTCTATCTCGACGAAAACACCCACGCGCCGCAGCGCGATCTCCTCATCGTCGGCGACAAGCCAATCGCTGTCCGGAAGCTCGACGCGCAAACAGTCGTCTTTCAAATGTCCAAACCGTACGGCGTCGGCGAACGCCTGTTCGACGGTCTCGCAATTCTTCCGCGCCATCTACTCGAAAAGCCTTTCCAGGAAGGCAAGCTAGGCCAGATCGGTTCGCTTGACACCGCCGCGAATCAATGGGCCGGCCTCGGGCCGTTCCGTTTGAAGGAATACGTCGCGGGGCAGCGCCTGGTCCTCGACCGCAATCCGTACTACTGGAAGTCGGACAGCAAAGGCAATCGCCTGCCTTACCTTGCCGAGCTGGTTTTCCTTTTTGTTCCCAACGCCGACGCGCAAGTCTTGAAATTCCAGTCCGGCGAAACCGACATGATCAGCCAGTTGGGCGCGGAAAACTTCTCCGTGCTCTCCCGCCAGCAAAATGCCTACACGGTCACCGACGCCGGCCCCGGCCTCGAATACAATTTTTTATTTTTCAATCTGAACGACCTCGGCGAAAAAGCATCGCCCGAAATGCAGCGCAAACAAAAATGGTTCCGCGAAGTAAAATTTCGCCAGGCCGTTTCCGCCGCCGCCGATCGCGAAGCCATCGTCCGCCTCGTTTACCAGGGCCGCGGCGCCGCCATCTGGGGCCTGGTAACCCCGGGCAATAAGCGCTGGAACGACGCCGGCCTCCCGCGCCCGCCCCGCTCACTCGATCATGCTCGCGCGCTTCTCAAAGAAGCCGGTTTTTCCTGGACCACGGGATCAAACGGCGAATCCACGCTTCAGGATTCCGACGGAAAACCGGTTGAGTTCAGCATCCTCACCAGCTCTTCCAACGCCGACCGCTCCAAAATGGCCGCGCTCCTCCAGGACGACCTGAAGCAGCTCGGCATGCGTGTGCAAGTCGTTCCCCTCGAATTCCGCTCCCTCCTCGACCGCGTCACCCAAACCAAGGACTACGACGCCTGCGTCATGGGCGTCGCCAGCTACGACGCCGATCCCAACTCCGACATCAACGTCTGGCTCTCCAGCGGCGGCACGCACCTCTGGAATCCCTCGCAGGCGCACCCGGCAACTCCCTGGGAAACGGAAATCGACCGTCTCATCGAGGAACAACTATCGGCGCGCACGTTCGACCAGAGGAAAAAACTTTACGATCGCGCGCAGGATCTCCTCGCCGAATACCAACCCATGATTTTCCTCGCCAGCCCGGACATCCTCGCCGGCGCCAAAAATTCCGTCGGCAACTTCCATCCCGCCGTCCTCGAGCCGTATATTTTGTGGAACGTCGAGCAGCTCTTCCTGAAAAATGGCGGGGAGAACACCCCTCGATGACTCCGGCTCGCAGCAAAGCACCACCCAAAGCGGCAGCCAAGCCGGCACCCCAATGGAACGACACGCGCCTCGTGAAAGAGTGCCTCTCCGGCAACGAATCCGCCTGGTCGCAGCTCATCGACAAATACAAAGCCCTCATCTACTCCATCCCCATCAAATACAATCTTCCTCCGCAAGAAGCCGCCGACGTATTCCAAGCCACTTGCGTCGAGCTTCTCGTGCGCTTGCCGGAATTGCGCGAACCGCGCGCGCTCCCCAAATGGCTCATGCAAGTCGCCCATCACGAGTGCTACCGTGTGAAGCGTCTCGGCCAGCGAGTCGTTAGCCGCGATAGTGAAGAGGACACGCCGGAACCCGAAACACCTCCCATCGCGGACGCTCTCGTCCAGCAAACGCAAGAAGAGCAAATGCTCCGCGAAGCCATGGCCGCGCTCACGCCGCAATGCCGCCGACTGGTGGAACTGCTCTTCTTCGAATCGCCGTCACGCCCTTACACGGAAGTGGCCGCCGAACTCGGCCTCGCCCTCGGCTCCATCGGCTTCACCCGCCAGAAATGCATCGAGCGGCTCCGGCGCCAGCTCGAGGATTTGGGTTTTTCCTGATGCCCCCCACCCCCGCAAAAATCTCAAGCGAAGAACTAATCGCGCAACTAGGCGAGTTTTCCACCGACGCCGCCCGCCGGAAATTTCTCGCGAAATACAAAAAACTGGTTCGCCAGTCCACGATCGAACAGCTCGCCCAACTTGTCGTTCAGCGCGTCCGCGTCAGCACCAATGAAGCGCTTCATTTCGCCGAAGCCGCCATCCTCATCGCCAAGCGGCTCCGCCGCAAGGAAGCTCATGCCCTGGCCCTGCGCGCCATGGCCAACGCACTCTATTCCAACGGCAATCATCGCGCGGCCATCGAGCATCACCAGCGCGCCACCCAGATCTACGAATCCTTGCGTGCCTGGAAGGAAATGGCCCGCACCCTTAGTAGTTCGATTCAACCCATGATCCTTGTTGGCGAGTACGATCAGGCCTTTCAAGCCGTCGCGCGCGCCCGCGAGATCTTCACGCGCCTCGACGATCGCTGGCGTCTGGCCCGCCTCGAAATCAACGTTGGCAACATTTACCACCGCCAGGATCGCTTCGAAGAATCCATCGCGCATTATGAAAACGCGTACCGCGAACTGATGCCGTACAAAGATTCGGAAGGCATCGCCGTCGTCCTCAGCAACATGGCCGTCTGCCTCATCAGCCTCAACGATTTTCCCCGCGCCCTGGCTACCTATCAGCGTGCCCGCGCCTTTTGTCACGAATACAACATGCCGCTGCTTGTGGCCCAGGCGGATTACAACATCGCCTATCTCTACTATCTCCGCGGCGAGTACAGCCATGCCATCGAAGCCCTTTACGCTGCCCGCCGCGCCTGCGAAGCCATCGGCGACGCCTATCACTTCGCGCTCTGCCATCTGGACCTCTCCGACATCTATCTGGAGCTGAACCTCAGCGAAGAAGCCCGCGAAATGGCTCACGAAGGTTTCTTGCGCTTCGAAAAGCTCGGCATGGGCTACGAAGCCGCGAAAACTCTAGCCAACGAAGCCACCGCCTACGCCCAACAGGGCAAAACCGTTCAAGCGCTCGAACGCTTCACCAAAGCCCGCGAAATGTTCGGTCGTGAAAAAAATCTCGTCTGGCCCTGGCTGATCGATCTTTATCAGGGACTGCTGTTGTTCCATGAAGGGCGTTACTTCGAAGCCCGGCGCCTCTGTGCCGCCGCCGCCGGATTCTTCGATCAATCGGTGCTTCCCGGCAAAGCGGTCCTCGCGCACCTGCTGCTCGCGCGAATCGCTTTGCAAGTCACTGATCCCGCCGAAGCGCAAAAAGAAACCGACCTATGCCTCGCGCGCCTCGCGCAACTCCAAACGCCGGTCCTCGCCTATCAGGCTCACCTGCTTCAGGGGCAACTCGCGCAGGCCCGCAACGACCGCCCTGCCGCTCTTCGCGCTTTCCTTGAAGCCAAAGCGTCGCTCGAAACCATGCGCAGCCGCCTGCAGGGCGAAGAGCTGAAAATTTCATTCCTCAAAAACCGGATGCAGGTTTACGAAGCCCTGCTGGATCTCTTTATCTCCGGCGATGGTTCCGACGCCACGCCCGCGGAAGCCCTTTCCTGGATGGAAGCCGCCAAATCCCGCAGCATGATCGAAATGATCTTTCAAAGCGGCCAGAGCCTCCCGCTCGGCGAATCCGGCCAAAGCGACCTGGTTCGCCGCATCCGGGACCTGCGCGAGGAACTCAACTGGTATTACCACCGCATTGAACTAGAACAACTTCGGCCCGAGGAAAAATCCGGCGAACGCCTGGATACCCTCCAGAAAAAAGCACAAAGCCACGAAAAGGAACTCTTGCGAACTCTGCGCGAACTCCCTGCCCGCGAACGCGAAAACACCACGCTCGAAGCCCCCACCGACCTTTCCGTCGAGCAACTGCAATCCGCTCTTCCTCCCGATGCCACCCTAATCGAATATTTCTCCGCCGGCGACCGCCTCCTCGCCGCCGTAGTCAATCGCAGCGATATCCGCATTCTTCCCGTGACCGTTCTGCCTCGCGTCACCCACATCCTCCAACTGCTTCGCTTCCAACTCTCCAAATTCCGCATGGGCAGCGAATACGTCCGGAAATTTGAAGAGCCGCTCCTCCGCGCCACACAAAGCCACCTCGAGTCCCTTTACGCTGAACTGATCGCGCCGCTCCGGCAATTCTGTACCGGCAAGCGCCTTGTGATCGTGCCCCACGGGCCACTCCATTTCCTGCCATTCCACGCTCTTCGCTCCGGCGAAGAATATCTCTGCGACGCCTTCACCATCTCCTACGCTCCCAGCGCCTCCGTTCTCTTTGCCTGCCAGGAAAAGCCCGCCAGCACGAATACCAGCTCCCTCGTTTTCGGAATTGCCGATGAACGCGCACCCCAGATCCTCGACGAAGCGCAATCCGTCGCCGCCATCTTGCCGCAGTCCAGCCTTCGCACTGGCAACGAAGCTACCTCTGCGGTTCTTCGCGAAAAAGGCCCGCATACTGGCCTGCTCCACATCGCCACCCATGGCGTCTATCGGCAGGACAACCCGATGTTTTCCGGAATCCGTCTGGGCGACGGCTACCTGAACCTTTTCGACCTCTACCAGATGCGATTGAACGCTAACCTCGTCGCTCTCAGCGGTTGCGCCACGGGCATGAACTTTGTCGCTGCCGGCGACGAACTGCTTGGCCTTCAGCGCGGCCTCTTTTACGCCGGCGCTTCCACTCTCCTGCTCTCGCTCTGGGACGTCCACGACCAAAGCACCTCCGATCTGATGCAGCTCTTCTACCGCGAATTTCTTCGCACCGGCGAAATGGACACGGCTCTGCAACACGCCATGCAACAGCTACGCCTGCAAAATCCCCACCCCTACTTCTGGGCCCCCTTTGTCCTAGTCGGTAAACTCGCTGATTCCACTAGACTTAACTAGCCTCAATTTCCCTATATTTTTCTACGCCCTCTCGCCCCTTATCCAGTGAGGGTAAAACTTTTATCCCATTCACTGGGGAGTGCATGGGGTGCCGAGAGGATTCTGGGGGATTGATGGAACACTTTAGCGTTGAGAAATGGATCGACTTCGTGAATCAGGCCGTAACCACTAACGAGCGGCAACAGATGGACAAGCACCTGAGCCTCGGTTGCGAGCCTTGCCAGGAAACTGTCTCGCTCTGGCAGCGGGTTCGTTCTTCCGCGGCTGCGGAAGGGAACTACCAGCCTCCGGAAAGCGCCGTAAGAATCGCAAAAGCCGCGTATGCCAGCGCAGGCTTGTTTGCGCCGAAAAAAGGATCGAAAAGCAGCGTCAGGCTGCTTTTCGACAGCTTTCTGCAGCCCGTCCTCGCAGGAGTTCGCTCCTCGGGCACCGGCACGCGCCAGATGCTCTATCGCGCCGATCCTTACCAGATCGACGTGCAGCTGGAACTGAAGCCCGGCGGAAACCGCGTCGTGGTGACCGGCCAGCTCCTGAATCTGAGCAACCCGAAAATCATCGCCACCGGCACCCGCATTCTTATGTCGAATATGCAGGGCGACGTGATGCACGCAGCCGCCAATGAGTTTGGCGAATTCAGCGGCGAAGTGAAAAACAGCGGCGACCTGCAACTCACCTTCGCCACGCCTTCCGGCGAACCGATCGTGATTTCGCTCCGTGAAGCGCTGGGCCGTATGCCGGAGGAAAAGGCATGAATCCTGGCCCAATCAACGATTTTCCCCGCGTTCCCAGCCTGGTACGAAAGTACCAACTCAGCTGGGAAGTTTGTTTAGTCGAAAAGACATGCTCGTACCATTGGCTCGAAATGTCTCCCCTTGGAAAATGCAAGGGAAACGTTTCGCGCCAATTTAGCGAGTAATCCACTTGTGGGAGAACCCCTTAGGGGTTGCAACTATGAAACGATTCACCCTTATCGTCGCCATCATCCTTCTTATGCTTGGTGGTTCGAAGCCGGCCTCGGCTCAATCTCGCTATATCGTTCGCACCACGGGCGGCCTCTCGTCCGTCCTCAATCTCTGCAATCTTCTGCACTGTCAGGTGCAGGGCGGCCTCGACGGCCAGGTGGGCCAGACCTTTCTGGTCACCTCCACCAACAATCTCCTCGTGAACCTCGTAAACGGCACCCTGAACCTGGTCGAATCCCTGCTCGGAATCGTCAGTGTGGAGGCGGATCGGCTTCTGCCTATTCCGCAACGCCCGCTGCCCTCGATTCCCTCTGGCCTCTACGACAACGCACCGGTGAATTACTACGGCACAATCGTCTGGCACGGCTACGCAGCCCAGCCCGCGGCCCAGATCGTCCGCCTACAGGACGCGCAGAACGGCTTCCGCATCAGTGGCACCGGCATCGTCGCCGTCATCGATACCGGAGTGGACGTCAACCATCCTGTCCTGCAAGCCGTACTGCTGCCCGGCTACGACTTCACACGCAATCAGCCCGGCGCTTCGGAATGGCTCGACGTCAGCGAATTGCAGAACGGTTACGTTGACACCGACTCTCAGGATCAGCAGCCTGGCTACGTGCAGCAGTCCACCGCCGCCGTTCTTGACCAGTCCACCGCCGCGGTACTCGACGGCCCGGACTACACCGCCTTCGGCCACGGTACGATGACCTCCGGCCTCGTCCATCTCGTAGCGCCCAAGGCCAAGATCCTTCCGCTGAAGGCCTTCTCCTCGAACGGCACCGGCTATCTTTCCAACATCGTTGCCGCTCTCTATTACGCCACCCAGCACAACGCCAATGTAGTGAACATGAGCTTCGACCTCACCTCCAATTCGCCGTCGCTCACCCAAGCCATCTCCTACGCCAATAAAGCAGGGGTGGTCCTCGTCGCCGCCGCGGGCAACGAAAACACCAGCGCCGCGGTCTATCCAGCTGCATTAAACAGCTACGTCGTCGGTATCGCCTCCACTACCAACTGGGACACGCGCTCCACCTTCTCCAACTACGGCTCCGTGGACGTCCTGATCGCCGCTCCCGGTGAAAACATCATCAGCACTTTCCCCGGCGGGACGTACGCCAGCGCTTCCGGCACTTCCTTCAGTTCGCCGCTCGTTGCCGGCACCGCTGCCCTGATGCTCAGCGCACGCTCCTCCTTGCATCAGAATCAGGCAGCGAGCGCGCTTTCCCATGCCATCCAGCTCACTCCGGATCTCAATCACGGCCGCCTGGACATCTACCAGGCCGTGTCCGCCTGGGTGAATAGCTCGGGCTCTTCGTCCGGCTCCGGCAATTGCTTGTTGTTCTGCAACTAACTCCCATGTCGAATTACCAGACTCCAGCGCTCTCGGACGGATTCCCCGTTTCCGTGGGGCTGGAGTCTCTCCGCATCAAGCAACTGGAGGAGCAGTCCGCCGCGCTCCGCAATTCCGTGATCTGCGCGTTCAACCAACTTCTCGACCTCAAGGACCTCAACACCGGCGTCCACAGCACCCGCCTTGCGGAATGGGGAATGCGTGTAGGCCAGGAGCTCGGCCTCGAAGAATCCGAACTGCAAAACCTAGAAGTGGCCGCTCTGCTCCACGACATCGGTAAAGTCGGTATTCCAGATGCAATCCTGCGCAAACCAGGCCGTCTCGACCCTGATGAATACGCCCTGATGAAAAAGCATTCCGAATACGGCTGGGCCGTGCTGCGCATGCTCCCCGGTTTCGAGCGCGCTGCTCTCGATATTCTTCATCATCACGAATCTTTCGACGGCAAGGGCTATCCCGCCGGCCTGAAAGGCACTGAAATTCCCGTAGTCTCCCGCATCGTCTGCGTGATCGACGCGTTCGACGCCATGGTCTCCTCTCGTCCCTACCGAAAGGGTTTGCCTTACGAGGAAGCCGTTCGCCGCCTCAACGAGTCCAGCGGCTCCCAGTTTGACCCCGTGGTCGTACGCACCTTCCTCTCCTTCGCCCAGGCAGAAATGTCCACCGTTTTTGCCGCCGCAGGAACTTCCGTCTCCTCGGCCCTGTAACCGCTCGACGTAAGTCCCCGAAAACGACTCCCCGCCTCAGGTATCCACCTTAGGGCCAGTTCCGTATTCCCCCTTCTAGGATTTCCCCCCGTTTCGGGTGTATTGTGCAGACGAGGCAGATTGTGATAATAATGAGTTATATTGATATAACGCCACCTAATGCCAGCGGCACTTAATCGACCATAACCTTTCAAACCGGGACTGAATCAGGGCCAAGGGAAAATCGGGAAGGGAACTGCACAGAAGGGAAGACCCCACCCATGAAACGTTACCTATGGCTTGCGGCCGCACTGCTTACCCTGGTCTCCGCGAAACCAGCCCACGCAGATAACCGCTTCATTGTCCGCTCCTCGCTGGGCAGCACCCTTCTTTCGCGGCTCTGTCTGTTGCAGAGTTGCACCGTCGTAACGGCCGTCGACGGCACGTTGAATCAAGTCTTTCTGCTCACAACTCCCTCGATCATTGATCCCACAATCTTTCTGAATCTCTTGCGTCGTACACCCGGCGTCGTCGACGCGGAACTCGATCAGGTATTCAGCCTCGTCGGAGGCCTGAACACGCTTACCGCCCCGCCCGCAGGACTCACCGACAGCGCGCCAACAAATTATTTTGGCACCACAGTCTGGAATGGTTATGCCAACCAGACCGCCTCCAGCATTGTGCACGTTCAGGACGCGCAGAACGCTTTTCAGGTATCGGGCACAGGAATCGTGGCCGACATTGACACCGGCGTTGACCCGAATCATCCCGCGCTGAACAGCGTCCTTCTCGCGGGATACGATTTCACACGCAATCAGACCGGCGGTTCGGAGATGACGGACTTTACTTCGCCCCCGCCCCCGCCGTGCCCCAGTTGCCAGCCCGCAATCGTCAATCAATCCACGGCGGCCGTGCTCGATCAATCCACCGCTGCAGTTCTCGACGGCAACGTGCAATACGCGGCCTTTGGTCACGGCACCATGGTGATGGGCGTGATCCATCTTGTTGCGCCCAGCGCGCAGTTGCTGCCCCTCAAGGCATTCCATGCCGACGGCACCGGCTATCTTTCCGATATTCTCCGTGCCATTTATTACGCCGCGCAAAATAACGCCAATGTGATCAACATGAGTTTCGATTTCAAGACACCATCCCAGGAACTCTCCAACGCTCTCGATTACGCGAACCAACTCAACATCATCTGCATCTCTTCCGCTGGGAACGATGGCGCGATGGAAACCGTTTATCCCGCCGCCCTGCAGACCGACGTGATGGGCGTCGCGTCCACCAGCGATCTCGACACGCGCTCCACCTTTTCGAATTTCGGCAACGCCATCGTCTGGGTCGCCGCTCCCGGCGAAGCCATCATCACGACTTATCCCTTCAGCACTTACTCCGCCGGATCGGGAACCTCCTTCAGCGCCCCCTTCGTCTCCGGCGGCGCTGCTCTGCTGCGTTCGCTTAGGGCGGGCGTCAACCAGTCCCTCGCGTCCGCCGCAATCGCCCACGCGCAATTCGTCGGCGCCAACATGGGCAATGGCCGCCTGGACTTGCTGATGGCCCTCACCGCGTTGCCACCGCACTAGATTCTCCCGCCAATGTTCCGTGGCTGTTTCGCTTGATTGCAGCGAGCTACGCGTTTCCACGCCCGGCATTGCCGCCCCTCGGGTTAAACTGGCTGCACACTTGTTAGCACGAAAGGGGATTTCCATGAGCAATGGTGGCGGCGGGCGTTCGGCAGGGGTCGGCGTCTGGGGATTCGGTAGCATGCTCTCGATCACTCTGTCCTGGAGCGTTCACCACTCGATTTTGTGGATGATTATTCACGGCATCTTCAGCTGGTTTTACGTTGCTTACTACGCGTGGATGAAGTGAGCTTCGCCCGGCCCCAATGACCAGTAACGGAAACCACGCGCCGCCAGGACCCAAAGGCTTGCCGATCCTCGGCCTCGCGCTCGACGTCCGCAACGATGCGCTCGGGACTTTGCAGCGTATGGCGCTCCAGTACGGAGATATCGTCAGCATGCCCGTGCTGCGCATGAACCGCATCCTGCTGAATCGGCCGGACTTCATCCAGCAACTGCTGATCCTCGATCACGCCAAGCTGCACAAGAGCATGCTGACGAAACTCGTCGTCGGCCCATTGCTAGGGCAGGGCCTACTGATCAGCGAAGGCGACTTTTGGCGCCGCCAGCGCCGCTTGGCGCAGCCCGCTTTTCATCGTTCGCGCACCAACGAGTATTCGCCGGTGATGGTTGCGTGCGCGCTGGAGCGAATGCGGCAGTGGCGCGGCGGAGAAACGCGCAACATCGCCGAAGAAATGATGAAGTTGACTCTGGAGGTCGCGGTGCGCACGCTCTTCGGCACCACACTCGCCGGCGATTCGGAGGCCATCGGAAAGGCCATGACCTTCCTGATGCGCTATTACCTGCGGCGCGGACGATCGCCATGGCGTGTTCCCGCAAGCTGGCCGACACCGGCGAATCGGCGAGCGCGGCGTGAAGTCGAGTACATGGATTCGCTTATCTACCGCATTATTTCCGACCGCAAGCGGGACACGCAGCCGCGCAACGATCTGCTTTCGATGCTGATGGCCGCGATGCACGAAGACGGCAGCCAGATGACGGAGAAACAGGTCCGCGACGAATCGATGACTCTCTTCGTCGCCGGGCACGAGACGACCGCGCTCTCGCTTGTGTGGACGTGGTATTTGCTCAGTGAAAATCCCGAAGCTGAGGCGCGTTTGCATGAAGAATTGCAAGGCGTGCTCGGCGGGCGCCCCGCGGAAGTTTCTGACCTTGAAAAACTTCCTTATCTGAACGCGGTGGTGCACGAATCGCTGCGGTTGTATCCGCCGGCGTTTATCATGGCGCGGATGAATGTGGAAACAGTCAGCGTCGGCGGCTACGAGATTCCGCCGCGCAGCACGTTACTGGCGTCGCAGTGGGTGATGCATCGCGACGCACGATTTTTCGACCAACCGGAGCGGTTCCTGCCCGAGCGCTGGCTCGATGGCCTGGAATCGCGTTTGCCACCCGGCGCTTACTTCCCGTTTGGCGACGGGCCGCGCCGCTGTATCGGGCAAGGTTTTGCGTTGCTGGAGACAGCGCTGGTCATCGCCGCAATCGCCCAGAAATTCCGTTTCCGCCTGACCAAGGGCTTTCCGGTTGTCCCAGAGCCGCTGGTCACCCTCCGCCCAAAATACGGAATCTCGATGTCTATCGATTCGCGTTGAGTAAGCCCCAGACAGCAACTCCTCTTCAAATTGTGAGCGGTGAATCAACTCGGGAAACCGTTCCGAAAACCCTCGTTGACCTCCCTCCTCGCCCGGTCATATTGTTTCAGCGGAAAGCTCCTTTCCAGGAGGAATTCCCGCGGGAGCTATCCCAACTTCCAGCCCTGGGGGTACTCATGAGCGATTTCCAGTTCCGTTCGTTTGCCTGCTCGATCAACTGCCAGTGGACCCCGCGTGTCCGGAACAAATGCCGCTCACGCGCGCCCTGGCGGCGAATTCTGATGCTTGGGTTAATCGTCACTTGTCGCGCAACTCTCCTCGCAGCCGCGTCCCGGGCCCAGACGCCGCAAGAGCTGCAGAAGGAAGTCCAGCAATTGAAATCGGACTACGAATCCAAAATCGCTGCGCTTGAAAAGCGCCTCGCACAATTGGAAGCTGCCTCGACGCCTTCCGGCGGCCCTGCAGCCGCAGCCGTGGTTGCCTCCTCGGTGCAATCTGCCGCTCCAACTCAACCTCCTCCGAACACGGCACAAAAAGTGGCGCAAGGCACCTGGAAGATCGTTCAGGGTGGGCAAACGGACACCGCGGACTTGCAAGAGCAAGTCGGCTCAGGTCTCGAGTATGACCAATTACGCGATGCTGATGTTCGCCTCAAAAACCTCGAAGCGCAATCCAAGGCCTTTGAATTTCACGGTTACCTTCGCTCTGGTTATGGCCTGAACGGCGACGGCGGCCAGCAGGTTGCCTTCCAGGCGCCAGGGGCGGGGGCGAAATACCGCCTTGGCAATGAAGCCGAGACCTACGCGGAATTGATCTTTGTTAACAACTGGGTCAACCCTACCCACGATTCAGGCAAAGCTTGGTTCCGTACCGAATCGTTGGTCGAGGCCGATACCACCAATTCATCGAACTTCAGCAACACCGACAAGTTCCGCTTCCGCGAGGCATTTGTGCAGGCGGGAAACGTCTTGGATTTCCAGCCGGACGCCAAATTCTGGGCCGGAGAACGCTACTACCGCAGACAGCACATCGAAATTGACGACTTCTACACGCTGGACATGAGCGGGTATGGCGGCGGAGTGGAAGACATTAACACCAAATTTGGGCACATGGCCGTTTCCTACCTTGCCGGAGCCAGTAACACCATCACTACTCCCAGCGGGGCCTTGGCCAAGAGCAATCTCGATGTGCGCCTTTACGACATGAAGGCGCTGTCCGGACGTTTCGCTGTCTGGTACAACTACGCTTCTTCCAAGGGAGGCGTATCCAACGGCACGCTTTACCCCAGCAATCAGGGGAATGCCATCGGGTTCTACTATCTCCATCCGGAATTTTATGGCGGCTACCACAAATTCAACTTCCAATATGGCAATGGCGCCGCCAGCGATTTCAACACTTTCATCGCCCCGCCGACCTCTTTCAGCCATAACGCCAACAACTTTCTCATCACGGAACAAGTGCTCGTCCAACCCAACAACCGCTGGTCCATGATGCCGATCTTCCTGTATCAGAGGTCGAAGGACGGGAATCCCGCACATGGCGTCGACACCTGGCTCTCCTTTGGCGCTCGCCCCATCTTCAATTTCACCGACCATGTCTCGCTGGCGTTTGAGCCGGGAATCGACCACACCACCAGCGGGCAAAATTTGTACAGCGGCTGGCTGGCAAAATCCACCGTCGCGCTGCAAATCGCCAGCGGACGCGATTTTTTCAGCCGTCCCGTGCTTCGCGCCTTTTTTACCTATGCCAACTGGACGGACGGCTACAAAGGGTTCGTTGGAGGGATGCCTTACCTGAATCAGAACGCTGGCCTGTCATTCGGGCTCCAGGCCGAGTCGTGGTGGTAAACGTCGACAGCTGTCCTGGGTTTCAACAATAATAAGATTCACTCAAATGCGTCACTCAATCCCCAGTTTGTGCTGCAACTGCTCCAGGCTGACGCCCTTGGTCTCCGGATAAAACAGCAGCACCACAAAGAACTGCACCACCATCATCACGCCAAACAGCAGAAACGGCGTGCCCCACGAGTGCTTCGCAACCAGGAGAAAGAGATACGCAATACAAGTATTCATGATCCAGTGCGAAGAACTCCCCAAGCTCTGCCCTTTGGCGCGCACCTGATTTGGAAACACTTCGCCAATGTACACCCAAATCACCGCTCCCTGTGAAATCGCGAAAAACGCGATATAAGCAATTAGCAGCAAAGGCAGAAAGTTCTGGTGCCTTTGCGCATAAAACAGCGAGGAAATCCCAAACAAGCACAACGCCGTGCCAACCGCCCCAATCAATAACAATGTTTTCCGCCCCAGTTTGTCGATGACCGCCATCCCCAACAGTGTGGCCAGCAGATTCATGCCCCCTATCCCTACGGCATTCAGGCTCCCAGATATCTTGCTGTATCCAGCAGCCGTGAAAATATCGTTGAGGTAATAAAGAATGGCGTTGATGCCCGCGAGCTGGTTGAACATGCCGATTGTGATGGCCAGGAAAATCGGCAGCCGGTATTTCCATTGGAACAACGGCTCGGACGTTTGTAGCTTGTCCAGGTGAATGGATTCCACGATTTCGCGCAATTCGCCTTCCGCATCTTCCGCGCCCATCAGCTTAAGCACGCCGTGCGCTTCCTCCACGCGATTTTGCGTGACCAGCCAGCGAGAACTGGGAGGAATGCCAAACAGCAGAATCAGGAAAATAAACGCCGGCAGCGCCGCGATGCCCAGTTGCCAGCGCCACTCCGCGGCTCCCAATCCGAAGCTGGCGATGATGTAGTTCGATAGATACGCCATCAGGATGCCGATGACGATGTTGATCTGGAACATTCCCACCAGCCGCCCGCGCATTTTTGCCGGCGCAAGCTCCGCGATATACACCGGCCCAAGCACCGACGATCCCCCGATGCCGAGTCCGCCGATGAAGCGCGCCGCCAGCAGCACATACCAGTTCCAGGCAAACGCGCATCCCAGCGCCGAAATCACGTAGAAGATGGCGAGGATCCGCAGCGTTTCCCGGCCGCCGTACTTTTGCCCCGGGATGCCCGCGGTCATCGCGCCGATCACCGTTCCGATCAACGCCATCGAAACCGTCAAGCCAAGCTGTTCGGGCGTGAGGTGGTACACGCCCGTAAGCGCCTGAGTGGTGCCGGAAATAACCGCCGTGTCAAACCCAAAGAGGAATCCGCCCAACGCTCCAACCGCGGCCGCCTTCGCCAGATTCTTGTTCAACGTTTTGATCCCTGCTCACCGGGGGACATTTGTGCACCGGAAAGCCTCAACCGCACTGTCTTGATCTCAAACGCTTTCGTCTCCACTTTCACCCCGCCACTTTCAATCGTCAGTGTCTTTAGCGGTCTTTCCATTAAATCCGTCTCCTCCGCTTTCGTCGGTCCGGAATCTGGCCGCAACACGATGTCGCTATCTTTCCCCGCCCACTCGTAAAAGCGAAAAATGATCGCGCCGTCGTCCTCGGCTTTTTTGACGGCGGTGAGCACGACATTGTCGCCTTGCACCTGCAAAAACGAATGTTGTTCGGGCAAATTTCCCGAGTGCACGGCGGACTGACGAGCCAGAAGCGGGTAGTTGAACTCATAGCCGCTCCGGACCGTGAGCGCGTCCTTCCAGTTCCCGGCGTGCACGTAAAGAGAGTAGGCGAATTCGTGAAGTCCCTCGTCGGCATGAGGGTCGGGCCACTCGGGAGAGCGCAGCAAAGAAAGGCGCAGCACGTTGGCCTTGGCGTCGTAGCCGTATTTGCAGTCGTTGAGGAGGCTGAGACCGTGTTTGGTATCCGAGAGGTCGGCCCAGTGGAGCGCGGGAACCTCGAATTTCCCCTGCTCGGCTTTTGTGTTGCGCGTGGTGGGGCGCTCGATGGCGCCGTAGGGAATTTCGAAGGTGGCCTTGTCGTTGTGCGCGCTGACCGGGACGGCGACCTTCAGCAAGATGTGCTTTTCGTGCCAGTCGGCGGTCATTTTCACGTCCACGCGCGGGGAGCCGGCGGTGAGAATGATGTCCCTTACAAAGGTGGAATTTTGAAAATGATTTTTTAGCCGGAGGATGGCGCGCAAAGGGCCACTCTCGATGAGCTTGACATCGTCGGCTTGGGTGAGGTCCCAATGCTCCTTTTCGAAGTCGGCATCGATGTTCCAGGCATCCCAGCGCTTTGGTTTATCGCGAAAGGCCTGTAGCAAATTGCCGCAAACGGCGTCTTTGGGCCCGCCGGTGTCCGATTCGGAAGGGGCCAGCATTTCGGTGTTCGTGCGCTTATCGAAAAGGTTGGTCATACAGCCGGTCTTAGGATCAACCTTCAGACGAACAAATTCATTTTCCAGGGTGTCCGCGGACGCCTTCACGGCCGGGGGAAAGACCGCGGGCTTCTTGCCGGGGAGCACGTAATACGTCGCGTAGCCCAGCGAGGGAACATTCACGGGAAAGAGCAAGTGGACCCTCCGACTTGCACCATAGACGGACAGGACTTGGGCGGGAACATTTTTCCCGGCCGCATCGAGAACCGCCACCGTGTCCGCCGGCGAGGGCAGAACTATCTCCGTATCTATCAAGGCCGTGCGCTGCCAGGAAAGGGAATTGAACACTACGATCGGAACGCCGGCGCCCCGGAGATTGATGTTGGACATGATTTCGTCAAGCGAAGCGCCGAGGACGCCGTTGCCGACGCGTTGAACGTCTTCAAGATTTTGCTTTGCGTCGCTATAGTTCGCGGCGATGCCCGAGCCCGGAAAAATGTCGTGGAAATCATCAAAGAGCAGGTCTTTCCAGCCACGATCGAACTCTTCGGATGGGTATTTGCGCCCGAACCGCATGGAAAGAGCGGAGAATTTTTCGGCGTTGAGCAGGAGTTCTTCCGTCGTGCGAATACGCTTTTTGGTTTCCGCCTGGGTCGTGAAGACGCCGCGGTGGTATTCGAAGTAAAGCTCGTCGCGCCACACGGGCACGTTCATGGCCGGCAATTTGGGCTGGAGGTTAGTGAAGAAATCGGCGGCGGTGCTCAATTGCAGGCTGGGAAACACGACATCTGGCTTCTCCCAACGCGTTGCGGCATCCAGCATCGTGCGCGTGGGGCCGCCACCGTGATCACCAACGCCGTAGAGGTGCAGCATTTCCGCGTTTTGGGGAGGCGCCGTTCCGTAAAGCGCGTTAAACCACACGGAGGTGTCCTTACCCAGCTGCACGGGATCGATCCCACTCGCATAGTCATGGGGAAAATAGGTCAGGAGGCGGCTGCCGTCCGGCGATTCCCACCAAAACAGCTTGTGCGGGAAAACGGTGAACTCATGCGCCCAGACCAACTTTTGCGTAACGAAGGTGTCGATGCCCGACTTTTTGTAGATTTGCGGCAACTGCCAGCTGTAGCCGAAGGAATCGGGATTCCAGCCAATCTTCACGTCCACGCCGAACTTTTGCTGAAAATAGCGCTTACCCACGAGGATTTGACGGACCAGGGATTCCCCGCCGGGCATGTTCAAGTCCGGTTCAACCCACATTCCTCCGACGATTTCCCAGCGTCCCTCCTTCACGCGCTGCTGAATTTCACGGAATAAATCCGGATATTTGTCCTCCATCCAGGCATAGGTGCGCGCCGACGACATGGAGAACTTGAAATCGGGATACTCGCGCATCAAGTCCAGAGCGCTGCGGAAGGTGTTGTGAACCACCTCCACGGTTTCCGTCCAGGGCCACAGCCAGGCCATGTCGATATGGGAGTTGCCCGCGGCGCGTATCGTGAACTGTTTCATCCATGGCCGAAGGGCGTCCAATTTGCCTTGTGCCAGGCGGAGCGAGGAATCAAACGCTTGCTGATCACCACGGTCCAAGGCATTCAGATCCACGGTACTGACGGCGGCTGCAAGAATTGCTTGGTGCTCTGACCGGCCTTCGGGAAACGTGTCCACGATGGGCTGCGCGGCGAGGAGTTCCTGACGCAAGATGCCGGGATCAGGCGCCCCGGCAGGGGGCGTAATCAGCAGACGGCTGGCGTGGACTTCCGTGTTCTTTTCCGCGGCTTGTACGCGCACGGCGATGAGGAATTTTTGACCGGGTTGCGCGTTGTCGGTGAGCAGGATCGGCTGGAGGGTGTCCTCGTCGCCACGAAAGATCATTGAGCCGTTAGAGAACACCGTAATGGTAACGAAGTCGTCGCTGTAAATTTTCAAGTCCAAGCGGACCTGGGCTCCCTTCAGACTATATCCATTCAGGGCCACGGGGATTTCGATCCGGTGGCGCAGGACGCGCGGGCCGTCAGTCCACTTCTCGGCAATTTTCAGGCGCGGCCAGGAAGAGTCATCGAGAGACGGATCTTCCGGGTGGGTAATGTCCGCGTGAAAACGCCATTCGTCGAGAGGAGAGTTGACGAGGGATTCGAGCCGCGCGAGAAGCGTTTGCAGGTGCGTGTCCGGCGGCTGGCTCTGCGCGGAAGTGCCTTGCGAAAGACAATGCAGAAGAAGCGCGAGGATTCCCAGACGGCGTGTCATCCTGTGTCCACAGAACATGTATCTCTCCCGAGACTAGAAAAAGCTGTCAGTAATTCTACACGTTGGGGGATATTTCGCGTCCGAGCAAGGACAAGTACTTAATAAAATTTTTCGGTTGTCAGGGGACTGGGAACATGGCATTGTCTCCCCGCCGGGCAACCGGGACACAACGGAGTTCCCATATCATTATTCAGGGACGGGTGTACGAGTGCGCGGTCGACGGGCAAATAAAAACGGAAAGCTGGGGCGCGGAAAGGCGCAGGCCAAGGCCGAAATGCTTGTAAAGCTGGAGCTGCAGAGCAATCCGGAAGCATTGTGCCTCGTGCGCGCCACCGTGGAACGCGCCGCCGAAGTGTTGCATTTTCAGGACGCCGAGGCGCGGGCGATTGTGCGCTCCGTGGATGAGGCGCTGGCCAACGTGATGCGCCATGCCTATGGTGGGCGCCCAGGTTTGCCGATCGAGATGAGTTGCCGCCGCGTGGAGCCGAGCGGCCAAAAAGCCGCGCAGGGCGGAATCGAGATTTTGCTGACGGACAAAGGCGTGCCAGTCAAACCGGCGGAACTGAAAGGCCGGCCGTTCGAAGACATACGTCCCGGAGGCCTCGGCCTGCACTTCATCCACGAGAGCATGGACGAAGTTGAATTTACGCGCAAGAAAGGCAAAAATCTCTTGCGCATGGTTAAATATTTATCGCCAACTTCCCAGGCAGCAGCATCAGAGGAGAACAGCAAGTGCAGATAGCGGCCCGTCCGGCAACTGGTGGCACCATCCTCGATATTACGGGGGACATTGACCTGGCACATTCGCCGGCCATGCGTAAGGCGTTGCTGCTGGAAATCAGGGAGAAGAAGACACCCAAGGTGTTCCTGAACCTGGAAAAAGTTCGGTATATCGACAGCTCCGGCATCGCTTCCCTGGTTGAAGGGCTGAAGGCCTCGCGCGACATGGGCTCCCGCCTCATCCTCTATGGCCTCAGCAAAACTGTGCGAGAAGTGATGGAGCTTTCCCGCTTGCAGAAAATTTTCGAGATTCACGAAAGTGAAGCCCAGGCGCTTGGTTCCTAGCGCCCGAGCCAGGTCTTTTCCCCGCAAAGGTAGCCGAAACACGTGGAATTCTTTGGAAAAATAGGCAGCTCTGTCGAGGGCAGTCTGGCCTACGTCGGTGCGCTGACGTCGCTGGCGGGCCGCGCCGCGTATTTCACGTTCATCGGGCCGTTTCAGGGGAAGCCGCTGCGGTTTCAGCGCGCCGTTTCGCAGGCGATGGAAGCGGGCGTGCGCGCACTGCCGATCCTCTCGTTGATCACGTTTTTTATCGGGTTGATTCTGGCGCTGCAGGCGGCATATGAGTTGAAAAGGTTCGGCGCTATTAGTTTCGTTGCCAGCGCCGTTGCGCTTTCGATGACCCGCGAGCTAGGGCCGCTGATTACGGCGGTGATAGTGATTGGCCGCTCCGGCTCGGCGTTCGCCGCGGAACTTGGCACCATGAAAGTTTCCGAGGAAATTGATGCGCTGGAGACCATGGCCATCAATCCGGTGAGCTTTCTGGTGGCGCCGAAGTTTGTGGCCATGATCCTGATGCTGCCGTGCCTGACGATCTGGGCGAACTTCATGGGCATACTGGGTGGATCGTTGTTCGGCGTCGCGCAAGCCGACTTTACTTTTTGGCGGTACATCATCGCTTCGCTCGACGCGCTTTTCATGCGCGACGTCGTCACCGGCCTCATCAAGAGTTTCATGTTTGGCGTGACGATCACCGCGGTCGGTTGCCTGGAGGGATTGAACACCACCGGCGGCGCGGAACAGGTCGGGCGTTCGACGACCCGCGCGGTGGTGATGTCCATTTTTCTTGTGATTCTTGTCGACCTTGTCTTTACAATGCTTTTCTACTTCCTGGGAGAACACTAGGGTTATGGCGGCCTCAGCGGACATTTTCGGTACGGACACGTCGTTTGACGGCCCAATGATTTCTCTGCGTAATCTCCGGGTCAGCTACACCGGCAGGGAGATTCTGCACGGGATTAATTTCGACGTGCAGCGTGGGGAAACGTTGGTGATTCTCGGCGGCTCGGGTTCCGGCAAGAGCACACTGCTGCGCACATTGGTCGGTCTGGAAAAGCCTACGTCCGGTGAAGTCTGGATTCGCGGCAAGAATTTTTCCGCCATTTCCGAGGTCGAACGGGATGAAATTCGTAAGCGGTTGGGAATGTCGTTTCAGGGTGGCGCGCTTTTCGGTTCGATGACCGTCGGCGAGAATGTCGCCTTGCCGCTGCAGGAGCACACCAAGCTGGAGCCAACGACCGTCGAAATCATGGTGCGCCTGAAACTTGACCAGGTCGGCCTTTCCGGATTCGAAAATTTCCTTCCGTCGCAGCTGAGCGGTGGCATGAAGAAACGCGCCGCGGTCGCCCGCGCGCTGGCCATGGACCCGGAAATTCTCTTCTTCGATGAACCCTCGGCCGGGCTCGACCCGATCATCGCCGCGGGCATCGATCAGCTCATCCTGGAACTGAAGAAGGCGTTCCACATGACCATCATCGTGGTGACGCACGAATTGGCCAGCGCGTTTCTGATTGCGGACCGCATGGTGCTGATCAACAAAGGAGACGTGGTCGCGCTCGCCACCACCGAAGAGATGAAAAACAGCAAGCATCCCAAGGTTCGGCAGTTTCTGGACCGCATCCCCGAACCGGCGGTTGCCCAGGAATTGGATTATCTGCAGATGCTGACGGAACCCGCCACAAAATCCGGCGAAGGCCGTCAGGGGAAGAGCAGGTAGCGATGGAAGCAAGACGCGAACAGTTCTTTGTAGGATTATTTGTGGTCGTCGCCGTGGCGCTGCTGATTGCCACGGTGTTTTCGCTGTCCGGCGCGTTTGCCGGACCGGCGCGCCACTTTCACGCGAAGTTTAACAGTGTCGCGGGGCTCGAACGCGGCGCCAGCGTACGCTACCAGGGCAGCCCGAAAATCGGGCGGGTGGAAAGCGTCAAGATCGATCCGAAGAATCCCACGCTCATGGACATGGAATTCAGCGTGAAGGAAAATCTGCCCATCAAGACGGACAGTCACGTGGCCATCCTGAGTTTTAGCCCGCTGGGCGACAATCACCTCGAGGTCAAAGCAGGTTCGCCCTCGGCACCGCTTGCGGCCGATGGCGCGGTTTTGCCGGCCGACCCGTACGTGGGCTTCAACGAATTGACCGAGCAAATCAACCGGGTGATGCCGCAGGCGCAGGAGTTGATGGGCAATCTCAACGTGCGTGTGAAGGAGTTGAGCGTAACGATCGCCCGGGTCAACGACTTGCTGAACGATGAGAACCGCGCGAATGTTTCTGCAAGCATTTCCGAACTCCGCGGCATGTTGAAGGAAGACCGGCCGGTAGTGAAGTCGGCGCTGAATAACGTGAACAATGCCAGCGCCAAGCTCGGCCCCATGCTGGACGACCTCAAGAAGACCTCCGCCCAGGCCGACGAGACCCTGAAGAAACTCGACGCCATGCTCGGTGAAAATCGCGAAGATCTCCGTGCGTCGATCAAGAAACTTCGCGAATCGTTGAACAATGTGAACAGCATCACCCGCCGCCTCGACCAGACCCTCGACATCAACACGGAAACCATCGACGAACTGTTCATGAATATGCGCGATGTTTCGGAAAACCTGCGGGAATTTACGGACATCATCAAGACACGGCCCTCGGAACTTATCCGATCCACCGGTCCGAAGGAACATAAACCCGGAGAGCACCCATGAGACTCAGCGATTGCAACAATCCTAAGAAACTTTCCGTGCCCGCATCCGGCCTGCGGCTTAGAAAAATCAGCAGAACGTTTGTGATCGGCGCGTTGTTGGCCGCCGGGCTATCCGGCTGCGGCAGCATGAAACCCGTAAAGTATTACCAGCTGACGCATCCTCCCACGTCCACGCTCGGCAACTCGCCATCCGCGGCCGACGTCTCGCTTCTCGTCCGGCCGTTTCAGACGTCGCACCTCTATCGGGAAGATCGGATCGTGTACGGTGGGGAAGGCGAGCAACTCGGTTTGTACGAGTATCAGCGTTGGGTCGAGCCGCCAGTGGAGTTATTGCAGGATGCGCTCGCTCGGGGACTTCGTTCTTCGGGCAATTTCAGAAGCGTTACGAAGCTGCGCAGCGACAGCAACGTCGACTTCAGTTTGATCGGCCATCTCTATGCGTTTCGCGAGGTGAGCGGTGGCGCCGTGGTTGCCCGCCTGAATTTCGAGGTCGAGCTGATAGACCTGAAGATCGGCAAAGCCATCTGGCGGCATACGTATAACCACGATGAACCGAGTTCCGGAAAAACTGTCGCCGACGTTGCTGCTGCGATGGACAAAAATGTGCATCTCAGCGTCCAGGAAATTCACGACGGAGTTTTGCAAGCCATCGCCAACAACCCACGCAAGTAGGGTGCTCCAGCATTTGTATCGGCCAGCTGCCCTGAGCGTGGCCGAAGGGGCTGCGGCGGGCGCTTTTTCCTAGTTCCTAAATGTAGCGCTGGCTTCTATGCCAGCCTGCTTGTCCGCGAGCCTCGCAGCCCTCACACGAGCGTTCACATGCCGTACAATAAATACAGGAGCCCATTCGAATGTCTTCCCCCGCCAAACGCGCCGAGGATTCCCCTGTCACAAAAGCACGCTTCGATTTCCTCGATCTCCGCGCGCAATTCGCTGCGATTCATGACGAAGTCATGCAAGCCGTCGCCCAGGTATTCGAATCGCAGTATTTTATTCTCGGTCCCGAAGTAAAACTTCTGGAGGACGAAGTCGCCGCCAAGCTCGGCGCGAAATATGCCGTGGGATGCGCCTCTGGCACCGATGCTCTGATTTTGTCCCTCCTCGCCGCAGACATCCGGCACGGCGACGAGGTCATCACCACGCCGTTCAGTTTTATCGCCACGGCTGGCGCCATCGCCTACGTCGGCGCCAAACCCGTCTTTGTCGACATCGATCCGGTTACCTACAATCTAAATCCCGCGCTGCTCGAAGCCGCCATAACCCCCGATACCCGGGCGATCATGCCTGTGCACTTATTCGGGCTACCTGCGGACATGGATCCCATCCTGGCAGTTGCGCGCGGGCACAATCTCGTGGTCATCGAAGATGCTGCGCAGGCCATCGGCTCCCGGTATGGCGGCCGCTACACCGGCACTTTTGGTGAATATGGCTGCTTCAGCTTTTTCCCTTCGAAAAACCTGGGTGGCGCGGGCGACGGAGGGATGATTACCACCAATGACGCGGCCATCGCCGAGCGTCTGCAGATGCTGCGCGTTCATGGCAGCAAACAGAAATATTTTCACGAAATGATCGGCACCAACAGCCGCCTGCACGCCCTGCAAGCCGCGGTCCTGCGCGTAAAATTACGGCACCTGGACGCCTGGCAGCAGGGCAGGCAGAACCGTGCCGAGCGCTATCGCCACCTCTTCGAATCCGCCGGTCTATCCACTTTCATCGCCGCGCCGCCACAGCCGCCCGCGAAATTCGAGCACGTCTACAATCAATTCACTATCCGGTCGTCGCGGCGTGACGATCTGAAAGCTTCCCTGCAAGCCGCGGGAGTTCCTTCGGAAATTTACTACCCGCTGTGCATACACCTGCAGAAGGCGTTCGCCTATCTGGGCCACAGAGTTGGCGATTTTCCCGAATCCGAAAAAGCCAGCAGGGAAGTCCTCTCGCTACCGGTCTACCCCGAACTCCCGGATTCTCAACAAGACCGCGTAGTCCAGGCCATCGGCGACTTCCGCTCCGCAAAGTAGCGGCAACCTTCAGGCCTGCCCTGACGAAGGAATGGGTGGCCCCGTGAACTCTCAGTGGCCGGGTCATCCAGGCAATTTCTACGCAGCCACTTCGTCGCGGGCTTTCTTGCGCGGCACGATGCTCCGCACCACCACATACAGCATGGGAATAAACAAAAGATTCAGCGTGGTTGCGGCAATCATCCCGCCAAATACCGTTGTGCCCACGGAGACGCGGCCTGCGGCCCCGGCGCCGCTTGCCACCATCAGCGGCACTACGCCCAAAATAAACGCTAGCGAAGTCATCAGAATCGGCCGCAGGCGGATCCGCGCCGCTTCAATCGCGGCGTCAATCGTGCTCAGCCCGTCATCCTGTAGTTGTTCCGCGAACTCCACGATCAAAATCGCGTTCTTGCTGGAAAGTCCGATCAGCATCACCAAGCCGATCTGCGCGTACACATCGTTGCTCAAGCCCCGCAGCGCAATCGCGCCCAGCGCGCCCAGCAAGGCCACCGGCACTCCCAGCAAAATAATGAACGGCAGCACGTAGCTTTCATACTGCGCTGCCAGCGTCAGGTACACGAAAACAATTCCCAGCCCGAACAGGATCATTGCCTTTCCGCCGGACTCGATTTCCTCCAGCGAAAGCCCGCTCCACTCATAGCTCATGCCCCGCGGGAGCTTCTTTTTCGCCAGCGCTTCCATCTCCTTCAAGGCTTGCCCGGAACTCAACCCGGGCGCCGCCGAGCCGTCGATTTCAGCCGCTCGGAACAGGTTGTAATGGCTGATCACTTGCGGATTTTCCGTCTGCTCAATCTGCACGACGTTGTCCAGCGGAATCATCTTCCCGGTATCGGAGCGTAGGTAATAGCCGCGCATATCCTTGGATTCCGAGCGGAATTTCTGGTCCGCCTGTACATAGACTCGATACGACCGATTATTGAAATCGAAATCGTTCACGTAAACGGATCCCATGAAAACTTCCAGCGCGTCGGTGATCTGGCTGAACGGAATTTGCAGGCTCTTGGCTTTTTCGCGATCGATCTTCACCAGCACCTGTGGATCATTTGCGGTGAAGCTGGTGAAAAGGCCAGCGAGCTTCCCCGTTTGATTTCCCGCTGCGGACAACTGATTCGCGGTGTCGGCCAGTGTTTGCAGAGTGTTCCTACCCAGGTCCTCCAGCTCGAACGTAAACCCGCCAAACTGTCCCAAGCCTTGTACCGATGGCGGGTTGAAGGGAATCACCAGACCGCCGGAAATCCCCGCCAACTGCGCACGCATCTTCTCCACCACCGCGGGGCCAGTGTGCCCGTTGCCCTTGCGGTCCTTAAAATCCGCCAGGTTCAGGAAGACCATCCCGCGGTTCGAAGCGTTTCCGGTGAAACTGAAACCCACGACGGTAAACGCGCCGGTGACCTCCGGAATATGCGAGACGGACTCTTCCACCTTGGCGCAAATGTCCTGCGTGTATGCAAGAGATGCGCCCTGCGGCGCCTGCACGATCACCATCACGTAGCCCTGATCATCTTCAGGAATGAAGCCCTGCGGGACGCGCAGGTAGAGATAGATCGCTCCGCCAAGCACAACAGCAAACGCCAGCAAAGCGGGGATGCGATTTTCCGCCACCCGCCGCACCGTGCGCTGGTAAAAACCTGCGCCGGCGTCAAACACTCTGTTGAACCAGCGAAAAAATGTCCATTGCGCCCTTTCCCGGTGATGCCCCAGGAATATCGCGGAAAGCGCCGGGGTCAGAGTCAGCGCGTTGAAGGCGGAAATGGAAACCGAAAAGGCGATGGTCAGCGCGAATTGCCGGAACAAGATGCCGGTTGTTCCCGGGAACAGTGCGACCGGCACGAACACCGATACCAGCACCAGGGAAGTCGCCACCACCGCTCCGGCCACTTCTTTCATGGCCACGCTCGCGGCGTTGTGCGGCTCGGAGATGCCTTCCATGATGTGCCGCTCCACGTTTTCGATCACCACGATGGCGTCGTCCACGACGAGACCTGTTGCCAGGGTGATGCCGAAGAGCGTGAGGGTATTGATGGAAAATCCCAGTAGCTTGACGAAGATAAAGGTTCCGATCAGCGAAACGGGAATAGTGATGGCCGGGATAAACGTGCTGCGCCAATCCTGCAGGAAAATATAGATCACCAGCACGACCAGAAAGACCGCCTGCAGCAGGGTAACGAGCACGTCGCGGATGGACTCCGCGATCACCTCCGTGGTGTCGAACGCCACCGCATATTTCAATCCCGGCGGAAAATTCCTGGAAAGCCGTAGCATTTCCGCTTTGGCCGCGCGATCCACGTCCAGGGCATTGGAGCCCGGAAGCTGCGTCACGGCCACGCCCACCGCGTCATGTCCGTTAAACCGCAGAATCGAGCTGTAGTCTTCCGCGCCAAGTTCCGCGCGCCCCACATCCTTGATGCGCACCAGCGTGCCATCCGTGCCCGTTTTCAGGACAATGTTTTCAAATTCCTTGGGATCGGAGAGCCGCCCGATCGCGCGAACGCTGATTTGATAGGACTGGACCTGATTGGAAGGCGGTTGGCCAAGTTGCCCCGCGGCCACCTGGACATTCTGTTCGTTCAGGGCGGCCAGCACGTTGGTGGCGGTCAGGCCTCGCTGGCCAAGCCGGGTCGGGTCCAGCCACAAGCGCATGGCGTATTTGCGTTCGCCGAAAATATCCACTTCGCCGACGCCCTTGACGCGCTTCAGCGAGTCCCGCACATACACGTCCAGATAATTGCTCAGAAACAGGCTGTCGTACTGCCCGCTCTCCGAATAAACGCCGGCGGCAAAGACGAATCCGGAAATTTGCTTGGTGATGATGATACCGGTATTCTTCACCGTGTTGGGAAGGCGTCCGAGCGCCTGGTTCACGCGGTTCTGCACGTCTACCGAGGCCAGGTCCACATCGCGGGTAACGTCAAACACCACGGTGATGCTGCTGGAGCCGTCGTTGCCGCTGGTCGAGGTGATGTACTTCATCCCCGGCACGCCGTTGATGGCCTGCTCCAGCGGAATCGTCACTGCCGACTCCACCGTTTGCGCGTTAGCGCCGATGTACGCGCTGGAAACCACCACCTGCGGAGGGGCCAGGTCAGGGAACTGCGCGATTGGCAGCGTGGGTATGGCAATTGCGCCGCCCAGCACGATCAGAATCGCGCAAACCGTCGCAAACACGGGCCGCCGGATAAAAAAATCGACAAACAAGCGCGTTTCCCTCTTTTACTACTTCGTGTTGATTGCCAATCACACTTCGCAGAAGCTGGACAAGCTGTCATCCCGAACTCGCGCCTTTGGCGAGTGAGGGATCTGCTTTTTTCTTGGTTTTATTTCCCGGTCTTGGGCGCGTTCTCCGCCTTGGGCCCCGGCGATTGCACTTGTTCGCTCACCGGCGCTCCGTCCTGCAGGAATTGCGTTCCGGAAACGATCAGGTGGTCGCCGGGTTTCAAGCCGTCGAGAACGGCGTAGTCATTGCCGAAGATATCTCCAACCTTCACCACGCGCTGTCGGGCGAACGTCCCCTTTGGTTCCTTGTCGGCTACGAATACAAAAAACTGTCCATTGATCCGCGTTACGGCCAGCACCGGCACAACCGGCCCGGAGGCGGTTCCCCACACCACCTGCGCGCGTACCTGCTGCGCGATGCGCAGATTCGCCTTCGGATTCGGCACCGCGGCCTTGGCCAGCACGGTCTGCGTGTCCGGGTCCACCTGCGGCGAAATAAACGTAATTTGCGATTCGGTGCGTAGATTTCCTGCTTCATCCAGCAGCTTAACGGGCAGTCCCAGCCGCAGATTCTTCGCGCGCGCCGCGGGGATGTAGAGATATACTTCGAGCGCTCCGGGCTCGTCCACCGTCGTAAGCAGCGTCGAGACGATTACGCGGTCGCCGACACGCACGGGAATGTCGCCGACGATTCCGTCCATCGGCGCGCTGACTTTGTAATACCGCAACTCCACCTTCTGCTGCTCTACCTGATGTTCCAGCGATTTCAGTTGCGCTACGGCCGTGTCGTAAGTCGTCTGCGCATTGTCCAGGTCGGATTTGGCGATCACTCCGGCTTCCGCCAATTTCTTTGCCCGGTCCAGATTCACGCGCGCAAGATTGACGTTCGATTCCTGCGCCAGCCGCGTAGCCTCCTGGCTGTTCACTGTTGCTTCCTGCTTCAACGGGTCAATCTGCAGCAGCGCTGCCCCGGCCGCCACGCGGTCGCCGGACTTCACAAAAATCCTGGTGATGTAGCCTTCCACCTGTGGATTGATCGTTGCGGAATGCCGCGACTTCAAAATCGCCAGGTATTCGGTGGTATCCGCGATCGGCTTCGATTCGACCGGTTGCACTTGAACAGGCATCGCCGCTTCCGGCCCGCCTTCGCCGCTAGCACTGACCGATGCCGGTTTCGCCCCGCATCCCGCCACCGCCATCACCGCCAGGCACAAAACCGCCAGGCGGTGTGCGTGCGTGCCATATCTGGTCTGTTTTCTTACACCGAGGGTCATCTGTTTACACCGGCGCGGGTTGCGCAGCTATTAATATTACGTCACTGAAGACGGAACCGAAACGCCTAACTGTAGGGCTATTGGACGCACCGGGCTCCCTTTCGTTTAACGAACCATAGGAGGGATTTGCCGAGGTGGGCCGGCCTCCCACTTTCTTTACGAAGGAAGCGGGCAGCACATTTCATCCAGGCAAGAATCTCAATACATATCCGTCGGGTCGATTTTTTTCCCGGAAAGCCCCAACTGCAGCACTTCAATGTTCTCCGGACGGTCAAAAACCTTGCCGGGAAACAGCCGCTTGATGATTACGCGAAACCCGCCAAAGGCAATTCCGATTCCGGTCGCCACGCCCAGAAACAATCCGGTGAACAGAAAAATCTTGTACATCATCAGCATGATCGGCGGTTCGGTCGCCTTTTGTCCCCGCTCGTTCCAGGTCACTTGGGTTTCATAGTTCACCGCGTCGCGCATCGCTCGCGCGTATTCCGCGGACGTGGCCGCGAACACCAATGACAGCAGGGAAGCCTTGCGCTCCACGGTGACGCCCGCCTTCTTCAAGGCATCCGGCAGCGCCTGTTCCAGGTGATGCAAATGCTGTTCCGCCAGTTGCGGCGTCGGGTAGTCCAGAAGCACCAGCACGCCGGCCCCATGCGCGCCGTGATAGTTCGCCAGCATCGCTTCCGCGCCGTTCTGAAAGCCTACGGCGTCGGTCAGTTCTTTGGACACCTCTTGCCCCAGCGAACTCATCGCCGAGCGAAATCCTTCCGGCCCCAGCGCATATTTCTCCGATCCAAACGTCCTCCCGCGCTCCGGCAGGTAATTCTTCACCGGCGGCATCGGAGTCTGGTCGGCTTTCGCCTGGAGCGCCGTCAACAATTCCTCCAGCCCTTGTGCTTTGGCATTGGGCGAAATCTCAGCCTGCACCACGATATTTCCAACCTGGAAACGCGCGTCATGGTCGCTTCCTGCGGAGTCCCCGCCCAGCCCGGAATCCTTCAGCCCCGGAGCCAGCAAAAACGTGTACAGCTCAAACGCGCTGCTTGGATCGCGCAAGACAAACGCCCGCAGCGTAATCTCATCCGCGCCATTCTTGTACGCGCGCTGCTCGATCCTGCTCACGCCGGCCTCGGCCAGCACGCGTTCTCCGTTCGGCCATTTTGCCCAGCCCGCCCTCAAATCCTGCGCGCGTAGCGTCTTCGCAGGCGCTTCCGCCTGCCATTGTCCAAATTGATTGGGGAGAAGGGGCGCGTCCGCCGCAACGCCCAAAGCGCAGAGCACGCCGGCAACGACGCAACCAAGTAGGGTTCGACGCATACCTGTCAGTATATTAGACGCCGCGGAGTTATTGTTGGTTCCTTGACTGCTCAACCGTGGCCAGCGGCGCAGGGCGCCCAGGCTTGGCCGTGCCGTTAACCGCCATGCTGTTCAGGCTTTGCAGGTAGTCCGAAACGCCCTGGTAGAGCCCCTCAGCCACCCGCTGCCGGTATTCCGGCTTCTTCAGCAGTTGCTCGTCGGCGGGATTGCTGAGGAAGGAAATCTCCGTCAGGATCGACGGCATATCCGCGCCAATCAGCACCACAAACGGCGCTTTGCGCACACCGCGGTTTTTCACCGGCTTAATGGTTTTCTGGATGCGTTTCGACAAGGAGTCCTGCACATCCTCGGCAAGTTCGCGCGACTCGTCGATCTTCTCGGTGCGGGCGATTTTCTTCACCACTTCTTCCAGGTCGTGGATGCCTTGCTGAGAGACTGCGTTCTCTCGCGCGGCTACGGCCATCGCTTCGGCCGAGCCCTTCATGTTCAGGTAATACGTTTCGATGCCGCGCGCGGCGTGGTCCGGGCTGGAATTCGCGTGAATCGAGATAAAGAGGTCGGCCTTGGCTTCGTTGGCGATGCGTGTGCGGTCTTCCAGCGGGATAAACGTGTCGTCCGAGCGGGTGAAGACGATGTCTGCGCCGGGCAATTTCTGCTGGATGATTTTTCCCAGGCGCAGCGCCACGTCCAGGCACAAATCTTTTTCCATCAGGCCGGTTGGCCCGATGGTTCCGGCATCGTGGCCGCCGTGGCCCGCGTCAATCACGATTCGGCCGATCTTCAGCCCGAGCGCGCGAGTCAGCGTGGATTGCCCATCGCGCGTCGGCACCGGCGCGGTTGCGGCAGGCTGCACAAGATCCGGCTTCGAGCCGCCTTTGCCGTGGCTGGTATTCAGAACCTTCACAGGTGAAGGGATCGCCTTGGGCGTCACCGTCACAGGTATTGCGTCTTCCATCGGGCCCACAGGTCGTGGATTGTCGTCGGCCACGGGGGCGTTTGCCGCGAGCGTGTCCGCATCGCTCAAGTTGGCCGCTTTGTCGTTGCTGGAGCTCTTTGCCGCTGGTGGCGTAGCCTTTGCGGATTGCACCGTGGCGCCGTGCGTCCCGCCCGTGCCATAAAGCTCAATCACCAGCCTCGACGGTTTTTGCATCAGCGAAGCCGCGTAATCCCGCACACCGTTCACGTCCAGCACCACGCGCACCACGCCGCCCTGGTTTTGCGCCACGCGCACCTGGGTCAGCAGGTCGCCGTTCACGCGGATTTTGTTTCGCAACAGTGCCGGAGAAAGCCGCGCCGCATGCAAATCAAAATAAATCCGGTCGGGATTCGCGATGCGCCCGGAAACATATTGCACCGCGTCTTCAAGGTCGATCACCACTTCGGTTCCATCCGGCGTCTGCGTACACCGGACGTGCTGCACGCTAGGTATGCCGCCCGACTTCGGCTTCTCACCGCCGCTCGCCGCTCCAGTGGAGCGTGCCACCGGCTGCGGATTTTCTTCCTTCGCCGCTCGCGCAGGAGGACTCGCCGCAGCGGGAGCAGGCTGCGCCGTCTTGGCATTCATTTGGCCCGTCTCCGCGTTTCTTAACAGCGCCAGTTCGGCCAGCGCTTCCTGCACTTCGCGTTTGTGCGCCGAACGCGGATACTTTTTCTGGAAATCCTGGAAGGTCTTCGTCGCCGCTGCCGGATCGCCCAGTTGATCCTTTTGCAACTGCGCCACGCGCAGCATAGCGTCCGGCACAAATTTGTTCGTTGGGTATTCGCGAATCAGAAATTGGTAGGCCTCCGCGGCGGCCTGGTAGTAGCTGCGCCCGAACCGGTCGCCCATCTCCGTGTTCAGTTCGCCCACGGCCACCATCGCGTCCGGCACTTCCATGGCATGCGGAGTAATCAGGTAAACGCGCTGAAAGGTGGTGACAACGCGCTTGTAATCGGCCAGCGTGCGCTTTTCAGGCGCCTTTTCATTCAGCGCCGCGCGCATCTCCTGCGCCCGCGCAAACTGCGCACTGGCCGCCTCGCGCTTGGCGGGCGTGTTGGTGTTCGCGGCGCGCAAAGGGCAGGGAAGTACGCAGGACGCCAGCAGCACAATACCCAGCGAAACGCCGGCGAAACTCCTGTGGATAATTTTCCGCCCCGTACCCATACTTCCCGGTCTTCCCCCAACTCGGCTCGCTACACTCTATTACTAACCCCAACTACCAAACTTTGATGCGCGCTCTTACTCGTTCGTAAAAATAATCCGCCCGTTCGCGTCCACTTGCCGGTGAATCCGGCTGGACCGCGTATACGCCTCATCCATGCGTCCCGACCCGGGCCGGTAATACGCGTCCTGCACCTTGCGCACGTAACTCTGAGTCTCCTGAAACGACGGCACGCCGTGCGCCCGGTCCACCGCGCCCTCACCAGCATTGTACGCCGCCAGGGCCAGATCCAGGTTGCCGCGATACCTTTCCAGCAACGTCTTCAGGTACTTCACGCCGGCATCCACATTCTGCTTCGGGCTATATACGTCATTCACGCCGAATCTCATCGCCGTCGACGGAATCAGCTGCATCAATCCCACCGCGCCCTTATGCGATCTCGCTGCGGGATTCCAGTTCGATTCGGTTTCAATCACCGCCCGCACCAGCGCCGGGTCCACCTTGTGTCGCTCGGCCGCTTCGCGCACCAGTTTTTCCGCGCCATCGCGATCCAGAAACATCGCCGGCCGGTCCGTGCCCGTAAAGGAAACTTCGTTCTGCAAATAGATCGATTGTCTTGCCGGCGGCCGCGCAGATAATTTCGCAATCACCGGCGGCTCGGCATTCACGAAGACAGGCCGGCCATCCGTGGCCGTCTCGGTCGTGATCTGTGCCATGGCGGGCCGGGAAGCGCCCAACACGCCGGTGAATACCAATAAAAGCACCAAGACATTCCTCAGGTTTAGGGTTATTTGCAGGGCGTTCATGCGCCTTGGGGAAGGCATAGGTAGTAAAATCCGTTGCGCGGAGCTAGCTGCCTCAGGTGGGGCCGTAAGACACCGCGTAGTGCGACTGCGAAGCTCCACCCTTCTAACAAGTGTAGCGGAATGCTGCACTTGCGAGGCAACGCTTCTGACGCTGCCGACTATTATAGCAAGGGTTCCAGCAGGCCAGGGACACTCTGTAAGGCACTTTTTAGGGCCGATGTGTCTTTACCGCCAGCCTCGGCCAAATCCGGCCTTCCGCCCCCCGAACCGCCTACCTGCTTGGCAAGTGCCTGTATCAGCTTGCCAGCATGGACTTTAGCGGTCAGGTCCCTGGTTACCCCTGCGATCAGGGCCACTTTGCCGTCATCCGGCATCCCCAGGGCCACTACTCCCGACCCCAGTTTCTGTCGGAGAGAGTCCACCAATTGCCTCAGACCCTCCCGGTCGACGTTGCTCACCTCCCCCACCACCACCTTTACGCCTTTGATGGTTTGGGCCTGGTTGAACAGGTCATCGAGCTGGTTCAGGGCGCCCTTGCGCTTCTGGGCTTCCAGCTCCTTCTCCAAATGCCGTGCCATGGAGGTCAGTTTTTCCACAGACGCCAGCACATCGTCCTCGCCTACGTTCAACTTGCCGGCCACTTCCCGCAATGTCCTCGCCTGATTTTGAAAATGTTCCAGCGCCCCGATGCCGGTCACCGCCTCGATGCGGCGGACACCCGCCGCAACCGATTCTTCGCTCACGATTTTCAAAACCCCGATGTCGCCCGCGCGCTTCACGTGCGTGCCGCCGCAAAGCTCCTTTGAATAAAACCCGCGCGGCGAGCGTGGATCGGGAATCGTCACTACGCGCACATTGCTCTCCGGATATTTGTCCCCGAAAAATGCCAGCGCCCCGGAATTCAACGCCTCTTCGAGCGACATTACGCCCGTTTCCACGCACGTGTTCAGCCGGATCTCGTCGTTCACCTGCTGCTCAATGTCGCGCAGCTCTTCATGATCCACAGGCGCAAAGTGCGTGAAGTCAAACCGCAGCCGCTCCGGCGCGTTCAACGAGCCGGACTGCTTCACGTGCGTCCCCAGAATATTCCGCAGCGCCGCATTCACCAGGTGGGTCCCCGTGTGGTTCCGCATGATCCGCGCCCGCCGCTCCGCATCCGCAATCACCGTGACACGGTCGCCCACCCGCAAAGTCTCCTTCGCGGTCACCCGATGCGCCACCAGCCCCGCCACCGGATAAAACGCCCCGTTCACCTCCGCCAGCACCTGCGCTTCGGACGCATCATAAAACTTCCCCGTATCCGCCATCTGCCCGCCAGACTCCGCATAAATCACCGTCCGGTCCAGCACCACTTCGCCCGACTCTCCTGCTTTCAGTTCTTTCGCAGGGCCGGCTTTGGTAACAATCGCCTCAATCCGCACATCCTTCGCGCACGTAGCATGATAAAAGTCCGGCTCCGTCTTAAACGTCTCCGCCAACTTCGCAAACGCCGGATTCGCCGCCTCTTTCCCAGCCCCGCCCTTCCACGAAGCCCGCGCTCGCGTCCGCTGCTCCTGCATCGCCTTCTCAAATCCGGCTTCATCAAAGCTCACGCCCAGGTCGCGCACTGCGTCTAGAATAAAATCCTTTGGTAATCCATAGGTGTCATACAACGAAAATGCGCGATCACCTGGAAGTAGAGGCGCGAAGCCGATGCTCACTTTCAAGAGATTCGTTACGTACCTGATTTGATCGCCGATGGCTTCCTGTGAATTGGAAAGCAAGTCATCGGCTCCTTCAACTCCTGAGTTAAAGAATTCCGCCTCCAAGATTGCATTGCGCTTGCTTGCATACGCCTCGCGAACCATTCCAAGAAGTTCGTCCTCTAGTTTTGCGATGCCGACGGAGATTGTTCTCGCGAACTGGATCTCCTCGCTCTTAAGAATTCGCTCGATGTTCTGCCGTTGCTCCACGATTTCAGGGTAGGCGTCGCCCATTAATCGACAAACCACGCCAACCATAGAATGCAAGAAAGGCGATTTTTCGCCGAGAAGTCGCCCGTGCTGAATGGCCCTACGAACGATTTTCCTAAGGACGTAGCCGCGCCCTTCGTTCGAGGGGATAACCCCGTCCGCGATCAAAAATGTTCCTGCCCTCGAATGGTCAGCGATGACTTGGAGAGAAGCGATTTGCCCGGTTTCCGATTCTTCGGAGAGGGCTATACGTTCCTCTCCAAGTTCGCCAGGTTTCGATGAACCTGGGGTTACCATTTCCAATTTCGTATTCGTGAGGCGAGCAGCTTCCCGTATCAGAGGTTCAAACAGATCGCTCTGATAATTGCTAATCTTTCCTTGCAAAACAGCAGCCGTCCGCTCCAGTCCCATGCCCGTGTCCACGCACGGTTTCGGCAACGGTGTCAGCGTCCCGCTGGCATCGCGGTTGAACTGCATAAACACCAGATTCCAAATCTCCACATACCGCCCGCATTCGCAGGGAAACTTGCAATCGGCGTGCCCCTCTTCCGACGCCGCAGGCCCCATGTCATAAAAAATCTCGCTGCACGGCCCGCATGGCCCTGTATCCCCCATCGCCCAGAAATTGTCTTTCAAGCCGGGAATCGCGAAGATGCGATCGGCGGCAACATGCCCAAGCCAGAAGCCTTTGGCCTCTCCATCCACGCCCAGCGAATTTCCGGGCGCCACTTCCGCCCCGCCAAACACCGTCACATACAATTTGTCCTTCGGGATCCCATACCACTCCGGCGAAGTAATCAGCTCCCACGCAAACGCCACCGCATCCTTCTTGAAATAATCCCCAAACGAAAAATTCCCCAGCATCTCAAAAAACGTATGATGCCGCTTCGTGAATCCCACATTTTCCAGGTCGTTGTGCTTCCCGCCCGCCCGCACGCACTTCTGCGCCGTCGTCGCCCGCAAATACTCCCGCTTCTCAAGGCCCAGAAACACGTCCTTGAACTGGTTCATCCCCGCATTCGTGAACAGCAGCGTCGGATCCCCATGCGGCACCAGAGAAGACGACCGCACGCGCCGGTGCCCCTTACTCTCGAAAAATTGCAGGAATTTTTCGCGTATCTCGTTCCCCGTCATCTTCTTGTTGCCATTCGCCGTCACGTAAACCTCGTATCAATCATCCTACTCAACGCTCGATTATCGCAGACGTGTCGAGCCTGCGGCAATTCGCGAGACAACACCCGAGCACTGCCACTCCCGCTCGTACCGCACTCAGTCATCCCGGCCGAAGCAGCGGCGTCTTTTGCCGCTGCGTAGTGGAGGGACCGAGGCAAGACGACAGATTTGTAGACGAGGGACTGTACAGGCACTCCTTCGATATCATCAATCATAAATTTGCAAAATCCCGCGACGCAGTTAACATTCCCGTGCAATCCCGGGAGGCCCAATGTTCGAACGAAAACTCACCGCCGGCTGGGGCGACATGGACTTCAACAGCCACATGCGCAACACCGCCTATCTCGACAAGTCCGCCGACGTCCGCATGATGTATTTTTCCGCAAACGGATTCCCGATGGCGGAATTCCACCGCCTCCGCATAGGACCGGTGATCCTGCGCGACGAACTCGACTATCACCGTGAAGTCGGCCTGCTGGAAGAAGTGCGCGTGACCTTGGAAATCGCCGAACTCTCCGCCGACGGCTCCCGCTTCCTGATCCAAAACACGTTTTACCGCGAAGATGGAAAGCTGGTTGCCCGCGTCCGCAGCAAAGGCGGCTGGCTAGATCTGAACGCGCGCAAACTGGTCGCCCCGCCGGAAAAACTCCTGCTCGCCCTGCAAAACTCCCCGCGCTCCGACGACTTCAAGGAAGTCCCCTCCAACCTAAAAGAAGGCAATGCCTAGGCGGTCGGTCCCATTTTGAGTGCGGCAACAGAGCTGCCGCTTTTACGAACTCAACTCCACCACCAAACTTTTCCCTCGCCTCTCATTCGCTTACTCACCGACTTCGCCCTCCGGAATCTCCTCGTGCGTAATCCGGTGCAGTTCCTTCCG
>Ga0210403_10000171_pt1 | contig 72416 bp, 63 predicted proteins | sample IncBWC19MmetaG_FD_150863 | JGI IMG/M metagenome (GOLD analysis project Ga0210403, IMG submission 150863) | Forest soil microbial communities from Barre Woods Harvard Forest LTER site, Petersham, Massachusetts, United States - Inc-BW-C-19-M | ecosystem: Environmental > Terrestrial > Soil >...
GCCGCGAAATCTTGCTGTGCCACAGCTTCGCCGTTAAGAGCGAGGCATGTCGCAGCGAGTGTCAGCCTCACAATCCACCGAATAGCCATCTCGTTCTCCTTAGCGCGAGCAATGATAACGCCGATTCGATAACCGCTGTTAGCGGATGAGAGGAGAAGGCCGGTCTCCGACGGGATGCTGTACGCTCCCAAGTTATCGACGTGCTCGAAACACAGATAAAAAAGGAGACCGGCAGTTTTACACACATTTCTAGTCGGGCAATGCGGGCTCGATGTATTTCGACCATCGGCTACTCGGCACGTTCGTGTTGGCCTTTCCCATATCGCCGCTAAGCCGCTGGCGCTCAGTGCGAGCTAACGCTCCGGTCGATCTTGAGTTTCGTAATGGAGACTCCCGGGCCCTTCTTCTGCCTGGTTTGCTCTGTGTTATTTTGCGCGGGCAGTTCGAAAAACCTCTGCTTGCATGATCCACTTCGTTTTTCGGAACAGCTTGTCCACGTTCTAGCGAATTTCACTCGGCTAACGGACCCCTAGCCAAACGCGATATCCATGAGAAAAATCTTGAGCTTGGAGTGTCTCGGGCCAACGTCTTTGTTCTGACTCCGTAACTGCGTACAGATTTTTTTCCAGGTTGCAGAATTCCGAACTAAAACCCTTCCACCCTGCGCAGCATCCGAACGCCCCTGCTCCCTCACGTTCCGATGCCGAAGCAGTCTCGCGCACCAATCTAATTGGGGACCCTTCAACTCAACTCCTGAAAGGAGGAGTCATGCTCCGCTCGTACTACATCCCCCCAGCGGGGAATGCTCGAAGTGTGTTTATTGCAGCCGTTCTGCTGTCAACCGTTATCCCACTCGCGGTGGGACAAGCGAAAGATCCAGGTCCGCGCGCCGGAGCTGCCGGGGCGGGCAGTTACTTTTCAAGCTTGAACGCCAATGAGCAACAAACTTTCTTGCAGGCATTGGCACGATTCCAGGAGGTGGATTCGGTCTCCGGCACGATTGAGGCAGGCTCCGGTCTTGGGCCAACGTTTAACGGCAATAGTTGTGCGATGTGTCACGCTCAACCGGCGGTTGGCGGCAGTAGCCCGGGCCAAAATAGCCCGCAGAATCCGGTGCCCAATCCTCAGGTTGCGCTGGCCAAGCTCGATGGCGCCACGAACACCGTGCCTTCGTTCATTACAGCCAGCGGTCCCGTGCGCGAGGCGCGGTTCGTCGCCACCGATCCGACTAACGTGTATTCGGCGCTGGATGGAGGAGTACACGCTCTATACACCATCAAGGGGCGCTCGGATGCGAGCGGCTGCAATCTGGCGCAGCCGAACTTCACAAGCCAGCTGTCCTATGGAAATGTGATCTTCCGGATCCCAACGCCCGTGTTCGGGCTTGGCCTGGTGGAGAACACACCGGACGCGACGCTGCAATCGAATCTGAATTCGACATCCAACGCCCGCTACAACCTGGGCATTGGAGGTAGCTTTAACACGAGCGGGAATGACGGCACGATCACGCGTTTTGGATGGAAGGCGCAGAACAAGTCTCTGCTGATTTTCGCTTCCGAAGCCTACAACGTCGAACAGGGAGTCACTAACGAAGGATTTCCCAACGAGCGCAACACCACAGCGGGATGCGTGTTCAACGCCACGCCAGAAGATTCGAGCAACATTCTCAATGGCAACACAGGCAGCTCTAATTTCGGGACGATTGTGGGCACGCTGGCGGATATGTCGTCCGATGTCGTGAATTTTGCGCTGTTCATGCGGCTTTCGGCGCCGCCAACACCGGCGCCGCCGAATTCGTCCATCACCAATGGGCAGACATTGTTCAGTCAGATCGGTTGCAATCTCTGCCATTCGCCTACGCTCACGACAGCAGCCTCGAAATTCACGGGAATGTCGAATGTGGCGTACCATCCGTACTCGGATTTCGCGCTGCATCACATGGGGGCTGGACTTGCCGATGGCATTATGCAGGGCGGCGCGGGGGCGGACCAGTTCCGCACGGCTCCGTTGTGGGGACTGGGGCAAAGGCTCTTCTTCCTGCACGATGGGCGCACAACAGACCTGGTGTCGGCAATTCGATCCCACTATTTCGCGACCAACTCTTATTGCACGCAGGTTTCGACGGCGCAGTTGTTTTACGTGCTGACCACGAGCAGCGTGTACGAACCTGAGTTTTCCAGTAACGTGTGCAATTCGGAGGCGAACTCGGTCATCAACAGCTACAACGCTTTGAGTAGTTCGCAGCAGCAGGACTTGCTCAACTTCCTGCGAAGTTTGTAGAGCATCACAACGAAAGTCAAAAATCCCACCCTGTCGCTTAAAGCGCGACAAGGTGGGGCACCCTCACGCCTCGCCTCACGGGTCGTTACCTCCCAAACGACTATTGGATTCGTTTACACTTTCTGGCAGGACATGCCTAGCATCACGGCGCTGCTGCATACACACAATGACGCCCTGCGGTTGGGAAGGGCGCTGGAGATGCTGTTTCCGTGCGATGAGATCGTGATCATTGATCATGACTCGAACGACGGAACCAGCGAGGTGGCACGCGAGTATGGTGCAAAGATCCTCAGGGCGAGCCCGGGAATGCCTTATTCGCAAACGATGCGGGGGGAATGGATTTTTAGCTTGGATCCGCGGGAATCGGTGACGGAAGCGCTGGCGGCGAGTTTGTTCGAATGGAAGCTGGAGGCGATTCCGGCGAATGTGCGTGCGTTCTCGGTATATCGACGCGAAGAAACCGTCGAAGGGTGGATTGCGAATCCGATCGCGCAAACGCGGCTGGTGAGGGCGGACTGGAACCGGTGGGCGGGCAAATTTCCTGAACGAGATGCGGCGGCGGTCGCGCTGGAAGGCGAACTTCTGCACTTTGTGTTTCCGTGAGGCAGGCAGCGACCGAGACGCTCCAGCCACAGCCGGCGGTACACCGGCGCAACGGGCCTGCCATCGTTGGTCGGGAAGCAAGCCGCTGATTCCCCGACGGTTCAGTCCCCATGTTTATTGGGCGCTTCACCCGTCACACCCGATTGTGATTTCCATCACATTCCTCTCATTAGAGCGGGCCTAAACTGCGCTGTTGTGGCTGTATTGGGCGCTGAAGCCCTGGAGGAATCGTATGCGTGTAATGAAATTCATCAGTGTGGCCGTAGGTGTGGCGATGCTGTTAACCCTCGCCATCGCACAACAGGCGGCAACCGCTCCGAGTACCCCGACTGTGAAGCATGTTCCGATCAATCGTGCTCCAGTGAACTCGGGGAAAGATATGTTCAACAGTTATTGCGCCGTTTGCCACGGGACAGACGCAAAGGGCGCCGGCCCAGCGGCTTCGGCGATGAAGACGAACCCCGTGGACCTCACCGCTCTGGCAAAGAAGAGTGGAGGAAAGTATCCGGCGTCACATGTGGCTGCCGTCCTTCGCGGACAGGCGATCACCGCGTCCCACGGCAGTCAGGATATGCCAATTTGGGGACCACTGTTCTCCAGCATTAGCCAAGGGCATGAGGCGCAGGTGCAGCAACGGATTGCGAATCTGGTTGACTACATCGGAACTCTGCAAACAAAGTAAGTGCCGAATTAAGGCGTTAGGCGTCAGGCTTCGAGTTCCTGGACTCGGAACCTGACGCCCAACGCTTCTCTAACGCACCCCATAAGCGACGGGGTTTCGCCCCAAATTGCCGCCGAGAGGTGTAAGCCCCGGATGGTCAATGGCTTACTGGACCTTGGCCGCTTGGCCAGTGACTTCGGTACCTTAGTCCTCACCCGAGTGGTCGACTTATAATCCAACCAAGAACTGAGAATTTCTGCGTTCTTTGGGAGAGGCTTGCGCGTTGGTGTAAGCCATTCCAGGGAGCGCGTTTCGAGACTGCGTGGATCCTGTTCTAGCAGCGGCGATTTTTGTCCTCGGGCTGGCCTTCGGCAGCTTTCTGAATGTGTGTATCTACCGGCTGCCGCTGGGGATTTCCGTAGTGACGCCGCGCTCGGCGTGCCCCAAGTGCAAGAAAGGCATCGCGCTTTACGACAACATGCCGGTGTTGAGTTGGCTGATTCTCGGTGGCCGATGCCGGCATTGCAAGGCGAAAATCTCGCCGCGGTATTTGTCTATCGAGCTGCTGACGGGGTTGCTGTTTCTGGTTTGTTATTGGTATTTCGGAACCACGCTCTCGACATTGAAATATTGCACGTTCGGCTTCCTGCTGCTGGGGTTGATCTTTACCGATGCGGAAACCAAGCTGCTTCCCGACAAGTTGACGCTGACAGGACTGGCGCTGGGTGTGGCCTTCAGTCTGTTTGTACCGGTCCATGATCTGGTGTCGCAGTTTCTTCCGGGAGTGATGAACCTGCCGTTCAACGGGGATATTTCTTCGCGGCTGTTCTCATTGCTCGACTCCTTGCTGGGGGCTGCGGTGGGAGCTGCATTCATCTACGGAGTGGGCGCGATCTATTTACGGTGGCGTGGTACAGAAGGCATGGGTTTCGGCGATGTGAAGCTGATGGCCATGGTGGGAGCGTTTCTGGGCATCAAGCTTACGGTACTGACGATCTTCACCGCGTCCATCGTGGGATCGATCTTTGGACTGAGTGCCGTGTTGATCGTGTGGTTGAAGCGGACGCGCCGTTTTGCCAAGCGATTTGCCGATGCGGCAGCGGCGCGGCGACGGGCGTGGCAGTCGGCCCAGCTTGTCTACCGCAACTATCAGATGCCGTTTGGTGTGTTTCTCGGCAGCATGGCGTTGGTGGCGCTGTTCTTTGGCGACCAGTTTCTTCACTGGTATGGGAGGTTTTTCTGAAGATTCTGGCGAGTCCGGTGTTCCTGCGGGCAGCGATCGTGCTGTTCTGCGCAGGGTTTGCCTTTTTCCTGGCGTTGTTTCTCATGCGACGCATGCGCAAGCGCATTGCCGACGAATCCGAGATCCCAGACGGGACGGCTCTTTCGCTCGATACTTTGCCGCTGCACCTGTACAACACCGTGATCCAGCAACTGAAGCAGCAGAAACATGAATTGCTGGTGCAGTCGCAAGCGGAGCAGCAGAGGGCGCGCACCAGCGAAAATTTCAGTCATGCGGTGCTCGCGAATCTTTCCTGCGGAGTGCTGGTGTTCGGGGCAAACGGGCTGGTGAAGACGGCGAATCCGGCGGCCAAAGCGATTCTTGGGTTCGCGTCGACAACGGGAATGAGTGCGGAAGACATGTTCCGCGGCGCCGAAGTTTATGGCGCGAAATCTCTGGCTGGCGTTTTTCCGGACGAGACCCGGGAGCAGGCGATCGGTGTTGCCGCTGAGATCCACACGGTGCTTCGCGAAGGCATCAAACGGCGTCAGGTCGAAGCCGACTATAAGACGCCGGCAGGTGAGAAGAGGTACCTCGCCATCACGATTTCGCAAGTTCCGGCGGCGGATGGCAACCTGCTTGGAGTCACGTGCCTGATCAACGATCTGACGGAACTGGAGAATATTCGCCGGCAGCAGGAACTGCAGGGAGAGATTTCGGCGGAGATGGCGCTGCAGTTGCGCACGTCGCTTACGACGATCTCGGGCTATGCGCAGCAGTTGGCGAACAACCGAGATCCGGAGATGGCGAAAGAGATCGCAACCGACATCGCGCATGAGGCAGCGCAACTGGACCGGACGATCGGTGGATTCCTGACGACAAAACCAAAGGCAAGTGCGTCGTCTGCTAGTTCGAAATAGTGCTGTAGCGTACGAGGGGCGAATGCCCTGAAGCAACGAGACTAAAGTTCAGGAAGAAGAAGAGGTGGACTATGAGACATAGCGCAGCGTTAGGAGTCGGGATCGCACTTTACCTCAGTGTGGCAGGCCTCAGCGGTTGGCTGCAGGCCCAAACCGAATCGACCTCGCAGGCTTCGCCGGCAGGCCAGTCGTTGGGTGATTACGCACGCCAGGTCCGCAAGGAGCCTGACGCGAAACCGAAGAAGAAGGTTTTCGACAACGACAACCTGCCCAAGGAAGACAAACTTTCCGTTGTGGGGAATGCTCCGGCACCAGGGGCGGAGGCCGCGGCACCGACCGAATCGAAGCAGGCAGAAACTGCCAATGCCGCTCCAGCCAAGGCTGAAGCCGGCGCGCCGCCAGCCGATACCAGCAAGATGGATCAGACCCAGAAAGAGGCTGCTTGGAAACAGTGGGGCGACAGGCTCAAGGCGCAACAGGAAACCATCGATTTGCTGACACGTGAGCTCGACGTGGTGCAGCGCGAGTATCAGATTCGTGCGGCGGCGATGTATGGTGACGTAGGCAACCGGCTGCGCAACTCCGCCGATTGGGACAAGCAGGACGCCCAGTACAAGCAGCAGATCGGCGACAAACAGAAGGCGCTGGATGATGCCAAGCAGAAATTGGAAGATCTGCGCGAGGAGGCCCGCAAGGCAGGGGTACCGAGCTCGGTGCGCGAGCCGTAGAATATCTTTCCAGTCGGTTTGCTCGCGCTAGCTTCGTTTGTAAGAATTCCAGAAAGTCAAAATCCCCACCCTGTCCCGCCAAAAAGCGGCGGGACAAGGATGGGGCACCCCAGATCTCTCAATTCCTATTTTCTCAGGAAAGCTTGTTCATGATGGCGTAGGTCACTCCGGCGATCACAGCGGAGGCGGGGATGGTGAAGATCCATGCCCAGATTATGCGTCCGGCTACGCCCCATCTCACAGCTGACAGGCGGTGTACTGCTCCCACGCCGACGATGGCTCCGGTAATCGTATGAGTGGTGCTCACCGGGATGCCGGCTAAAGCTGTCCCAACCAGCGTCAATGCACCCGCCGTTTCGGCACAGAAGCCGCCCACAGGCCTCAGCTTAGTGATCTTCTGGCCCATGGTTTTGACGATGCGCCAGCCGCCGAAATACGTGCCCGCTGCAATGGCCGCATGCGCCGCCAGGATGATCGGCCAATGCAGATGTCCCCACCTTCCCACCATGTCCTGCTTGGTCATGAAGCCGCCCGTGTAGAGCGCACCGGCGATGATCCCCATGGTCTTCTGCGCATCATTGGCGCCATGACCCAGGCTGTAGGCAGCCGCCGAGATCAATTGCAAGCGGCGGAACAACCGATCGACTGGCTGTGGAGCTGAGCGCCGGAAGATCCAGTACACCGAGAGCATGAATACGAATCCCAAGATCAGCCCGATCAGGGGTGCGACGACGATGAAGATCAGAGTCTTGGTCCAGCCATGCGCAATAATGACATTCGGCATGGCTGCAGCCCCGTACCGAAAGGCCGCTCGCGCCATCGCCGCCCCGGCGTAGCCTCCGATCAATGCGTGCGACGACGAGGTCGGGAGCCCCCACCACCACGTCAGCAGATCCCAGACGATTGCACCGAACAGTCCCGCCAGCACGACGTACTGATCCACGAACTCCAGCCGAATCATGCCACTGCCGATAGTGTTGGCGACCGCCGTGCCGAAGAAAAATGCGGCCAGAAAATTGAAGGTCGCAGCCCAGACGACTGCCAGCCGCGGAGACAACACGCGCGTCGACACCACGGTGGCGATGCTGTTTGCGGAATCGTGAAATCCATTCACGAAATCGAAAATCAGCGCCACCAGAATTGTGATCAGGACCAGCAGAACGTCGGCATGCATGGGCGAAGTGGGTCTCGTCTCCGTTGTGGCGAATCTCGATTACGCGCTCTTGAGCACGATGGCTTCGAGGACATTGGCCGCATCTTCCGCCTTGTCAGTGGCCATTTCGAGCACCTCGTATAACTCTTTGAACTTGATGAGCTGGATCGGATCCTTCTCGGTGTCGAACAAAAGCGCAATGGCGCGCCGGCTTATGTGGTCGGCTTCATCCTCTAGCCGGTTAACTTCGTCGCAGTGCTGCAAAACGGAGCCATTTTTCTCGAGTAGGGATACGCCGCGCGCCAGTTCTTCGCTTTGCAACACGATCAACCCGGCAAGCTCGGCAGCCACTGGCGGCGGTTGGGTAATTTTGTACAGGACAAGGCGGTGAGCCGCGGCGTTGGTGAAGTCGAGCACGTCGTCCAGCGAGGATGCCAGCCGGTGAATGTCCTCGCGGTCAAAGGGCGTGATGAAACTCTGGTTGAGCTTGCTGATTATGGCGTGTGTCGTCCGGTCGGCCTTGTGTTCGATCGCCTGGACCTGCTCGACCCGCATCCCCAAGTCGCGTGGATCTTCCAGGATGCTCCGCAGCAGCTTTGCCCCTTCCGTCAGGTAGCTGGAAAGCTCAGCGAACAACTCGAAAAATTTCTCGTCGCGGGGTAAAAGTCTCAAGAATCCTCCATCAGAACGAACTGCGACCAGCACACGCTACCCGCAGACAAACCGCAAACCCTATATGCAGCAAGTCAATGGCTCTCCCCAAGCGACAGACGACCGGGGATGATCAGCGCACCAACGCACTCATGAGGCTGTGCTCCGTGTGATCCACGCAAGGATGGGCCGCGGATCGGGGCTCGAACACAGAGCGCCCTGGAAAACTCTGCATTATACCCTGCGGGAAGTCAGCTCGACACCAGCGTGCCGTCAGGCTGCTCCTCGGTCTTCACCGGGAGTCCAAATCCGTCGATCAGATTGCGGCGGTGAACGAGAATTTGCTGCATCTCTTCGGGAGTTCCTCGTGCGGGTGGCTGGTTTGCGATCGCGTCGTTGAGCATCGCCCAACTGACTTCTGAGGCAATCACGCTGTCGCGGGCCTGCGGGAATCCAAGGTTCTTGCCGGCGACCACAGAGCGGGCAAAGACCTCGACCATCACGTCGAGCTTTTTGTCATTGAACGGGGCCGTTTTGTACACCTTTTCGCCCACCCCATATAACTCTACAGTTGCCGTAGAAAAGTCATGCCGCATGCGGGCGACGCCCCTGGTGCCAATCGCGTCCAGATCGCAGTTATGCGGCTGCTGCTTGGCCAGGTGTCCGTAGACGAAGCCTTGCGTGATATCGAACACGATTCCGTTGGCGAATGTGCCGTGTACATGGACCCACCAGGGATCCTTGTAATCCCACATGCGTATGCCTTGCGCGTGCCAGGTCTTGTATTCGCTGTTGGCGTACCAACGGGCGACGTCCACATAGTGCATGCCGCAATCGTGAAATGGCGGCCCTTCGGGATCGTGTCCTTCCATGGGCATGTGCCCCGGCGTCATGTGGCAGACGCGGATAACAGCCAGGTCACCAATCTGTCCTTCTGCGATAAACCTTTTTATATCTTTGTGATACCACGCATTTCTATTGAAAAGGTTGACCGCAACGAAGCGATCACTGGCCTCAATCTGGTGAACTAGTTGCCATTCCGTGGCCACATCGGCACCGAGAGGCTTTTCCGCCAGAACGTGCTTGCCGCACGCCAAAGCGCGGTGGATTTGTTGCGGCCGCGCGTCGGCCAGGGTGAACAGGCCGACCACATCAATGGAAGGATCGGCAAAGATAGGCTCGGGAGCTTCGTAGACGGCGGCGTTGGGGACTTTCTGCCGCGCGAGCTGCCGGGCGGCCGAGCTGATGTCGTAGACGGCGGAGACTTCCCAAAGCTCGCTCTGCTCAAGGGCAGAGACAAAGGCACGACCCATGCGTCCGTATCCCAGAATCCCGGTCCTGAGTCTTCGTGCCATTCGCTAAGGTCATCTTAGGCGGCGACTCCAAGGCTTCTCTGTGACCGGCATCACACTGCAATGTCGTCCCAGAACCCAGGGCTGACGCATCAATCACTACCCGATTCACCCGATTCCCTGCAGTCCGCCCTGTAGGTAATATCAAGTTTTCCGGTCATCGCCGTGTTCGTAGCCGTGCGCTGGATTTCGGAGGAGTAAACCATGTCCGCCGACGGCAACCTGAAATTCGGATCCATCTCGCACCCGCCCGCCATCAGCCACAGAAAACGAGCAGAACGTACCTGTGCGCTGTGCGAACTGCCTTTGCGCGGACAGCCGCCGGTGCTTCTCAAGTCGGGCGAGAGTGTGCACGTCGACTGCTACTTCAGGATGCAAAAGCGTCCGCGCAACGGTCGAACGAACTAAATCGATAGGTACTAATTCACAGCACAACGCGCCAGGCGGGCGATGATTGCGATCGTTTCTTTTTGGCTGTGGCCGGCGGTTGCCAGCGCATCGTAAGTAGCGAAGCCGGTCAGCAGGCTGAGCACAGTGCTTGCGGCATGAAGCTGCTGCTCAGTGAACTTTTTCCTTCCCGCTGTGACCATCCGTTTCGATATCTGTCCCGCAATGTGAGTGCGGCGAGCGTCCCGTGCCTGTATACCTTTGGCAATCTCAGGATCGAGGACGGCCATGGCGCGCAAACGCCGGAGGGCTACCGGGTCGGAGGCCCAGAATCCAACGAAGATGCTTACAAGCTTGTCAATCGCTGCGGCTGGGTCAGGCTCCAGGAACACCTCTGGGATGCGTCGCATGTTTCCCCGATTCGCAAGGTGGTCGTACAAAGCTTCCAGCAGACCGGTCCGTGAGTTGAACTGGTAGTAGAGAGTGAGCCTCGAGACATCGGCCCGCTGGGCGATCGCTTCCATGGATAGGTCGGTTTCGGATTCGGAGGCGAGCAACCGCCGAGCAGCCTCAAGAATGCGCGTGCGGGTCTCGCTCGCGATCGCCTGCCGTTTTTCCATGTTGTAGGGGCGTGGCATGTCCTGAATTCTCTCCAGTTTTGCAATTCAGCATACAGCATGTATAAGGCGAACCCGGCGTGTCGGAGGTCCTCAATTTCGAACACTGCTTCGCGTGATGCAAATCACAGCCCACTACGATTCTTCCGCCTATAAAGGTCGGTGAGGCATCTACGCGACCCGAGAAGACTGCGGGCCATGGTTTCGCCGATATTGGGCCCAAACCGAGCCCCGCTTTGTAACATTTCCCCCACGATGACCGTCGTGCCAGCGTCCTCGGATAGGAGGACTTAGGCGTTGTTTACCCTGTACGTGCTTCCTTTTCTGGTAGTTGCGCTGGCAATGCTTCTTGGATTCTGCCGGGCCCAGCATCACGAGCGCGAAAGCCTACGCGAGGAACTCGAACAACTGCAGGCGACGATCCGGCAGCGGGAGAAGGAGCGCGACTCTGCTTTGCAGGAACTGTTCCTGCGCTTCTCCGAGGATGGCAAGCTCAACAAGGAAAAGAGCCAGTTCCAGGCCAAACTTGCCGAGTACGAGAAGTACGCGGCGCTGACCCAACTCGCGCTTGGAGCCGCACATGAAATCAATAATCCCTTGCTGGGAATTCTTTCTCACCTCGAATTGGAGCTGAAAAATGCCCCGAGCGAGGGACGCCATGAGATCGAACAATGCATCGAGGCGGCGCGGCGGATCTCGGTGACACTGCGCAGTCTGATGAATTATGCGCGGCCAAGCCCGCTGATCCTGAGCAAGCTCAACCTGCATCGTCTGGTCGCAGAGACGCTCGCTTTTCTAGAGCATCAGCCCATGCTGCACGGGCGAATCCTTGAAAACCGGCTTCCTCCCGATCTGCCCAACATCCGTGTGGATGCCAACCAACTCTCGCAGGTGCTCATGAACCTGCTGCTGAATGCTGCGCAGGCGACTCCTGAGGGAGGACGCATCACGGTATTTGCCGAGCGCTCACGTTCTGCCGATAGCATCGAGATCCGCATTGTCGATACCGGCTGCGGGATTCCACCCGACGTGCTCCCTCACGTCTTTGAACCATTCTTTACCACCAAGCGCGGGAAGGGAACCGGGCTGGGGTTGAGCATCAGCCAGACCTATGTGCGCAGCCATGAGGGCGAGATCCAGGTCGAGAGCGCGCCGAATTGCGGAACGACCGTGACCATCACTCTTCCTCTCCGCCAGCCCGAAGGGGCGCACGTCGATAGCGCGAGGCGAACTCGGTATACATCCCACGTCGTTGCTGCGGCGGCTGAAGAAAGAGCCGGTGCTGAACTAGGATTTGTCTGGCTAGCATTGAAACTAGGGCTGCCTCTTGCCAGGCACAAGCAGAAAAGCAGATTCCTCGGCTGCGCCTTCGGAATGACAACGATTAAGTGGCGGATTCCTTGGCTGCGCCGTCGGAATGACAATGATTAAGTGACAGACTCCTCGGCTACGCCTTCGGAATGACAACGATCATGTGACACTTGATCAAATACTGTCGATCAGGTTGGAGCGAGTTCCCGCTTACGCTGTGACCATCTTTGCCGACCAGCTCTTTACGAATTCTCCGAAGCGGTCGAGCGCCTTGGGGAAATTATCTCCGGCGGCGGCAAAGCCCAGGCGGAAATGCGAGGGCACGTCGAAACAATCGCCGGGAGCCAGCAGGATTCCATGCTCGGTGGCGGCCTGGCAGAACGGGCGGGCGCTCTCTCCGGTCACCAGCCAGGGGAACGCCGTCATGCCGCCTCGCGGCGGAATCCAGCCGAGCACGTCGCGATGGGCCGCCATGAAGCGATCGAGGATTTTGAGGTTCCGGGTGGCGGCTTCCTGGGCCTTGCCGAGCACGACGTCACGTTGGCGGATGGCGATTTCGGAAAGAATTTCTCCGGTGGTGGTGTTGGAGATCGAAAAGTAGGCGCGTGCGTTCCAATATTGCTGGCGACGCCGGGCGTCGTGCTCGATCATCCATCCCGTGCGCACTCCGGAAATCGAGAATGCCTTGGATAGGTCAGCGATCACGGTGGCGTGTTGTAAGTGCGCGGCGGATTTCGTTGGCCTTCCGTGGTAGATGGGGTGGTAGACCTCGTCACTCACCAACTGGATTTCGCGCTGGGCGGTGAAGTCGTGCAGGGCCTCCATTTCGCTATCGCTGATGGTCGAGCCTGTTGGGCTATGCGGGCTGTTGACGAGGATCAGCTTGGTCTTCGAGTCGGCGAGGTGCTTGATCTCATCGGGATCAATGCGAAAGCCGTTCTCGCGGCGCACGCGATAGAAGCGGGTTTCCAGTCCAAGCGATTCCGGGAGCGCCGAGAAAGTAGTGAATCCGGGCAGCGGGATGACTACGTTCGCGCCCGGTTCGGCGGCTAGCCACATCAGGGCCACGAGGGCTTCGGAGGCGCCAGTTACAATTTGGACGGCCTCGACCGGTACACCCTGCATTTCAGCGATCGCTTCACGCAGACTGTCGGCACCGGCGGGACGGCCGTAGACCAGGTTATGGTTCAGGAAGCGGTGGCGCGTTTCGTCGTCGGCGAGAGCGAGAATGTCGTTTACAGTCCAGGTCGGTCCGGTGCTTGCACCGAGGTTGAATTCAATGTCGTGCTCGTACTGGTCGAGCCAGGCATCGAGCAGGAAAGGCTTGAGTTGCATGCGAGCACCTCGAAGGACAAGTCGATTCTGGTTATTGATTCCCCGAGTCGGGACCCGGATGATTTTTAAGTTCGCAGGAGGAACTTCATTGCGTGTCGGTTCCAATTTGGGTCGCTTATCCGCGATTTAAGGGGTCCGTCCCGGACGCCTGAAACTCTGTTATGGGCCAATGCGCCTTATCTTCTGGTCCGATCACTCCATCACTCCAACGCTGCAAAACGCAGTGGTTCGTCACGCTCGGCGAGATGGTCTCGATGGGTAATAATCCGTTTCTAATCAACAATCTGCAAAATACATACAAATTGTTACTGACGTGCTCTCTCTACATTGTGGCCGTCGCTTGACCCAGAATGGGCGACACCCAAAACCGAGGGCATCATGTCCATACTTTTCGTATTGCTGACCTTCCTCGTAATCATCTCCGTCAACTATCTCTGGTTCCGTCCAGCGCAGGCACTGCCGGTTACCGCTCAGGCCTCGCTCAAGGCGCTTTCTCCGGTGATGACTCAGCAAGCCGGATTTGCCATTCCCCAGCACTATAGCTTTCATCCTGGGCACACCTGGGTGTTACGCGAGGGGCAGGAAGACGCGCGCGTCGGATTCGACTCGTTCACGGCAGATCTGGTGGGCAAGATCGAGCGCATCGAAGTGGCGAAACCGGACCGCTGGGTTCGACAGGGACAGAGACTCATGACCATCTATGGCGACGGATTCTCGTTCGAACTGGTGTCGCCGATCGAAGGCGTCGTTACGCACGTTAATCAGGACGTCATTCAGAACCCGGCGCTTGCCTTGGGTGATCCGTACAAAGATGGCTGGATCGCCACCCTCAAGGCGCCCGACTTCAACACGAACCAGCGCAACCTGATGCAAGCGTCGATGGTCGCGCCCTGGATGCACTACAACCAGACCCGACTCAATGCTGAGATTGCGAAACTCAATCCCGCCCTCGCGCAAGATGGCGGAGTTCCCGTCAACGGTCTTCTGCAGCGCGTTAACCCGGAGCTGCGCCAGAGGATCATCACCGAATTCTTTCTCAACTGAACGGCTCGGGACTAAGGAGAACGCAATGCCCAAGAGCAAAGCAATCCTGATTGACATCACCAAGTGCATCGGTTGTCTCAGTTGTGAGGCGACCTGCAAACAGCTCCACGGATTTCCGCAGGACCCCGAGCCGAAGCTATCGCCGACCGCGTTCACCATTGTCGAAGAGCACAGTGACCGCTACGTCCGGCGCATGTGCATGAACTGTCAGGATCCGGCGTGCGCGTCGGCGTGCCTGGTCGGCGCTCTCAAGAAAACCGAACTGGGCCCGGTCACCTACGAATCGTCGAAGTGCATCGGGTGCCGCTACTGTCTCGTGGCGTGCCCATTCAACGTGCCGCGTTATCAGTGGTCGAAGCTCGCGCCCTTTGTTACCAAGTGCGATATGTGCTATGCACGGCAGGCGAAAGGGCAGCCCCCGGCCTGCGTCGAAGCCTGTCCCGTGCAGGCTTCCATCGTCGGCTGGCGCGATGAAATCCTGGAAGAGGCCCAGCGACGCATTCTCTCCGACACCAACTACGTGAAGCACATTTACGGCAGTGAGGAAGTCGGAGGCACATCGGTTTTCTACATCTCTGATGTACCTTTTGAAAAACTAGGATTTACCAAGGTCGAGTCGCAGCCTATGCCCGTCCTCACCGCGAACGCCCTGGGGGATATACCGACGGTGGTGAGGGTAGGCGGCGGACTTCTCGCCGGACTCTACTGGATCACCAACCGCAGGAAACTGGTGGCGCTGGCTGAGGCCGCAGAATCTGCACGGTCAGGCAAGGGAAAGGATCCGCATCATGACTAATTTCCGGCTTCCTAAACTTACATTCTGGCGTACCGTTGTCGTCGCCATATTTCTCGCAGGAGCCTATGCCGCCTATGCGCGCTTCGCGCTGGGCTTTCAGGCATCGACCAACCTCGTCGACTCTCAGCCTTGGGGTTTGTGGGTTGGCCTGGGCACACTCTGCGGAGTAGGGATTTCGGCGGGAGGCTTCGCCATCGCTGCCGCGGTGTATCTGCTCGGATTCGAGCGTTACCGCCCGGTGGTCCGCGCAGCGGTGCTGCTGTCGTTCCTCGGATATCTCACGCTCATCGTGGGGATGATGTACGAACTCGGTCTGCCCTGGAGGATCTGGCATCCGATTGTGATGTGGAACCGGCGGTCGGTGCTGTTCGAGGTTTCGTGGTGCGTGATGCTCTACACCACGGTTCTGTCTCTCGAATTTTCTCCTTCGCTGGTCGAGAAAATTCCCTGGGTGCGGCTGCGCGAACTCTACCTGAAGTGGCACCATCATCTTCTGATTGCGCTGGTCCTGGTTGGAGCCATCCTGTCATCGCTGCATCAATCGTTCCTTGGCGGGCTCTACCTGCTGGCGAAGGGCAAGGTCGATCCTCTCTGGTACAGTTCGTATCTGCCGACCCTGTTTTATCTCTCGGCGGTGCCGGCAGGGTTGGCAGCAACGATCATGGCCGTCTATCTGTGCAATCGGTCGCTGAATGCGCGGGTCGATCCCCGTGTGCTTTCAGAGATGAGCCAGATCATTGCACCGATGTTGTACGTCTATGCGCTGCTGCGGGGCATCGACCTGGTTACGCACGGAGGCGCCGGTTATCTGTTCAAGTGGCGCGAGGAGAGCCTCCTGTTCTGGTTTGAGATTGCGATGTTCGTCATCGCTCCGGTATTCCTGCTGAGCCAGTCCAAAGTGCGTAACAACCCGAATGCGCTTTACGGCACCTGCGCGCTCGTCGTGATGGGATTTATGGCCAACCGGCTGAATGTCTCGATCACGGCGTTTCAGGCGAGTTCCGGCTTTTACTACATTCCCAAGTGGACCGAATTCGCGCTCTCGATGGCAACAGTTACGGCTGCTGGGGTAGCGTTTCACTACGCAGTGATCTATCTGGAAATTCTGCCCAGAAGCACCCCGGCCAAAAACTGGATGACCAGACATCCAGCTACAGCCTGATATTCGGGATTCGTTCGAGGGCCCCGCTCCTGTCTCGCGAACCAGCGTGGCAGAGCGGGGCTTCTCGTTTGCGGAGGAATTACGAGCAGAGCGCTTACGAATCGTGTTTTATGTAGCGGTAAAAGCGCGGCTGTCCACGGCTTTTCCAGTATTGGTTCTGGTAATCGTCAACAGCAGGTCCCCTGCTCAACAGGCTCAGAAACTTGTGTCCTGAGGGACGAATCACGATTCCCACATGCCCGTGCCAGACGACGAGATCGGCCGGTTGGGGGTGCGATACCTGGCGGAATCCAGGCACACCGTCATACAGATCGTCGGAATCCGCATAAGGGTAGGGAAATCCAGCGCGCTCATAGATGGCGTGCACCAGGTGCGAGCAATCACGGCCGGCATCGCGCGTCCTTTTGGAGTGCAGCGCGACGGCGATCACCGAGGAACGGTCGCGAGGGCTTAGAGTCGTACGCTTTTCCGGTACGTGGGGCGGCTTCGCGGCAGAAGGTAAAGCTTGATTCGTGCCCTGGGCTCGTGACGTAACTCCGCCGCAGAGCGCCAAGGCGCACGTCGCGGCCATCACGGACTGGAAACCACTCTGCATCGCCCTATTTTGATGCCATTTTGCGTTCGGCAGGGAGGTTACTTTTGTGAAAGCCCTCTTTCGCACTCAAAATTTTCAGCCTAGTTCCAGGGGAAGCTAGATACCGAAGTGGTAAACACTCAACGAAAAGCAAACGTGGAGGCGAGTTGTCCGACGTTCACCGGTTCACTTGCACGGGAGCGATCGTCGCGTGAAAACCGAATTCAACGGCGAGCGGGAGGAGTCTAAGTCCCACGGCGCGCATCGCATAGGGGCGATGGCGGGTCCCGAAGAGGAAATTGGAGATTGGAGAGGTACAAACTTCGGCATAGGCGCGTGGCTTTTGAGCGGAGCCGAAAAAGCGTACGTGCAGTCGCCTTCCACAAGGAGGTCTTCGAGGTCGAGTGAGTTCGAGGTTTTAAGCACGCGGGGGCAACCGAGGGTGGTCACCCCCTGAACCCAGTCTCCTCTGTCGTTATAAGGGCAGAAAAAGAATGGAATGACGGGGTAACAGAACTGCGTGCAGGCTACAGCGTAGATGAGTTAGATGCCTCTTTCAGTGACCCCAGTCACAACTTCACACCCGAGACGCGGTCGGACGGACAACTTGAGTGCAATCTTGATTCATACTTCGCAACCGTGACTATCAGTGTGATTTAAATCACATCAAACTTATTGTCACTGTAGCGTCGTTGATAGCGCGGCTGACAACATTTGTCGGCGGGATGTCGATTTGTGTCACGCGCAATATGTGATCACAATCACACTAAGTATAACGCGACTGCAACCACACGCTAACTACACGACTTACGTAGCACCAGAACGCACTTACCTAGTGGTCTGGCAGATGCAAGCAATGCCAGCAGAGATAGTTAGCGGTTCTTAAGTGATTATCTCGATAGTTCTGACGAGAGACGAGGAGAGGATAACGTTCAATGTCTAAACAAAAAGGCTTTTCGTTGATTGAGTTGCTAATTGTTGTTGCCATCATTCTCATCATCGCGGCAATTGCCATTCCGAACTTGCTTCGCGCCCGCATGGCGGCCAATGAGTCGTCGGCTGTCGCCTCGATCCGTACCATCAACAGTGCTGAAGTCACCTACAACTCGACCTATCCAACGGGCGGCTTTTCGCCGGATCTCGTGAGCCTAGGTGGCGCGATAGGCGCGGCTTGCGTTCCTAAACAGGGGACGGCTTGCTTGATCGACGCCGTGCTTGCCAACAATGGCAACCCGGCCGGCAGCGGGAAGAGCGGCTACCTGTTCGCGACCGGTGCTGGCACAGTGTCTGGCGGCGTCAACGTCGGCTACACGGTCGCGGCGGTGCCGATTACGATCAACCAGACAGGTCTTCGCGGGTTCTGCGCCGAGGAAGATGCAGTGGTTCGCGTTGATCCGGCTGGTGTTTGCTCTGTTACAGAAGCGGGCGTCCTGACATTCAACCCCCTCAACCAGTAACCGGCTTCGGCTGAAACTAAGCGAGGGAAGAGAGCAGCAAGCTCGGCTTGCTGCTCTTTGTTGTGTGCGGCCCAAAAGGGCATAGTCTTCCCATCCGGCCGCCGTCTGGAATCCGATAAAACTTTGGGGTTCGGGCCAAATTGTGGCTTCCTCATATATCGGAAGAAGCGGCGACAGATGACGTGGCGCGCGACGCCGTACCACAGCCGCCAGGGCGGCGGCGCTATTATGGGACGGAAGAAAAAAGGCACCGTGCGCTTTTGGCGAGCATCTGACTCTTGCTGAGCTTGTCTCGTGCGAAGATATAGACCTGAACTGTGGCCGCATCCGACCAAATCCAAACCTCGACGTTCCGCCGAGTCTTCAAGGCCTTTCACTACCGCGATTTCCGTCTTATGTGGATCGGTGCCTGCATGTCGAGCATCGGCACGTGGATGCAGATCGTCGCGCAGGGATGGCTGATTTATCGCTTGAGCCATTCAGCGTTCCTGCTGGCTCTCGATCAATTCCTGGCGGGGATTCCCATCTTTCTGTTCTCCCTGATCGGTGGAGTCGTCGCGGATCGGACTGAGCGCCGCAAGATTCTGCTGGCGTCGCAGTACGTTCAGATGGGGAGCGCTGCGATGTTGACGATTCTCGTGGCCCTCGGGCTGACGCACGTTTGGCCGATCCTCTGTCTCTCGTTCGTTTCGGGTTTTGCGCAGGCTTTTGGCGGGCCCGCATATCAGGCACTGATCCCGACGTTGGTCGATCGCGACGACATGCCGAACGCCATCGCATTGAATTCCATTCAATTCAATTTGGCAGTGACAGTTGGTCCGGCGCTGGCGGGGATTACCCTGGCTCGTCTCGGAGAGAAATGGTGTTTCGGCTTGAACGCGCTTTCGTTCCTCGCACCCGTTGTTTCCTTGTCGATCATTAGCGCGCGTTACCTGCCGGAGAAGTCCGGCGAATCGATGTTCAAGAGCCTGGAGCAGGGAATTCACTTCATCTGGCGTCAGGGCGCGATGGTGGCGCTCATCATTCTGGCGTTCACGATGACGTTCCTAAGCATGCCGATGCGGACGTACCTTCCGGTGTTCGTGAAAGACATTTTCCATCGCGGCCCGGAGACCTATGGGAACCTGCTATCGCTAATGGGAGTGGGGTCGATCGTCGGCTCGCTGGGCGTGGCGAGTCTGGGGAACATATCGAAAAAGGGGCGATTCGCGCTCAGCATGCTGATGTTGCTGGGGGCGGGAATTGCGGGATTTTCTCTTTCGAAATTTCTGCCGGTGAGTTACGCCATGCTGCTGCTCGTCGGGGCATCGATGATGGCGGTCTTTGCGACGGTGACCTCGCTCGTGCAGTTGAGCGTGACCAACGAGATGCGCGGGCGGGTGATGAGTGTTTATAACTTTGCGTTTCGCGGCGGGATGCCTATCGGGAATCTGGTTTCAGGATGGCTGGTGCCGGCCTATACCGCGCCCGTTGTATTGGGGGTGAACGGATTCCTGCTGATCGCGGTGGCGCTCTATTTCCTGCTGATGCAGCGGCGGGTGGCGGCATTGTAGAGTTGGAAATCTGCAGGCGCGGGCGAGGCAACCGGGCCACGATGAGCTATCGTGATTGCCAGTCTAACGAGTAGACTTCCTGTGCTCCGGTGTCACGGAGCAGGAGGGGTTCGTCGTTGGGAGTCAGAGCCAGAGCCGCGCCGTAGCGGCCAGTGGCGAGAAAGTCCTTCACGTCGGCGACTTGCTCAATTTTTCCGTCACTGACACGTACCCGCAGCACTCCACTTTTCTGGCGGTAATCCAGTACATAAACAAACTGTCCGTCATGGGACCAGCACAGCCAGCCGAGGGAGCCTTTCACCAGTTCCGTCCACTTGCGCGTGCCCAGATCGAACAGCAGCAAGGTTTTGGAGTCAGCAGAGAATGCCGAAATATGGCGGTTGTCCGGAGACCAGCGCGGCGAATACAAACCGTCAGAAGCGGGCAGAGAAGAAAGCTGGCGGGTGGAGACATCGAGAATGCGAATCGACGAAGCCGGATTGTTCGACTCGCCAGAGAAGATGATCTTTGTGCCATCAGGCGACCAGTTGGGATCAAGTTGCTGGCTGGAATCATCGGGCAGCAGAAGGCGGGGACTTCCGCCATCGGGAGAAACCTGGTAGATCCTTGCCGGCTTGTCTGCTCCTTGAGCGAACTGGAAGAAGAGGATGGTCTTTCCGTCGGGCGACCAGCGTGGAAGGAGCGGCGAAAGGGGCGGGAAGGTAAGTTGTAGGCGTTCGGAGCCGTCAATCCGGCTGCGCCAAAGAGTGCCTTCGGGGTAGGAAGTATAAGTAATCCACTTGCCGTCTTTGGAAAAGTCGATGTACTCGGCGGAGAGACCATTTAGAAAGGGCTGGAATCGAGAGGTCGTTGCATCGAAACGAACTAACTCGCCGCGATACGTGCGGCCGATGACAAACAGTTTCTTGCCATCTTTGCTGGGAAGTGGTGACGATAGCGTCATGGGACTGGAGGTCAAAAGGATCGGCTTAGGAGCGGATTGAAAGATGCCCGCATTCGCCAGAGCCCAGATCTGACCCTGAGACTGAAAGACGAAATACTTGCCGTCGGCAGTCCACTTGCCGCAGCATTCGTCGGGTGGATTGTGCCAGCCAGGGAGCAGGGGATGCAGTCCATTACCATCAACTGAGACTTCGCGCTCAATTTGCAAGCCCACGGTTCCAGCGGTCTCCGAAGAGTCGAACCGCAGGTGAGAACTGTCGGCGGACCAAGTGATGTTGCGAATGTCCCCGTTCACGCTGACCAGTTTGTGCGCCTCGCTGCCATCCGCTTTGGAAATATATAAGTCACCCAGGTTGGTATAAGCCAGGAGCTTTCCGTCGGGGGACCATGCGGCCGTCTCGGCGACGAAGTCACCGATTCTACGCGAAGAGCCGCCAAGAATCGGGACGCTACTCAGCGGCCCTTTCGGGGGAGCGCCCTGTCCTTCGATGAGCAAAAGCTGCGAGCCGTCGGACGAGAGGCAGAGCGGGACCATATCCGCAGACGTCATTACATCGATCTTCTTCGGCGATCCTCCTGCGATCGATAACTCTGCGATGCCGCGAAGTGAGAAGTTAGCCGAGCTTCCCACACCCATCGCCAGGAAAAGCCTCGCGCCGTCGGTTCCGATCAGGCTCTTGGGCTGGCCGTCATGCGTGAGTTGAACGTAGTTTGCCACGCCAGGTACTGGTGATGGCAGAAGCCAGAGATACGCAAGCAATCCACCTAGCAGGACAAGTATCAGACCGACGGCGATCGTCGAAAGCCGGCGCTGTTTGGGCAGTTCAACGGGGATGGCGTGAGCGCCGGTATGCGTCCATGCCGGATCCGACAATGCATCAAGTGCGAAGGCAAGATCGGAAGCGGAATGGAAGCGCTGCTCCGGATTCTTCTCGATGCAGCGGCGAATCACTCGCTCCAAAGCCAAAGGCATGTCAGGCGAAAGCTGCGAAATGGGTGGTGGTTCTTCGTTCAGAATGGCGCTGACTGTGTCGGCTTCGGTGGCCCTCTGAAACGTTCGCTGTCCCATGACCATCTCATAGAGGATTGCGCCGAAAGCGAAAATGTCGGTGCGATGGTCGGTCACTTGTCCGCGGACCTGCTCTGGGGACATATAGCCCACGGTTCCCATCGCGACACCGTGGCGTGTGATGGTGGTTGCCAGGTTTGTCGGCGTCTGCGGCGATGGGGCGACCTTGGCCAGGCCGAAGTCGAGAATCTTGATGCGTCCGTCTTTGGTGACGAACAGGTTTTCTGGCTTGAGATCGCGATGCACGATGCCTTTTTCATGCGCGGCGGCGAGGCCGTGAGCGATTTGCACGCCGAACTGAATTGCCTGACGCAAGGGCAATGGGCCGCGCCTCAGACTCTCGCCGAGGGTTTTTCCTTCCAGGAGTTCGGTTACCAGGTAGGGCGCTCCCTCGTGAGTGCCCATTTGAAAGACCGAGAGAATGTTGGGATGGCTCAGAGCGGCGGCGGCTTTGGCCTCGATCTCGAAGCGCTGCAGTCGATCCGGTTCGGCGGAGACAAGCTTGGGGAGAACTTTGATGGCGACGTCGCGATTCAGCCGGGAATCGCGGGCGCGGTAGACCTCGCCCATACTGCCGGCGCCGAGCGGTGCGAGAATTTCATATTGGCCAAGCTTGGTGCCAGGGACCAAAGACATGTGCGCGCCAATTATAACGTGATGGGACAACGAGAGGGTGGCCGGGACTTAACCGCACGGGAGTGTTTGTGAAGATTCAAGCCGGGACGACGAACTGCCACAGGCGGTGCTGCGGGCGTCGATTCCTGCGAGGTCAGACTCGAGTTCGTTCTAATGGCGCGGCTTCTTGAGCTGCGGGCGCTACGGTGGCGGCTGCCGGTTGGGGCTGCGGTTGCAGGATGGGGCGCTTGATAGTGAAGCGCTGGATCTTGATCTCTCCGCGCTCGTAAACCGCGAGCAGAGCAGCGACGGCGGCAGGGTCGAGGCGCTTTCCGGCCAGGTTCTTGATGATCTGCAAAGCTTGATCGGGCGTGTGCGCCTGCTGGTACGGCCGGTTGGTGGTGAGCGCATCGAACGTGTCGGCTACAGCGATGACGCGCGCGAGAAGCGGAATCTGATCGCCCTTCAAGCCATAGGGGTATCCACGGCCGTCGAGAGCTTCGTGGTGCAACTCGATGCCGGGCAGCATTTCGGCCAATTGCGTGACGGGCCTTAAGATGTTGGCGCCCTTCGTCGTATGGGTCTTCATCACTTCGAATTCTTCTTCGGTCAGCGCGCCAGGTTTTTTCAGGATGTGATCTTCGATGCCGATCTTGCCGACGTCGTGGAGCTGCGCCGAGACCTGCAGAATCTCCATGAACGATGTGGGCTGGTTCATTTCTTTGGCGATCATGAGGGAATATCGCGTGACGCGGTCGGAGTGACCGCGAGTGTAGGGATCCTTTTCATCGACGGCGCCGGCAAGCATCTGGATGGAGCCCATGAACAGGGCCAGGTTCTCATCGGCGGCGCGTTTCAGATCTTCGACGAAGCGTTCGAGTTCTTCGGACATGCTGTTGAAAGTTTGAGCCAGTTCGCCGATTTCGGTGCGGCTCCACAGGTGAACCCGCTGGGAGAAATCTCCCTTGGCGAGTGCGCGGCTGGACTGCGTGAGCACCTTCAACGGGTTGGTGATGCGGCGGGCGGCAAAGATGCTTACGCCAATACTTAATAGCACCATCAGGATGGCCAGCAGGCGAGCGGTGCGCTGCATGTCATACACATCGCGGTAGGCGTCGCGCAGCGGCTTTTGCACGATCACGGCCCAGTCGAGCGAATTAACCGGGCTGTAGGTGCCCAGCATCTCGATGCGCTCAGAGCCGGATTTCATGCCGAATTCGCTCGTTTCGGCGAGCTGAGCCTTATTGCCAGTCTCGACGAAGCTGCGGACGATGTCGAGATTCTTCATGTCCTGGCCGGTGGCGAATTCGGGTGTGGCCGCGGCGACCAGGCGTCCCTGGGCATCGACGACATAGGGCGTGAGACCGCCGCCGACCTCACGCAGGCGGCGAATCAGGAATTGGAGATCGACTACCGACGCGATCATCCCGAGAAAACGCGGGCCGTATTGCACCGGGGAACTGACGATGAAGACGGTGCGAGCATTCTTTCCCTCACCGACGACGAGCGCCTGTCCGTTGTAGACGCGGCCGTCGCGGGCTGCGGCGTAGGCTCGCTCCAGTTCGCGCTGCAAAAAAGCGTCAGGAGAGATTTTTCCGGCACTGATGCCCTTGGCTTCGGAGTTCAACAGAGTGGCGTAGGCAATCTCGTCGGAAGAGGAGACAAAATTTTCGAGGAGGGCGCGCAATTCGGGCGCTTCGATGTTCTTCTCACCGATATCGCCGCCGGAGGCAACTTGAATGGCTGATGACAGATTGGCGAGCATCAAGCGTAGGGAGCGTTCGTGCTGTGAAAGATCATCGGCCAGCGAGCGCGTGACCGTGTTCTGCAGAAGTTTCTCGTTCGTCTTCAACCGCTCGCCGTTGCTGCTTTCTACCTGCGACGAGTAGAAATACATCGGGATAATGCTGATGGCCAGCAACACCCCAAGGATGAGGTAGATGATCGGGATGCGGGCGTGGTTGGAAGCGGTCGAGGACAAGTTTTTCCCTTCGCTCGTCGCAGACGCCGGAGGCGGAGTGGCGGCGGATTTCAAGGGTATCTATAGAATTTTATCGGGGAATGGGTGGGATTGAGCCACTGGCACGGGGTTTGGAGGTTACGAAAGTACCTGAGGGGATGTGCCCTGTGGCTTGGGTTTTCGGTCGTTCGGTCGCTGCTGTACCCCAGGGAAGACCCCACAAGCTCTAATTAAGCAGAAATCCTTAATCGCCTGCGCCGATCACGTTAACCTCTTGGGCAGCGAGACGCGGGCGAACCCTCGAATCAGACCTTTGTGGACTCGGCTTGATTGCGTGGGCGGGCCCACAGAAAGTAGACCGGGATTCCGGTCGCGATCAAGAGCAGCCCGGCGACCGACGGAACCGGTCGCGTGTTCAGCATATTCACCAGGAACCAACACGCGATTGCCACGAACAGAACTGGCGTTACTGGGTACCCCCACATCCGGTAAGGACGTGCGAGATCCGGCTGCTTATAGCGCAGTACGATCACGCCCGCGACCATCAGACCATACCAGAGCCACATCGCGAACATCGCGTAATCGAGGAGAGTTTCATAGGACCCGCTCACGACGAGCACGGCCGCCCAGAGACCTTGAGCTAAGATCGAAAATCCTGGCGTTTCATACCGCGGATGTACCTCGCCGAACTTCCGAAAGAAGAGGCCATCGCGCGCTTGGGCGAAATAAATCCGCGGACTGGTAAGAAAGCAGCCATTCAGGGTCCCGATGATCGACACGAGAATAATCAGCGAAACCAGGCTGCCTCCGCCTGAGCCGAGTACGCGACTGGCCATCGTGGCACCGACGTGATCGCTGGCGGCGATTTCGGAGATAGGGAGGACGCGCAAATATGCCATATTCGCCAGCAAGTAGATGGCGATGCATGCTAGCGACCCAAGAGTGAGCGCAAGAAACACGTTCCGCTGCGGGTTGCGAATCTCGCCGGCAACGAAGGTCAGCTGCACCCAGCCGTCATAGGCCAGCAGCGATGCGATCAGCGCAACCCCGAAGCTGCTGACTGAGATTCCTCCAGCAACTCCTGCCGGAGTCGACGCCGTTTTACTGCCCCACAAAAGGGCGCTGGAAATGATAACCAGTAAGCCGATGACCTTAGCCAGCGTGAACGTTTTCTGAACGATTGCCCCGGCAGTGACTCCGCGATAATTGATTCCGGTGAACAGCGCGATGGCGCAGATCCCAAGCAACTTCGCCATTAGCGCGGATAGCGGAAAGAAATAGGAGATGTACATCGCCATCGTTACCGCCAGCCAGGCCACCTGCGCAGTCCGTGCAACCAGGAACATGGACCAGCCGCAAAGAAATCCGACCAGCGGACCGTACGCTTCGCGGAGAAAGACGTATTGCCCACCGGTGGATGGTAGGGCGGTGCCAAGCTCGGCGCATGCCAGCGCGCCGAAGAACGAGATCACGCCCGCAAATACCCAGACCGCCAGAATCGCGGTCGCAGATTTCAGCTCCCGGGCGATCAGATTCGGCACCAGAAAAATCCCGCCACCAATCACCATGCCAATCACAATTGCCAGCGCGTCGATCAGGCCGAGCTTGCGCGGAAGGTTCGAGGCCTCCTTAGCTGCGATTTCCATATTTGCTTCCGGCAGCCGACACTATACACCCAGCCTTTCAAAAGCGGAGCGCAGCCTTGGCTTCAGGTTTTCGTGTTGCTCCCGCTACGTCTCCGGGTTAAGCCGGGATCACGAATTATTAGGAAACCACAGCTCGTTAAGTTAGCGCCGATGTGGGCGCGGGTGCAGGCGGCGAGGGCGCTGGTGCTACGGATTCTGGAGCCTCTTCAGGTCGCTCCAGTGGACCAGTACCACGTGATTGTCTTCCAGAGCTTTCTTTAAGTCGGGGCTAGTGATCACGTCATAGTCCCGCTGGCGCCACGCTGCGCCGTAGTCGGTGTGATCAACCATGACTGCTTGGGATTCGGCGTCGTCATGAGCGAGGTGGACAATGATCTCCGTCAGGCCGGGCTTCAGATTTTTGATCGCATCGAGGTAGAAATTCTTCCAGTTGGCGGGTTGGACGTTGGGGGTGGCGATGATCACCGAATCGAGAAGAATGTCGCTTTCCGAAAACAGAGATTTCAGGTTCGGCGAAGCATTGGGAGTGAGCGTTCCCAGGAACGGTAACTTGTAGTCATGGGCAACTTTGACGTAGACCGCTGTTAGATCTGGGCGCAAGAAGATAACACCCATGTGGCTATCGAGATGGGTGGGGTGGATACCCATAGCGATTGCGTGTTCGACCTGTGCACGGATTTCGCGCTCGGCCTCATCGGCTTTGATGTGCTCGAGAGCGGGGGCGGCTTCGGGCCACAGGTATCCGTCAGGATCGAGCAGGCTCGGGACCTTGTCTTTGGATTCGACCGGGCCCCAACGGTCTGTCTTCCACTCGGCGGTTAGGGTGAGGTGCAGGCCAAGGTCGGCGTCGGGATGAGACTTGGCGTAGGCGGCAACCTCGGTGAGCCACGGGCAGGGAACCATGATGCTGGCGGACGTGGCCGCGTGCCTATCGAGGGCGTCGAAACTGGCCGCGTCTTCAGAGTGGGAGACCGCAAGATCGTCGGCGTGGATGATAAGAAGCTTCGAGTCGCGGGGATAGCCTAAGCGCTCAGCGAGGGTTTTGGATTGGGCTGAAGCGTTGCTGCAGCAAAGCGAGATGATGACGGCGGCGATTCGGCTCAGACGCATCGAAGCCTCCCGAAAAATCGGCTAAAGAGTAACACGCGGGGACAGTGTGGAGATGTGATTCAAAATCGGGTGGCGGTGGACTTAGCAAGAACATTCACCACTAACGACACTAAGGTACACGAAGGAAAATCTTAGGTCGCGATCTCGCTTTTGCCGGTGCGGGTCATTAGTTCCTGGAGGGCTTCTTTTGGAGGCTTGCCTTCGTGCAGGATGGCATGCATCTGTTCGGTGATGGGCATCTCTACACCTCGCACGTGGGCCAAGCCGACTGCGGCGGTTGTGGTGAACACTCCTTCGGCGACCATGCCGTGCATGGCCTCGATGATTTCGGCCAGCTTCCTGCCGCGGCCTAATTCGACACCGACACTGCGGTTGCGGGAGAGGCCACCGGTGCAGGTAAGGACGAGATCGCCGAGGCCGGCGAGTCCGGACATGGTTTCTGCGCGGCCTCCGCAAGCGACGACCAGACGTGTCATTTCGGCGAGGCCGCGGGTGATGAGGGCGGCGACCGAGTTGTGTCCGAGGCCGAGGCCGTCGCAGATGCCGGCGGCGATCGCAATGATGTTTTTCAGTGCGCCACCGAGTTCTACACCGACGACATCCTGGTTAGTGTAGACGCGGAAGCTTGCGTCGCTGAATTCCTGCTGGATGGTGGAGAGCAACTCGGGACTCTGCGAGGCGATGGTGATGGCTGTCGGATCGCCGCGAGCGACTTCTACGGCGAAGGACGGCCCGCTGAGGGCGCCGATGGAAAAGACAAAGTCCCCATCCTGTCGCAAAGAACGCGACAAGGGTAGGGCACCCTCCAGGTTGTTGTTGATCGTCAGCACCTGTTGAATCACTTCTGTCATCCGCAGCAGCGAGCCTTCTTCCAGTCCCTTGGTTGCGCTGACGATGTGTGCTCGCGGGGGAATGAGAGGGCGCATGTTGGCGAACAGGGCGCGGCAATGCTGCGAAGGCATGACGCTGACGATGATCTCGGCGCCATCGAGAACGTTGGAGAAATCGCTGCTGGCCCGCACTGAGTCGGGAAGACGCACGCCCGGAAGAAATCTATTGTTTAGGTGGTTGCGATTGATCGAGTCGCAGACATCTGCCTCGTACGCCCAGAGGCGAACGCGATGGGATGCCTTGCGTCCCAGGACGATGGCGAGACCCGTGCCCCAGGCACCGGCACCGATGATAGCGATCTGGCTCACTTGCGCCTCAGGGAGAATCGTGGCTCTTCGCCAGACATCAGTCGAAGAATGTTGTTGTAGTGACGGCCAATAATCAGCAAAGAACCCACCCCGATCAAGGCTAGAACCGCAGGATCCCGCGATAGCTTAAGAGTCCACACCGTGGCTGGAAAGAACGCGGCGGTCACGATCGATCCGACGGAAATGCGACGCGAGATGAGCACGACCACTACGAAGATGATAACGGCAACGCCAACCGCCAGGGGAACGAAACGCAGAAATGCTCCGAGCGCTGTGGCGACGCCCTTGCCGCCGCGAAAACGGAGCCACAGCGGAAACATGTGCCCTGTGATGGCGAGAAGGGCTGCGGCGGCCATGAGGCGGGGATCGGCTGCGGCTCGGCCGAAGTACGCAGCTAGCTCAACCGCGAGAAATCCTTTAGCGGCATCGAGGACGAGTGTGAGGGCACCGAGAGCGGGCGATTTGCGGGAGACATTCGTCGCGCCAATGTTGCCGCTGCCGGTGCGGCGAACATCTTCGCCGCGGAAGGCAAGGACGAGGAGATAGCCGAAGGGGATGGAGCCCAGAAGATAGGCGGCAGCGAGAATGAGTGCGGAGCGGGGCATGGGTTCTGGTGATTCTAGATTGAAGATTTCAGATTTCCGAAGACTCGAGTTCAATACAATCTGCAATCTAAAATCTTAAATCTGAATCCCCGACCCGAGAAGGCGTCCTAGGATTGAAGTTCAAATTTTGCCAGTTTCGTGTACCTGGATCCTTTCGGCAAGAGTTGGCTTTGGTACAGAAAGAACTCGCGGGGAGTCATGGTACCAAACTCGGGGACGGGAAGCGCGGAGAGCTTTTCTTGCAGATACGAAAAAGCACGATTGGGCCCGTCTCCTTTGCGCCAGCGGGGAGAACCTGATCCACCTACGGCGCGAGCCAGGGTTAAGTGCGGACTGAAGGCGCGGTCTTCTTTCTTGATTCCGAGGCTCGCCATTCTTTCGTCGATGGCCGCCGCGAGTTGCGCGAGTTGCGGACCAGACTCCATGCCGATCCAGAAAACACGCGCTGATTTTGGTGTCGGGAAGAAACCGTAGCCGCGAAACTTAATTTCTGTGGTGGTGGCAGAAACATCTTTTAGCTCTTGCTTGATCTGCTCCACGGCATCGTCGGGTCGCTCACCAATGAATTTCAAAGTTACGTGAAGGGATTCCAGTTTGACCCAGCGGGCGTCGAGAGACAAGTTGCGGACTTCTTCCACGAAGCGAGAGATGCGTTCGCGGAGGGGATCGTCGATGTCGAGAGCGATGAAGAGGCGCATAAACAAGCGAATGAGCTATGAGCTGTGAGCGATGAGCCAGGGCCCATAACCCAAAGCTCATTGCTGACCCCTCATCGCTCATTGCTTTCTACATCAATTTCCTTCTCACCATATCGAGTGCCATGGTTGACGCGAAGCGGCGGATGCGTTTGCGATCGCCGGGAAAATTCCGTTCAACGATTTCGGTCCCAGTGTCGCTGGCAACGGCGTGAAATACCACGCCAACAGGTTTTTCGGGCGAACCTCCACCCGGGCCAGCTACGCCGGTGACTCCCACTCCCAGTGTCGATTCGCAGCGATAGCGAATGCCTTCGGCCAGGGCAGCGGCGACTTCGCGGCTGACAGCCCCGTGGCGTTCGATCATGTCGGCGGGCACGCCCGCGAATTCAGTCTTCAGAATGTTCGAATACACGACCGCTCCGCCGACAAAATAGCGCGAACTGCCGGCAATCGAAGTGATGCGCTCGGCCAAGAGACCTCCGGTGCAGGATTCCGCCACGGCCAGCGTGGCGTTACGCATCTGGAGCCAATATCCGACAATCTGCTCGAGCGATTGACCATCGCGCGAATAGACCGCATCGTCCAATTCAACTTCCACCAGATCGGCCACTTCGTCGGCGCGAGTTTGCGCAGCCTCTAGAGTTGCGGCACGGGTTTTGAAATGCAGTTCGATCTCTCCCGCGCCTGCGAGGATGGTGGTCTCGACGTCCGGGTAGCGCTTGTAGATTGGCGCGACGCGTGCGTCGACGGCTGACTCGCCAAGCATGGCGACCTTTAATGTGCGGGTGAATAGATGTGCCGGCGGGACTTTGGCACGCAGGCGCTCGCGAACCTCGCTCTCGAAAAGCGCCTTCATTTCGTGAGGTGGTCCGGGCAGAAGGATGACAATCCGCTCGCGACCCTCGGATTCCCCCGATAGCCACTGTCCGGGTGCTGTGCCGTTTGGATTGGGCAACACGGTCGCGCCTTCGATAACGTCGGCCTGTTTGGCGTTGTTGGGCGTCATCTTCCAGCCACGGTCGGCAAAGCGCTTCTCTAATTTGGCGATAATTTCGGGATCGCGCCGCAGACTGACGCCGAGCGCTTCCGCGACGGCTTCGCGGGTGAGATCGTCTTCGGTCGGGCCCAAACCGCCGCTAAAGATGAGAATGTCAGAGCGGAAGAGACCATACTGGGCGGCGGCGACAAGGTGTCGGAGGTTGTCGCCGACGATACTTTTAAAGACTACATCGATACCGAGCAGGTTGAGTTGCTCGGTCAGGTAGAGCGAATTGGTGTCGATGCGATGGGGAGTGAGCATCTCGGAACCCACCGCGATGATTTCGGCGTTCACCGTTTAGAAGTTTAACAGTACAAAAGCTTGAAACGGAGAGGACGCTGAGAACGTCCGCAGAGAGGTAGAGGGATTCGAAATCATTCTGGAAGCAGACGGAGGCCCTGGATATTCCATGAGAGGTGATGCACACCGCTTGTCGTTGCCAGGATGACGCTACGTCCCGGTGCGAAAGCCAGACCTACCAGGCCATGGCCTGAAACCTCGAGCTTGGCTTTGCCGTCGGGAGTGATCTTGACGATGCCGCGGGTGCCAGCGAGCGAGGCTGCGACGTAGAGGTTGCCATCCACATCGAATGCCAGTCCTTGTGGGCGTCCGAGTCCTTTGTAGAACGTACTCACGGTTCCACTCGGGTCGATTTTGAAGACGCGGTCGTTGGGACCGGTGACGAAGAGATCCCCATGGGAGCCGAACGCCACGTGATACGCCGAGACACTCATCTCGAGCGTGGCAAAAACGAAGACCTGCTGATCGGGCGCAATCTTAAAGATGGTGCCGTTCCGGTCTCCGACGTAAAGACTCTCTTCGCGGTCAAAGGCGATGCCCGTGGCGACTCCCATGCCCTCGGCGTACGTCGTCATGGTGCCGTTTTGCGCGACGCGATAGACGGCGCCGTCGAAGCGCGAAGAGACGTACATCTGCCCCTGGCGGTCGAAGGCAATGGACGTTGGGTTCATCAACTCCGATACGAGCGGCTTCACGTTGTAGTCGGTATCGATCTTGAAGATCGAGACTGGGACTTTCTGCCCTCGCGATCCGGAGAACGTGACATAGATGTTGCCTTCCGCATCGATCGCGGGATTGGTGACCGGATGGAGATTCTCGGCGATCGGGACTGCGACCTTCACGGTCTGAGGGTTGCTGACGTGTCCGTCGGTAGCGACCACGACCGGACCGGAGGTCGCACCTTCGGGAACGCGTGCGACAACGAATGCGTCGGAGCTGACCACGATGGATCCTTCGTAGTCTCCGAATTTAACTTTGGGGCGCCCCAGTTGCGGTGGGCGCAAGCCGGAGCCGGTGATGCGCAGTTCGCCCCCGGCCAGTGCCGCGGAAGGAGCCACCGATTCAATGTGCGGAGCGCCGTTTGCGTTTTTCTTGCCGAGGATACGATCGGAGAATCCCATGGATGAGTACCAAGTAATTACGGAAACAGTAAACCCCGTTTCTTCAGCTAAAGCCCTCGCATTGACTGGGTCCGAACCGGCACGGCTGAAGCCGTGCCCTTCAAACCTATTTTAGTAGACCCCAGTGAAGGAGAAGTTGCATGACTGCGAGAGCATATATTCCGGCTGCGACATCGTCTAGCACGATTCCTGTGCCTTCTGGCAGTCGCTCCAACTGTCGGACAGGAGGTGGCTTGAGAATGTCGAAGACTCTAAAAAGTATAAAACCGGCGAGAAAAGTTTTCCACGAGAGGGGAACGGCGATGAGCGAGATAAGCTGTCCAGCGACCTCGTCGATGACGACGAAGCTGGGATCTTTGCTGGCTGAGGCGCGGGCAGCGCGGGTTGCGGCGGGAATACCCACAAGAGTGACGACGGCTGCGAGGCCGATAAGGATCGGTGTGCGCAAAGGATATGGCAGGGTGAGAGCGAGTGCCGCCCAGAGAAGCATGGTGGCGGCTGATGCCCAGGTGCCGGGGCCGGGGCGCATGTGGCCGATGCCGAAGAAGGTTGCGGTGAGGGTAGCCCAGAGGGGAGCCAGGGCGCCTTCAAGGTCGGCCATCTAGCTGTCTCTGTCCTGATCTTCGATGTCCCTCTCCTGGATCGATTCTTCGGCGTCCTTCACTGGCGACGAAATTACATAGGAACCGCTAGACCATTTGCCAAGATCGATCGTGCGGCAGCGTTCGCTGCAGAAAGGGAAGTCCGCGTCGGTGCTTTTGACCGCTTTCTTGCAGATTGGGCAGCGGACTTTGACGGTGCGTTTGCGGGGCATGGGCCTAGCCATTGTAGAAGGAAGACTTCAGATCGCTGACTGAAAAAAATCGCGGCATCGCTCAGATGATCTTTGCCAGCAGATCGTAATCGTGGGCTTCGGTAATCTCGCAGCGATAGAATTGACCCGGCTTCGGATCGAGGTCTTCGGGAAATTCGTTGACGAAAACTTTGCCGTCAATCTCGGGAGCGTGCATGGGAGTGCGGCCTTCCAGTAGAAGATCGGTTTCCTCAGATTCGCCTTCGAGCAGAAGATCGAATTCGCGGCCAACCAGGGCTTTCTTTTTCTTTTTGCTGATCTGGCGCTGCATCGACATCAGATGCTTGCGTCGGCGTTCGACTTCTCGCGGCGAGAGTTTTTTCTCAAGATCATAGGCGCGCGCGCCGTCCTGATCGGAATAGGAGAAAGCGCCCATCCAGTCGAACCGAGCTGCGCGCACGAACTCGCAGAGTTCTTCGAATTCTTTTTCAGTCTCTCCGGGGAATCCAACGATGAACGATGTGCGCAGCGTGAGATCGGGAATCACCCGGCGCATCTTCTCAATCGACTTAAGGAAAACGTCCGCACCGCCCCCACGTTTCATACGCTTGAGAACCGAGGCAGAGGCGTGTTGCAAGGGAACATCCATGTAGGAGCAGATCTTCTCGTGCGCGGCGATTGTTTCAAGAAGTTTGCCGGTGATCTTGTTGGGATACGCGTAGAGGAAGCGGACCCAGCGCAGATCGGAAATGCCAGCGAGTTTTTCAAGTAATAGCGCCAAGCCGTCTTTGAGGCCGAAATCTTCGCCGTAGCAGGTGGTATCCTGCCCGATGAGAGTGATTTCACGGACTCCCGACTGCGCCAGGCGCTCGGCTTCGGCGATCACCGACTCGAAGCGGCGCGAGCGGAACTGCCCGCGCAACTGCGGAATGATGCAAAACGTGCACGGATGATCGCAGCCCTCGGCAATCTTGATGTAGGCCATATGCCCGGGCGTGGCGAGAATGCGTGGCGTTTCTTCGTCGTAGAGATAATTGGGCAGGTCAGCGATAGCCCCGTCCCAGGTTTCGCGCGAGAAGCGTCCCTGCGCGGCGCGGGCGTCGCCTTCGGGCCGCGAATTCAGGACGACCAACGGAGAATTCGGTTGCGGCTGTGCGGGTGCGATGCCCGTCGCCGAGAGAATGTTGAATAGCTCTCCGGTGCCTACGACGGCGTCGACTTCCGGAATGTCCTTGCGAATCTGATCGCGGAAGCGTTCAACCAGGCATCCGGCTACGACCAGTTTTTTTGCGCGGCCTGCGGCCTTGTGTCCGGCCATCTCAAGGATTGTGTTCACCGATTCCTGCTGTGCGCTGTCGATGAACGAGCAGGTATTGACGACGATTACGTCGGCGTCTTCGGCGCGGCGGGTGAGTTCGGCGCCGGCGCGTGCGAGCATCCCCATCATGACTTCGCTATCGACGAGGTTCTTGGGGCAGCCCAGGCTGACGAACCCGACTTTTTGCGGGCGGGGTTCAGGCTGGTTCGATGGCGTGTTCTCCTGAGATTTCTTTCTTTTCAACTCTGGGGAACCGCTAACAGTGAGGTCTTGGACTGGCATGCAATCCTTCTATCTTAGCATTCGATGAAGCGTTGGTTGAGTTTGGAGAGATTGCGGGGATCTCTAATCTCACACCAGATTTGAACAGAAAGATTAGTTCTCCCGGGGTCCAAAACCGGCTTGATCGTGCTAGGCTATGTCCTTACCGCCGTAACAGTTAGGGAACGGAACCTCGCTGGGAGGGGAAATGTCTGGCAAACGGCTTTGTCTTGCAGTGCTCACCGTGGCGACAATGCTTTCGATCTCGGCGGCTGCACAGGACGAAAAGAATGAAGCCGGCGGACTCCTGGGACGCACGTTTATCAGCGATCAGGGCATTCAGAACGCGACCTACTTCGATCCCATCATTCACAGCGCAAAGGGCCTGACATTCGAGGGGGAGTATGCGCGACGGTTTTTGGTGACTCCGATCTACTCGATTCCTGCGGAAGGCCTGCTGGTGTACAACTGGGACGTCGATCTGAACGCGGGCGAATATGGGCACTCCGTGGTCCCTTCCGATATGAAGAAGCTGTTTGTCACTCCGGCAGCGCGCGTGAACCTTTTTCCCACCACTGCGGTTTCCCCGTGGATCAGCTTTGGAGCCGGGTTCGGCCACATCAGCCAAAACAACCAACTAATTTACGGGGGCACCAACCCTGGAGAGTCCACGACCAGTGCGGTCATCGAGGCTGGATTTGGGCTTGATGTGAAAGTCTGGAGAAAGCTCAGCATACCCATGGACGTGCGCGATTTCTGGGCAGGCCAGTCGGATTTTCCACTAGCTCCAACCGGCAAGACGCGCCAGCACAACTACTTCGTCGGTGGCGGAGCGTTCTGGCGATTCTAGCGCCTTGCCCTTTTTCCCCGGCAATGATTCAACTCTCGGATATCCATTCCGCCCTTAACAGGATTCGTGCAGACATCCGCGTCTCGCCGTGCACACATTCGGAGACGTTTTCCGGGCTGACCCAGAATTCCATCTTTCTCAAGCTCGACAACCAACAGCGCACCGGGGCGTTCAAGGAGCGTGGAGCGCTGAATAAATTGCTCACACTGACCAGTGACGAGCGCGCGCATGGAGTGATCGCGGCTTCGGCGGGCAATCATGCGCAGGGCGTTTCGTATCACGCGGGGCGGCACGGAATCCGGGCACGGATCGTAATGCCGTTACCCACTCCGCTGACCAAGGTTTCGGCAACGCGTGCGTACGGAGCTGAGGTTGTGCTCTACGGCCCGAACTACGACGAGGCCTATGGCAAGGCCATCCAACTGAGTGAGCAGGATCACCTGACCCTGATTCATGCGTTTGATGATGACGCCGTGATTGCAGGCCAGGGAACGCTCGGGCTGGAGATTCTGTCACAGCATCCGGACATCGAGGTCATCGTTTCTCCGATCGGGGGAGGCGGGCTGATCGGCGGCATCTCCTGCGCGGTTAAGGAAACGAATCCCAAGGTGAAGGTTTATGGAGTGCAGCCTGCGCGGATTCCGTCGATGAAGGCTGCTGTGGCACAGGGAAAGCCGGTGACGCTCGAATCGGCAAAGACCATTGCCGACGGAATCGCGGTGCGCCGCGCTGGAGAACGGACGCTGCCGCTGGTGCAGAAGTACGTGGACGACATCGTCACGGTGGAAGAAGAGGAGATCGCTAACGCCATTTTGCTGCTGCTGGAACGCGAGAAGACGTTGGCCGAAGGGGCGGGAGCGGCGGCCATCGCGGCCGTGCTGAATCGCAAGCTGCCGCTACAAGACAAGCGAGTGGCGGTTCTGGTGTGCGGTGGAAACATCGATGTGACATTGCTCTCCCGCATCATCGAACGCGGCTTAGTGAAAGATGGACGGCTGGTGAGGCTGCGCGTTCACCTTCCGGACTATCCCGGCGCTTTGCACAGGCTCACCGGAATTCTTGCGGATCATCGGGCGAATATTGTGGAGACCTCGTACGATCGGGCTTATCACGGAGTCAATCTTGGCGATACGGCGATCGACATAACAATGGAAACGCGCGGGCCTGAGCATATTTCAGAGCTGCTGGCGGCTCTGGAATCGGCCGGGTACACGCACGAGAGAATTCTGTGAGGAACTCGCCTTGATCGATAAGCGGGTGCTGGTGGGGATTACGGTGGAATATCCACCGTGTACCTAGTCCAGGCTACGGTACTGCTGGGCTGGCAGGAGTCTTCGGGTTCCCGCCATGTATCAGCAGCCAGATTAGTATTCCCGCTCCCGCCGCGCCCGCGGCGATCCACTTTGGGCTGATCCCCGCCAAGGCAGATGCGGGCCGGGCAGCAGGACCGCAGACCTCCGATTCGTCATAGCTTTTCTGTTCGCCTTCGTGCACCGAAGCACGCTGCTGGGAGGGCTGGGGCTCCGGTGCTTCCTTGCCGTGTCCGCGCTCGTGTTCCACGTTCACGTCCAGCTTGCGCGCCGCCACCTGAACGGTTCGGTTCACATCGGTCACGACGTACTGCGTCCACTCATTGAGCACGGGAACGACCAGGATGCAATTCACCCGCACTTTGAAACTCTTCGAGGTGACAACGGACACTCCTCCGTGATCGAGTTCGAGCAGATCAGCTTGGAACTTGGAAACAGATTCGGGAGCGATCAGGACCGTGGATCCATCGAGGCTAAGGTTGGCGGAAGAGTCGGGCTTGGTTTCGATGACGTCCCCCGGGAAAACAGCGGACGAATCATGAGCCTCGTAGCCATTGACCCACACTCCTCCCTGAGTGTGAAGGATGGCTCCGCCAGGTTTCTCCGGCAACGCCTGCCCCATCAAAGACAGCGGCAGGATCGCCGAAATTGCCCAGCATAAGCATGAACGTACTATGGGTACACGCATCCCATGGTCCGATTTCGACAAATTCACTTAGCGAAATCGTAGCTCCCGGTGGATGCACCGTCGATAACTCTCTGGGTGCGCGGCAAGCCTCTGCACTCTTTCATTTGGGCCTCTTTGTAATGGATGTTTTGCGTTGGGTAAAACTTTGTAAATCATGGAGTTGCGCTATCTTCGACGGGTTACAGTAAAGGTGGGCGTATGACGGCAAAAGACAGAGCGTGGGTGACGATTTTTGTGGTTGCGGTTCTTGGAACAAGCTTCGCAGTAGGAACACCAGTTGCTTATGGGCAGGCGACGGACGCTCAACCGGCCATTGCGAAGCGTATTGGCACGATCAAGACAATCAACGGTACCGCGCTGACCCTCGCGCCGACTTCAGGATCGGAGGTTTCCGTAACCCTGCAACCGACGGCGCGGATTCTCAGGCTTGCGCCCGACGATAAGGATCTGAAGAACGCAACACCGCTGAAGGTGCAAGACCTGCACGTAGGCGACACGATTCGGGTGCGTGGGTCGGGATCGGCGGATGGCAATTCCATCTCCGCGCTCGAAGTCATTGTGATCACGCAGGCGGCAGTTGCGCGGGTGAGCGATCAGATTCGCCAGGACTGGCAGAAGCGTGGGCTGGGCGGGCTGGTGGAATCGGTCGACACCGCAACTGGAGCGGTTACCGTTTCAATTCCAAGCCTGACGGCGAAGAAGACAGTCATTGTCCATACGACGAAAGACACCATGGTGCATCGCTATGCACCCGATTCGGCCAAACCGGAGGATGCGAAGCCCAGCAGCCTGGCAGAGATTCATCCGGGTGATCAGCTGCGAGCACGTGGAAATAGGAATGTAGACGGCACTGAGATAACAGCGGAAGAGGTCTATGCAGGAGTGTTTCCGCAATATGCGGCGACAGTGAAGTCGGTCGACGCGGGTTCGGGGATGCTGAGCGTTCAGGACTTGGCAAGCAAGAAGATTGTGCAGGTAAAAATCAGCGGCGATTCACAGCTTCATAAAATTCCGGCAGAAATGGCACAGATGGTTGCCATGCGTCTAAGAAGCATGATGCCAGCTGGAATGCCCGGAGCGGCCGGCGGTTCGCAGGGCAGCGCAAAGCCCGCCACTCCTGCAAACGCACAGACACCTTCGCCGGCGGGTAGTACGTGGTCCGGAGGAGGTAATGGCGGGGGCATGCGTTCTGGCGGCCCGCCCGATTTTCAGCGAATGTTAAGCCGGATGCCGACCGCCTCGTTGGCGGATCTGAATCTGCAAAAGGGAGACGCGGTGATCATCCTGGCCACCGAGGGCACGGCTACGAGTCCGCATACGGCAATCACGCTGCTGAGCGGAGTGGAGGCGATCCTGCAAGCTGCGCCCGGCGCGAGCTCGGCGATGATGCTGACACCGTGGAACCTGGGCGGAGGCGCACCCGGGGGCGATGCTTCGCAATAGAGCGCCGAGAATTTGATCGCAGTCCTCGTACATCAGAAATGGAAAGATGGATATGAAGGTTGAGTACTATCTCCGTTCGGCATTCATAGTTCTGCTGATGTTGCTTTGTGTGTTTCCGTCATTCGCCCAGCAGGCGGCGGGAGCATTGCGCGGACAAGTGACCGATCCTTCGGGGGCCGCGATTTCAGGGGCCAGCGTCGTTATGACTCCGGCTACGGGCTCGCCGATCGTCGTCCAGAGTAATGGACAGGGGATGTATGAGTTCAAAAGCCTGCCCGCAGGCAAGTACACGCTGACTATTGCCGCGACTGGTTTCACCATCTTCGAGAACGACAACGTTGTAGTTGCCGATCAGCCGTTGCACCTCAACGTGGCCATGACCATCGAGGTCGAGACGCAGAAGGTGCAGGTTTCGGAGAACGCGCCCACCGTGGATGTCAATCCGAACAGCAACGCGGGTGCGATCACGATTTCGGGCAAAGAGCTCGAAGCCCTGCCGGACGATCCGGACGAATTGCTGTCGGACCTGCAGGCGCTGGCGGGGCCGTCGGCCGGGCCGAACGGCGGTCAGATGTATATCGATGGATTCACCGCAGGGCAGCTGCCGCCGAAAGCATCCATTCGCGAGATTCGCATCAACCAGAATCCATTTTCATCGGAGTTCGACAAGCTGGGTTATGGGCGCATTGAGATCTTCACCAAGCCTGGCACTGACAAGTTCCACGGCCAGTTCTTCGTGCTAGGGAACTCTTCGGCGTTTAATTCGCACAATCCTTATTCCGGACCCGAGGAGGGATACGATTCTACGCAATACAGCGGGAACCTCAGTGGGCCGTTGGGGAAACAGGCATCGTTCTTCTTCAGCGCGGAACGACGAAATATCAACGATCTGGCGGCCATTAATGCGGAGGTGCTTGGTCCGGATCTAACCCCCGTTACGATCCTGGACTCGGTGCCGAACCCGCGGCACCGGACCAACATCGGCCCACGTTTAGACTATGCGATCAACAAGAACAATACATTGACAGCCCGCTATCAGTTCTTCCGCGATTCTGAGGACAACAACGGGATCGGACAGTTCAACCTCCCCTCACAGGGCTACAACGACGTTTCGGATGAGCATACGGTCCAGATCGGCGATACGCAGGTGTATGGGGCCAAGGTCGTAAACGAAACACGGTTTCAATACCTGCGGGAAAGCGACAGCCAGAACGCGCTAAGCACTGATCCGACCATTAACGTACGCGGTGCGTTTGGAGGCGGCGGAAACAATCAGGGGACGATCATCGACCACCAGGATCACTACGAGGTGCAGAACTACACGTCGGTGATTCATGGGAATCACACGAGCAAGTTCGGAGCGCGGGTGCGGGTGTTGCGGGATGCGAACTACTCTACATCGAGTTTCAATGGTACTTTTACCTTTTCCTCGCTGAATGGAACGACAGATCTTACGTGCCATGATCCCACTGACCCGCGGTTCCTGCCGGCAACCAGTCCGTGCCCTGTGTCGTATTCGTACGCGCAGCAGCAATTGAGCGGAGCACCCTTTGCAACAGCTACGCAGTTATCGATTACCAAGGGGACTCCGAATTTCAATCTCACCACGTATGACGCAGGATTGTACGTACAAGACGACTGGAAGGTGCGGCCGAATATTACACTGAGCTATGGGCTGCGCTTCGAGACGCAAAACTACATTCATGATCATGGCGACTGGGCGCCACGCTTCGGATTTGCCTGGGGCGTGGGCGGGAGAAGCGCTCCTCCGAAGGTGGTGATCCGCGGCGGATTTGGGATGTTTTACGATCGCTTCCAAACCGAGCAGATTCTGCAGGCAGAGCGGGTAAACGGAGTGGTGCAGCAGCAGTTTGTGATCATTAATCCCACGTGCTACCCGATTGCGACGGCTTGCGATCTCTCGAGTGCCAGCCTGGCGACACCCACGATTTACGAGATCAGCCCACGTCTACACGCGCCGTACACGCTGCAAGGGGCGGTGAGCGTCGAGCGTCAGGTCACGAAGTCGGCGACGCTTTCGGTGACGTATCTGAATTCGCGGGGATTCGATCAATTCGCGACAATCAATGCCAACGCGCCATTCCCCGGCACCAGTACCCGTCCCAATCCTGAGGGAGGAAACGTCTACCAGTACGTGTCGGAAGCAAATTTCAAGCAGAGTCAGCTCATCGTGAACAGTAACGTGAGGATCGGATCGAAGCTGCAGTTGTTTGGCTATTACACGCTGAATTATGCGAATAGCGACGCCTCTGGCGTATCAAACTTTGCCTCGAACTCTTACAACATTAGCCAGGACTATGGCCGGGCGAGCTTCGATACGAGACATCGCCTGTTTCTTGGAGGGAGCATCGCGTTACCCTACCTTTTCCGTTTGAGTCCATTCATGGTAGCCAGCTCCGGCTCTCCGTATAACATCACCACGCCCACCGATTTGAACGGAGACTCAATCTTCAATGATCGGCCGGGACTCTTGAGCCAAGCGACGTGTGGCCAAGGCACGAAACCTGTCCTTAGTATTTATTGCACGCCTTTGGGCACCTTCGACTCGGCAGGTCCGTCGACTGGAGTGCCGCTGTTGCCGATCAACTCTGAAATGGGCCCGTCACATGTCAGCTTGAATTTGCGTTTGACGAAGACGTTTGGGCTGGGCCGGAAACTGAAGGAAGGCTCGAATACCCAAGGCATGGGACATGGCGGGCCCGGGGGAGGTGGATCCCGGGGCGGTGGGGGTCCGCGCGGTCCCTTGTTCGGCGGCGGTCCCTCGATGAGCGGGCCGAGCACCGACCGGCGTTACAATCTCACGTTTGGGGTGAACGTTCGCAACGTGTTCAACAAGGTAAATGCGGCGAATCCCAGCGGCGTCCTGGGATCGAGCTTCTTTGGCGTTCCAAATTCCTTGCAGGGAGGACCATTCTCGACGGGCAGCGCGGTGCGGCGCATCGATCTGCAGGCTACGTTCAGTTTCTAGCTGGCTCGACGTTTGGTCCCCCAGTAATCTTTCATGTACTCGGCGGTTAGCTTGAACCGCAGAGATCGCTGAGAAAATCCGCGGAGGGAAAGCCTTGGTCTCTTCCGAACCTGAGGGGGCATATCCGGAGTTGTTGATCTCAGGTTATTCTGGGTAGGCAGTCAGTGGAATACACTCGGCTGCGTCAGGGCTTGAGAACGATTGGCGTTTCCTCCGATCAACCGACGGAAGTTCATCAAAAGGGTAGCGGCTGCTGGAGTAGCGGCGATTGCTGTCGATTCGACGCTAATCGAGCCCAACCGTCCGCGCCTGATTCGCAAAGAGATTGCCTTGCAGCGCTGGCCTAGCCGGCTGGATGGCTTCACCATCGCGCTTCTCAGCGACTTCCATTACGATCCCTATTTTTCTGTGCATCCGATCCGGTCAGCGGTTGAAGTCGTGAACGGACTTCAGCCCGACCTGATCGCGTTAACGGGAGATTTCGTTTCCATGCCCTTGGTCGGAAATTCCGCGAAGGGAGCGGCCGATGCGGAACCGTGCGCGCAGCTGTTGGGGAAGCTGCGGGCGCCTCATGGTGTGTGGTCCGTGCTGGGAAATCATGACGTTTTTTCCAATGCAGCTCGGGTCACGGATGCTCTCCATGCCGTGGGGATCCCGATGTTGTCAAATAAGTCGGTCGCCATCGAAAAAGATGGGGCCCGCTTCTGGCTCGGCGGAGTGGAAGACGTGCTGGCTGGTAGAGCGGATGTACCGGGAACGCTGCGGGGGATTCCGAAAGAAGAAGCAGTGGTCCTGATGGCGCACGAACCGGATTACGCGGATTACGTTGCGGGATATCCTGTGGACCTTCAGCTTTCAGGTCACACGCATGGAGGCCAGGTGAGGGTTCCGTTTATGCGTCCGCTCTACTTGCCCCCTTTAGCGAAGAAATACATCTGGGGCTTATTCAAAATCCGAGGGCTGACGCTGTACACGAATGCCGGAATCGGCACAGTCGGGGTTCCTGTCCGTTGGAATTGCCCGCCCGAGATCACTTTCATCATCATGAGAAAATCCTTGACCGTCTGAGGCGTGCCCGAAGTAATCGCTACGCGTGCGCAAGCGATTTCACAAAAAAGAGGGTAGGACGAACGGTGTGCCTGTAAAACAATGATTCTATGGCTGGTTAGCTGTCTTAGATATGGCCGCAAATTTGCGAAGCCAGAGTTGGATTATACTGCTCCTCCAAGGGTGAGGATCCATGCGTTGTCGCATCTGGCCTGCGATCTTGTTGATGCTTCTTCCCGCATTATCAGGGGGGAGCGTCTCGGTTAAGAGTGCGTATTCGGCGGCTTCGGAGCAACGCGAGAGGCAAGTGTCAAGAACACTGCGCCGGGCGGCGCAGTACATTGATGTCCCGCATATCAGCTCGCGTCCGGCATGCGCGGCGGTAGAACCGCCGGAGGCACTGACCACACCTGATCCGCTCTTCACGACCGCAGCGAATGGACGCAAAGTCAGAGTCAGCTTTATCATCGGAACGGATGGGCGCGTACATAGCCCTCTGATTCTTGAAAGCGCGGGAGTGGCCGGAGATCGCCGCGTGCTGCAGACCGTGCGCACTTGGAGGTATCGGCCGGCAACATGCAACGGCGTGCCGACCGAGACCGAGGGCAAAGTAGAGTTTTCCAGCCGGTAGCAGCGCGCAGGCCGCTGCGCTAGAATTTCCTCAAAGGTGCGTGCACTCCGTGGACAAGAAAGAAAACAATCCGAACCCGTACGCCCAGCCCACCGATACATCGGTGACCGGTACTGAATTGCACGACGTTTATCGGAGGGTGCAGCCAGAGATGCGGCGCGAGAAGCCCAGTGCGGATGCGATTGCGGCGGCCATGGAGGCGGTACAGCGTCTGGCTGCTGAAGCTGATGTCGACGATGCCACGGCGGATTTGACGCACGATTCGGGAACCGACTCGAAATTGCTGGCGTGCGGAATCTGCGGTTATCAGAACCGTGAAAGTAACAAGTTCTGCGGCATGTGCGGCAGCTTTGTGGAGAATACCGAAAAGGCCCCCTCGAAGGCTTCGATGCCTCGAGACGCCGAGTCAATGGGTGCTATGGCTCTTCCGCCGAATATGTTTCCCGAGCCGGAGAGGCTTGCCACGACCCGGCCAGCCGGAAACGAGACGCATCACTACCATCATCACTATCACCATCATTACTTCCCGGGGGCGCCGGAGGCGGGATCCCCACGCGCGACCGAACCGGCACGGGATCCGGTAAGGGACGCCGCCCGAGAAGATAAGCTGCGAAACACGGCAGCTTCGCTTCGTGGCGATTTAACCCGGGCCGAAGCTGCGGTGCGCGCGATTACGCAGGAGTGGGTGCTGGCCTGCAACACGAAACATCTGGATGATCTGCTCGAGCTTTACAGCCCTGATGCGTTGGTGCTGCGGTCGAACTACGCTCCCATTCGCGGGGCCGCTGCCGTGCGCGAGTTTTTCTTTGGCGCGCTCGATGCCGGGCTCGGCGAGGTAGAGATCGAGCCGCTGCGCGTGGATGTGATTGGGGAACTGGCTTACGAGGCAGGACGATGCAAGGCGCTGATTCCGGGCTCGACCGGCAAACGTCGTGAGGAGCGCGGGAAATATTTGTGGGTACTGCAGCGGCAGCCGAATGGAGAATGGAAGGTGGTCGCCGATTGCTGGTCGAGTGATCTGACGCTGACCACGCTGGAATCCGATGTGCCGGCAAGCGCCGGAGTGAGGACAGCTCAACCACGAAAGGGTCCGTAAGGGGACAGCGAAAGGCCTAAGACTGAGGTCCACGCCACGAATCGATCGGCGAGTCGTACAAGAGCATTACCTCGGGACTGGGCCAGATACAAAGCGCATCACTGCGTGCCCACAACGATCACCAAGGCATAGATCGCGGCAGAGGTAGGTGACTGCGACAAACGCGGCCAGATGCAGGGTGGTAATGAGAATCAAGCGGCTTGTCGTGATGTGATTCTCAGAATACCGACGCGCTCAAGACAATGTCCGCACTCTTCCACGCTCGCTCAAATCTCTCTCGAGTCTCCTGGGCCTCAACATTCCGCCCTTGGGCATGCAGACTCTGCCACAACCCGAACAGGGCCCACCCATTATCGTGAAGATTCCTGAGTTCTTCGCGATAGACTCCTTCGGCGTCCTTGGCGCGTCCGGCCTTGAGCAAGGCTGCTCCCAGGTAGAGGCACATCGATTCCGACCAATCGGGAGGTTCATTGAAGGTTAATGCGTTCTGCATCTTTACCGCTTGCTCGAACGCAGGGACTGCGTCATGTGCCTTTCCCCGTGCCATGGAGATCTCGCCTGCTAGTGCGCGACATAACATCGCCAGAATTGGCGCGGCAGAATTTGCCCTGTAAAGGACATCCTTTAGCGCCGGATCATGCGATGTTGCTTCAAGCTCTGCCAGTTCACTCTCTGCTTTATCAACCTCGGCGAGGCCGGCAAACGCGCTGCCGCGGAAGTAGTGCCACGCACCCTTGATGTAGGCGCGATCCATTGGCGGAGCGGGCTCCGCAAGCAGTGGCCGCCATTTGCCAAAGACTTTGTGCACAAGCCACACGGACGGAAGCCGTTGCTGCCGTGGATTCGCCGCCATCAGAGTGTGGGAAGCATCGACTTCGCGCGCCGCTTGAAGTGCCCGCGCATAATTGCCCTGGAGCATTGCTGCATAGTGCAGTACGTCCCATGCATGGGGTGCGTGAGTGCTGGCCGAAAGGTGATACGTGCCCTCGGTTGGAAACGGCCGGTCTCCCCACTCCGACAAAAAAACCCGATCCGCTGCCACAGACCGCTCATTGCTGGCGATGGCCTTGTCGTACTGCCCCACACGCAGGTAGATATGGGAGGGCATGTGGACCATGTGGCCCTCTTTTGGCATAAGCGATTCAAGCCGATCAGCCTGCGGCAGGGCCCGTTCGGGCTCGGCAGAACTCTCGAACAGATGTACATAGAGGTGAACCGCTCCGGGATGATTGGGGTCGAGCGACATGAGATGTTCGAGCGCGGCCGCCGCTTCGCGCGTTCCAGGGAGGGGTGAGCCGTCTCGCCGCCAATAATTCCAGGCACCGCGGATCATCACCGCGTCCGCATACATGAACCCGGCCTCCAGGTCATCGGGGTACCGATCAAGAACTGATCGCGTTGCCTCAATATACTTCTCGTCGCGAACATCTCGATCTGGGTATCGATCGATGTCGTATTGAACGGAGAGACTCTCGATAAGTGCCCGCTCAACCGCCGTGGCTGTGCCAGAATGGGCCCGTGCAGCCGCAATTGCCTTGCGCCCATCCCCGTGCGGGTCATCGGGAAAACCATTCTTCCGGCTGTTAGGGTTTGGGCCCATTGCCAGCGCGAGTCCCCAATCGAGCATCGGATGATCCGACTCGTATTGCTGCGCCTCCTCAAACGAGGCGATTGCTTCAGGAAAGTAATATCCGTAAACAAGGCGCAAACCCTGATCAAAGAATTTCTGGGCAAGAGGATCTTTCGTCGAGATCTTTCGCCCATAGGTGCCGATATTGTCGACAAGCACTGCGTGCTTGTAAGTCAGTTCCGCAGAGCCTCTGGCCTTTACCGAGCTCACTCCCTGAATACCGAGGAGAATAACGACTACGGAAATCTGTCCATATCTTCTCGAAGCATCGATTTTCATTCGGGCCCCCTCACCCCATGCCATAGTCACGGCAGTCGTATAGTAGCTCGCCTCCGAAAGTCCCGCATTTCAAGAGGCTAAAGGTTCACCAAAGCCCTCGTCGTTAGGCGGTGCTGTTATACCTTGCTATGGGGCCACATCCAGTTTCTGCAAGTTGGCTTGCAATTGCTCGAGCGTGTGCATCTCGATGGTGTGCATGCCCAGCTTGGCGGCGCATTCCAGGTTGAGGGCGCGGTCGTCGATGAAGCAGCATTCTTCGGCGGGGATTTGCGTCACCTCCAGCGCCATGCGATAAATCCCGCTCTCGGGCTTGCGTAGGCCAACGAAACAAGAACTGATGAACAGGCGAAAGATATTTCGCAACCCGAACTCTTCGATGCGGTAGTAGTTCAGTTCGCGCGATTCATTGTTGATCGTCCCCATGAAGTACTTGCCCGAACTGCTGAGGGATTGAGCGAACTGCACGACATCCGGGAAGGGCTGCGAGAGGGAAAACACGTAGTCGCGAAAGGCCTCGCGGGTGAAGGTGCGCGGGCGATAGAAGACGGTACGGTCGAGATATTCCTCAAGCGTGATCTTGCCGCGTTCGAAGGAAGAGACGACCATTTCATGGCGGTTGTGGAACTCCTCGTCGGCGTCCTCCATATGAAAATGTTTGAGCGCCTGAGCCCGCTGAGTATGATCCCAGGCATTGGTAAGCAGAACGCCGCCGATATCCCAGAAAAGTGCTCGGATGGTGGACAAAGGACTTCTCCTCTTAAAAGCGCTTTGAAAAGTTTAGACGAAATCGGTGAGTTAAGCGCTTGAGCGATGTTTCATAAGAAAGCGTTTTAGGATTGCGCCCCTATCGGTCGATAGCGCCGCGCGTTGACTTGGCACGCTGTACAACCTAACATGGCCGATTCTGCTGGGCCCTGGGAAATCATGATCGGACAAACCATCTCGCACTACCGCATCCTCGAAAAGCTCGGCGGAGGTGGGATGGGCGTGGTCTACAAGGCGGAGGACATCGAACTGGGGCGGTTCGTCGCGCTGAAGTTTCTTCCCGAGGATTTGGCAAAAGACGCGCAGGCGCTGGAACGCTTTCGGCGGGAGGCGAAAGCCGCGTCAGCCCTGAACCATCCCAACATCTGCACGATTTACGAAATCGGCCGGGACGAAGAGCGGTCCTTTATCGCGATGGAGTTTCTGGAGGGAATGACCCTCAAGCATCGGGTTGCGGGACATCCATTGGACAACGAGGCGCTGGTTGCACTGGCCCTCGAAGTTGCCGATGCGCTGGACGCTGCCCACGCCAAAGGCATTGTGCATCGCGACATCAAGCCCGCGAACATTTTTGTTACCGAACGCGGACACGCAAAAATCCTTGATTTCGGATTAGCGAAGGTGGGTGGGACGCGATCAGGCAGCGCATCGGAGAACACGCAAACGCGCAGCATCGAAGCCCAGCAGTTAACCAACCCGGGGTCGACACTGGGAACCGTGGCGTATATGTCGCCGGAGCAGGCGCGGGCCAAAGAACTGGATGCCCGCAGCGATCTCTTTTCTTTCGGAGCGGTCCTGTATGAGATGGCGACGGGGGCATTGCCATTTCGCGGCGACAGCACGGCGGAGATATTCAAGTCGATTTTGGACGCTGCTCCCGCTCCTGCGGTGCGTCTGAATCCGGATGTGCCGGCAGACCTTGAGCGCATCATCAATAAGGCGCTGGAGAAGGATCGTAATCTCCGTTATCAGAGCGCTGCGGAAGTGCGCTCAGATCTAGCTCGATTGAAGCGTGATCTGGATTCGGGGCGCGTCGCAGGCGCTTCGGCAGCGAGCGTTTCCTCCCAGACCGTGGTCAGTCCTACAGTGACCAAACCATTATCGGCTAGCAAATATGCGGTTTTAGGCGTAGTGGCGCTATTCCTGATCGCAGCCGGGATTCTCGCGGTGTACTTCCTTCGCGGGAAGCCGCAGGCGAGCACGATCGACTCGGTGGCCGTCTTGCCTTTTGTGAATGCAACCGGTGATCCGGGGAATGAATATTTGAGCGATGGGCTTACCGAGAGCCTGATCAGCGCGCTATCGCAACTGCCGGAACTCAAAGTTATGGCACGGAGCACCGTCTTCCGGTTCAAGGGAAAGGAGGATGATCCGCAGAAAATCGGGCAGACGCTCCAGGTGAGCGCTTTGCTGATGGGACGCATCGCGCAGCGCGGTGACGAAGTGAGCGTGCAGGCGGACTTGGTCAATACGTCAGACGGATCGGAGCTTTGGGGCGCGCATTATGTGCGCAAAGCTGCGGATATCACCGAAGTGCAAAGTGACATTACGCGCGACGTGGCGAAACGGTTACGGCTTCAGGCAAATGCCGCCGAACAGCGGCGTTTGGGTAGCGCAGGCACGACGAATCCAGAAGCATATCGCCTATACCTGGAAGGACGGCAACTCTGGTATGGGCGCACGCCGGAAGGTTTGAAGAAAAGCATCGACTTATTCCAGCAGGCGATTGCGGCTGATCCCAACTACGCATTGGCCTATACGGGGCTGGCTGATACCTACAACGTGATACCGAGCTACTACTCCGGCGTCTCCTCACGGCAGGCAGGGATGCTGGCCGACGAAGCGACGCGAAAGGCCCTCGAACTCGATGACTCCCTGCCGGAGGCGCACGCGGCGCGGGCCGATGCGCTGACGTTCTCTTATAAGTGGGGCGAGGCCGAGAAAGAGTTCAAACGGGCTATTGAACTGAATCCCAATAGCGCCGCTGCGCACTATTTCTACGCCTTTACCTTGCTGGTGCCCCAGAAGCGTTTCGACCAGGCCTTCCAGGAGTTCCGCGTAGCTTTGTCGCTGGATCCGCTTTCTCCCATCATGAACACGAACTACGCGGCCACGCTGTCGGACGCGCATCGCTTTCCGGAGGCCCTGGCTGCATTCCAGAAGGTACTGCAGAGTGATCCGAACTTCCCGCCTGCTCATCACAAGCTGTCGCAGTTGTACGCGGCGCAGGGCGATTTCGCGAATGCCGTCAGCGAACTGCAGAAATTCGTGTCAAAGCCGGGCTCGTGGAGTCCAGATGCTAAGGGTTATCAAGAACTGGCGGAAGCAGGATTTTCGGGCAGAACGGAAGCTTCGACCTGGCTCGCGGTGAACGCCTCGTCCATCGGCGATCGCGACAAGGCGTTCCAGTACCTTGAGAAGGCTTATGCCAACCAGGAAATCGAACTGATCTTGTGTATTCGCTATCCGACTTTAGACCCAATCCGTTCCGATCGTCGCTATGCCGACCTGATGCGGCGCATGGGATTGCCCGAGTGAAGTCGATCCGGGCCTAGTGTTTGTAGATCGTCGTGTCGGGATGGTAGTTTCGCCAGTCGAACCAGTAATCCTTCAAAGCAGGCACGCGGTCGAGGCATTTGCCCTGTGCCGGGCCGGAGACGGCGCAGCCCTGGAAGTTCCATTCGCTGGCTGTGGTGGTGTCAAGGAGCAACCAGGGTTTGGCGGGAGGATCGGACTTCGCCGCAGTTTGTACTGGCTGCGGGGTGCGGGGGCTGGCAGCCCCCGCCACCAGCTGGACGCCGGCGCCACTCTTCACTGAGTCGACGGGTGTCTCGACCTTCTTTGATGTCTTCGCGGCATCTACTTCGTCTTCCGTTTCACCCTTCAAGAAGAACTCAGCATCTTTCCCGTCGATGCGACTCACGAAGACGCGGAACGATTTCTTGTCGGGCGCTACTGCAACCAGCAGTGGACTGCCGCTTACGTGGTCGACGACGGGCGACTGCTTCAACAGCGTCTCCCAGGGATAGGCACGACTCACGCCGTCGAGTTCGAGGCCGACTACAACATCTCGCGATTTCAGCTCGGTGCCGGGGAAGCTGATCACGACAGGGAGCTTGAGAATGTCGGGTTCCCAATTGCTCTGGTATTCCTTGGCGTATTTCGGCACTTCGGCGAGGACGAGGCCGCCTGATACCTCAGACTTCCACTCGCCGAACGTGAGCTCGTCATAGGGAACGAGCTCGAGAGACGCGCCTTTCAGCGGGCCGTAGATTGCCTTGCCGGTGATCTGCTGCCACCATGTACCGGTCTCCTTGTCGCGCATCAGGAAATTCTGATTGTTGATGCCGGCAAGATAGAAATGCAGAGCCTTGCCATTTACTGTGCGGGTCCAGACCAGACCCGTGTGACAGAGCGTTCAATAGGTGACGGCGATCGGCACTCCACCGACGATGTCATTGAGGATGTGATGGTAGGCCATCTCGCGGATGGGGTACGCGCGCGCGTCGGCTCCATAGCGGACCGCCAGAATCATTTCGTCGGCGCCCAGCTTGCTCGAAGATTCAGCGTCGAATCTTGCGCTGTCGACGGGGTGGAACATCCACTCAAAGTAGTTCAGGCGAGACATGACGGCGGAGAAGGTGACGGCGAAAGCTGCAAGCGAGAGCATTACCTTTTTCCACTTGTTCGAGCTTCGCCGAAGCATTGCGATAAGGAGGAAGCAAACGATCGCGCAGATCACGGAAACAAGGGGAGCATGCTGGCGGATTTCCAGTGCCCACAAGAGCGTGCGCGGATGCTGAGAACGGAATGGGCGGATGATGAAGGCAGGGAACATGAATACGCCAAGGCCGATCAGGGCGAAGGTGGTCAGGGCAATCCACAACGGCTTGCGAAAGTTGGATGTGGTCATGAAAGGAGACAGCGTCGAGTCCCCATAACTCGACGGGATGGAATTCTACTGAATCATTTGTGCGTGAGGGATAGTTTGAAAGGATTAGCTGAGATGAGGGATTAGGGCAGAGGTCAGGAACCGGGAACTGGCTTCCTGACCTCTGACACCCTAAGCCTTGGCCGTTGATCCCTTACCCTGCAAGAAAAATGCCCCGGTCTTATGCTCCCTTACGGGGAAAGACCGGGGCACTCTTGCTTCAACTTGTGCTTACTGCGGTGTGAAGTTCTGGTGATAGCTCAGGCTGACGACGTCCTGGAACATCGGCGTGCCTGGAGGCAGGTTGTTCGGGTTCAGGAATTGCGTATCGAAGAAATAGTTACGGACCGGAGCGCCGTACACTGCAAAACAACACTTGAAGTTGCCGGTGTTGTATTGCGAGTAGTACATGCTCACCATCGATCCGGAATAGTTGACAGTTGCACCGTTGACTCCGCGGTCCTCCAGGTAGCGGAGGAAGTTGTGCATGCCGCCATCGGTGCCGAAGTCCTGTCCTCCCCAAGCAGGCTGAGGGAAGGGAACGCTCTTGCCGGCGGCGATCGCCATCCGGTAATAGCTGGTATTGCCTGGGCGCTTGCTCCTGTCTCCTGGGAAGCTGAGGCTTTCAAGATCAGTCCAGCCGACGTTTGGGAACCCGCCCGTGGTGATAGGTGGATTCGAGAGCAGCGTCACCGAGTCCGCAATGATAGCCGCTGCAGAGTGAGGTGTCGTCGTGTTGGTGCCGCCCGAAGGGAAGAACGGGTCGGCCGCACCGCTGTTATAGTCGCCGTAGACGTACACAGGTTCTTCTGAGGCAACGGTGAAACCATTGCCCGAGGTCGCCGGCGCGATAGGCTGCGGCAAATAACTCTTGCCGGTGCCGTCCATGCCGCCATCGACTAAACGGAGCCCGTGCCGTGGCCCAGTAACGATATTCCACTGAGCTGTCGGCGCGCAGGCGGCTATGCCGTTGGTGGTACCGGGGATGTAGTAGGGTTGCTGAACGGCGGCACCAGTGATGCCGAATCCGGATCCTAATAAAGCTTGTCCCCACGTATCCAGAAAGTTGTCGGCGTTCACGTCCTCAGGCGAAAACTTGTAATACACTTTCGATTCGAGCACGCCATCCGGTACACCGGGGGAAGATCCCGAGTTGACGACGTCTTCGAGCCCGGACATGCCGGTCATTCGGTTGTAAAGACCGTTACCCGTGGCATTCGGATCGGGGCGCATTCCTCGGTGATCGGAGAAATACAGAATGTATCCGTTCATGTTCAGGGAGTTGACTTGTTTGCCGCTTCCGGCCGCATAGGGGCCTTTCCCCTGCAACCACAACCAGAGGTTGCCCGCATCGACTTCGACGACGTTCATCACACCAGAAGCGCTGCAAGCGGCAGCTGTGCCGCCCGTGCGCGCGTCACGCGGCTCGCCTTCGCGAGCGTCGTAGAAGTTGATGGGCAGCCAATTGTAAGCGGTGCCAACTCCTGAGGCCTGCGCCAGGGTTTTGCCCGACTGGAGCTGCTGCAGGATCAGAATCGCAGGGCTGATCGGGTTGGAACATTGGCCCGCCGGATTGCCCGCCAATGGACACGCGGCCGTTCCAGCGGGAGACGTCGGTGGATAGTTGTAGCCGCGGCCAAAGCCATAACCCAACCATTCCCGAGTGACACCGTGCCAAACGTTGGCGGCGTCGAGATACTCGACACGCAGCCACGCACCTGTGCAGGGAGTCCCTGTTGTGACCTGTCCTGCCAATGGCCATTGCGTATCTGCGGCATTACACAGGGCACCCGCGCTTGAGGCGGGGGCAGTGGTGATCCAGCTTCCAGTGCTTTTCTGCACGTGCCCGTAGTACATGTTTGCCGTCGCGTTCAGGACGGGCGCGCCGTTTTCGGCATTGGATCCGAGTTGCACATCGTCGGCATCGAAAACACCGGGGCCACCTGCTGCGCCCCCGGCGGGCGGCTGCGGATGCAGATCATTGATGTTGTCAGCTATCAGGATGCGAATCTCCGCCTCGGTGAAGAGGCGGGAGTTGCTCAGCAGGGTTGTGTCACCGGCTTGCGGCCGACGAATGATATCGATGGCTCCGACGGTTGAGTTCTGCACGAAGGGCAATTGCAGTTTCTTGGCACCGGTCAGTCCGTTCTCAATAAATCCATTAAAGGTGGATTTGGAAATGCCCGTCCACGCGGGATTCGCGGCACCCGTCGGGGGGAAACCACCGGTCCAGCTTCCAGCCGGCAAAGCCAGACAGTTCGCTGCCGGACCCGCGCCCGGTGCGGGCGGACAGCCTCCGCCTGCATTGGGGACATACGGAATGCCGGTATATCCCGCCGTTGTGGCGTGGCCATTCTCGAGCTGATCCATGACGACTTGACCGACTGCGGCAATTTTGTCGGTGAAAGTAAGAGCACTTCCTGATGCCAGAAAGAGGTTGCCGTTGGTGTGAACTCGGCCCCCGAAATTGAAATTGGGGCCGGCGAAGTAATCGCAATCGCCATCGCAGAAGATGCCAAATTCAAATGCAGGAAGCAGTGCGACTTCGACGGTGCGGGTCAGATTCACGGAAGCGCCCGTGGCAGCCATGGTGGAGTATGTAGAACTTTGTCCTGCTCCCGCCTGACGACTCGCAGTGACTTGCAGAGTGAAAGGGATCAACGTAGCAACCATGCCTTGGTCAGGTCCCGAGCCGACGATGTCCCAAGATCCGCAAGGATCGGGGGCGTTGGGGCAGGGCGTCCCATCGGTCTTGGTGGCGGGCCAGTTGATGGTCTCGACATAGTTCATGTTGGTGATGTTTGCGCCCGAGACCGCGGTCGGGTAATTGGACGAATTGACCAGGGCTTGCAGAGAGGCCGAATTGGGAGACTGCGAACTCTGATAGAGCTGCGAGAGCTCCGAAGTCAGGTTCTCGATGCCGGCTTCTGCGCCGTAATAGGCGAGGTTGCCCTCGAGGTCGTTGCCACCCATCCTGGCTTCGTTGCTGACCATGTACAGTAGCCCGACGGCTACTCCCGACAGCAGGATCGTCAGCATCAGAGCCGCGATCAGAGTGAAACCTCGTGAATTGTTGTGACTCATTCCCATGGTTCTCCCTTTCATTGCGCCTCTCCTATTGGCACGAAGTCGTGGCGTAGCCGTAGGAGTTACAGAACGTCATATCTCGCGTAGAAACTGAAGTCGCCAGATACATGTTTTGCGACTTGTTGCCGTTGGTGGTCGGGCTGGATCCCATGATCCAGATATTGACCTTCTGAATCAGGTTGGGGGATTGCCCCGCTCCGATGGGGTTTTGCTGGTTGGCAACGACGGTTCCAGCAGTCGAATCGATGACATCGTAGGTGAATTGCAAATTGATAATGCCGTCAGCCACGGGCACGGCGCTGAGGCCGTTGACCTGGCGCATCAGGCGTGGAGTCTGCACCGTTCCGCCAGCGGGAGGAACTTGGAGGAAGTAAGACACAGCCTGAAGCCGGCAGACTGTGGTCACTGGTTTGGAACCTGCGGCTACGGCAGCCGCGACGGCGGCGGATACGGCTGCGAGGTTGTTGCTACCGCCGTTCTGATTCATATTGAGCGCGTCGCCAGTCGCAAAGTTCATCTGGGTATTGTTCGGAATGCCTGTGATCTCTGCCACCACGGCCGCATTTTGCACCAGTGAATTGCCCTGGATACCCTTGCCATTCCCCGGAGTCGCTACGAGAAACATCAGGAGGTCTCCAACCTGCAGTCCACCGGGTGCAAGAATGTTGTTTGGCTGGACCGCCGGGTTGATGACCGCGACGTTGACTTGGGTAGCACTTGGATATGTAAAGGTAAAATTCGTCAGAGGGAAGTTATAGTCGCAGTATACCGAGGTGATGCTGCTGTTCACCTGTCCGGGAGCTGCCGGGATGACCGCGCCGTTTTGCACGCCGGTCGCGAAACCCGGGATCAGGGGAAACATATAGTTGGGAGTTCCCGCGCCGTTATTCGGATACGTGTCGCCGGTGATATAGCAGGTGCCGGCCTGGTTACACGCGTACAGCGATGGTGTTCCCCCGGTCGTGAGCTGCAATCCGCCGGAAGGCAGGCCCGCGCCGGCCAAGCTGATGTCTTTGGTCATGAGTTCGATGGCCGCGCGCAAGTTCTGTTGGGTCTCGGCGCGCTGCGTGACTCGCATGGTGGCATCCATGCCCGTCTTGAACAGGCTGGTCATCACCAGAACAACGGTCAGACCGATGGACGAGGCCACCAGCAATTCCAGCAAGCTGAAACCACGTTGCGATTTAAGCGTTCGCATAATTCAAAGTCCTTATCCGCAGTCTAGTGATAGGCGGAAATCAAGCCGTTCGCGCTAAATGAACGGGCGGGAAGTCCAGCCTTCGTATAACTGACCGTGATGCTGATAGCCATCATGTTGTTGTTGACGACTCCGGTGTTAAGCAACACCGGCGTAACGGCAATGGTGCGGGTGAAATTGCCCAGGCTCATCGTGACATCGTCGGACGTGCCAAGGATTCCATCGGGTCCGGGGAGCACCATGCACTCGGCGCCGCCATCGGGGCAGTTCGCGCCGGCCTGCGTCGTGCAACTGACGTCATCGGCAGTCCCCACCAGGCCGTCGGGACCGGCACACTTGAGGACCTGTGGCCCATCCACGAATATGCCCCCAGCGGATACATTGGCTACCGACGCAAACGGGATCTGCTGCGCGTTACGCGCGGTGTAGATGCTCTCCATAGCCTCAAGCACCTTCTGCCGCGCAATCAGATCTTCTTCGGCTGATTGCGTCGCTGAAATAGCGGTGGCGAACGAAGCGATGACGGCGAGCAGTCCGACCGCCATAACAACAATGGCGATCATCACTTCAATGAGAGTGAAGCCCTTGTCCGCTTTGCGTGGAAGCGATTTGTTGAATCTTTTTTGCATCATTGTTGTGCCCAAATGGGAGCGCCAGCCTGTTGATTGAGACACCATCCTCGAATCCGGCCAGTGGCTCCCCACACTGTGACGGAACGTGAGTTGTAGGGTGTGGAATCAGCCGTGCGTACGAGATAGACGACGCCGCTGTTGTAGTTTCCAAGACTATCGCGTGAGGAACCGTCAGGCAGGAAAGAGACGTAATTCAGACTAGCGCCGCCCAGGCCCTGCCCGAAGTCGATGGCAGTGACTCCACTGCCGAAGCTGTCCGGGGCAGTGGCGGGAAAGCCTCCCATCACGTTAAAGCTGATATCCGGCGGAAGCGTGTAGGTGGACACTTGTTGGACCGGCGGTAACGCGCCTCCTCCAATTGCCGGAGGCTGATAGGTGATCTGCATCGTGCCGGCGGGAAATCCCGCAGGATTGAAGTTCACGTAATACTGGTGGCTCTGCGTGATCGCCAGATGGCGCGTATTCCGCAAGACCATCAGCGTCGTGTCATAGGCCAGATCAACGTGGTTCCGGCTGAACATGGGCATCATGGAAATGAAGGTGATGCCGGCCAGAGTCAATCCAATCGCTATCGTGATCATCAGTTCCAGTAGCGAGAATCCGCGCTGTCGCTTCAATGTCATATAAGGTCTTCTAAGGTCTTCCCGGGGAGGTGATGCCGAATTTCGGAAACGCCCTCTCCCGTTCAAGAACGCCAAGATGGGGGCGGATCGCGTCTCGCTCAGAAACGGCAGGGCGAGCGCGGCTCCTTCATCGCGTCACACATCATCCTAGGAACAGGGTGCAAGCACGTCAAAGCACGAGCGGCCAATAGACCGCTACTGGCCTTTCGGATGAGAGTTGGTTACCAGCGTCACTGATTGAAAGGGTGCGGGTTAACGATAGGCGAAGTCTCAGGAAGTCCGCGGCGGGTGACCGCGGTAACTTGTTTGCGAAACTGACGGCACCTACGATGGTTGGCACGTATGACTTTATCTGCCCTTTTAGTCTGCACGGACAAGGCGGCAGCCGAAGTTCTGAGCCGCGTCTTGAAAGAGCTCAACATTCGGGTCGAGGCCTGTCCGGATTTTGCGCGGGCGTCGATTCGCGCTGCCCAGGAACGGTTTGACGCAATCATCATCGACGCCCAGTCGAGCGCGCAAGTGCTCTCTCTGCTGCGCGACACCCGCACGTCTCGGCTGAATGACGCGACGCTGGCCGTGGCGGTCGTGCCTTCGCAGGAGAGTATTCGAGAGCTGTTCTCGCTGGGCGTGAACTTCGTTCTCTACAAGCCAGTCGCCTACGACCGGGCATTGAGCAGCCTGCGTGCGGCTCGTGCGGTCATGCGCAAAGAGAAGCGGAAGAATGCGCGTGCCGTTGTGCATACCCATGCCACCGTCGACTACGCCAACGTCCAGCAGGAAAGAGCCACGCTCGTCGACCTCGCACCAGGCGGCATGGCGGTGCGGTTCGGCAAGAAGATTCCTCCCACCAGCAAGGTTTATTTTCAGTTCAAGCTCCCGGGGCAGACGGCGAGCGTGCGGCTATCCGGCCAAGTGGTCTGGCAGGACTGGAACGGACGCGCCGGCGTGCAGTTCGTCGATGTTCCCAAGACTTCACGCAAGCTCTTGGACGAATTTCTAGATGCGAGACTTCCCAAAGAAGAAGAGAAGCTGGAATTATTTGAGGTCAACGACGTGACTGTGGAGATGGAAGAGCCGCTTGGAATGTCGGTGATCTCGAGGGAGTGGACCCCGGGTCACGGAGGGGAAGCCGCGGTTGCAGAAGAGGTCGCTACTCCAGTCGGTCCCTCTGCGACAACTGTTGATCCCAACAATCGCCGTGCGCAAACCCGTTATAGTTGCCGCATCGGAGCCGAGGTCTATCGCACGGGAACATCGGTACCGAACCACTGCTGCCTGACAGACCTGAGCGCCGGCGGTTGCTATCTTGAAGTCTCGTTGCCGTTTCCGCAGGGATCATCGGTTGAAATCGTGGTACGAACTTACGATCTGAAGTTGAGGTTGCGTGGCGTGGTGCAGGCGTCGCATCCGGGCTATGGCATGGGACTGGCATTCGAGCTCAAGACGAAGGAAGAACGGGCGAACCTGAAGAAACTCACCGACTTCGTCGCTGCCAACTCCGATCCGGCGTAATCGGAGTTCACCTGCTCGATACGCACTGAGCTGACTATCTCACAGCGCTTTCCGCCGCCACGGCATTCTTGAAGTAGTCCAGAGAGAGACGGAGCCCGGTCTCCAAATCAATCTTCGGTTCCCATCCCAGCAATTGGCGGGCCTTGGTGATGTCCGGGCAGCGCTGCCTGGGGTCGTCCTGCGGCAGCGGTTCATGGCGGATCCGGCTTTTCGATCCTGTAATTTTCAACACGACCTGCGCGCACTCTAAAATTGTGAACTCGTTTGGATTGCCGATATTGACCGGCATGTGCTCGTCGGTTTTCGCGAGCCGCAGGAAACCCTCGATTTCATCACTCACATAGCAGAAGCTTCGCGTCTGGTTTCCGTTGCCATAGACGGTGAGATCCTGGCCTGTGAGTGCCTGGCGCATGAAGTTGGGAACCACGCGGCCATCACGGATCTGCATGCGCGGCCCGTAGGTGTTGAAGATGCGCGCAATGCGAACGTCGACATTGTGGTAGCGGCGGTAGGCGACGGTAGCCGCTTCGGTGAAGCGCTTAGCTTCGTCGTAGACCGACCGCGGGCCCACCGGATTCACGTGTCCCCAGTACGTTTCCTTTTGCGGATGCTCGAGCGGGTCGCCGTAGCATTCAGACGTCGATGAGACCAGATATTTCGCGCCGTATTTGCGTGCGATCTCCAACGCGTGGAAGGTGCCGATCGAACCAACCTGAAGGGTTTCAATCCCATGCGCGTGATAATCCTCCGGACTCGCGGGGCTGGCGAAGTGGAACACGTACTCGACCTTCTCAACGTCGAAGGGCTGGCAGATATCTTTCTCGATGAACTCGAATCTCGGTTCGCGGCTGAGATGAGCAAGGTTCGCAGGGCGTCCGGTGAGCAGGTTGTCGACAACTACCACATTCCAGCCATCGGCAAGCAGGCCGTCAGCGAGATGAGATCCGAGAAAACCGGCGCCGCCAGTGATCAGAGCGCGTCGTTGGCTCATGCTTTCTTGCCGTTTTTCAGAACAGCGGCTGGCACTCCGTCGGGATGTGAAGCCGCGCGGCCTACGCTGTAATAGGTGAATCCTTGAGCCGCCATGGTTTCCGGATCGTACAGGTTGCGGCCGTCGATGACGATTGGATACTTGAGTTCCTGGCGAACGCGGCTTAGATCAAGGTTTGCGAACTCTTCCCATTCAGTCAGGATGAGTAAGGCGTCGGCCTCGTGGGCCGCGTCGTAAGAGTTACTGGCGTAGGCGATAAGGTCACCGAGGACTTCGCGTGCGCGCTCCATTCCAGCGGGATCGTAAGCGATGATCTTGCTGCCTTGCTGCAGCAGCGATTGCACGATGGCAATGGCTGGAGACTCGCGGATGTCATCGGTCCCGCCCTTGAAAGCGAGACCGAGTACGCCAAGCCGTTTGCCGCGCAGGGTCCAAAGCGCGCTGTTCACTTTCCGCAAGAAGCGATGGCGCTGGTCTTCATTGATATGCATGATTTCATCCAGCAGGCGGAAGTCGTAGCCGTGCTCGCGGGCCACCGCGCGAAACGCCATCACGTCCTTGGGGAAACATGATCCGCCGTAGCCGATTCCGGGATTCAGGAATCGCGGGCCGATGCGGGCATCGGTGCCGATCCCATGAACGACCTGATTCACATTCGCCCCGACCGACTCGCATACCGAGGCGACAGCGTTGATGAAAGAGATCTTCATTGCCAAAAAAGCGTTGGAGGCATGCTTGATCAGTTCCGCGCTCTTGGTGCTGGTCACAATCAGAGGGGCCGGTATCAGTGCGCGATCAGGCTGGGGAATCGCTTCGGCGCGCTGATAGTAGGTAGCACTCGTGAGTGGGGCGTAGATTTCGCGCAGCACTTCAGCTGACCGTGGGCTGTCGCAGCCAATCACGATTCGATCCGGAAAGAGGAAATCGGTGACCGCGGTGCCCTCGCGAAGAAACTCGGGATTCGAAGCGACGTCAAACAGTTCCGGGTCGGTGCCGTTGCGAAGGATAATCCGGCGGACCCACTCGCTGGTATAGACCGGTACGGTGCTCTTTTCGACGATGACCTTGTAGTCTTCGATGGCGCCGGAGATCTCGCGTGCCACCGATTCCACATAAGAAAGATCAGCCTCGCCACTTTCGGTCGGAGGAGTCCCAACTGCCACAAAGATGGCCGCGCTCACGCGGACCGCTTCCTTCAGATCGTCAGAAAACTGCAATCGAGTCCCACGATTACGAGTCAGAAGTTCAGGCAGGAATTTTTCGTGGATAGGGACTTGGCCGTCACGCAGGGCCGTTATCTTGCTCTGGTCGTTGTCTACCAGAACGACCTCATGACCGAGGTCAGCGAAGCAGGCGCCAGCCACTAAACCCACATAACCCGAACCTACCACGGCAATACGCATCGGCTTATCCCTTAAAAACAAACCAGGTATCGATCCCACTTTGCGGGCGAGCAAAGCCGCAGAACCGATTCTACTGAATTCTATTGCGCAGGCCCGGTTGGTGCACGGAAAAGTCGGGTAAATTTGGCCCAGAAAACCGGAAATGGGAATTGCCGGGACTATCACCCTGATGAGTGGTCTCTTTGGTAACTTTGCGCATAATCATTGACATCTTTCCGGATTCGCGTCATGCTCCAAACAGTTTCGCGGGCGGCTTGTCCGGCGACTTTTGAAACCCCCTAAACCCGCCCGAAAATCAGGATTTGCCCAGAAATGTTAACGATTTGGCCTTCGGTATGACTCAGGATCCCAGGGTGCGGGTGGACGTGACAAACGGAATGCAGTTAGGGGATCAGGAGTCGTCCGGCAACGCCACAGCTCTCTTGTCGGAACCTCCCAAGGTAACGCAGGTGGCGCAGACGCTGGCCGCTCACGGCGGTGGAGCGCTGTCGGTAAACCTTGCTCTTGATCTCGTTCTCAATGATGTGGTCGAGCAGGCCCGGGCTGCGACCGGAGGCTCGGGAGCGGCGATCGCACTTTTTCGCGATGGAGAACTCGCCTGCCGAGCCACCTCGGGAGAGAACGCACCTGACCTCGGGGTGCGAGTCGATGCCAGATCGGGACTTGCCGGCGCGTGCGTCAGCACGGGCGAGATGCAGCAGTGCCAGGATACAGAGACCGACCCGCGAGTCAATCCAGAGATATGCCGGTTATTGGGTGTCCGCTCGATGCTGATGGCGCCGCTGGTCGATGGACAAAGACTCATAGGCGTCATCCAAGTGTTCTCAGCTTGGCCAAATGCCTTCGGCAAACGCGAGATCAGCGCCCTGCAAGTGCTCGCGGGAAGAATCGCGGAAAGCAATCGACAGGCCGAGGCTGGCCTCTCGGCGCCAGTGCAGAATTCTGAGCCGCGGGTCGTAGCCGAGGAGATCAGAGCCAATCCAATCGAGATCGAGCCCACCCAGATCGAGCCAACTCAGGTTGAGGAAGCCGAAGCAATTTCCGCCGGGGAAGCCGAGCCACGGACAGGAATCGATGTCTGGGGGATCGTTCTTGTACTTTTGGTCGTTGCCGCCGCGGTTACGCTCGGATTGGTGATCGGATGGCGAAGAGCGGCGGAGTTTACGAAAAACACTGCACATGTAAAGACAAGTGCGCCGGCCAATGCTTCTCCGAATCATGAAACCTTGCCGGCGACGTCGCGAAATGCAAATGCCGCTGAGTCGAGCGCGACAACTACCGGAACGGCAAAGGCATCCACAGCGAAACCGATTCCTCCAGCCGGCGGACTTCTCGTTACACAAAACGGCAAGGTGATTTACCGATCTTCGTCAGGCGAGGGACAGCTTGCGGCGGATGATGGAACCGATCGTTCGTTGATTCACAGGGTTGAGCCCCAATATCCCGCAGAAGCAAAGGCTCGTCATATTCAGGGTCCCGTCGTGCTCGATATTCAGGTGATGGGCGATGGTGCGGTTGGGAAGGTTGCAGTGGTTTCCGGCGACCCCTTATTGACGCAGTCGGCGATCGATGCCGTGAAGCAGTGGCGTTATCAGCCGGAAATGCAGAATGGGCAGGCAATTGAGAGCCAGGCGCGAGTCACAGTGAAGTTCACGTTGCCTGAAAGCTAGAACCAGTCGAGACTGTCATATGTTGGTGGCCAGATCTTCCAAGATCTGGCCGCTTGCTTTTGCGAGGAGTGATTCGGCGCGACCGCGTGCCGTGGCGCACGATTGCCGCGTGTTACACTCGATGCACTATTTGTGGAGCACCCGCATGGGTTGCGCCACTTTCGAGGAACCGTATGAAACCAGCCATTGAGACACCGACTGGTGTCTCTACCGATCCCTACAGTAAAACCGTGTGTTGCCTGCGTTGCGAGCAGAAACTGCAGCGCTATCAGTTGATGCGAGCGAGCCTCTCTCCGGGCGTGGGTCACGCGTTTCTGTCATGCCCGCGATGCGGGCACGTGGAGTTTGTCGCGGATTCGAGCCCGCTGCTGCAGCACTTGGAGTTGGTTGCGGTCGACACCGGCGACGGCGACTAATAGGGATTATGTGGGGACGGCCGCCTTCGGCCGTCGCGAGGCGCAGGGTCGCTCATCGGTGGAGCACTCACCCAAGGCTGCGCGGGCGGGACGCCCGCGCCACAGCCGCCTAGAACGGAAGTATATGGCCAAGTGCGTGTCCAGATTGCTTCAAAAGAGGCGGTATTCTTTGCGCGGCGCCCGTGTAGCTGGCGATCGGCCGAAACATTTCGATCAGCGCGGCCCGTTCTCGAGCGATCTGCTGTGCGGCTTTAGGGTGGGCACTCCCTTGATTTGTTGGATCAGAGGCCCACATCAAGAACAAACGAATGGCGACCGCTTGGTTCGCTACAGTTGCAAGCGAGTTGAGGTTTCTTTCGGGTCGATTTGCTCTCGCCCTGAGAAACTGGACAAGCGAATCGAACTGACGACCGTCTGGGATAACAAATCTCTCTAACATGTCATCAAGGTGGCAGTGAAGCGTTGCTTCGGCCCACTCGTAGAGCAGGCCCAAAGCGCGGAGATTAGCTGCCAGCGTGGAATCCATACATTCGAATCGACGGCGCCTTACTGCCCAACGAGTCGGCACACGTAAAGGGATCCAATCGCTGTTACAAACGAGTGTCGGAAGCGTTTCGCCGGTTTCAAGAACAATGGGCAAGACCCGATATTTTGGACTGGCATCCGACATCTCGTACCGCCCACTGTTGATTCGCCTTTTGTTCGCCATGCTAGAATAAACCCCAGAAAAACAAAAGGCAATTCGAAAAATGTGGGCGGCGAATGCCAATTCGTTTTGCAAGGTTCCACAGTGCGAAGTGCGGCCGCCTGCTGGAACGAGGGATAAGTGATTCTTCAAAATGGACGGTCTCGCCTGGAACTGAAACGCCCGACTGGGTGGTTAGCCGCTGGCCAAGAAGTCAAGTGTGCTCTCGAATTGCTTTCCGATGGTTCTTTCAAGCTATTCGTCTGGCTGTGTCTGCATGCTGACAGAAGTCGAGGGACTCTTTCGGGTAGTCCTGCTGAATTGGCCAGGGCGCTGGGCAAAGAGGAAGGGGACATCAAGCGTGCTCTCGAAGAACTGGAGCGGCAAGAAGTGTGTGCATTCCGCTCGGACGGGGAGATCGAGATTCGCGATCGCTTCTGGCCGTATCAACGTAGGCTTCGTCCTGGTACCAGTGACGACGCACGACGCTATGTCGAGGAAGTGAAGCGAGTCTTTCTCGAGCGACGTTGCGTGCAGAGCAGCTTTACGATCGCTGATGAAAAGATGGTTTTGTCCCTTTACAACCGACGTGTTTCTTTGAATCGATGTGCAGCGCGCTATTCTGTTAGGCGCAGTACGCAAGTACGCGGCTATCGTGCAGAATGGTCACGGCACACCGATCAGCGGTTTGCACTACTTCACCAGCCTTTTCGAAGAGGTTCAACAGGAAACATCGCCTCAATACTGGAAATATGTGGCCCAAAAGGTGAAAGCTTTTGAGCAGGCATGGGCAGGCTTCAATCTGCAAGAAACGAAACAATAATAACGCGCCGTTTTATGCTCCCAGCGCACAGGAAGGGTCGAGACGAAACAATGATGAATTTATCCCGACCCATGCACGTCATACGTGAGTAAATGGACACGACACGTAAGACCAAACTTTAGAACGGAATATCTTCGTCGGTAATTGGGCCAGAGGCTGTGGGCTCAGGCTCCGGAACACGCTGGTCGAAGTTGTTGCCTCCGGCCGACGCTCCGCGCGAACTGCCGGCAAAGTCTCCGCCGCCGCCGCCACCTCCACCTTCGCCGCGTCCGCCGAGCAGGATCAGGTCGCTGGCCACGACTTCGGTCATGTATTTCTTCTGGCCAGTCTGCTTGTCGTCCCAGGAGCGGGTTTGCAGGCGTCCCTCGATGTAGACCTTCCCGCCCTTCTTCAAATACTCTCCCGCAATTTCAGCCAGGCGCTGCCACAACACGACGTTGTGCCACTCGGTGCGATCCTGCCATTCGCCGGCCTTGTCCTTGAATCGCTCGTTGGTGGCGAGGGTGATCTTCGCTACGGGCGTGCCTTGAGGCGTGTATTTGACTTCGGGATCCTTGCCCAGATTGCCGATCAGTTGAACCCGGTTCAGACTCTTTCCAGCCATATTGAGCTCCTCTGCAGGGCCACTATAGCAGATGAAAGCCGGTGGAGATCGTGGCGGGATTCACATAACGTAGGCGGTTGTTTCGTTTTGGGAGAGCTATCGACGAATCAGAAAGGGATTACTCTCCCGTTCCTCGCCAATGGTTGTCAGCTTGCCGTGGCCTGGGACCACTACCGTCTCATCCGGCAGCGCCATCACCGTGTCACGGAGCGAACGCATAATCTTCTGCATGGATCCGCCGGGAAGGTCGGTACGGCCGATCGATCCAGCGAACAGCGTGTCTCCGGCGATAAGCTTCTTCTCCGCTTCGAAGTAGAGGCAGATGCTGCCCTCGGTGTGGCCGGGCGTGTGCAGAATCGTGGCGGAGTGTGAGCCGGCGGAGACAGATTCTCACGTGGTGACGCTGCGATCGATTTCGATGTTCCCCGGCGCGGGCACTCCGATCCACGCGGCTTGCACGTCAAGCATTTTCAACAGAGCGTAATCGTTCTGGTTCAGCAGGATCGGAGCGCCGGTCGCCGCGCGAAGCTTCATGGCTCCGCCAACGTGGTCGATGTGCGCGTGGGTAATAACGATTTGCTTGACTTGCAGGTTGTGCGTGCGCACGAGAGCAAGGATGTCTTCAATTTCATCGCCCGGATCAATCACCATCGCTTCGTGCGTGGTCTCGTCGCCGATGATCGAGCAATTGCACCGCAGCGGCCCAACCGGGAGGATTTCGTGGATCATAGGATTATTGTAGCGAGTAAATCATTTGCTACGGATTCTCACGAATTTCCACGGATCAAGACAAGGGAAAGACTTGCGTTCGATCCGGGAAGCCCCGTGGTGATCCGTGGCCATAATTCTTTTTCCGCATTTGATGCGAGCACTTGCCGGGCGGGTGGGATCGGGTGGACAATACGGCCACGTGCTTGGGAGGTTTTAGTTGGCCAAATATCGGCAGCCAGGATATCAGGATCAGGATAATGATCGCGAACCGCGCCGCCAGCCGACCCGCAAGGCGCCGCCGGAGCGCAAGAGCGGTCCGCCACGTTGGGATCACGCATTGGGACCGCGTCCGGTGAACTTGCCGGGTACGCGGGCAGTGTCGCGGTGCGCGCAGTGCGGAACGGTGCTGCAGGGTGCGGCAGGTTCGGGGGAAGGCCAATGTCCGAAGTGCGGGTTTGAATTACACTCGTGCAAACAGTGCACGTATTTCGATCCCGGCAGCCGCTTCGAATGCATGCAGCCGGTCAAAGAGCGGATCGCGAAAAAGGATGCCCGCAATGACTGCACGGTGTATGAGATTCGCGTGACGAGCGAAAAGGAAACGTCGACACCGAAGAGTCTGAAGCCCAACGATGCGCGGGCGGCGTTTGAGAATCTGTTTAAGAAGTAGGCGTCAGACCTCGGACCTCAGCGAGAAATCTCTCTCCACAAAGGGATCAGGGGTGCACAGAGGAAGGGCTTGCAAAACCTCCGGAGCTGCGCTCCGTGGACAGCCGAAGGCGGCTGTCGCCACATCGTTCATTTTCCGACTTACTGAAGTCCGATGTCTGAGGTCCGCGTTATGGTTTCTGCGTCGGCCTCAACAGAATCTCACTCATGAACGACTGCGGAGCCTGTGTCACGATCGCTGCAACCGCATGTGCAACATCGTCCGGCTGCAACATCTTGTTCGGGTCTTTTCCCGCGTGCGGACTGAGTTCGGTGTCGACTGAGCCGGGACAGATTACCGAGGCACGCACATTGTGTTTCCGCAATTCTTCCGCGACCGAGTAGGTTAATCCGTTCAGCCCCCACTTGGATGCCGCGTACGCCGCTCCGTTGGGAAGAGCGTTCTTTCCTGACAGTGACGAAATGTTGATGATGTGTCCGGAGTAGGCGCGGATCATGAGAGGAGCAAAAGTGCGGATCGCGTAATAGACGCCGCGTAGATTGGTGTTGAGTATGCGGTCCCACTCTTCCGGCGGCAGGTTGTGCAGTAGATCACTGAATCCGCCGACGCCTGCATTATTTACCAGTACATCAAGGCGGCCGAATGTGCTATCAACGCGAGTGGCCGCATATTCCAGTTGGTGCAGCACGGTGACATCGCAAGGAATCACTTCGGTCTTGCCCCCGGCGTCAACGATGGCGCGGGCAGTTTCGTCCAGCGTGGATTTTGTGCGTCCGAGCAGCACGGCCGTGGCGCCAAGGGCGGCGAGTTTGCGGGCGATCGCCGAGCCGATACCGCGGCCTGCTCCAGTTACGACTGACACTTGTCCGGCAAGGGGCTGTCTGGTGTCCATACCACTGGTTCCTCCTGGCACGATCGTGGGGGGCCGAGCGCGGAGTTGGGAACATCCACATTCTCTGCTCTGCGCATCTTACCAATAACAATAACGAGGAGGACGAATGGGAACGCGCTTGCCTTCGGAAGAAGAGGTACTTATAATCCGGCCAACCGGGAAAAAGGGTTCGCTGCCTGATCGCTCAACTCGGGTCAACCCCTTCCGTCCCGGGGCTACCTGCCAGGAAGTCGGTGCATTCCAAAGCAGGATCCGAACGCATTGCGGTCCAGTCGGAATGCAGTCTGAAGTAGAAGAATACGATCCCAAATAGCCATTTCCCGAGTTTTTAAGGAGCCATACTGATGAAAAAGATTCTGCTTGCGGTTGTGCTTGGGGTAACGGTTGTCGCGGTGGCACAGAATCCTCCGCAGCCAGCTCAAGGACAACCGGGCGCACCCGCCCAGGGCCAATCCCAGGGGCCGGTGATTAAAGATCCTGCCGAATACAACGCGTATGTCGCAGCCGTGCAGCAGAAGGATCCGAACGCCAAGATCAGCGGCCTAGAAGCATTTCTTACGCAATATCCCAACAGCGTGATGAAGAGTCAGGCGCTCGAACTGCTTATGGGAGCCTACCAGCAGACGAACAATTCCAAAAAGACGATGGAAACGGCCGCAAAGGTCGTAGCGGCTGATTCGTGCAACATGCGCGCCTTGGCGTTATTGGCATTCTACAACCGGATGTTGGCGCAAAATGGAGACCCGAGCGCGAATCTCGCCGACGGCAAGAAATATGCGGAGCAAGGCCAGGCTTGCTGGCCGAAGATTACCGATCCCGAAGTCACAAAGATGAAGCCGCAGATGGAGCAGATTTTTGGCTCGGCCATCGGGATTGCGGATTATCAGGCCAAGGACTACCCGGGAGCTGCGACAGCGCTAAAGCCTGTCGTGGATGCGAACCCGACAGACTTCAGTGTGGTATATCCGTTGGCCCTGGCTTATCTGAATCAGACTCCGCCGGATTATCAGAACGGAATCTGGTACGCCGCCCGCGCTGCTGCCGTAGCGCCTGCGCAAAACAAGGCCGGGATCGAAAAGTACGCCCGCTCGCAGTACGTCAAGTTTCACGCTGGCGACGATGGTTGGGCTGAGCTGCTGGCAGCTGCGAACGCAAATGGTCAGCAGATGCCGATCAAACCCGCACCCACACCCGCTGAGCAGGCGCACGACATGGTTGTGAAGACCCCGGCCGACAAGATGGACTTCGCCCAGTGGGAATTTGTCCTGACGAACGGCAGTCAGGAGGATCAGGACGCGGTTTGGAACGTGATCAAGGGCAAGGCGGTGCAGATGAACGGCACCATCATGAGCACAGCGCAGGACGCGTTCATGATAGCCGGCAGTTCGGATGACATCGATGCCAAGAAGGCCGACATTACGCTGAAGTTCGAAGAGAAGGTTCCGGTGAAGATGATCCCGAAAGATGGAGCCAGCTTTGACTTCCAGGGTGAGCCCGCGTCTTATACCCCGAACCCGTTCATGATGGTGATGGAGAAAGGCACGTTGCTGCGCGCCAAGCCGGCGGCGACCGCTCCGACACACAAAGCTCCGGTGCACAAGAAACCGGCGGCTCAGTAAAGCAAATCGCAAGCTAGATGCGAAAAGGGCAGCCCGCAAGGGCTGCCCTTAGTTTTTCAAGGTCAGGTTAGCGAACGATCTTCTTCTCTACGGAAACGGGGCGGGCGCTGCGAGGCGGGCGCTTGACGCCATCCCGCAGCTGGCGGACGTCTATCTTCAACTCGGTGATCGTCCGGCTGAGGGTATTGCGGTGCATGCCTAATTCACGGGCGGCACGACACTGGTTCCCCCGGTTTTCCTGCAGAACGGTCAGGATGAAGCGTTTTTTGAATTCCCGAACGCCTTCGGCGTAGAGGATGTTGCTGCGGTACATTTGAAGGACAAGTGCTTCCAATTGATCTTTCACGATGAGTTTCTCTCTATCCAGGAAATTTGTTGGACTGCCAACACAGCCTATTTCGGCGGAGACGCAGGCGAGCCGCTCAACTTCTGGGGGGCCTGGTGGAGCAAACCGAGTCCCTGATAGAAACGCATCCGCAATTCCGAAGGAGCCAGCCAGATCGCCGCACGCCCGACGACAAGAAAATAAGGCGCCAGTTGCGAATTCTGGAGCAGCTTTGACGCCGGCTCAAACGCTGTCATTCCCATCAGGATTACTGCCACCATCAGCCCGCCCCTTACCAGCCCTAAGACTGCGCCAAGGAAACGGTCAAAACTGCTGAGCCCGGCCTCCTTCATAATCCAGCGCGCAACCCTGGCCGCTAAACCGAACAGGAGCACGATGGCAAAGAAAATGATCAGGAAGCCCAGAATCTCAGCTAACCACGGGTTCTTCAAAAAACTTTCCAGCCACTCTGCGAGGTGATGGTACTGCCACGCAGCCACAATGTACCCGATGATCAGTCCAGCCGTCGTGAGGGCCTCGGAAAAAAAACCCTGCATGGCGGCGGTGATCACACTGAACAGAACGAGCGCGCAAATGATCCAATCGATGAAGCTCAAGGTCATAAGTCGTGCTCGGGTAAAATCGGATGCCGTCTCCCGTCACACATCCAGCTTGCGCCCTGTAAGCTGGCTATACGCCTCGAGGTACTTTTCGCTGGTGCGGCGCGCCACGTCCGCAGGAAGCGCGGGAGCGGGCGGCTGCTTGTTCCAGTGAATTTGCTCGAGGTAGTCGCGGACATACTGCTTGTCGTACGAATCCTGCGCCCGTCCTGGTGCGTACTTGTCAGCGGGCCAGAAGCGAGATGAATCGGGAGTAAGAACTTCATCCGCCAGCGTGATGCCCTGGGCGGTGCGTCCAAACTCAAATTTGGTGTCGGCGATGATGATGCCGCGCTGACGAGCGTAAGCAGCGGCCTTTTTGTAAACGCGCAGCGTCAGGTCGCGCAGATGGCTCGCAGTTTCTACACCGACAATATCGCACATCTGATCGAACGATATGTTCTCGTCGTGACCCGAGGTCGCTTTCGTGGAGGGTGTGAAGATAGGCTCGGCAAGGGCATCGGATTCCTGCAGACCGGCAGGTAGTGCAATGTCCGATACTTTGCCGGTTGCCTTGTACTCCTTCCAGCCAGATCCTGAAAGGTAGCCACGTACGATGCATTCGACCGGGAAGATCTCTGCGCGGCGCACCAGCATGGAGCGTCCGCGGAGCTGGTCCGCATACTTGCGAACGGGCGCCGGATACTTGTCGACATCGGCGGTAATGAGGTGATTCGGCACCACGTCAGCCAGGAAATCGAACCAGAACAGCGAAATCTGGTTCAGGACGCGGCCTTTGTGTGGAATGCCGGTGGCCAGAACATAATCGAAGGCCGAAATGCGGTCGCTGGCTATGAACAGAAGCTGTTTTTCATCTATTTCGTAAACGTCGCGGACTTTGCCGCTGGCCTTTAGTTTGAGATCTGGAAAATCGGTACGGAGGAGGACGGAATCGAGAAGTTCGGGGCTCATGATTAAATTTTACAGGTTTGAGGCGAGGCGTATTCTAGCTGGTCAGAAAAAAATGTCAACGATTCTCGTCACAACGGAGAGGGCAGCCCTGCGCTCCCGCAGCATGAAAAGCGTTGACAAAAAGGCGGATTGCGGGAACACTCGTCCAGCGCCAGTTCCTGTGTGGAACGTTTGTGGAAAAGCTGAGGATGAGAGTGGATAACGGGGAGGGAATTGGAAATGGCGCCCCTTCGAAACGGGTTTGGTCTATCGGCAAATGGGAGTCCTCGGAATTGAGCCGACGTTTGAGTCTGGCACACGGCTGGATCGTTTGATGTTTTTTGGTCGCCCTCAGCCCTGTTTCTCCCGGAAGGGTTCTCTTATTCCGGAAGGGTTCTCTTATTAAGGTTTCTCTTAAAGATGGACTTGGCCAAACCGATGACGCCTCGGTACGAACCAGAGGGCTAATACCTTTGGAAGGCTTCCACTCCCAAAGCGCTGCTACAATCGCTCGTATAGCCACCCAAAACATCATCAGGGCGCAGATGTCGATGCTCAAATTGTCACGTGTTCTTGCAGGATGGCTGCTGGCAGCCGCCGTTTGTGCTTGCCTGGCAGGCACTTCGAGGGCGCAGGTGTCCGTCCGCTCTGTGAAAGTCCTGGGAAGCAAGGACACGGTCGAGATTGAGGTAGAGGCAAGCGACCGGATTGTTCCCGAGTCTCAGGTGCTGACCGGGCCCGACCGGTTGGTAATCGACTTTCCAAATGCGCTGCCGGGTAATCAGGTTCGCAGCCAGTCGGTCGATCGTGGGGAAGTGAAGGACGTGCGAGTGGGATTGTTTCAGGCGAAACCGCCGGTGACTCGTGTGGTGGTCGACCTGAAGAGCGCACGTTCCTATCAGATATTTCCGTATGGACGAACCGTGATGATCAAAGTCACGGGGGATGCCGCGTCGAGTGCATCCGCAGCAACGACGAATGACGCGCAGCCGACGAGGCGTCCTGGCCTGGTCACAACGAACTACACCACCAGAATTGAACCGGTCAGTGTTCCGCCGCAGACTCCGCTGCAGGTGTCGTATCGCGATGGATTGCTTGGGATTCACTCCAACAAAGCGACTCTTTCCGAAGTACTTTACGCCATACAGCAACGGACGGGAGCCGACATTTCAATCCCCGCCGGGGCCGAGCAAGAGAAAGTGATCGCCGAGATCAATCCGGCACCTGCGGCCGAGGCGCTGGCGCGGTTGCTCAACGGATCGCGATTTAACTTTCTGATTCTGAATTCGGCGACTGATCCCCGGCAACTCGATCGCGTGATTCTCAGCGCTCGCACCGTGGGAGAATACGTACCGCCACCACCGCAGCCAGCAGTAGAAGAGCAAGACGGCACCGTGGAGGAACCGCCTGTTCCTACGCCGAACCCGCCAGAGCAGGCGCCAAATCCGGAGAATGCGCCTGCACCGCCTGGTGCCGGGGAGAGTCCGCAGGGCCAGTAGAATCCTTATACACAGCAAGAACGGGCCGCGTGCTTACGGAGGTGTGATCAGGCGAACTGGAACCGGTGAGGATCCCGTCACTGGCGCTCCGGTCGGATTGGCGCCATTTCCGCAACCGGTCACGTTGAGCACTGTCACACTCCTATTTCCGTTCACGTCCACAGCGTTGATGAACACCTGGAGGAAGCCAATGAAAGTTACGGCTGTCGTGGAGTTACCGGGAGGGTTGGGGACGGCAGTCTGGTCGTAGATCGGCAAGGAGACGATGGAGATGCTGCTGGTAATAGGCGTGCCAGCTAAACCCACGCCGAGCGGATTGCTCGTTCCGGCCAAAATCTGAAAAGGATAGGCGGATGGAGCCCCAA